>Ga0137314_1000520_pt1 | contig 11227 bp, 10 predicted proteins | sample EasRivERMZT199_2_FD_102289 | JGI IMG/M metagenome (GOLD analysis project Ga0137314, IMG submission 102289) | Soil microbial communities from meander-bound floodplain in the East River, Colorado, USA - East River MetaG ERMZT199_2 | ecosystem: Environmental > Terrestrial > Soil > Floodplain ... | reverse complement strand
CCCATCTCAGCAGTTGCCATATTTCTGGCCAAATTACCCACTAAACTTCGATAATTTGCCATTGATTGCTGTTGTTGGTTGAATCTATTCCCTGCGGTTGCGGTTGCCATATTTTGAGATGTTTGTGCTTGTTCGGCACCTGTCCCTGCTCCCATCTTGCCACCACGGAGTTTGTTTATCTTTGCTTGCTGATTCCCTTTTTGTTTGATTAGGTCACCGGCAGCACTATATTGGCTCGTAGCTTTTTGGGTCATTCCGGTGACATCTTTCGTCATTTGTCCTACATCACCATAGGAAGTTCCGTATAATTCTTCTGCTTTTTGCCTACCTTCTACTTGGCCTCTTTTAAGAGCATCAAACATAGATTTTTGTTGTTGGTTGGCCATATTTCTGTTGTCCTCAGACGTATCTTCACCAAAGAGGGCACCACCAATTTGTTTAAATCCGCTTTTATAAAAATTTCCAACACCTTTAGCTACTTTTCCCATATCTACTCCATCACAAATATTTTAATGTTTTTAACTAAATCAGGGCCATAATTTATTATTTCCAATTTGTCACCCCTTCCTGTACTTGATAATACACCATTTCCCTCTTGATTTAAAATAAGATAACCTTGGTATTTAAACTCTGTCGCCGTAGTGTAAGTTCCATCTTTTTTAAGCTCAGGAATAGTAAATATCTTGCCAGGAAAATTATCAACAAAACCTAACTTTGTTAATCCGGTATTCATCTTGTCAATGTTATTCGCATAAGTTTCATTAGAAAATGTTCGCTCCAAATTGCCAAATTTCACGTCAGCCCCTTTGGTTTGTCTTGTGTTGACTCCCACTCAAACTCATATCCTGTAAGAAGTACAGGCTCATCTCTGTTGTTTTCTATTAAATACCTTAAACTCTTACATTGAGTCTGAGTTAGCTTATGGTCATCCACCCTTTTGTCTGTTGCAAATGGGACATTAAAATTATCCCAATCTGTAGCTATCCAATCTAGTTGGGTTTTTATATCTAACGAGAAGTTTGGAGGCTCGGAAGCAAATGGCTGAATCATAAATGGAATAGCAGCATAATCCCTAAGTCGCAGGATGGAAAAAAGTACCAAATTGACGAACTTTTTACGGATTGATGGGAGTCCCATGTGGAACCACCCTGTGTAGTATTTAAAGAAAACAGGTTTGGTGGTCCCGCCAGGAAGAATAATATCTGTGAACACGCTATCTCTTTGTTCCTTAAGATAAATTCCATCAGCAATATTTAATCGGTCATTATAAACCACCATAGGCCCTGACATTCCCATGCCCTCATATAAATACCATTGATTGAAATAGTAATTCCAAACAATCATCAAATTCTTGGTTGGATCGGTTTTATGTTTTAAAAATGTATAAACTTTTTCTAATTTTCCATCCAACGTAGAAACGGATCTATACAGGTCTATATCAGGCGACATAAACAATGGTTGATTGGCATCCGTCAACTCGTTTGGATTCCCACCACCTGCAACAGCATAAAGACCTGCCTCCGACATGAACAACACTTGCCCCCTGGCAGCTATCATGGAGTTGTGATTCACACACCCCGTTTCTTCCGAGATAAGCTCTCTCACCCGATATTGTCCACCAGTTAAAAGCCCACTAATGGCATAACATTTCCTGTTCTTAAAAACATGAACATTATCTTGAGTCCCAACAACAGCAGTAAGCTCTTTAGCTATGTTCTCGCCAATAACCTCGTAATCAAATGGAGCAAAAGTTTCAGCAGACCCTCCAATGCTGGCGTCACTCCAAATGAATCTATTCCTAAATTCAGCTTTTTCTTGTTCCTCAGGATATCTAATGTTCGCACCTAACAGAAGATTCTGATAAGTGCCAAGATACCTTATATGAGGAATTTCTTTCTTTAAGACCGTGTCGTCGTATATGTCCAATAGAAAAATATCAGGGTCTTCTGCAAAAACTACCTTTTCTATTTCAACATCTTTGTAATCAGCTTCGTGGGTTATTATCATCTGGCCATTAGGATTATCAAGAAGCTCATAATTAAAAAATTCATCTTTGCTTACGAAAATATTGATATATTGATTAGACCCATTTATAGGGTAATCCATCGAGACACCATTCCATACAATTTTATTGGTAATGTAGGTATCTTTGGCAATTTTTGAGATATCTATTGTTACAGAAGTTCCTGTAATTGCCGTTACATCAACTAACTGAAATTCAATAGGTCTTATGTTGTTTAAATCCAAATCATTTTTCGTATAAGTTTTTACAAGAACCCTGTCTCCAACAATAACATTATGATCTGACGAACTTATAGTTATAGGAGGTGAGGTATTAAAAGTTTGTGGAATGGCCGTTGCCAAATCATCTATAAAATATCTGTCATTGTATTCGGTATTTCTTGATGTTCTTATTGTCAGCTTGAGCTTATCTCCACCAAATTGTTGTGTTTTAGCTTCGCTGTTAATTAAGTTTCCATTGGCATCAACATAACTTAAATAGAACCTAGCATATTGAGCTTCTGCTGTAGTGGTATTCTTGTCTAAGATATATCCTTTACTAGTTCCTGTAGTATCAGTCGTAAATGTGTATATCTTCCCTCTACCATCTATGTTTACAACACTAAAACCAGGATAAGACATCGCCATTCTTCCGACTAACGTAATCGGAGTTCTAGGTAACATTATAGCAGGTATAGAAAATCCAGGGCCTGTGTAACCAGTCCCATTATCATAAGAAGTTTCTGGAGCTTGAATTGTTTGAGCTAAAGAATATGTAGTTCCTAGTCCTACCCATTGATAAACAAGCGCTTGTCCTTTTGTTGATGGACCTTTTACTGATGTTGCGTCTGGCGCTGATATAGTTATGTAATTATTAAGATCCGCTAAAGTTCCATTATATCTAGTAACAATTGTTCCAAAAATATTAGCAGGCATAACTATAGAAGTTGCTGCTCCAACAGTAGTCATAGTGGCTATGTTTACATGATATATCATCATTTGGTTGTTGGTTTGCACCCCAGGTAATCTATATGGAATGAACACAATTAACCCTGCCGGATCATGAGATAAGCTAACATATTTCCCGAATTCATCCTGATTCAATGCCCCTGCATTAGGCGAATTTATTAAAAGCGGAAAATCCCAAGCATTAAGACCTAAATTATATTTATATATAACTACATCACCTCTGCCAGTATTTCCTCCTGGAGAACAAACTGCTAGAAAATATTCACCAGCTATTTCAATGAAATCAAAATAAGAACCAGTTCTATTGCCTGCCGACCCTGTCGTTACAGGAAGCTGTATCCAATTCCCTATAGGTCCACTTTGATAAAAAGTGTACATTGAGCCATCACCATTTCTATTAAGTGTATTAAAAACAACCTTCGTTCCATCATCACTTACCTTAACCCTGCCAACGGTTTCTAATTGATAATTAAAAGTGCTAAAGGGAATAATCATGTCTGTAGCTATTTCCCAATCAATATTTGTTGTTGGTCTGGTATATGTAGTTAAATATAAATCTAGGCTAAGAACTTCATTTGGCGGTAACCCTGACCATGCAGAATGACCTGAAACTTTTACTAAAACCTCAGGACTTGACTTAGATATATCAAATGCAAAATTCCATACATTAGGAATACCATTTCTAGAGCCGCCCAAATCACTATTGATGGTGGGACTATCGACAGGCTGATACCCAAATTCAGTATCTAGATATTGGTAAAATGGTCCACCACCACCTAACACAACTAACTGACCAGGTTCAGGGACAGGAACTGCCGGAATTCCCATAGCATAGGCCATAGTTTTTCCAAATAATTGCCTAGCAGTAGAAGCGGCAGGAACTAGCTGAGTTGTTTTTCCTATTTGTGTAGGTTCATGCACACCTGCTCTAGTAAAGGTTATCCCATCATATTTATAAACAGGATTTTTCCCTGTGGTATCTGAAAAATACATAGTCCCATTAAGCTCCACCGAAGTTATATCCCCTGTCCAAGTAACCACAGGAGTAGTTATTGCCGGAGGAATAGGTCTAAAGCTTGCTAGCTCTTTTTTTCTTAAACCACCACTAGTCATTATCAGTAGTTCATTTGCCTGATGATACACAACCATATAAATAATATCTGATGGCGAGGTTGCCTCTAATACGAACCCATTTCTCTTTCTCAATTCTCCCGAATAATTCAAATCACAATTAGATGCATAGGAAGCAAATTCAGGAGGAATCAAGATATCTGATTGACGGAGATTAAGACCTTTAAATTGGTATTGTTTCTGTAAGGTCATAGATTAAGATAATCCCCAAACATAATAGGTGGATAGGGAGGGTCTGGTGAATGACTCTTAAACAACTCCGTAATCATATTTCTTTCTTCGGTAGTCAATGCATTGGCATTATTTATATCTTTACTTGAGTCCACATATTGAATGAACTTCTCAGAAACATTGGTTAATAGCTGTTCACATACGTCAGGGAGTTCGCTATGGCTCGTCGTCCTTGAACCACCAATAACGAAGTCCCCAACGGATAGCCCTGTCAATTGGGCATCTGTTTGTAACAATATTACTGCCTGTCCTGCTATTGGACTATTTATAGCGAAATCTACTGGTTGAATAGGAAGTTCTTTGCTCTTAAAAACACCATTAGCATCAACAACAGAAAAGAAGTCAAAGTAATCTGTTATATTTACAGTCCTGTCCTTAAGAGACATTTCTATAGTGAGTTTAGGTGGAACCCCTCCAAATTCAGGTTCTATTAAAAGTATCTTCCCATATCTAGGCCCTATTTCATAAAGCCTTCTTACATAAATAAGCCTTATGGCCTGAATTATCATCTGCTGTGGGATTGGAGTAATCAACAGTTTATTATTCCTTATCACGTATCCCCACCCTCTATTCCTTTCAGGATTGGTAAGCGCTGGCATAGGCATCCAATTAGCGTATAAAGCGCTTTGAGTTTGGGACCTGAAATCAACGTGATTGATAGCGGAAGCAGCGAAAATGTCTGCTGGTAAATCGTATTCTTCTTGATTAGGTACTGTAGGAATTATCAATTCTTCCGAAAATATATCATTTCTTGAATTAACATTTATAATCTCTGCTTGAATAGCTTTCTGGGCATTGGTCATGTAAACGCCAATATCCAAATCGTTATACCTGTTTGGGTTTGTGTTGTTAGTATCTTTTCTTATCTTTTGGATAAGGAAGTCTATTCTTCGCATTTCAAGCTCCTATAAACGGAATCCGCTTGCTACGTTTGCCATATTAGAAGCACCTTTTGACATACTTTGCTGCTGTTCATTTACAGAACCTATTAATGCCTGTGCTCTTTCTTTTTGTCTCTTAGCTCTAGCGCCCAATACTTGAAGTGCGCCTCCTGCTGCCATAGCATAGGGGTTACCTGTTGCCATTAAAGCACCGCTAAGTTTGGACTTATCTCCAGAGGCCATTAATGTTTTCTTAAAATCACTATCCCCTTCTTCTGGCTTTCCAGGATCGGAATTTGGATCTCCTTGTTTAGAGGTATCCATTGTGTTTTCATCCACCATATCGGGGCTTTCTGATTCACCAACTTTTCTTCTTTTACTGCTATTAAGATTAGATAGCGCTTCTGCTAAACTCATTTCATCCTCACTTTATTGAAAACGGACCTTTTTTTAGATCATACTGTACTGCTATCGCATTACCATCGGAGCAAAGAAGTTCTGCTCCCATTTTACTAAATAGTTCAAGTCTGCGCAAACTATGAGGAAGATTGATCTGTACATCACCTAATAGGGTATGGATATCAGGCCTAATCTCGTTTATGTACATTAAAAAATCCCTCATTAGACTAACACCCTTTCTCATGTTTCTTGAGCTACGTGGAACAAAATAATCTGCCACATAAACTATCTTATCTTGCTCTGATATCCTATAGGAGATAAATCCATCATCATTGAAGAATACCTTAGTTCCCATATAGTCTATTAAAAAATCTTCTATTATATCCTTAGCTTCCTGATTCATAAATCTCCTATTAACAGGGGTGGTTGCCCACCCCAGTACAATTTAGCACATTCCAGGCTTTTTAGTTCCGCCTTTGCCGCCTTTTTTCTTTGTTTTTCCCACGAAAATCACCGTCCTCTTATTTTAATAATTTTTCAACATCACGAACCGAAACGAGGCTAGGGTCTTTTAGTCCTCTAACCCGTCCGATTATTTTCAAAACTTCGTAAGCTATTTCTGAGCATTTTACCTTTCTTATCTTCCGAGTAAAGGGGTTTCCTTTAAATTCCTTGCCGGTAAAAAATAGGGACATTTTAGAGAATAAGATTCCAAATAATTCTAAGTAGCTATAGGGTATCCCACAGCTACCACGAAGGAACATCTCAGCTTCCCTGTACTTCTCATCCGAAATCCTGATGGCAATTGCCCTAATTGGTTTATTAACTTCCAACCAATCCTGATAAGGAATCTGTCTAACGCCTAGGAAAAAAACTCCCTCGGTTATCACGTTATCCATGCAAATTGCCACATGGGACGCCTTATACAGATTGAAAAATCTGAAAGGAATCAAGGATTTTGGGGCATCAAAAAACCTAATGAAAAACGAGATAGGCGCCCAGTACCACTTTTTAGGAACAGAGAATAAGATGATAACAACTTTGCCTTCCACTATAGGAAATATTTTACCAATAAGTTGGTATCAAAATCACTATATTTCGGATGCTTCATGGAAAAAGCTGTTAAGTCGTGGGTTATCCCAAAGAGCACCCTCGGAGTCGCATACCATTCAAGTCCCACCTTCGCTTTAAGATCCTCTTTAAAATAGACTTCCTTTGAAAGTGCGGCATATCCCATAAGATCTTTAAAAATCCACGCTCTCCCCCCGATGGTGGCCAACAGACTTCTTTTTTTGCTATTAGTTTGTGCATAGGTAAGGTCACCGTGAAAATTCTCTATGATCTTCGCCCATCCAATTAAGAACGAATAATCATCTGGACTAATGTATTGGCCCTTATATTCTCCAAACAAGATACCGGAAAGTGCTCCAGCACTAAAGCCCACTTTTGGAGTGAGACAGCCCTCCTTAAAGTCAGAGAACCCTGTATAGAAGCCATATTCGCCACGATTAAAGACTCCTAATGTAGCTCCATAACTTTCAACTCCCTTGCCATTTTTGGCAGAGATAAATGCTTCAACACCTACAAAATCATTTACTTGATATCCGAATGTGAATTTCTTTTTGGTAGCACCTATAAACAGATCATCATATTTGTACCCTATCTCGCCTTTAGATTCGGCGTAGATTTCATTGCCCATGTCCGATAAAGCGGCAGGGTTAATGTAATGTGCTTTGAAACTTTCCATGTAGTAATCCCCATATTTAGAGATTCCTGCCATCAAATTTAGACTGAATAAAACTGTTATTAATATCTTCATTATTACCTCCTACGGTATGAAAAATCTTTTTCCTTCCTTGAGCTAATCCTATCATTACAGCATGATCCCTATTCTCTTGGTTTGTCACCCATTCAAGATTTTCCAATCTATTATCTGTTTTAATTCCATTGATATGATTTACTTGGAGCGATGGATCTTTCTTTGGGATAAATGCATGGGCAATTAGCCTATGAACAAAGTGAGTTTTCTTATTTAAATTAACTCTTAAATATCCCTTTGTTGATAGCTTCTTTCCGGTTAATAGGGTTTTTTTTTTAACAGTCAATATTTTACCCAAATGCTCTCTTTGATACAAATTATTTTTATTCCTAACTTTTCCTAAATTAGACACCTCATAATCACTATCTTCAATACATTCCTTCCAAATTTCTTCCATTTTATCCTCATGGTATAAAAAATCGTTTTCCCGATTTAGGTGGGGTTATCTGGAAGTGTACCCATGATTTGGTATAAGTAAAGTCCTCTAGCCACAGATCCAATCTTACTAAGATATCTTCATTTGCCAAGCACCACTTTTGCAAGTCGTGATTCATATCGAAGATATCACAGGCCTCGCCTGTTAGATGTTTTGATTTCATGGGAATCTTCTTTAAATCCGTAATCCCCTTTTTAGCGTAAATTTCTATGTGATGTTTCATGCTCCTTACTCCCGAAGTAACAATCATAGGTCTGCCCCATAACTTTCTTATCTCATTCATTTTTGTAAGTAAGATTTGAACATTATCTAAGATTTCCTTAGATAGTGTTTTGGGATCAGTCCCAGAAAGTATTTCATCTTCCGAGATCAATCAACCACCTGGTTTACCCGACAAAATAATCTGCTATGCAGATATTGTCCGACCACAAGTTTTGGTTGGTCGCAGTTATTCATCTTGTAATTAGCAAGTGAAGATAGCCCCGATAAAATCAACCAAACAAGAATAACGAGTCCCAAGCTAGTGGCATTAACAGTTTGGTTAATTAAGGTTATCGCTGCTTTCTTAACTGCTTCCATAAAGGCGTCTTTAATTTCTTTCATTTGGCCTCCAATTTCCTCATTCTTCCAAGTAAATCAGCAATTTGTTTACTTAGTTTACTGATAGTTTTTTTCTGGGATTCCATTTCTGCTGACATTAACAGTACGTCATTGCCCCACGATAAAACACCTGCTCCGTTAGTTTTTAACACTTGGCCATTACCGCCAAATCCCGGATTAGTGCTACTTATAATTGCAGTTCTTCCAGCATTAAATTCTGTAGTGGTTACCTTTCCTTGATATTCCCAAGTCGTACCATTTGAAATATAGGTAGCTACCCATCCTGTAGGCACAGACTGATTAATTCCGGGGTGATTAGTTCTATCTCCACCAACAGCAGTTCCCCAAGTAGATTCAACATAGACATAAAATGCACTACCGTTTGCTCTAATGGCAGGAGTGTAAACACAGCATCCGTTACCACCAGCGAAGTTGGCGTTAGCTTGGCGAAGTCCATTAAATCCGCCAGGAAGTGGCATTGGGTTATTTCCTGCGCCTGCGTTCCCTCCATACCACCAAACAGGAGTATTATGCATTCTAAATGATTCTTGTCCTAGTCTATTTAAATTACCGTTACCTAAAATATCGACTCCGCCGGGGCCTGCTACTAAAGTGTCAGCAACATTTACAGTTCCAGTCTCATTAACCCAGAATCTATTCACGGGAGTTATGATTGCTCCTGCAACTGGATTTGGGTCAGATTGTAGAATTAAATCCGTTGCGTTCTTAATCCATCTAAAAGCGGAACTTGTATTAGAGCCTCTTAATTGATTACCGCCAGCACCGGTCCCATCGGGGCCATAATAGCAGTCAAAGCAATCCCAGATATTATCATGAGTCCAATTTAGAAAATGCCTCTGCGGATAAACATCTGAATCAGTATTCCATGATTGATGAGGCCCACCAGCATTTCCATTAGGCCCTGTTACAGTTATTCTTGCAACACCAGTATTAGCTGCTGCGGCAGCTGCTTGAACTGTTCCAAAGATAGCATCCCCGTTTACATGAAGATAAGTTTGCGGAGTATTGGTATTTATTCCTAATCTTCCTCTGGCAGTTAATCTCATAACCTCTTTAGTATTCCAAAGAGAATTTCCCCAAGTTGTCCATAATATATCAGCGTTGTTTGCCATAGCAGGCTTAGTGGTAAGGTGTGATGATTCAACATCTTTAATTTCTACTTTCATTCCTGCAAATGCATTGGCAAAGGAATTTCCAGATACGTGTCCGATAGCTCTAGTGCCAACTTCAGCGACATTATGTTGGGAAGTATTTGCATGAAAGGAAGTTATAATATTCCCATTAACATCTAATTGTGCAAATGGGTCGGTAGTTAAAATCCCTGTGCCTACCGGAGTGATTGCCATCGCCATAGCATTACCTGTGCCATTCGGTGCTATTGAGTCTGTGGAAGTTGTGGAGTTTTGAACATAAAATCTGAATTGATTATTTTTAACTAAGGCAGCACCGCCATCATGGTAAGTAGCTATGAAATGTCTCCAATCTCCATTAAGACCAAATCCAAAAGAAACATCGGCAGAAGTTTGTCCTGCTGACAGACTTCCAGTACCGCTCCTTCCTGTTGCAAAATTTACGGCAGAAAGATTTAGGGCACTTTGAGGATTTGTATTTAAACCTTTAACGGATAAATTGCTAACTTCTGAAATGCTTCCGGCATCATCAATAATCGGCAGGGAATCCAAAAGAATTTTTCCAGAGCCTCCATCAAATCTAGCTATGGCATTATCGGTAGAAGTATTCGGGCCAAAAACATCGCCGTTGGTTGTAACTGTCGACCCACTCCCAGCGACCCCTATGCCCAGCAGGCCGCTGTTCACCCACGTTACAAGAGGCCCCTCAGTCATTACGTTTGTTTTTGATTGGAAGAAAACTAGACCAACAAATTTAACCCCTATAGTTAATGCAGGATTGGTTACATAGCTATTTCTGCCAGATTCTTCTGCTGCAATTATCGCTGCCTCAGATGGAGCGTGTTCTTGCCCATGTTGAACAAAAACTCGGCAGTTAGGAGCTAAGAATATCTTGTGATAACTCCAAACATTGTCTGGCAAGGATGCTAGAGTGCCATTAAGGTCATAGTTATAAGTGTCAATTAAAGTCTGGTTGGTTGAGATAGTTGAATCCCTATCATAATAATTAAAATTAGTAATATTTTGAACAGGACAGTTTTTAATATTCGGTTGTTCCGTACCTGGCGCTATACCATCGAAGTATATAGATCCTGCCCTTGTTAAGAATGTATTATCTGCATTACCTGTAAACTCTATCTTATCTTTTAACATTCCTAGAATAAGCGATAGCGACCTATTGGTATTTCCGTGGTCGGTAGCGGCACCATTTCTCGGAATAATACCCCTGGTAGGGGCAAATATCGTAGCTATAACTATTGATGATTTTGCTGATGCCGGTGTATCAAGTCCAGACGATGCAGATACTACCCCAGCACTGCTAACTGAAATTGTATTATATCCAGTTGGCACAGGCAGAGGCTCTGGGATGTTAGTAGCGTTCCATGCAACATTGGTAATGGTTGAAAACGGAGTTCCCCCATTAGTTACTATAAACCCTGTTCCTGCGGTTATTTGGTAGTTAGGAGCAGCGAAGGTTATTACGCCGCCAGATGTAGCGGAAGTAGTATAATCAGGAGGCGACATAAAGCTCATCTCGCCATTTGCTATATCAGCAGGGGATGTAGTTGCGACAAAATCACTAGCAGCAGTATAGATGTGGCCATCGCTT
>Ga0137314_1000516_pt1 | contig 11242 bp, 19 predicted proteins | sample EasRivERMZT199_2_FD_102289 | JGI IMG/M metagenome (GOLD analysis project Ga0137314, IMG submission 102289) | Soil microbial communities from meander-bound floodplain in the East River, Colorado, USA - East River MetaG ERMZT199_2 | ecosystem: Environmental > Terrestrial > Soil > Floodplain ... | reverse complement strand
TAGGAATGGGGGTGAAACGTCCCCCCCATTCCCCCCATCTCCCGAGACCCATCTTTACCCGGACATACCGTTACATCTTGAAGTCCTAATCTGTCCCGGTTTGCTTGTGAAAAGACGTATTTCAAGACCGGGGAACCGTACCTAACCGGACTTCATCGGGGCAGACTGAGACATCTTCGCTGAAACCCTTGTATTTTGAAATGCGTACACGGGGCCCATGACAGGCATAGGGGCAGCAACCGTTCTATTTTGAAACGGGTCCTTGACCTAGATCTGATAGACTGACGGCTCCAGATCTAGGAGGAACGACGATGACCTGCCCCGAGCCTCAGGCTTCGTCGGCTAGAATGAAGCATGACTAAAAAGGGTGCGCGGACGGCTCCGCGCGTGAAGGTGAAGTGTCCTTGCGGGGTTGAGTTCGAGGTCTTGAAAAACCGCTACGACTCCGGCCGCGGCCGACGCTGCTCCAAGGCGTGTCAGTACCGCTACGCCACTCGGCCTAGCGGCCTGACCTACGTCTTGACCAAGGAGAACCCCACGTCATTTAAAGCGGGGGCAGTTCCTTGGAACAAGGGCACAGTAGGGGTGATGGTCGCTTGGAACAAAGGGCTCCGCAGGGACTTCATTCCTCCTAACGCGTTCAAGCCAGGGGAGAACCTTGGTCCAGCCAACGTCAAATGGCGCGGGGATAAGGTTCATTATTTCGCCCTCCACGGTTGGGTTGGCCGACACAAGACGAAGACGGGGTCTTGCTCCCAGTGCGGAGAAACCCGGTACGCGGAGTGGTCCAACATCAGCCATGAGTACCGACGCGACTTGGACGACTACAGAGAGCTGTGCAAGCCGTGCCGCACACAGTACGACCGGAATTCTGACAACTGGGGCAAAGCCTCTAAATGGATTAAAGAGGGCAAACGATGACAAGGTGCCTCCTAAGTGGTTCGTCGGGGTTTGTCGGGAGTCATGTGCTCCGTCACCTGCTGCGCAACACCGACTGGACGTTCGCGCTGCCCGTGACCTTCCGGCACAAGGGAATCCCCGAGCGCATCACTGCGGCCTTCAACGGGCGACGGGACTGGGCCGAGCGCTGCGACGTGGTGATCTGCGACCTGACGTCACCCATCGACTCCGTCACCGCGGCCCGGTTCGGCCGGGTGAAAATGATTCTCAACGTCGCGTCCGAGTCGCACGTGGAACGGTCCATCACCGCCCCCGGCCCGTTCATCCGCAACAACACCGACCTCATGACCAACGTCCTGGAGTACGCCCTGCGGGCCAACCCGGACGTCGTCCTGCACATGAGCACCGACGAGGTCTACGGGCCCGCCTACGGGGCGCACAGCCACACGGAGTGGGAGACCATCGCCCCCTCCAACCCCTACTCCGCGTCCAAGGCCGCCCAAGAGGCCATCGCCTTCAGCTACTGGCGGACCTACGGCGTCCCCGTGATCATCACGAACACGATAAACCTCATCGGCCCCATGCAGTCCGTCGAGAAGTTCGTCCCCATGACCATCCGCAAGATTCTCGCCGGGGAAACCGTCAGCATCCACGCCTCCCCCGAAGGCACCTCAGGGTCCCGGTGCTGGATCGACGTCCAGGACTTCGCCGCCGCGTGGAGGTTCCTTCTGGACAACCACACCCCGCAGAAATTCCCTGACGACCGTCTCCCATCCAGGTTCCACATCGTCGGCCCCGAAGCCACCAACCTGGAAGTCGCCCAGACCATCGCGGAGATCCTGGATCTCCCCCTGAACTACACGATGGACTCCTTCCACGCCGAGCGCCCCGGCCACGACCTGCGCTACTCCCTGGACGGGTCCAAGCTGGAGAAGGCCGGCTGGAAGACCGAGCGCCCCCTGAAAGAGACCCTGACGGGCATCGTGGACTGGTACCGCAGCACCCCCGGGTGGACCGAATGAGCGGCGCCCTTCTCACCCCTGTGCAAGCCCGCGTCCTCGCCGCAGCAGCCGACGGCGCCCCGCTGACCGAGGTCGCCGACCGGCTGGGCGTACCGAGGCCCTACGTCGCCGCCCGGCTCTCCGAGATCTACAAGCGCTTGGAGCTCGTCAACTTTCCCAAGGAACAGCGCCGCGCCGAAGCCGTCCGCATCGCCCGCGCCAACGGCGCCATCCCGCCCGCCGAGGAGACGCCGTGACCGTGAAGACGTGGGCGGTCGTCCCGTCCAACGGCAGGGCGTACCTCCAAGGCTGCCTTCAGTCGCTCAGCGACCAGGTCGAAGGCACGGTGATCGTGGCCAACGGGGAAGCCACGATCACCAGCCCGTGTCCGTGGATCTCGGTCGTCCCGGACACGGGCACCGACAAGAACATCTCCCGCTGGTGGAACATCGGCCTGGACGAAGTGGCCCGGCTTGCCGGGGGCGACCCGTGGAACGTCCTCATCGTCAATGACGACGTGGTCTGCCCCCCGCACCTTGTGCGGACTCTCGCGGTCAAGATGGACCACTACGGTGCCGTCATGGCGTACCCCAACCAGTGGGACGATCTGGAGATCGTGTGGCGCGAGGCGGGGCCGGTCAACCTGCATCACCGCATCACCGGATACTGCTTCATGCTGTCCGGGGCCAGTGGCCTCCGACTCGATGAGAAATTAGCGTGGTGGTATGGTGACGATAGTCTTTTCTGGTCCGCCAACAAATCAGGCGGGTCAGTCCTTGTCCCCGGCTGCGCTGTGACGCACCTCGCGCCTAACGGGTCGCTGGTGGAGTACCCCGAGCTGCAAGCGCAGGCGGGTAGGGACCGGCAAACCTTCGTAAATATCTGGGGGAGAGCTCCGTGGTGACATGCCCCGAAACGGGCTGCAATCGGCCGATCCGGACCCGAGGTCTGTGCAATACGCATTACGAATACCTGCGTAGGCGCCGCCGTTTCAGAGGCGTTCCGATACCGGGTCAAGACTCGGACAGCAGGTACGAATCCAAGGTAGATCGAAGCGGGGGACTTGACAGCTGCCATCCCTGGGTGGCTTCTGTGAACGCGGCGGGGTACGGGAACTTTCGGGCGGATGGAAAGATGCAGCTCGCGCACAGGTGGGCGTTCCAACGTTCGTCCGGCCCACTTGACTCGTCAGTGGTTGTCAGACACACCTGCGATAATCCCCCGTGTCAAAATCTTCGGCACCTCCTACCCGGGTCCACGAAAGACAACACTCAAGACATGATTGACCGAGGGCGTGCTCCGGACACAAGAGGGGAGCGGAACGGCCGAGCCAAGCTCAGCCGTTCTCAGGTGGACCAGATCCGTTCCAGTGCAGCCCCTCTGCGGGAGCTTGCCGCCTTTTACGGCGTATCTGGACAACTGATCAGCGCGGTCCGTCTGGGGCGCGTTTGGAGAGATAACGCATGAACATTGCCATTAGCGGGGGCAACGGCTTCATTGGTCGGGCCGTGCAGAAAGCCGCAAGGGAAGCGGGCCACCACGCGTGGGCTTTCGACAAGGCCGCCGGAGACGACGTCCGCGGCGACTTGTCCGGGCTGGGCAACGCCGACGCGGTGATCCACCTCGCGGGGATCCTCGGGACCGCAGAACTCTTCGACACTCCCGAGCTGGCCATCGACGTCAACGTGAACGGCACCCTCAACGTGCTCCAGTGGTGCCGAACCCACGGCGCCGCCTACGTCGGCATCACGATGCCCGACGCTTTCCCCTCGGTGTACACGGCTACGAAGATCGCAGCTCAGCGGCTGGCCACCGCGTGGCACCACACCTACGGCGTTCCCGTCTCTCACGTCCGCGCCTTCAACGCCTACGGGCCCGGCCAAGCTCACGGAGTCGGCCACCCTCAGAAGATCCTCCCTACCTTCGCCGTCAACGCCTGGGCGGGTGTACCGCTGCCCGTGTGGGGCGACGGTACCCAGACCGTGGACCTCGTCCACGCCGACGACGTGGGCCGCATGCTGGTGGACGCTGTCCGCTTCGGTGACGACCAGGTCTTCGACGCGGGTACCGGGGTTCCGGTCCGGGTGAACGATCTCGCTCACATCATCATGGAACACACCGGGTCCCAGGCCGAAATCAACTATCTGCCCATGCGAGCCGGCGAGAAGCCCACCCAGATCGTTGCCCAGGGGGAAGGCTGGGACCTTCTCGACTGGCACCCTTCGCTGGACCTGGACAAGGTTCTCGCGGCCGTGGACTCCTACAAGTGAGCGCTGACGCCGCCGTGGTGAGCGCAATCTACGATTCGTACGACACGGTGAAGCCGGTCTGCCCTCAGCGGGGGCTCGACGTCGAGTGGATTCTGGTCACCGACGACCCGGATCTCCGGGCCCCCGGGTGGACCGTCGTCTATGAGCCGCGCCCAGGGATGCACCCCAACCGGGCGGCCAAGGGACCCAAGTTCCGCCCCGACCGGTACACCTCGGCCCCCGCGTCGGTCTGGGTGGACGCTTCGTTCCGCGTCACCTCCCCGACGTTCGTGATGGAGGCTTTGAGCTACGCGGACCCGATCGCTCAGTTCGTTCACCCGTGGCGCGACTGCGTCTACACCGAGGCCGAGGCCTCCGCCGATCTGCCGAAGTACTGGGGCGAACCTATCGAGGGCCAGGCAAAGTACTACCGGGCAGCCGGTCACCCGGAGCATTGGGGTCTGTGGGCCACGGGAGTCATCGCCCGCAAGCACACCTTGCGGACGGCCAAGATGGGCGCCTTGTGGGGCCAAGAAGTGAACGTGTGGTCGTTTCAGGATCAGCTCTCGCAGCCTTACGTTCTGTGGACGATGGACCTGCGGCCGACCTCTCTGCCCGGTACCCATTTCGCCAACGACTGGTTGGCCTACGAAGGAAGCGGAAGACATTGAAACCGAGCGTCGGACGCATCGTCCACTACGTCAGCTACGGCACTCCAGGCGGCGAGTACGTCTCGCAGTGCCGGGCGGCGATCGTCACCGCTGTCCACCCCGGCACCGAGGGACGGGGCGTATCGCTCGCCGTCCTGAACCCGACCGGCATGTTCTTCAACGAGCGCTGCTCGCATTACGAGCCGGACGGCTCGGGCATGCCGCCCGGCGGCACCTGGCACTGGCCGGAGCGTGTGTGATGGCCGACCTGGAGGCGGTCGCCCGCGTCTGTCATGAGGCCAACCGCGCCTGGCAGCGCGCGACCGGCGACCCCGTTCCGTCTCCGCCGTGGGACGAAGCGCCCGCTTGGCAGCGCGACAGCGCCATCGACGGCGTCAAGCGGGCGCAGGCCGGAGCCACGGCCGAGCAGCTCCACGACGCCTGGTGCGACTTCAAGCGCGCCGACGGATGGACCTACGGCGACGCCGAAGACCCGGAGCTTAAGACGCATCCCCACCTTGTTCCTTACGCGGAACTTCCTGAAGAGCAGCACCGTAGGGATGCTCTGTTTGCTGCCATCGTTGTCGCGTTGAGCTGAGAGAGGCCTTGGGCTAGCTCTGAATCAGGTACTATAGGAGGAGTCGTCAACGACGGATCGATCAACCAAGGAGAGAGTAAATGAAGCTCGAAATCGGCGGAGGCAGCATCGCCCAGCCCGGCTGGACCAACCTGGACAAGATCAACGGCGAAGGCCCGTGGCACCGCAAGGCGGAGGACGTTCCGTGGCCCACCGGAGATGACACAGTGACGGAAATTCTGGCGTCTCACGTCATGGAGCACATCCCCGCAGGAGATCCCCGGCTGGCCGTGATGAACGAGGCGCACCGGGTGCTGGCGCCCGGGGGGGTTTTCGAGATCCGAATCCCTAACTTCGCGGCCCTGACGTGGCACGCGATCGCCGACCCTACTCACGTCAGCCTCTGGATCCCGAAGTCGTTTGAGTATTTCGACGGGACCAAGGCGGCCAACGCCGACTACGGCATCAAGTTGTGGCAGACGCTGGAGCTGCTGACGCGGGGCGGGGAAAACGAAAACGAAGAGATCCTGTGGAGGGGGACGCCGCGGTAACGGGCCATGCACCGATGAAGCGGTCCCTCTGAGCGCTCTAGGGGAAACTACGCGCCCAATCTCCAGTTTCGATGACGCGGTGCGTTGGGGGCGACGTTCACCCCTTCTTCGGAGAGGTGAACGTCGCCAGTCCGTTAACTGTCTGACTCGAAGCCACTGTGCGGAAGGGCTAAAGTTCGGGATGTTAGGAAGCATCGGTCAAGAGCCGTGGCAGACACTGGAGCTGCTGAGCCAGGGCGACAACGAGGTTCTGTGGAGGGGGACGCCGCGGTGACCAGTACGTACACACGAACCCACACCTTCATCACGTTCGCCAACCCGTACCTTGTCTGCAACCTCTGCCGTAAGCCCGTTCCGCGTTGGCACAACAACGACGCGTGTGGCTGCCAGGAATCCTTCTGGAATGATCCCTGCGGCCATACCGCGGAGGCCGTGAGCGTCTGCCCGTCCTGGGACCCTGTTGACGACTGTCTGTGCGCGGAGTACCTGGGTAGCGTCGGCCATGAGGTGCGGAAGTGACGAACCCGTGCCCATTCTGCGAGATCATTGCCGGCCGAGCCCCCGCCGAGATTGTCCGCAGGAGCGACGATGCTCTCGCCATCGTGCCGCTCAACCCGGTTACACCCGGACATCTGCTGGTCATCCCCACTGTTCACGTTGCCGACTTCGCGGAGGACTCTGAGGTATCGGCCAAGGTCATGCTCCGGGTTGCTGAACTCTGCGAAGGACCCGAGGCGTACAACGTGATCACCAGCAAAGGGACCGAGGCCACCCAGTCCGTGTTTCACCTCCACCTGCACGTGATTCCCCGGACCGAGGGAGATGGTCTCGCGCTGCCCTGGAGCGGTGGGAGGGGAATGTCGCGATGACGGGGCCGCTCGCGACGTGTGTAACCCCATATCACCAGGCCCGCGCGGAGAGCGGTCTGCTGGAGCGGGCTGCCGCCTCAGTGCGGGCTCAGACGGTTCCGGTCTTTCACCTCATGATCGAAGACGAAGGCCGGCGCGGCGCGGCTGTGACTCGGCAGCGGGGCCTGGATCTGGTGGAGACGCCGTGGACTGCGTTCCTGGATTCCGATGACGAGATGGACCCGGACCATATCGAGAAGTTGCTGGAGTGCGCGGAGGAGACGGGGGCGGACTATGTCTACCCGTGGTTCCGTGTCGTCGGGGGGACGGACCCGTTCCCGATGTTCTTCGGCAAGCCGTGGGACAACGAGGCGCCCAACTCCACCACGATCACGATCCTTGTGCGCACCGAGCTGGCCAAGTCGGTGGGCTTCGCCCGGGACCCCGACGTGCAGGTGTCCGGTGAGGATTTCCTGTTCACGCTGGGGTGCGTCGCAGCCGGGGCGAAGATCGTCCATCTGCCCCGTAGAAGCTGGGACTGGCACCACGACCCGCACGTGAACTCGTCGGGGCTTCCCGGACAGGGCGACGCATGATTTAACTAAAGACACTACCCAGGAGAAGGAGAAGACTTCATGGAGTTTGACCGGGACGCCCGAGACACACTTGGGGCTCTGAAGCTCATGCGGGAACACAATGCGAAGATCGACTTCATGATCTCCGCGAACGTGACCGCTGTGATCCCCACCATCCCGACGAAGCACCGCAAGAAGACCTTGAAGCGAGCCCTTGCCAGTGTGCATCAACAGGATCACCCCGTTGTGAAGACCGTAGTGGCCACGGACACGGGGCGCCTCGGCTCCGCAGCAACGCGCAACTTGGGCCTGGACCGGGTTGCGACGGAGTGGGTGGCGTTCCTGGACGACGATGACGAGTGGCTTCCCCACCACACGAAGACCCTGCTCGAAAAGGCCCACGACTCCCAGGCAGACGTCATCTACCCCTGGTTCAAGGTCGTCTCGCCCAAGGCATTCGACCCCTTTCCCGGGGCGTTTCGCCGCCCGTTTAAGGCGGAGAAGCTGCGGGAGAACAACTACATCCCCACCACTGTCCTGGCACGCACCGAAGCGATTCGAGCCGTCGGAGGGTTCGAACCCTACGGAGATCAAGAGGCGAGCGCCTGTGACGACTGGGGTCTGTGGCTGAAGCTCCTGAACGCGGGCGCCACGTTCTCCCACGCCCCCGTGGTCACGTGGCTGTGGCACTGGCACGGGAAGCACACGTCCGGTCTGGCAGATCGCTGGTGAACGCGGACGCCCCCGAGATCCGGCGCAAGGCCGCAGCCGTTCTTGCGGCTCGCATCGACACGTCAACTCGGTGGCGTCCTCAACCGCATCAGGTCCCTCCGGGGGGTGATTGGTTCGGCTGGCTTCTGCTGGCCGGGCGATTACCGGGGGGCAGGGAAATCGAAGGCGTGCTCGGAGTACATCCGGGAGCATGTGGCCGGGAAACCTTGTCTGCCGGGCCCCGCCCCCCACTGGATTGCCATCGTCGCGCCGACCCTGGGCGACGGAGTCACCTCCATGTACGAGGGCCCTGGGGGAATCCGGAACGCCGACCCGTCTGCGAGGCTGGTGCAGGCTCCGGGAGGCACGGTGATCCGGTGGCCGAACGGTTCGCAGGCGAAGCTGTTCGGTGCCTCTACGCCCGACGACGTGGAAAGACTTCGTGCCGGCGGAAATTCATGTGTGGCCGTCTTGGAGGAATTGGCGGCGTGGCGGTACTTGGACGCCGCCTGGGACCAGCTCCGCTTCGGGCTGCGGTCCGGGCCGCGCCCGCACTGGATCGCAGCCACCACCCCGAAACCTCGGCCCCTGATCAAGAAGTTGATGTCGGGCGGGGTGGCGAACGTGGTGACGACGTATGCCACGATCTACGACAACCCGCACCTTGAGCAGCACGTCAAAGATGCCCTGGAAGACGCCTACGCGGGCACGCAGATCGGCGCCCAGGAACTGTACGGCCGGTTGCTGGAAGAGGACGAGAACGCCCTGTGGAAGCGTGAGCACATCGAGGCCGCCCGCGTTGCCCCCGAGGCTGTGCCTGAGCTGATCCGAATCACGGTCGGAGTGGACCCGTCCGGGGGCGCGGGGGAACAGGGCATCGTCGTCGCGGGCAAGTCCGGGCTGATCGTCCCGGAGGGCGGGGGCCGCGCCGTTCACCACGGGTACGTCCTGGCCGACGAGACGGTTCACCTTCCCCCCGATGGCTGGGGGCGCCGCGCGGTGCAGGCCGCCGTCGACTGGGACGCCAACGACATCTGCGTCGAGGTGAACTTCGGCGGAGACCAGGCCGTCGCCGTCCTCGCCACTGCGGCCCAGAAACTGGGCGTGGACATCCCCCTCCGGCAGACTCGGTCCAGCCGGGGCAAGGCGGTCCGTGCCCAGCCGGTGGCTGCGCTCACCGCCCAGGGCCGGTGGCATCACGCGGGAGTCTTCGAGAAACTCGAAGATCAGATGTGCGTCTGGTACCCGGAGATCGGCTGGTCACCCGACCGTATCGACGCCGCTGTGTTCACCGCGTGGCACACGAAACTCGTCGGCACCGTGGTCTCCGGTCAAGGTCGCCTGGGTGGGGCTCTAGCCGGGCAGAGAATCGGGTAAGCTCTCCCTCGGTGCAGTCACGCGAGAAGAACCCCGCTGGCGGGGTTCTTCTGTGTTCTAGGGTCAGCGCGTAAGCCGTTTCATCTTCGCGAAACTCTCCGGCTGCTCCCTGAGCCAGCGGTCCGTCCCCTTGGAGGTCCAGCCGAACGGGGCGAGCGGACCCAGCTTGTCGGCCAAGGCGCGAGCAGCGGTACGGGTCGGGAGGGAACCCGCGAGTTGCGTCAACACGTCCGCAGTCAACCTTCTCTCGACGTAGGTCACTTGCCAGACGTCGCCGATCTTCGTCACGTAGAGGCCGTACTCGTTGACGGACGCCTTCCGGACCTCCCTCTTTCCGCGGCGAGTGATCGTCAGGTTCGCGTCTTTCCAGGTCATCTCTTACTCCTCTTCCTTGCGAACGCTGAGACCGCCGAGCCCCGGTCGCCTGTTCTCCTGAGGGTCATCGACGTCGGTCGGCCGGTGAACCTCTACCAGGTCTGCCAGCCAGTTCGGCAGCGGCTGGGAAGGGGGCCAGAGCTGAGCGAAGCCGTGGAACTCCACAATGAGGTCCACTCGGTCGATGTCCCGGCGTCGACCGTAGGAGATCCGGAGACCCCTGGGCTTGTGGTGTCTGCCGCCCGCGACAGGTACGGCGGGTGCGTCTTCGATGTCGATGCAGATCGTGTGCTGCACTTCGCGGACAGAGCTGATCATGAGTCCTCTTCGGTGCGGAAGCGGTACCCGCTGGGCTCGTGGGTCACGGTCTCCCCGAGGGCTGCGTCGTGGACCTGGGCGGCGAGGGCGTTGAACTCTGCCCGGGTGAGGCCGCCGGAGTTGTCGTGGACCGTGAAGGCCGCAGCGGTGGCGGCCTTGCGGCGGGACGTCAGCCCTTCGGTGCGGCGTTCGTTGCCCCGGGGTGTTGTGCGGATCAGTGTGTAGGTCAAGGTCAGATCCTCCTTATCGATTTAATTAAAAGGGGTCAGAGCTAAGCTGTCAACACCCTCCGGAAGGAAGAACCATGAAGACCCCCGACTCGAACCTCCGCCGATGAGCGTCACCCTCGCCTACATTCACCCCGGCAGCGTCTCGCACCTGTTCATGGAGTCCGTCACCCGGACACTGGGCAACGACGAAGCTCGCAAGCACCTCAGCGGCACGCTGCCCATCCGCTTCCGCCCCGCCGGAATCTGCGACGCGCGCAACTGGGCGGTCCGCGCGTTCCTTGCCACAGACTCCGAGTGGCTGTGGTTCGTGGACACCGACACGGGCTACCTCCCCGACACGCTGCCCCGGCTCATGGAGGTAGCCGACCCCAAGCACACCCCCGTTGTCGGAGCCATGTGCTACGGAGTTCGGGAGATCGGCCCCGACCGATTCGGCGGCTTCCATACAAGGACCTTCCCAGCCATGTACCGGCTCTCCTCTACGTTCACCGAGGTAACTGAGTTCCCCCAGGACACCTTGATGGAAGTCGAAGGCACCGGAGCGGCCTGCCTGCTCATCCACCGCACCGCCCTGGAGAAGGTCTACAACGCCTGCGGTCCGGTCTGGTTCGACGCGATCTTCGCGGGCGACGGGGAACCGTTCGGCGAAGACCTGTCGTTCTGCCTCCGCCTGCGCGAACTGCGCATCCCCATCCACGTGCATACCGGCATCCCCACCCGCCACCAGAAGACCCAATGGGTCTGACCTCCAAGGAACCCCGATGAGCGACCCGCTGCTGCTTCTCGTCATGGCCCTGGCCACCTACCGGCTTACGAGGCTCCTCACCCGTGACACATTCCCGCCGGTCCTCTGGCTCCGCGACCGCCTCGCCGGGGGATG
>Ga0137314_1000513_pt1 | contig 11265 bp, 8 predicted proteins | sample EasRivERMZT199_2_FD_102289 | JGI IMG/M metagenome (GOLD analysis project Ga0137314, IMG submission 102289) | Soil microbial communities from meander-bound floodplain in the East River, Colorado, USA - East River MetaG ERMZT199_2 | ecosystem: Environmental > Terrestrial > Soil > Floodplain ... | reverse complement strand
CGGCTTCGGACATGGGAACGCCGTTGAGCGTCACGCTGGTGAGCAACGCGCTCGAGATCGTATGCGCGCGAACACCGGCCGGGTTCGTCGTCGACGAGTGGTATCCGATGAACACCGCCGCGGAAAACGTCGAGTCGATGCCCTGCATCATCATGAGCGGGCGCGGAAACGAGCGCACGATCGTCACGTCCACGGGCAGCCGGTCGATGAGCAGGTTCTGCCCGTTGCCGTGCGAATCGCTGATGACGAACTCGGTGGCGCCCGCCTCGCGCGCGCCGGCGATGGCGGCGAGCACCTCTGCCGTCATGATCTCGCGAAAGCGTTGGTACTCGAAGCCGGTCGGCCCGAGCTGCTCGGCGGTCACGACACCCGTCACACCTTCCATGTCGGCCGAGATGTACACCTTGACCGGGCGCTGGGCCTGCGAGCCGGCTATTGCAATAAGCAGGAGTGGGACGCCAAACGCGAACGGTCGCATAGGGGCCGGGTGGGAGTGCGGCGGAAGATGCCCCCTCCCGGGTGGCGGAGCAAGCGTTCCAGAGGGTTGTCAGTGATACCGGTCACGCGTCGATGCGCGGCCCGGTTTTCGCCTTGTGCACAGTTGTTACCGGACTGGGGTAGTAGCAGTTAGTCAGGCAGTCATCCAGGAGGTCACTGCATGCGCGTTTATCTTGTCAGATTCATGGATTCGGCGAACATCGATTGGCGCGTTCGAGAGGAAACCGCACGTCCGGAAGGACCACTCGCCGACGTAACGGCATGGTATCGCCGCCGTCTGCGCTTCGAGTCCGTACGCGGTGTGCGCTACCTGCGCCCGGTTCCCGATGGGTGGGCCGCGTTCACGCCGGCTCAGCTCGAGCAGCTCTGCTTCCAGGCTGACGCGACGGAGAACGCAGCGTAGTCGGTCCGTCGTAGTCGGAATCAATGGGGTCAGACTCCATTGAAAACTATCAATGGAGTCTGACCCCATTGATTTCCGTCATCTTCCTGCAGGCCGCGAAGGATCTCACCCACGCGAAGTGGCTGAGATCCTTCGTCGTTTTGGACGGGAACTCTCCTGTCGTCCGGGTGTTCGTGTTGCAGCAACCGTCCCGGCTTCGATCACCCTAACCCGATTCGACAGTGCTGCAGCACATGCTGTGGTTGGGCGCAATCGCCGCCGGAATCGGTGCGTGCAACGGATCGGGGCCGATGGCCCCGGAACCGACGGCGCGCACGCTCGCCGAGTTCACCGACCAGGTCGAGGCCATCCGCGTTCGCCTCGGCATCCCTGGCTTGGCGGGCGTCGTGATGTCGCACGACACGGTCGTGTGGGAAGGACTGCTCGGCCGCGCCGATCTCTCCACCGGTCGCGCCGTCACGCTGACGACGCAGTTTCACCTCGCCTCGCTCACCAAACCATTCGCGTCGACCATCGTCCTCCAGCTCGTCGAACAGGGACTGGTGAGTCTCGACGACCCGGTGAGCAAATACGGCGTCGCCCTTTCGAGCTCGGGCACGATTCGCGTGCGTCACCTGCTATCGCACACGTCGGAGGGCACGCCCGGCGACACGTATCGCTACAACGGCGACCGGTTCGCGCTTCTCGATCAGGTGATCGAGCGAGCGACCGGCGAGCCTTTCGCCAAACGGGTCGTCGAGCGCATCATCAACCCGCTCGCGCTCGAGCACACGGCGCCCAACCCACGGAGCGCCGCGGCGTTCGCCTTCGCCAACCGCGACGTCGCTGCGTTCACCGCCGCCATGGCACAGGGCTACGGGCTCAATGCGCAGGGACCGCAGGCGGTCGCCTACCCGGTTTCGTTCAGCACGGCCGCAGGTCTCGTGTCGACGCCGCGCGAGGTCGCGCGCTACTCCGTCGCACTCGACGCCGGACAGTTCCTCGCGCCCGCCACGCGCGAGTTGGCGTATACCCCGGCCGTGGGCGGCAACGGCGCGACGCTGCCATATGGCCTCGGCTGGTTCATTAGCACCGTCGGCGGGCAGAAGCTCGTTTGGCACTACGGCTATTGGACGGGCAACTCCTCCCTCATCATCAAAGTGCCGGCTCGCGCGCTCACCTTCGTCGTGCTCACGAATAGCGATCAACTGAGCGCGCCGTTCAACCTCGGCGCCGGCGATTTGTTGAGCTCCTCGATGGCACAGGCGTTCGTGAACGGATTCGTCACGGGGCCGCTCCCCGGACGCTGATGTTCCGCTATTCCGCGCGCATGGCGATCAGCGGATCGACGCCGACCGCGCGGCGCGCCGGGACGATGCACGCGGCGACGGCCGTGGCGAGCAGCACGAGTCCAGCGATGACGAACGTCGTGGGGTCTCCGGTGGCCACGCCCGAGAGCATCCCGGCGACGAGTTTGGTGGCCCATTGTGCGCCGATGAGGCCTGCCAGCATCCCGACTGCGCCCAGCGCGAGTCCGCGTTTCACCACATCGCCCGCGACCGAGCGCTGCGTCGCCCCGAGCGCCATGCGGATCCCGATCTCCCGCGTGCGCTGCGCTACGCCGTAGGCCATCACGCCGTATAGACCCACCGCGGCCAGCACGAGCGCGAGGCTCGTGAACATCGACAGGAGCGTAGCCGTAAAACGAGGCCCGGAAATCGTCGTCAACATCGCGCGATTGATGTTGGTGATTTCGGGCGCCGGAAGTCGCGGGTCCATGCCGGCCACAATGGCCCGGATCGCCGGCAGGACGCTCGTCGGCTGTTGCGTGCGCACCAGCGGCAGCGAGCGCGGCTTCCCCGGCAGATACAGCATCGGCGCGCTCGCATCCATCGCCAAGTTGCCCATCACCGCGTCGCCGACCACGCCGACGATCGTCATCCAGTCTCCCGGGCCGGCGTAAACGATGCGTAGCCGATGGCCGAGCGCGGATTGTCCTGGCCAATGCTTGCGCGCCATCCCTTCGTTGATGATCACCTGGCCGCCGGCCTTCGTTGTGTCGGTGAAGGTGCTCCCCTCCACGATGCGGATGCCCATGAACCGGAAGAAACCGGGCGTCGCGCCGACGGTATTGATGAACGACGTCGTACCCGGGGGCGGGGCGGGCTCGCCTTCGATCTCCATCGCGCCGATTTGAAATTGGCGCCCCGGTGGCGCGCCATTGGCCAGCAAAAGCCCATCGACGCCGGGAATCGCCGCGGCGCGACGTGCCAGCTCATCGCTGAATGCGGTTCGCGCCGCCGGGTTCGGATACGACGTCTCCGGCAGCTTCACACGAATCGCATAGAGACCGTTCGCGTCGAATCCCGTCTCTCGCATCTGGAGACGCACCACGTTACGCACGAGCAGCGTCGCGCCGACGAGCAGCGTCGTCGAGAGTGCCATCTCGGTGACGACGAGGAGCGACCGAAGGCGATTGTGTCGCCGGCCGAACGACGTGGTGAGTGAACCGACTTTCAGCGCGTCGTGCGCCGACAGTCGTACCGTCTGCGTGACGCCCACCAAGCCGAACACGACCCCGGTCACGATCGATACGGCGATCATCGCGAGCAGCGTCGTGAGATCGAGCTGCACCTCGCTGAGTTGCGTCAGCGACGCCGGGCGCGCCGCGAGTAGGAGCTTGAGTCCGACCCACGCCACGGCAATTCCGCCCAGGCACCCAGCCACTGAAAGCACCAAGCTCTCGGTGATGAGCTGGCGTACCAGTCGTCCGCCCCCCGCGCCCATCGCCGTGCGGATCGCCAGCTCGCGCTGGCGCGCCGCGCCGCGGGCGAGCAGAAGATGCGCGACGTTCGCGCACGCGATGATGAGCACGAGGCCGGCGACTCCGCTGAGCAGGAGGAGCGAGTCCTTGAAGTGCACCAGCTCCCGCGGCGGGACGACGGCGGCGCGGAACTCGAACACGTCGTCGTTGCGGCCGCCGGCACGCGCCGCGATCGAGTCGAGCTCGTGGCCCGCCGACGCGTGCGTCACGCCGGGGCGCAACCGGCCGACGATCGACACCCCCATGGTCTTCGCTTTCAGATCGAGCGGGAGCCAGAGATCCGTTGCGTCTTGCAGGAGCGCAGGGATCCGGAACGACGCCGGCATCACACCGATGACCTGTCGGATCTCTCCGTCGAGCATCATCGATTTGCCGAGCATGGCGGAGTCGCCGGCATACCGCGAGCGCCAGAGCTGTTCGCCGAGGACGACGACTTTCGCCCCCGATGCGATGTCTTCGTCGGTGAAAAAGCGACCCGTCAGAGGCCGAGCGCCGGCAAATCGCGGGAAGCTCGGGAGCACCGAAGTGGCCCGCAGCAACGTCGGGGTTCCCGTCGCGGGCTGCAGCAGCACGTCGCTGCCCGTGAAGCCTTCCATCACCTCGAAGCTGTGCGCGCTCTCGCGCCAGGCCTTCAGCACGGTGGGCTGCACGAGGATGGTGACGTTCATACCCGTCGTGTTGCCCTTCGTCGGCTGCGAGTTGACGATGACGAGGCGATCGGCGTGCGGATACGGCAACGGGTGGAGCAGGAGGTTGTTCACGACGCTGAACACGGCGGCGTTGGCGCCGATCCCGAGCGCGAGCGTGAGAATGCCGACCGCCGTCCATGCCTTCTGCCGGCCCAGCGTGCGGAGGGCAAACCGGACATCCTGGACGAGCGCGTCGATCAATTGTGCGCGTGTCATGCGCCGCTCCCTGCGTGAAGTGATGGCGACGCAGGTGGACCGCGCCGCCACGAGGTCGCCGAGGCGGCGCGTGGTCGCCTCGCGCGCCTGGACTTCCGACATTCCGCGCGCCACGTAGTCGCGCACTCGCATCTCGATGTGGTACGACAGTTCGTCATCTACGTCGTCGGCCGCGCGCGGACCCCAGAAGCGCACGTAGCGGCGCCACATCGAAGCGGTGCGGCGTTGTGGCGCAGGCGTGTCCTGTGGATCATGCATGGGCATGGCCCCGTCAGACGCCGGCGGGCGACGTCGCCAGAACCTTTCCGACGGCGCCGGCGAACCGCATCCAATAGTCGTGCGACGCGCGGAGCTGTTTCTTCCCCGCCGCCGTGAGGCGATAGAATTTGGCGCGGCGGTTGTGCTCGGAGATCCCCCACTCGGCGGTGATCAAGCCCTGCTCTTCGAGCTTGTGCAGCGCGGGATAGAGTGAGCCCTCTTCGACCTCGAGCACGTCTTCCGTGCACTGCTCGATCCAGCGCGCGATCCCGTACCCGTGGGTGGGCGCCCACGAGAGGGTCTTGAGGATCATGAGGTCGAGCGTACCGCGGAGGAAGTCGGTTTCGGAAGCCGGCATCTGGGCGTGTGGGCGTGTGGGTTACCTAGGAACCAGAGGTATCATACCACTAGTTCCTAGGTATCGTCAAGAAGTGCCTGTTAACCGCGGATTGGCGCGGAACCGCGCGGATTGCCCCATCCGCGCGATTCCGCGTAAATCCGGGGTCAATCGGCTTTCACTCGCCCCTGAGCACCTGCGTGATTTCTTTGACCAACTTCGCCGCCACCCGCGCGGTGAGGTCATGCACGTCGCGCGACGGATTGAGCTCGACGACGTCCGCGCCGACGAGCGGCGTCTCCATCCATTGAATGAGCTGGATGATCTCGCGCACCGATACGCCCCCCGGCTCCGGATGCGACACGCCGGGCGCGAATGCCGGGTCGAACACGTCGAGGTCCAGCGATAGATACGCCGGGTGCTTGAGGCGCCAGCTCCCGCCCGCGGCGAACGTCGCCATGTCCACGATCTCGACGCCGTACCGCTCGGCGGTCTCGCGCTGCACGTCGTTCAGCGTGCGAACTCCAACCTGCACGAGTTGGTCGACCAGACCATCTTGCAGAATCCGCGCGAACGGACAGGCGTGTGAGTGGGGATCGCCCTGGAACTCGGGATAGAGATCGCCGTGGGCGTCGAGATGCAGAATGCTGAGCTTCTCGTGACGCTTGCGGATGGCGCGTACCACGGGATATGTGATCGAGTGATCGCCGCCCAGGATCAGCGGCACCAGACCGTCGTCGAGGAGCGCGCCGACCGCGCGCTCCGTCGCCACGCGGGACTCGTCACCAGGGCCGTCGCCGACGTTGCCCCGGTCCACGAGAACGTCGTCGCGCCCGACGTCGAGACCGCGCTCCGTCCACATGTTGGTGCTCTCGGAGCTCAGGGCCGCGCGAATGGCGACCGGGCCGGCGGCGGCGCCACGCAGGTACGACGAGCTTCCGTCATAGGTCACGCCGAGCAGGCCAACGCGCCGCGGTTCTGTCATGCGACGACCGGTAACGGAGCGAGATCCGGTTCGACCCACCCGTGCCGCGCGGCGTCGCTCTGCAGCAGCGCGTCGCCGTAGAATTGCAGCGCGAGGCGCTTGTCGAACAGGTCCGGGTGGATCGCGGCAAACCCGTCGAACGACGCGATGTGCGGCGTGCTTCGGACATGGGCGGCGACGAAGTGCATGTAGGCGCGCGTCATCGTTTCGTGATACTTCGCGGCGCCCCCGTGATGCGCGGCGAACCGCCGGATGTCCGTGGCGATCCGCGCGGTCGCGCGCTCCACGGCCTCGTCGTCGGTGCCGTCGCGCAAGAAGATCCAGGCGAGGCGCAGGTGGTCGTAGTGCCGGAACCGGTCGTCGGCGAGCGTGAGCGACTCGAACGCATCGACGAATTCGGCGTCTCCGAGATCGCGGGTGCCGGAGGGATGGTCGTGGTGCATGGTTTCAACTTAACGCGGGCCGGGAGCGGTTCGCGCCACGCACCCGTGCCCCGCTAGGCGCCGCTGGCGATCCGCTTGGCGAGGGTACGAACACGCGCGGCAAATGCGGTGACGGTCTCGTCATCGCGCCGAGCGGGAAGCATGAACCGCGTCTTCGACGTCCGTCGCGACGTGACCCCGGCAATCATGACCACGCCGCCACGCTCCTTCACCGCGTTTTCGAACTGTTGCACGGCGGACAGCAATCGGACGACGCCGTGCGGCGACTCATCCTCGGGAATCTCGATGCGCCGCGAACGGAGATAGACGACCGCCTCCGCTACATCGCGGCGCCGCTCGTCCGCGCCCGCGCCGCGATCGTCGTGCTCGCTCAGTCGTTTCGAGATCGGCCGGTCGTCGTGTGCCATGCTGGGCTCGTATTCGTGACTGTCGTGTGACTTTTCTCACATAGTGCAAGCGGCGCGCACAGACAGCGGGCTCACCGGCCCAAGTCGCGGGGGCACGCGGGGAAACGCTTGTTACCGCGGCCAATCGGTTGGTAGTGAAACTGGCATTGCTGTATGTTCAACGTCCCTCAGCCGTGACAAATCGGTATGCCGACCCACATCGTGCTTTCGCCCGCTCAGCAGCGCGCGTTCGATTCCCTTCTCGAGGCCGCGCGTCCCGGCCGCCTCGTCGTGTTCTCGGCACCGGCGGGGATGGGTAGAACGACCATCCTCGACGCGCTCAAGGAGCGCGTCGGAGGCACCCGGTTGAGCGCGGAGGACTTCCAGGCCGCCGTGCAGCACCATCATCCACTGGCCATCGAGAATGCGCTCTACGAGCTGATCGGGTCCGCGCTGCGCGCCAACTCGATCGTGCTCGTGGACGATTTCGAGCTCGTCGAGCAAGTCCTGTTCGGATGTCACGCGTACCCGCGCAGCGGCTTCGTCGGCGTCACGATCGCGGCGCTCACCGCTTCCGCCGCTTCCGAAGGACGCACGCTCGTCGTGGCCGCCAACCACCCCCTCGACAGCGACGCCCGCCGGGTCGGGATCGGCGAGCTCACGGCCGAGGACTATTCGGTGATGTGCTCGGCCTACCTCGCACCGGAGCTCATCCGGGCGATCGACTTCGTGAAGGTCCACCGCTTCGCCCGTCGCATCAACGGGCATCAGCTTCGCCGCGCCTGCGAAGCGGTCCGGCCAACGCTCCAGGGCACCAGCGGAACGAACGCCACCGATGTGTTCATCGACTACCTGAAGACGGCGCAGCTGGTGAGCAACGTCGACCTGCGGGAAGTGCAGGCAGTGTCGCTGGAGGATCTGAAGGGCGTGGACGACGTGCTGCGCGCGCTGGAGGCGAACGTCATCCTCCCGCTTGAACAGAGCGAGCTTGCCGCCGAGTTGGCGCTCAAGCCCAAGCGCGGCGTGCTCCTCGCCGGTCCCCCCGGCACTGGGAAGACGACGATCGGACGCGCCCTCGCCCACCGGCTGCGCGGCAAGTTCTTTCTCGTCGACGGCACCGTGATCGCCGGAACGCCGCATTTCTACGGGCAGTTGCATCACGTCTTCGAAGCAGCCATGCGCAACGCGCCATCGGTCGTGTTCATCGACGACAGCGACGTCATCTTCGAGGGCCAGGACCCGGGCCTCTATCGCTATCTGCTCACCATGCTCGACGGCCTGGAGAGCGAGAGCGCCGGGGGCGTATGCCTGGTGCTCACGGCCATGGACGTCGGCAGCCTTCCGCCGGCGCTCGTGCGGTCGGGGCGCATCGAGCTGTGGCTCGAGACGCGACTCCCCGACGTCTCCGCGCGGCGCGCGATTCTGTCCGACCTCTGCGTCAGCCTACCGGCCGCGGTGGGGCCGGTCGACGTCGACGCGCTCGCGGCGGCGACGGAGGCGCTTTCCGGCGCGGACCTCAAGCGCGTCGTCGAAGACGGCAAGCTCCTCTACGCGTTCGATCGTGCGCAGAAAGCGGCGCTGAAGCCGGCGCTCGAGTACTTCATCACGGCGCTGGAGACGGTGCGCGCCAACAAGCAGCGGTACGCCGAGGCCGAAGCGGCGGCGCGCATGCGGAACCCGGTGCCCCGGCCGCCGCATTTCAACATCCCGTTCGGCGCCCACCACTTGAGCGAACATGTGGAGTTTGTGACGATGGCAGCGAGCGACTAACCTCGTGTCATTCCGAGCGCCCTTTCTGTCATTCCGAGCGGAGCGAGGAATCTCGCCGTTTCCTTGTCATTCCGAGCGCAGCGAGGAATCTCGCCGTTAAGAGCGAGATCCCTCGCTTCGCTCGGGATGACAGCGCACTCAGGATGACAACGCGCTCAGGATGACAACGCGCTCGGGATGACAACGCGCTCGGGATGACAGCTAGCGCCCTCCCAACTGCTCGAACGTCTGCGTCCCGATCGGATAGGTGCGCCAGTCCTTGTAGTCGAAGTGCCACCACTCGGCCTCGTACACCGTGAACCCCTGCGCCTCCATCGTGTGGCGCAAGAGGTCGCGGTTCCAGCGCTGGAGTGACGTCGACCCCGGGTAAAGCGGATACGACCGGTCCGTCGTTTCGTCGTAGCCCCCCGGCATGCTGATCGGCCGCCCCGTCTTCAGATCGTAGAGCGTGAGATCCACCGCGGCGCCGCGATTGTGCCGCGAGCCCTTGCTCGGGTCGGCGACGAAGACGTGTTTGTCCACCGGCGTGCCGTCCCAGAACATCTTCGTCACATACCACGGCCGATAGGCATCGTGGATGAGCAAACCGTAACCGAGCGGTTTGAGCGCGGCCGACACGCGCGCCACTGCTTCCGCGGCCGGGCGCTGCATGAACGCATGCGCCGACGCGTAGAACGGCGTGCCCATGAAATTGTTCGCGGTGGCATAGCGGATATCGTACTTGATCGCCGTGTCGAGGGATCGTAGCTCGACCAGGTCCGATTGGCGAAAGGTGCCGGCCTCCGTCGGCGGCGTGGCCGCAAGCGCCGCCCTGCGCAGCTCGGCCACCGGGCGCACCGGCTTGATCTGCGTGTTCACGCGATCGTTGTCTTCGGGGAGGTCGCGCCGCTCGAACGACACGGTGCCCGCGATCGCGGCCTTGGCGCGCTCGTCCTCGCCGCGCTCGAAGACGATCTGCTGCCCCTGATAGAGGCCGGAGTCCGGGAACTTGTAGACGTCCTCCGACACGCGCTCGAGGGGATACTCGAAGAACCACTCGATGAGCGCGTTCATCTGCCCGTCTTTTTCGCGGATGTAGAGGATGTTGTGATTCCACCCGTATTCGCCGACGAGCAGGCGCTGCGCGCGCACGGCGGGCACGGGTTTCAGGATGGCCTGTCGCCCGAGCGTGTCCGCGCCAAGAGCGAGGCGGCCGTCGTCGAGCACGCGCACCCGCTGGCCATAGGCGAGCGCGTCGTCGACCATGAGATCGGTCGGTGATCCACCGATCGAGCGCAGCTCGCCACGCATGCCGCCGCGCACCGGCGTGAGATAGAGGCGCGTTGCGTACTCTTCGAGATCGATGGCGGTGCGCGCATTGGCGTAGCGGCCCATGAGCGCGAGGGCGCGCCCCTCTGGGAGGGGCACCGTGGTGTCCGCGGCGGCGACAGCGCGTCCGTCGCGCGCCTCGAGCAGCGACTGCACCGCCACGCGCGCGATGTGGTCGGTGACGGCATTCGCCCCGTCGAGCGTCGCCGTCACGACCACGCCGAGGGAGTCGTCGGGGAGCCCGAGCAGCGTGGTGGCGAAGCCGTAGATCGCGCCGCCATGCCCGATCGTGCGACGATTGTTCAGGCGGCCGATGTTGAAGCCGATGCCGAAACCGGTGGTGGCGTTGGGCGCGGCGAACTGCGGCGTCCACATGGAGTCGAGCGTCGCGCGCGACACGAGGCGCTGCCCGTTCGGCGCCACCCCGCCGGCGAAGAGGATTTGTAGAAAGCGCCCGAGGTCCGTGACCGTGCTGTACATGCTCCCGCACGGCCCCATGCCGAGCTGGAACGTGGGCGCGTCGAAGCGGCGGCCGTCGAGCGTCCACATGGTTGCGTTGGCCAGCCGCGACTGGATCGCCGGCAGCGGTTGGAACGCGCTGTTGCTCAAACCGACGGGGTCGAGGACCGTCGCCTTGAGATAGGGATAGAACGGCTGGCCGCTGACACGCTCCAGGACGTAGCCGAGCACCGCGATGCCCGCGTTCGAGTATTTCGTGCGCGTTCCAGGCTTGTAGACGAGCGTCGTGTTGTTGAGGCTGGCAACCGTCCTGGCGAGCGTCGGCGCTTTGTCGTCGAAGTAGTTCCCTATGGGCGGCTCGCGCGTCAGACCAGAGCGATGCGACGTCAATTGACGAATCGTGATCTCCCCGCCGAACGGATTCTTCGGGCGGAACGTCGGGAGGTAGCGCGTGACCGGGGCGTCGAGGTCGAGCTTCTTCGCCTCGACGAGCTTCATGATCGCGAGATCGGTGAACAGCTTGGACACGGAGCCGACGCGGTATTCCGTGGCCGCCGTCGCCGGAACACCGCGGGCCGAGTCGGCCCAGCCGAAGCCGCGCGCCCAGACGATGTTCTGTCCGTTCACGAGGGCGATGGAGATCGCGGGAATGCCCTTCTGTGCGCGCTCGTGCTCGATGAATCGGGAGAGCATGCGCGCGGCGTCGGCGT
>Ga0137314_1000511_pt1 | contig 11307 bp, 13 predicted proteins | sample EasRivERMZT199_2_FD_102289 | JGI IMG/M metagenome (GOLD analysis project Ga0137314, IMG submission 102289) | Soil microbial communities from meander-bound floodplain in the East River, Colorado, USA - East River MetaG ERMZT199_2 | ecosystem: Environmental > Terrestrial > Soil > Floodplain ... | reverse complement strand
ACCGGTCTGGGTGACGGTGGGGCAGGGTTCCCCCGCGCAGGTCGCGGGTCGATGCTGACGGGAACGCCCCGAATCGGGCTGTTGCGCGCCGGTTGGGGCGCGATCGGCGGGGCGGGCTCCGGCGGCGCGCTATGTGATGCCCTCGACGACGCCTCGACCACGGCGATCACGTCGACCGGTGTGCGCGAGGTCGCCGGTACCGGGAGGTCCAATTCGATGTCGCGCCTGTCCTCGATAATGGGCGACGTGGACCTCGGCGGTTCGAGTGCCGTTACCAGTCCACGCGCTTCGAGGGGTGGAACATCCGGTCCGGCGCCGCTGCACAGACAGCCGAGCCGCGTCGCCGCGTCGATCAGGACGGGTTTTCCGCTCAACAGGTGCTGCGCGACCTCGGACGGAATGTCGTCACTCGTGATCTCGACCAAGGTCCGCGTGTCCAGCTCGCGCCACAGAACCTCGGGTGCGGGCAGGCCACCTGGCTGGGACCAGAATCGCCGCCGGTCCGGCGGGAGCACCGACTCGAACATTCGAGGCTGATCCTCGGGCACGATCTGGCGCTCGGCGAGCAGCTCGAGGAGAGCGGCCGGTGTCATGCGGATGTCAATCGATTCGTCGAGCGCACCGGGGCACGCACCTACGTAGGTGATACGTGTCGCGCCGGGCTGCGAAAGCGCGCGGACGTAACGCGCCACTGCGACGGGAGGGGAGATGAGCGGAATCAACACGTGCCGCAAATCTCCGCTCACCGACAGCAGTCGATGAGCGACGATCGGACAGCTGCACTGAATGGCCGGCTCGGGTCCGCGGTCGGCGAGCCGTCGCACGACGCCGGCGGCAATGAGCTCGTCCCCCCAATTCGCGGGAATTACGCTGGCGAAACCCGCGCGCAGACACGCGTGCGCCAATTGCACCGGTGTAGCCGGTGCGGCGGCGAGCGCGGCGTCCGTGCCAAGAATGACGACGGGAAGCGCGTGCTGCGGAGAGCGGGTGGCTCCGTTTGCTTTCACACGTTCTGCTCTCGGGGCGCGTCAACTCGACGCGGGAGGCTGCGCAACGAGCCGTGCAATTGCGCGAGCGTACAGCCGACTCTGCAAATCAGGGAGCGGACCCGAGCCTGTCAAGAGCGGCCCAGACATTGCTACCCCTTCGTTTGTCGCGGATGTGAGGATGTCGTGGGGGAAACAACTCCAGTCGGTCTGGCGCGGCTCTCCGAGTCAGAGCGTGAAGCATTGATCGACTATGCCGCGCGTGCCTCGTGGCCGGCGGGATTCGCCGTGTACCAGCGCGGTGCGATGGCGGACGGGGTGTTCATCGTAACGCGCGGTCGCTTTGTTCTGCGTAGCCGGGTACGGGCCGGGCGCGGGTTCGTTCCGTGGATCGCCGTTCCCGGAGAAACGTTCGGATCCGAGGGCCTGTCGTCGACGGCACGGTACACGACCGATGCGCGGGCCGACGAGGAGAGTGAAACGCTCTTTCTCAGCTCGGCGCGCTTTCGGGCGTTCGTGCGAGAACAGCCGCAGCGTGCACTCGCCATCATTTCGCAGCTCATGGCCGAACGGGCCACGTTGCTCGACAAGCTCCGGGAGCTGACGACGCTCAGCGTCGAGCAACGGCTCGTGGCGACCCTGCTGCGGATGTCGAGCAATAGCACGTTCACCCGTGAGGACGGGAGGATCGTGTTGTGCACGGCGCGATACCGGCTGCTGTGCGAGCTGGTGGGCGCGACGCGCGAATCGGTGTCACTGGTATTCGGACGCCTGACCGGCGAAGGACTGGTGGAGCGAAAAGGCACGAGCCTGATCGTGACCCCGCCGGTGCAACTCGCCGAGCGGCTCGAGCTGACATCGGCGGAGAATGAGATACAGTTCCCGCAATTCAACGAGACACCGCAGCAGGCGCTCCAGTAAGACCGACCCTCGGGACCCCGCCATTGGCGGGTGAGGGGCCGAGTATATTCTGCGCATGCTGCCTCTCGTCGCCGCCGCTCTAGGTTTCGGCGCGCTCGCCTGGCGCACGTTGCATCTACGCGCGGTCGCCCGCGCCGCCAAGCAGTCTCGCACCTTTGGCCCCGACGGCATCGTCGTGGGGGGCGAGGGGTTCGCGCTCCCGCGAGACGGCGCGCCCGCCCTGTTGCTCCTCCACGGAGGGGGGGATACGCCGCAGACGCTGCGTTACCTCGGCGACTCGCTCCACCAGCGAGGGTTTGCCGTGCGCGCACCTTTGCTCCCGGGTCATGGCCGGACGCTCGAGGACTTCCGGCAGGTGACGGCCGACCAGTTGATCGGCGCGGTGCGCGCCGAGTTCGATGAGCTGCGAGCCCGCCACACGTGGGCGGGCGTCATCGGAATCTCGATGGGCGGAGCACTCGCGGTTCAGCTTGCGGCGGAGGCGAGCACGGTGCGCGCGGTGGGGCTGATAGCGCCGTACCTCGCCATGCCCCCGCACATTGCGACGGCTGCAAAGTGGGCTTGGCTGTGGGGTCCGGTCAAACCGCTCTTGCGATCCGACGACGGCGTTTCGATTCGGGACCCGATCGAGCAGGACCGCAACCTGGCGTACGGCGTCTTCACGGCGAGCGGGCTGGCTGCCCTGTCTCGCATCGTCGAGCGCGCCGTCGCGGTCCTGCCTCGGGTTACCGCGCCGACCATCATGATACAATCGCGTGAGGACAACCGCGTAACCGTTGCCGACGGCGAGCGGGCTTTCGCGCGGCTGGGGTCGTCGGACAAGCGGCTGGAGTGGATGAACGGCGCGGCCCACGTGATCACCGTCGACTACGGACGCGAGCGTGTTTTCGAGCTACTCGGTGATTGGATGGAGGCGCATCACGCGCAATCGGCGCGGTAGCGCGCGGGGACCGGCGTAGCCGCCGGTCCCCCGGAGATCCGTCGTCAGCCGGTGACGCGTTCGACGATGTTTCCCCCGAACTCCTTGAGCGCGTCGACGCCCTCGGAAACGGCGGTCGTTGCCTGGTGCGCGACTTCCTTGGCGACGCGTGTGACGCGGCTAATCGGCGACGAATTGCCCGTGACAGCCTTGACCGGCGCGACTTTCTTGACCGGCGCGGCTTTCTTGACGGGGGCGCGCCTCTTGGCGGCCGGACGCTTGGCACGACTCGAGGCTGACTTCTTGGCCCGCTTCGCTGACGCGGAGCGCCCGCTGCTGCGCGCCTTGGTCGCTCCCTTCTTCTTCTTGCCCGCTCCCGCGCTCTTGCGAGTTTTCTTGCCTCGTGTTGCCATGGCGCCTTCTCCTCGAGATCGGTGGTAAAATTCCGGTGGAAGAGGATAGCTAGAACGGGGGACATCGGTAAGGACCCGCGCGGCGTTGCCGCGCCCAATCCAGACAGGTACAATCATCCCTCGACCCGCCTCCGGAGCCTCACGATGTTAGGCTACATTCTGCTCGGCGCCACCGCGCTCGTTGGACTGTTCGTCGTCACGAGCTCGTTCAAGATCGTAGGACAGGCCGAGGTGTTGGTGGTCGAACGGCTTGGCCGGTTCCACCGCCTCGCTCGTTCCGGATTCAATATTCTGATTCCGTTGATCGAGCGGCCCAAATCGATCGACGTGCGGTTCCTCGAGGCCGACATCGGCGGCCAGAAGCGCATCGCCGCCCGGACGACGACGCGGATCGATTTGCGCGAGCAGGTGCTGAACTTTCCGAGTCAGCCGGTGATCACGAAGGACAACGTCACGATCGACATCGACGCCGTCTTGTACTACCGGGTGGCCGATCCGCAAAAGGCGACGTACTCGATCCAGAACCTGCCGTACGCGTTGGAGACACTGACTCGCACGACGCTTCGCAACATCGTGGGAGACATCGAGCTCGATCAAACCCTGGCGAGCCGCGACATGATCAACAAGCGGATGCGCGACGTGATCGAGGAAGCGGCGGTGAGCTGGGGGGTGGACGTGACGCGTGTGGAACTTCAAGCGATCGAGCCGCCGCGCGACATCCAGCAGTCGATGGAACTACAAATGCGCGCTGAGCGCGAACGCCGTGCGGCGGTCACGAACGCCGAAGCCGGCAAGCGCGCGGCAATCCTGGAAGCCGAGGGCCAGCGGGAGGCCCAAGTGCGCAAAGCCGAGGGCGAAAAAGAGGCGGCGGTCCTCAGAGCGCAGGGCCAGGCAGAGGCACGCCTGGCGATGGCCAACGCCGAGGCCGAAGCGATTCGGCAGATCTCCGCGTCGCTGCCGGACGGGCAGGCAGCGATCTATCTGCTGAGCCTCCGCTATTTCGAAGCGCTCCCGCGCATGAACGAAGGAAAGGGCTCGACGATCTTTCTGCCCAGCGAAGCCGCGGGAGTCCTCGGAGCGGTGGGCGGGATTCGCGAAATGCTCCGAGGTTCGATGGGCACACCGCCGGCCGGCGAAGCACCCCGCGGCGGACGCCCCGCGCCGGCATTGGGATATGGCGGGCCACGCCCACCGGTTCTACAGGGATCGGGTGAAACGCCCGAGTCGCCGGAGCGCTGATTGGCCAAGATCACCCAAGAGCGTGCCGAGCGAATCGCCAAAGCGCACGCATGTGAGAACTGCGGCGAGTACACCTACAAGAAGATGTCCGTGCGCGTCGCGCCCAAGACTCAGCGCGAGGCGCTACGCGTCTCGTGGATCGCGACCAAGGTGTGCGGTGTGTGCGGCGCCGAACAGGAGATGGGGATCGATGCGTCGGGCGAGATCGTGTACGTGAGTTGATAGGGGACGAGGCCGGCCGGAAACGAGTCGTGAGTGTGCGTTACGGCCAGCCGGGTTTTTTCGAGAATGGTTTTCCGAACACTTCGGCCAATGCGTCGCGGGCGTCCTCACCGCGAACGACAAGGTCGAGCCGGGCTCCAAGCAAAAGCGGCTTCGAGAAATCCCGGTACCGCGCGTAGCCGTGGCAAAAGCAGAGCGGCCCGCGACGTGTGAGATCGCCGAGCAGGATGTCCGGCAACCCGAGCCAGGCGAAGGCATAAAAGGCGTTCAGGCTCTTCTGGCGGGGGAGGTCGCTTTCGATGACCCCGCGAGGCAGCGAGCCGTGCTTTCCCCACTGAACGTCGATCGCGGTCTGGCCGCGCTCACGCCAGTCTGTATGCAAAATCGATCCATGCCAATAAGTCCAGATGTCCGTAGGCGCCCGGGTCGAGTCGTAGCCCACCCACACGACCTCTTCGTCGGTCGGCACAGTGAAGGGCACCCATGAACCGTGGACATCATCCCGCCACAGCAGATGGTACGCGATTATGGGGCGCGTCGGGTGAAGGATGGCGACTGCCCGCTCAAGCGGGAACCATTCGTCGCGTTGAAGGTACAATATAGGCGCGAGTGATCGCGCCAGTATTGCGCCACTGTCGCTATTTGATACGGCGCCCCGCAGACTGGTTGGGACCGGAGGTATGTGAGCTCTGGGGCCGCACGCCGCGAGAGCGATAATGGCCCCAACCACGAGCCCCCTTGCACGTGACACTGGAATACCCTTACTAGTCTTAGAGAGTTAGAGGGTTACTCTTACCCAAGCGAACCGGCGCTTAGCCATCCGGTTGATGTCCGCAGCATAGGAGGGCGTATGCGCAAGCCGAGACCGGCTACGTATAACCCAGCACAGGCGCTAAATCTGATCTCTCACGACCGAAGCGGCGCGCCGCTCAGTTGTCCTTCGTGTTCGGGGCCGATCGATCGCGATCCGAAAGAAATTCCGCCCCCGCCGCGTTCGCACGTCACGCTCCGCTGCCGTGTATGTGGCCGCTTCGCGCGCTACATCGCAGGCGCCGCGTAAGCCGTCTCAGCACTTCCCGCCGGTCCGCCGCCCCACTCAGCGAGTTGCACAAAACTTGCCTCGACCGTTAGCCAAGCGGTCGCGCTCTGCCATGTCTTCGAGCCACCGCGAGGCGATGGTCGGATCACGTCGACGAGGCCGCCGCGACTACGGCGCAGCCGCGCGATCGAGGGATCACAGCTTTCTCGCAAGGGGTACGTCTCAATGGCTCGTCTTACCGGCACCGTGAAGTGGTTCAACGACGCCAAGGGTTATGGCTTCATCTCCCGCGAAGGCGGGCCCGACGTCTTCGTTCACTTCAGCGCAATCCAGGGAACCGGCTTCAAGTCTCTCGCCGAGGGCGATCGCGTGGAGTTCGAAATCGTTCAGGGGCAGAAGGGACCGCAGGCAGCCGAAGTCACTAAGGTGTGATTCCGAGTCGCACGACCGAATGAAGAATGCTCCGGCCTGGGCTGGAGCATTTTTCGTCTGACCGAACCGGAGCATCACCCTTATGGCGAAACGGGCCGTTCATCGCGCGCGCCGATCGCCGAGTGTCCGCCGAAAGGCCTCGCACTCGTCGCGGAGTTCGATCGCCGATCAACTTCGCGCGATCGCTGATGGTGACGGGGATGGCGAGCTCACGTTTCCCAGCGGCGCCAGACTCGACGTCAGCAACCTCAGCAAGCCGTATTTCCCGGACGACGGCATCACCAAGGGCGATGTGATGCGGTACTACGCCGATGTGTCAGCGATACTCCTTCCGCTGATCAAGAACCGGCCGCTGGTTCTCAAGCGGTATCCCGACGGGATCACCGGAAAGTCATTCTTTCAGCAAAACGCCGGCGCGAAGACGCCGGCGGCCGTACGAACGGGAAAGCTGCGCACTGAAACGGGGGAACGCGTCTCGCGCATCGTTGGCGGCGACCTGCCTACGCTTCTCTACCTGGTTCAGATCGGTAGCATCGCGGTGCACGCGTGGCAGGCCCGGCTCGGAACGCTCGATGAAGCGGACACGACGACCATCGACCTTGACCCCGGTGAGGACGTAGCGTTTCGCGATGTGATCGTCTTGGCGCGCCACATCAAGACCGAGCTCGACCGGACGGGTCTTCACGGCGCGTTGAAGACATCAGGTTCGCGCGGGCTTCACATCGCGCTGCCGCTTCCCGTGAAAACGGGTTTCGACGATGCGGCCGGGGTCGCCGATCGCATCGCCGAACGCGTCGCCGAGCAGCACCCCTCGCTCGCGACGTTGGAGCGGCGCATCGCGTCTCGCCCGGACGGGACGATCTATCTGGATGCCCAACAAAACGCGGCGGGGAAGAGCGTCGTCGTCGCCTACTCCGTACGCGAGCGGCCGGGCGCGACGATCTCGATGCCCTTGGCGTGGCGCGAGCTTCGCAGTACGCTCAAGCTCGAAGCTTTTACCATCGCGTCGGCACCAGCGCGCGCGAGGCGGATCGGCGACATTTGGGGAGCGGCGATCGCGCGACGGAACACGCGGCGCGCCATCGAAAAGCTGCTTCGATCGTAGTCACGCGGGAGGCACGATGATCGAGCAAGAGCGTCGTGACGATTTTTCCCCGGTGTACAGCCGCGAGCTGCCAGGAGGCGGATTCGTGGCGATCGACGTCAAACGTGAGCGAGGCGATCACGAGCATTCTCGTACACGCGTCTGTGTCGAGCGACGAGGCCGATACGACCGACGCGTGGGACACGGACCGATCGTGATCGCCGAGGCCGATGGCGACGAATACTCACCCGGTTTCACGGAACTCTACAACATCGCCGCGGACAACGCGGCAATCGCGCGAGCGCTGCTGCAACTCGGCACGACGCACCCCGAGCGCGCGGACTGAACGGGGCGGTCAGGCGATCAGGCTAATGTCGCGGGCTTGTATTCGACCGGATTACGGCTGACCGCTGTTCGCCGGTGCCGAACGAGAGCACCGGAGGAATGCTGATCGGCAGTCGACCGGTGATGGCTGCGACGCCCACCAGCGCTTGCGCGGCCGCTCGCTGTGAGACCGGGAAGCCGCCCCACGCCACGAGGTACGTGGAAACGGCGGGAATCTGCCGGAGGAAATACGGGCTGCCGAAGGCGACAACGATGGTGCCGGGCTTGCGGGCAACCATGTCACGCACGAACTGAGCGATCGCGTCTGGTGCGGTGGCGGACGACGTCGTCGAGCTGGTCGAGAGATACGAGCCTACGACGACGATGTCCGCGGAATCCGCGAGATTCAACAACCGGCCGAAATTCGGGGATGCATCTTCCGGGTTCAGGAGCTCCGGACGGACGCTCGGCACGACGCGACGCAGCTCGGCGTTGAACGTGGCGCCGGCCGGCAGGTCGGTCCGCGTGGCGATCGTGATCGAGAGCACTCGAGGTGCCGATTGGTTCGCGCCTCTGCCGGAAAGCGGGACAAGGCCCAGGGAGTCTTTCGCGAGCGTGATGGAACGCTGGGCGGCCAGCTGCGCGACGGCGAGGTTGGCGGTGTCTCCGACGATGACGCGCACGCTGTCGAGATCGACGACGCGACGGCGGTTCAGGCCGAAGCGTAGCTTGAGCTCCAAGATGTGGCGCACCGACGAGTCAACGCGCGCCTGGGTGAAGCGTCCCTCGCGTACACCTTCCACAACGGCATCGATCGCACCGGGAACGTCGCTCGGCATGAGCAAAACGTCGGCGCCGGCTTCGATTGCCCGCTTGCATGCTTCGGCAATCCCGATGCTCCTGACCGTTCCGTAGTTGCCGCTGATGGTCTGCGTGCCCTGCGAGGCGGTTACGCTCGCGAGGACGCCGTTCATGTCCATCGCGTCGGTGATTACGAGGCCCTTGAAGCCAAGATCGCGTTTGAGCAGGCCGGTCATGACTTTGGGCGAGAGCGTCGCCGGCACGGGGGTCGTATCGAGCGCAGGGATGACACCGTGGAAGGTCATCATAGCGCCGAGGCCCGCGGCGATGGCACGGCGGAAGGGTGAAAGTTCGACGGAGTCGATGCGAGCGCGGCTCGCATTCACCGTCGTGATCGTGAGGTGCGAATTCTCCTCCGTATCTCCGTGACCGGGAAAGTGCTTGCCCGTGGCCACCATTCCGTTGTCCTGCAGCCCGCGGACGAGCGACGCACCCATAGCACCCACGAGGCGGGCGTCTTCGCCAAACGATCGCACGCCGATGACCGGGTTCCCGGGATTGTTGTTGACGTCGAGCACCGGCGCGAATGCGACGTGGACGCCGAGCGCCCGACCCTCGAGCGCTGTGATGCGGCCCTGCTGATAAGCGAGCGCGGTGTCGCGAGACGCGCCGAGCCCCATCTGGGGGGGGAAAATCGTCGCGCCCCCCAGATAGATGTTGTTGGGCAAGAAGTAGCCGCCGCGGCTGCGAAAGCCGGCACCGGTTTCGTAGTCGGCGCCGACGACGAGCGGGACACTGCTCAGCCGTTGCATCGCATTGAGCTTGGCCGCGGTCTCGATCGGCGATCCGATGGACATGATGAAACCGCCGACATGCTCACGCGTGATCAGTTGCTCGACGCGGATCCAGCCGGCGCTGCTGGTCGGTGTGAAGTCACCGAACAGCTGCGGCCAGACCAGCTGGGCGGCACGATCGCGGGGCGACATCGACGTCATGAGCGAGTCGATCCATTCCGACGCGGCCTCGCGATGAGTCCCCTGCGGGCGGACCCCCCCAGTTCCGGAGAGCGTCGACGAGCATGCCGCCGTGAGAACCACGAGGGCGAGCGACGCAACGATCCGCGGATGCCTCACCATTGGATCGTTCCTTTCTTGGAAGTGTCGACGTCCTCGCCAGAACCCGCTTTGAACAGGAAAGCCTCCATGTTCTGCTTGAGGAAGCCGCGCGCCTGAGGATCCATGACGTTGAGCCCGTAGTGATTGATCAGCATCGTCTGCTGCTTGAGCCATAGCCCCCAGCAATCCTGGCAGATGTGCTCGACGATCCGGGCTCCGATGGCGCCGGGGAACGGCGGTCGCTCGAAGGCTGGTTTGATTAGTCCGCAGCGGCTGCAGGTTATGTCTGCCATGAGATCTCCAGCGGGTACGGCCGCAATTTAGCGGCCGACTGAGTAGGCAGGCGGAGGGGTCGAAAGCAGCGAGGCCAACCGATCGGTTGGCCTCGCGGGAGTCTGCCTCGGGGTCGAGTCCGGCGCTCGGACGTCAATGCCCGCGGGCGTAATCGACCTTCGCCAAGCGCAAGAACTGAAGCATCCGGATGTAGAGCCAGCCCACGTCGAACTCGAACCAGCGCGCGGCGAAGCGAGCGGATTTGGGATCGGCGTGATGGTTGTTGTGGAGTTCCTCGCCACCGAGCCAAATCGCGATTGGCGTGATGTTCCGGCTCTCGTCCTTCACCGCGAAGTTGCGGTAGCCGAGGGCGTGACCAACCCCGTTCACGATACCGGCGGCCCAGAAGGGGATCCAGAGCATCTGGGTGCCCCAGACGAGCGGACCGACGAAGAATCCGAACAGGTAGACATCGATGCCAAGCATCAAGACGATGCCGACCCAATTCAGACGGCTGAGCAGATAGCGCTCGATCCAGTCGTTCGGCGTGCCTTTGCCGTACTTCTCGAGCATGCCCGGCTGCCGTATCGCGCGACGGTAGTAGAACGCGCCCTTGAACACGATGTTGCGCAGACCTTCGAGCAGCGGGCTGTGGGGGTCGCCCTCGCGGTCGGCATACGCGTGGTGCTTTCTATGGCAGGCGACCCATTCCTTCGTCACGATGGCGGTGGTAAGCCACAGCCACAGACGCATGGGAAGCGCGGCAAGGTAGTGGAGCCGGAGGCCGCGGTGGGTTTGATCGCGGTGCAGGAACAGCGTCACGCACACGTTCGTGACGTGTCCGGCGATAATGACGAACACAATGGGCATCCACCAACGAGCTGCCCACTCGCCGAAACCAGGCATTTCGTCCACTCCGCGATCAAAGGTTCACACCGATCCGCCAACTGGCGGCGTTCTACTGCGACGGCCCGGGCTCGTCGCGCCTGCTCAGGCGTTCGACGCGCCGGGCCGTGAACCCCCAAATCTAGCGGGAACGCATTGCTCCTGCTATACACGGACGACCGGGGCTCGCGCCCGGCACTGCTTTTAGGGCCTGGCCGGGTTTGCTGACTGGATGGTCGGGGCTAGCCCTCCGGAAGTGGATGGCCCCCGTTCGACGGGAGGGGCGTCGCCCCATGTATCATTGCCCGGATTCCAGTCCGGCACGTGCGGGTCGGGCCATAGCCGCGCGCCTCGCACGGGGGATCGCACCGGGACCGTCGCGGTGTACCGGTCGGTTCGCGCCCAAATGTCTACCGGAAGAAAGACGTCTCGAAGGCTGCCATCGGCCAACCGAAGGCGGACCGTGACCGGGAAGGGAATCGAGGTCACCCGCTGGAGCGTGATGTCGGCGACCATTTGGCCGTCCGAAGTCCGTGTGGACAGACCTTCGAGCGAGATATCGAGCACGTCGGTTCCGTAGAAGAACGCGTTCCAAAACCACGACAGGTCCTGTCCGGCCACATTCTCGATGGTCCTGAAGAAATCGCCAGGTGT
>Ga0137314_1000502_pt1 | contig 11407 bp, 6 predicted proteins | sample EasRivERMZT199_2_FD_102289 | JGI IMG/M metagenome (GOLD analysis project Ga0137314, IMG submission 102289) | Soil microbial communities from meander-bound floodplain in the East River, Colorado, USA - East River MetaG ERMZT199_2 | ecosystem: Environmental > Terrestrial > Soil > Floodplain ... | reverse complement strand
CGCGCGGCGCGCCAGGGCTTCGGCGCTCTGCAGACATTCCAGGCACGGCGTTGCGCGCAAGGTGGCATCGGCGAGCGTGGCGCGCGCGGCGAACGCCAAGTTGGCCGCACCGTCCGCGGCAGCGGCGGCCTTGGCGGCGGCGAGGTATGCGCCTCTCTCGCAGAGTGCCATGCCGGCCGGACTGTCGGCGGCACGGGCAGACACGATTGCGGCAAGGACAACGATCGCGGCCACTCTCAGGACAGTCGCGAGCCTCAGCGGGCTAAGCGCGCGCATGAGCGGTGAAGGCGCCGGACAGCGCGGTGCGGATCAGCACCGCGGTCTCGGCGCAACCGAAGAGCGCCGCAAACGAGCCGAAGCGCGGTCCCTGCGTCTGGCCGAGCGCGACTTCGTAGATCGCCTTGAACCAGTCGCGCAGCGGCTCGAAGCCGTGCGTCTTGCCGATCTCGTAGACCGCGTTCTGCACCGTCTCGGCGTTGCGCTCGCCCGCCAGGTTCTCGAGCGCATCGGCGAGCGCGGCAAGGGCCGCGCGCTCCTTCTCGCTCGGCTCGCGGTAGCGCTTCTGCGGGTGGATGAAATCTTCGTAGTATTTCAGCGCATAGGTCACCAGGCGGTCGAGGCCAGGATGCGTCTTGGGATCGGCATCGGGTGCATAGGACCGAATGAAACCCCACAGCACCTCGCGGTCCTGCGCGCCCGACGCGCTGACCAGATTCAAGAGGAGCGCGAAGCTGACCGGATAGGTCTCGGCAGGCGGATCGCCCGCGTGAACGAACCAGGCCGGGTTCTCGAGCTGGCTCTTCGGCTCATTCGAGGAGCGCTGATATTGATCGGCGAAGGCGATGTACTCGTCGACGGCCTTGGGGATGGCGTCGAAATAGAGCTTCTTTGCCGCGTGCGGCTTGCCGAACATGAAGAGCGCAAGGCTTTCCTCGGTCCCATAGGTCAGCCATTCGTCCACCGACAATCCGTTGCCTTTGGACTTCGAGATCTTCTGCCCCCCTTCATCGAGGAAGAGTTCGTAGGTGAAGGTTTCAGGCGGCGTCCCGCCCAACAGGCGCACGATCTTTACCGAGAGCTCGACGGACGGGATGAGGTCCTTTCCCGACATCTCGTAGTCGACGGAGAGGGCGAACCAGCGCATAGCCCAATCGGCCTTCCATTGCAGCTTGCAATGGCCGCCGGTCACCGGGACTTCGGTGCGCCGGCCATCGTCTTCGTAAACAATCGTCCCGGCTTGCGCGTTCCATTCGACGATGGGGACCTGGAGCACACGCCCGGTGCGCGGGCAGACGGGCAGAAACGGACTGTAGGTTGCGCGGCGCTCGGGCCCAAGCGTGGGAAGAACGACGTCGCGCACCTTCTCGTAATTCTTGAGCACGGTCAGAAGCGCCGCATCGAAGCGGCCGCTTCTGTAGCACTCGGTCGAACTCAGGAATTCATAGCGAAAGCTGAAGCGGTCGAGAAATGCCTTCAGCCGGGCGTTGTTGTGGGCGCCGAAACTGTCATGCGTGCCGAAAGGATCGGGAATGGCCGTCAGCGGCTTGCCCAGATGCTCGCGCAGCATGTCCTGATTGGGAACATTGTCGGGAACTTTGCGCAAACCGTCCATGTCGTCGGAGAACGCGACCAGCCTTGTGGGCACATCCGAGAGGGCCTCGAACGCCTGACGCACCCAGCTCGTGCGGGCGACCTCGCCGAAGGTGCCGATATGGGGGAGGCCCGACGGTCCGTAGCCGGTCTCGAACAAGACTTCCTTAACCACGATTCCGGCCGACCGGCGGGCCGCCAAGCGCGCCGCGACCTTGCGCGCCTCCTCGAAAGGCCAGGCGCGGGCGGCGTCAGCGAGCTCGCGGCTGTGGCCCATGGGGAATCTCGATCTTAAATGTCTCGAAAGCGCCCAAACGCTAGGCTGCGCCTGGAGCAAGGTCAACGCGCGCTTTCCCACTCCGTTCAAGTTGAGACAGACCGTGGAGGCGCGCAAAGGGAGAGGCCAGTGGCGGAAGCCTCGGGCGAAAATCTGTCGCCTGCCCAAAGAAGCGCGCTGCTGCAAGGCAGGGTCGCGATCCTCTATCGACTCGCGCGCTACGACCTCTCGTTCCCGTTCGCTGCCTTGTGCACGGCCTCCGCTCTGCTGCAAGCGGAACCCAACATCGTCCATGCCTTGTTCCCGATCATCCCGTTCATGGCGGCGACGCTCTATGGCCTGAAGCTGAAGCACGTCTATCAGAGGCGCGGCGCGTACGACGATCCCGTGATCTGGGCACGGCGCTATACGATCTTCTCGGCTGTCATGGGGGCGACCTGGGGCGTGGGCGCGGTCCTCTGGTTCGACTCGAGCTCCTTTGCCGCCGAAGCCTTCCTCATACTTGCGTTTCTCGGCATGAGCGCGACCGAATTCGTGGCGCGTGCGGCCTACCGTCCGGCCTACCTTGCGCACGCCATACCGTCTCTCGGATCGCTTGCTCTGGTGCTCACCCTCCAGGACGGTACGGCGCAGGCCCTTTCAGCGCTGCTGCTGATCTTTTTCGGGGGCGTGCTTTACTCCTACGGCGAGCAGCTCGGTTCGCTGCTCGACGAGACCATCCTGCTCCGGCACGACAATGCCCATCTGATCGTGCGGCTCAACGAAGAGAAGAAGGCGGCGGAAACGACCCGCGACCAGGCGCAGGCGGACGAGCGCGCCAAGACGAATTTCATTTCGAATGTCAGCCAGGAGCTGCGCACGCCGCTCAACGCCATTCTCGGGATGGCTCAGCTGCTGGAGCGGAGCGAGCTCGAGAAGGCGCAACGCGACCTCGTCAAGGTCCTGCTGGAAGCGGGACGCGGGCTGAAGACGCTGCTTGACGACATCATCGCGCTGGCAAATGAGGCCGAAGAGACGATCGCCGTTCCGCTCGAGGGCTGCGACGCCGCCCAAGCGGCCCGGACGGTGGCGCGGCTGCTGCAGCCGAACGCGTGGGAAAAGCGCCTTCGCCTGTCGGTGAATGTCGCAGCCGGCCTGCCGCGGGTCGCCTGCGATCCCCGATTGCTGCGCCGCGTGCTGCTGAAGGTTGCAGGAAACGCGATCAAGTTCACGGAGCGCGGCAATGTTGAAATCGCGCTCGACGCGAAGCGGGACGCGGCCGGCAATTCCATGGTGCGCTTTTCGATCACCGACACCGGTCCGGGAATTCCCTCGCACCTCATTTCCGCAATTTTCGAGCCGTTCGCGAAATTGGGAACGGGGCCGCCGGAACGGCCGCAGGGAGCGCGCGTTGGTCTCGCCGTCGCCAAGCGCCTGGTCGAATCGACCGGTGGCACCATGGGGGTACAGAGCGAACCCGGCATGGGTGCGAAGTTCTGGATCATGATCCCCGTGACCGAAGCCCCGGCTCTCGCCGAAACCGAGAGCGGGAGTGCGGCACCGCCGGTCGGACTGCATTTGCTGGTGCTCGCGCGCGATCCCGCGATGCGCGCCACGATCGACCGGATGGTGACGCCATTCGGCAATCGGCTCACGTTTGCCGAGAATTTGGGACAGGCCTCAACCATCTCGGCGCGCACCGGTTTCGACGCGATCCTGTCGACGGCCGGCCATGTCGACTCGATCGCGGCGATGCCCGCGCAGCGCACGCCGATCCTTGCCCTCGCCGCGTGGGACGAACGGCCGCCAACCGGCGCCAGCCATGTGCTGCGCTGGCCGGCAAGCGCTGACGCACTTTACGGAGCGATAGCGACCGTCATCGGAGAGACAGGCGACAAGGCGAAAGCCGGGGCGAAGACCGCGAACGTGGAAGACGCGCTCGATGCCAAGGCGATCTCCGAGCTGGAGAAGGCGCTGGGCTTGAAGACGCTGCTCGACATACTGCAGTCTTACATGCAGACCGCCGACCGGCTGGCAAGCTCGGTCGCGGCCGCCAGCGAGCGCGCGGATTGGAGCCAGGCGGGCCGGCTGGCGCAGGATTTCGCAGGCGCCGCGGGCGATCTCGGGCTCACCGGGATAACGGCCGCCGCGCGGATTCTGGCGCAAGGGGCGCGGGACGGCGCCGACAACGAGGTGCTTGCAAAGGCCGCTCGGGACGTATTGGCCGAGCACGACCGAGTCGGCGAGGCCCTGCGCCGGCTCTACCCCGATCTTCCGACCGAACCCGCCGAAGCCGCGTAGAGCTTAGACAGAACGCCTTCCACGCGGCATAGAGTGTACCGTCCCTATCGGACGAGGTTAGATTGCGTCTGCCGCATTTGGAACTGCCGGCGCTTGCGATCACCGGCGGCGGCGCATGGATCGCCACGCCGCCGGGCGAACCACGCCAGGTCTCGGAACGAGAAGCGCGCGAGTTGATCGCGGGCGGCGAGGTGCTGGTCTGCCACGCGCTGTTCGTCGTCGCGCGGCTCGCCGCGAGGCCGGCGAGAGCGCTGTATGACGTGCTCGAGCTCTTCGCGTTCGTCCGTCCGGCCGAACCGTGTCTTCCGAGTCCGCTCGGACTGGCGCGGGCGCTGCACGTCAAGGAGCCGGAGTCAGCCGAGGAGGCCGCGCGCACCCTGCACATTGCGGCCGGCATCCTGCTCGATTCGCTGCTCCAGCTTTCGCCCGGCGAGAAGGACCGCGCGCGCAAGACCGCCGCGGCGATGGCGAAGGCCGGCTGGCGCTGGGCGCCCTCCATACTCTCCGTTCTGGGCGAGCCGGAACGGGCGCTCGGGCCGCTCGCAGGGTTCGACGCCTGGCGCGGTCTCGACGAGTGGGAGGACGAGGCGCCGGAAGGGCGGCCGAGCCAGCACCCGATCAGCGAAGAAGACGCGCAGGTGAGGCTGCACACAACGGTGCTGCGCTATGGCGGGGCGCGCAAGCAGCAGCGCGAGTTCACCAGCGCGGCGATGCCGGCCTTTGCGCCGCGGGTGCGCGCGGGCGCACCGCGCATCGCGCTGGTCGAAGCCGGGACTGGAACGGGAAAGACGCTCGGCTACCTGGCGCCGGCCTCGCTGTGGGCCGAACGGAACGGGCCGGGGCTGTGGATTTCGACCTATACGCGCAATCTGCAGCGCCAGATCCTCCAGGAAGCGGCGAAGCTCTATCCCGATCCGAAAGAGCGAGAAGCCAAAGCGGTGCTGCGCAAAGGCCGCGAGAACTATCTCTGCCTGTTGAATTTCGAGGACGGTGTGAAGCGCAACGCGCTTGCGCCAGGCCAGCGGACGGTCGCGCTCGCCCTGATCGCGCGCTGGATTTCAGCGACGAGGGACGGCGACCTGTCCGGCGCGGACTTTCCTGCGTTCCTGGCGGCGTCGGTGCCGCTGCGCGAGTTGACCGACCGGCGCGGCGAATGCATCTACGCCGCCTGCCCGCATTACCGCACCTGCTTCATCGAGAAGAGTCTCAGGCGCGCGCGCCATGCGCCAATCGTGATCGCCAATCATGCGCTGGTCATGGCGCATGCGGCACAGGACAACATCGGCGAACCAGACGCCGACGATCTGCCGCCCGACAGCCGACTGCGCTACGTGTTCGACGAAGGCCACCATGTGTTCGACGCAGCGGATTCGGCCTTCAGCGCGCATCTCTCGGGTGCCGAGATGGCGGAATTGCGCCGCTGGCTGCGCGGCGCCGAAGGCCGCCGCTCGCGGGCGCGCGGACTGAATGAGCGGGTGCGCGAGCTGTTGGGGGACAATGTCGAGGGCGTATCGGCGCTGGAGGAGACGCTGGCGGCGTCGGGCGTACTCGCCGCCGACGGCTGGCTCGCGCGGATCAAAAGCGGACCGTCACACGGCGCGGGCGAAATTTTTCTTGCGGCCGCCTACGCCCATGTGCGCGCGCGGAGCAGCGAGAACGATGCCGCCTACGGCATCGAAGCGGAGGCGGCGGATCTTCCGGCGGAGGTGATCGCGGCAGCGCGCGCGCTCGATCACGGGCTGGCGCGGCTGATTGGCCCGCTGGCGCGCGTGGCGGCGGCATTGCGCGCGCGGCTCAACCGCGAAGCGGCCGAGCTCGACGAGACCATGCAAATCCGGCTGGAAGCCGCCGCGCGCGGCATCGAGCGGCGCGCGCGCCTGCTCATTCCGTCGTGGCGCACGATGCTCGCCGCACTCGACGAGGAGAGGGACGGCCCGTCCGAGTTCGCCGACTGGTTCGAGATCGCGCGCGACGACGGACGCGACATCGACGTCGGACTGAACCGGCACTGGATCGATCCGACCATCCCCTTCGCCGAAGCGGTGCTGAAGCCCGCCCATGGCGTGCTGATCACGTCGGCCACGCTGCGCGATTCGGGGAGCGGCGAGGACGGTCTCGATTGGCGCACGGCCGAAGTGCGCGTCGGCGCGCACCATCTGCCCGAGCCGCCGGCGCGCGCGCTGTTTGGTTCTCCGTTCGATTGGCCGAACCAGGCACGCGTGCTTGTGGTGCGCGACATCGCGCGGGGCGACGTCGAACGGCTCGCTGCGGCCTATCGCGAGCTGTTCCTGTGCGCCGCGGGCGGCGGACTCGGCCTTTTCACCTCGGTCAGGATGCTGAAAGCGGTGCACGCCCGCATCCATGGAGCGCTCGCCCAGGCGCATTTGACGCTCTATGCGCAGCATGTCGACGCGCTGGACACGGCGACGCTGGTCGACCTGTTCCGCGCCGAGGAAAACGCCTGCCTGCTCGGCACGGACGCGCTGCGCGACGGCGTCGATGTGCCCGGCCGTTCGCTCCGGCTCTGCGTCTTCGACAAGGTGCCGTGGCCCAAGCCGACGATCCTGCACAAGGCGCGGCGCGAGCGCTTCGGCAAGACCTATGACGACCTCATCGCCCGGCTGCGCCTGAAGCAGGCATTCGGCCGGCTCATCCGCAGCGACACCGACAAGGGCGTCTTCGTCGTGCTCGACGGCGCCTGCCCCAGCCGGCTGCTCGCCGCCTTGCCGCCGGAAGCGCCGATCCTGCGCCTCAGCCTGGCGGAGGCTGTCGCCGAAACGCGCAGATTCCTGTAAACGAGCCGGATGGATACGCGAATGGGAGCCCCCTCTTGAGACGCGCGGGCGTCGGCGTTGCCACGGCCGCTGCGCTGGCGGGAGCCGTCGTGCTTGCGGGCAGCGTCGCCGTAACAAGGACGCTGATGGTTGCCGCACCGGCTGAGAGCAGCACGGTGCCACCTCCGCCGCCGGTCGATTCGGCGGCCGTGGCGCGGCGTCTGTCGGGGGCGATCAAATTTCAGACCGTCAGCTATGCCGGCGGCGTCAAGGAGGCCGAGCGGACGGCCGCGCTGCGCGACCTGCACGACTATCTCGACCGGGCCTATCCCTATTTCCATGAGGATGCGCCGCAGGAAATTTTCGGCGAAAGCCTGCTGTTCGTGTGGCGCGGTACGGACGAGAACCTGCCGCCCATCCTGCTGATGGCGCATTTGGACGTCGCTCCCGTGGTCGAGCGCACCGAGGGCAACTGGACCCATGAACCGTTCTCCGGCGACATCGCGGACGGCTATGTCTGGGGCCGCGGAACATTCGACAACAAGGCCGCTGCGGTCGCGCTGATGGAGGCCGGAGACCGGCTGGCGCAGTCGAATTTCCAGCCCCGGCGCACGATCATGTTCGCCTTCGGCGAGGACCAGGAAGCCGGCGGCAGCAAGGGCAACGCGGCCATCGCCAAGGCCTTGGCCGACCGCGGCGTGCGCTTCGCCTGGGTGCTGGACGAAGGCAGCCCGATCCTGAAAGAGCCCTATCCCGGCATCGAACGGCCTGTGGCCTTCGTCTCGATTGCGGAGAAGGGCTTCCTGCGGCTCGAGCTGAGCGCGAAAGGGGTCGAAGATGGGGCGGCAGCGCTGTCGCGAGCAGCCGGCAGCGCGCTCGGTCGTTTGTTTCCTTCCGACCTCGACGCCATTCAGCGGGCGAAGCTCGACGTGCTGACGCCCTATGCGCCCTTCGGAGAACGGCTGAAGCTGGCCAATCTCTGGCTGGCGAAACCGCTCGTCATCGGCGCGCTGCAAGGGGACGCCGAAACCGCGGCCGCGCTGCGCACCACGATCTCGCCGGTGGTGACGGGGCTATCGCTGGACGGGCAGCTAACAAAGAGCGCGCTGCGCACCGATGCTGACGTCCGCGCGATCGACGTGCACCTGCATCAAGGCGATACGATTGCATCGGTCACCCAGCAGGTAACGGCAGCGATCGGCAATTCCGAGATCGAGGTCCAGCCGCTGACGGCGACCCAAGCCGAGCCGTCGCGGATCACCGATGTGAACAGCCCGGCCTACGCTTACATCGCGCGCGCCATCGCCGAGACGTTCGTCGTTCCGGTGGCGCCCGAACTGATGACGCGTCCGACCGATTCGCGGCACTACCTCGATATGGCAGACGCCGTGCTACGGTTCAGCCCGTTCACGGCAGGGCCCGGCGATCTGGCCCGCGTGCATGGAACCGATGAGCGCGTCGCCGTCGCCGACCTCGGGCCTGCCGTCGGCTTTTATACCTGGCTGATCCGGAACTCCGCCCAATGAGGAAAATTCCTGGGAGTTGTTTCCGGGATTGGTCCGGAGGCTCGCGACTCCGTTTAATCAGGCGGGCATGGGACGCGCCGTGACAGCAGCGATTGCAGGTTTGCCTTTTGACGACGGCCCGCACGAGCTCGGGCCCGCCGAGGGGCCCTACGGCAAACACTCGACCGGCATCTTGCCGAGCCACGTGCTCAAGCGGCTCATCCGGGCGCGCCGCGAAGTGATAGCCGCAGAGGAGATCGGCGACGAGCAGATCCAGCCCGCGAGCCTCGATCTAAGACTGGGCGGGTCTGCCTATCGCATCCGGGCGAGCTTCCTTCCGGGCCGCGACCAGCGCGTCGCCGACAAGCTGGGCGACATGGCGATCCACGAGATCGACTTGCGCAGCGGCGCGGTGCTGGAGACCGGATGCGTGTATCTCGTGCCGCTGATGGAGCGGCTGGAATTGTCCTTCCGCATCTCCGGCATCGCCAATCCAAAAAGCTCGACCGGCAGACTCGACGTCTTCACGCGGCTGATCACGGATCACGCGCAGGCATTCGACCGCGTGGACGAGAACTATCACGGGCCGCTTTATGCCGAAATCAGCCCGCGCACCTTCCCCATCCTGGTGCGCAAGGGCTCGCGCTTGAACCAGCTGAGGTTGCGCCACGGCTCGCCGCAATTCACCGACACGCAGTTGAAGCGGCTGCATGAGGAAGTGGGGCTCGTCGACGGGCCGGCCGACATCGAGGGAGGCCTCGCGCTCTCGGCCGATCTGCGCGGCGATTCACTGACGCGGCAGGTCGGCTGGCGGGCACGGCGCCACGCGGGCGTCATCGACGTCGACAAGCGCGCCGCGTATGACCCGCTCGATTTCTGGGATCCGGTCTATACCCGAAAGGGTCCGGGTATCGTGCTGGACCCCGACGAGTTCTACATCCTCGCCTCGCGCGAGGCGGTGAGCGTGCCCCCCGATTTCGCCGCCGAGATGATGCCGTTCAATCCGATGGTGGGCGAATTCCGCGTGCACTACGCCGGGTTCTTCGATCCCGGCTTCGGCCATGAGACGGGTGAAGGCCGCGGGGCGCGCGCCGTGCTCGAGGTGCGCTCCCGCGAGGTGCCCTTCGTGCTGGAGCATGGCCAGACCATCGGCCGGCTGGTGTTCGAGCGCCTGACCGACACGCCCCCTCAAGTTTATGGGCATGCGCTGGGGTCGAACTACCAGCGGCAGGGGCTCAAGCTGTCGAAGCACTTCCGCTCGCCCTGACCGACCAAGCGGCAGATTCATCAAACTGTGTCATTTCATCAACACGGCATCGCAGAATTGCCCCTGCGACCGAAATTCCGTTGCAACGTGAAGCGGTTCGTTCATTGTAACAAAAGCGTGTCTGTCGGGGGCGAGGACATGCAGCCCCGAACTAGCAGGGGGCAAGCGTTAGGCGGCTAGGTCCACCCGTAAAGCGGGGCCGGATCGGCCGCCTTCGCGTTTTCTGGAGCACCCCGTCCCGGTCTTCCGATCTCGATCTGCGCAGTTTGAGTCGCCATGCTATGATTTGGCGACGAGCGGCGGGCGTAGCTCAATGGTAGAGCTGTAGCTTCCCAAGCTACTGACGAGGGTTCGATTCCCTTCGCCCGCTCCAATCCCGTCAATAGGTCATGCTCGCGGCATTGATCATGCCGATGGCGAGCGATGCGACGGCGAGGGTCGCGGCGGCGGCAACATTGCCTTCCTCGATATGGCGCGAAATCTCGCGCAGCAGAAAATCCACCAGCCGGTAGACGGCAAGCTGGACCAGCAGCGCCACCACGCTCCAGATCGCCATGTCGAGCAGCGACACGCTGTGGATGATGACGCTGGCGAGCGGGAGCGTGAAGCCGAGCACCGCACCGCCGAGACTGATCGCCGCCGCTGCATTGCCTTGCTTGATCAGCAAGGCTTCATGATGCGGCGTGACCGCCATGTAAAGCGCGAGGAAGGCCGCCTGAAAGGCGAGCGCAACGCCGAAATAGAGCAGAAAGAGACCGATGGGCTCGAACGAGGTCATGATGTTTCACCAGATCCTTTGACGGTGAATCCTATTCGAAGAAATGCGGAACGAAGCGGCTGGTGTCGCGGGTGATCGGTGTCGTGTCTTCGCGGATGCCGATGCCCGCCGCCTGGCTGGCAATCACCCACGAGCCGATGACGGGGTAGTTGCCGTCGAACGCCGGCATCTCGACATGAGCCTGATAGACGAAGCCTTCGGCGCCGTAGCCGCCATCCGTCTCGGCGACGACACGGCCGGTATCGACAACCTGGATATTGGCGCCTTCACGGCTGTAGATCGGCTTGCGCACGACCTTGCCGCCGACCCGGCCCGGTTCCAGGAAGGCCGGAAGCAGATTGGGATGGTCCGGCGCCATCTCCCACAACAGCGCCAGCGCCGCCTTGTTTGACAGCACCATCTTCCACGCGGGCTCGATCACCTGAGCGGCGCCGCTGAGAAGATGCTGGCCGAATTCCTCGCGCACCAGCCATTCCCACGGATAGAGCTTGAACAGAACGTCGATCGTCAGGTTGTCGAGATCGCGGAAGGTCTGGCCGTCCCAGCCGATGTCCTCGATGGCGATGCGCGCGGTCTCGAGCCTGGCCTGGGTGGCGGTGTCGCGCAGATATTCGATGGTGCCGTTATCCTCGGCATGGTCCCGGACGGCCGCGAAATGGACCCGCTTCGCCCGGATGCCGAACTTCGTCCACGCTTCGATGAGCCGTTCGTGGATCGAGTTGAACTGATCGCGCTCGGGCGAAGTGGCCTGCAGCCAGTCCCACTGCACCACGGCGGCCTCGAACAAGGCGGTGGGCGTATCGGCATTGTATTCGAGCAATTTCGGCGGGCCATCGCCGCGATAGGCCAGATCCATACGGCCGTAGAGATTTTTCTCTTTGGAATGCCAGCTCGCGGCTATAGCCTCCCAAGCCACGCGCGGGATGCGCAAGCGTT
>Ga0137314_1000500_pt1 | contig 11412 bp, 8 predicted proteins | sample EasRivERMZT199_2_FD_102289 | JGI IMG/M metagenome (GOLD analysis project Ga0137314, IMG submission 102289) | Soil microbial communities from meander-bound floodplain in the East River, Colorado, USA - East River MetaG ERMZT199_2 | ecosystem: Environmental > Terrestrial > Soil > Floodplain ... | reverse complement strand
GGCCCGCTCGGTCCAGGCGACGCGGGCGCCTATCTAAGGAATGGGGTCGGACCGCTGCGCCCGGCGCCCAAGGAAGGTCCGGGGTGGCTCGGATCTGCGGGCGAGCTGGGGATGACGCCGCACGACCTCGCGCTTTGGGACATGAGCGTGATCAACCGCGGGCTGCTGAAGCCGTCATCGTACGCGACGCAGCAGACCGACGTGCTCCTCGCGAACGGCGTGTCCACCGGCTACGGACTCGGCGTCTCGGTGGGCACACGCGACGGGCGGCGGCGGATCTCGCACGGCGGCGCTGTCTCCGGCTACACGACGTCGAACGAGATCTACCCGGACGACCGCACCGCCATCGTGGTCTGCACCAACATCTATCCTGGAGCCGCCGGCGCACCCGGGCAGATCGCCGGGCGCATCGCCGATGTCCTCTTCGCGTCGACCGACGCGGCGGCCGAGGCGGCGCGAGCGAAGGCGCGGCGGATCTACGACGGGCTCGTGAGAGGCACGATCGACCGCTCGCTGCTCACCGCCGACGCCAACGCGTACTTCTCCAAGGACGTCCTCGCCGACTACGCGGCGAGTCTGAGGCCCCTCGGCGCGCCGACGCGGTTCACGCAGACGGGCGAGTCGCTACGGGGCGGCATGACGATTCGGTCGTACCGGTTCACCGCCGGCAGGTTCGAGTTGGCGCTCACGACGATGACTTTGCCCGACGGGCGGATCGATCAGTACATCATCGAGCGTGCGGGTTAGCCCGGGCACAGCGGCGATCAGCTAGGGCAACAGTCAGCTCGTTGTCCGTTGTCCGCCATTCCGTCCTTCGGCGTCCGCTACGCGTCTTCCTACCCGTTGTCCCGTGTTCGTGGTCCGTCGCCAGTCGGCGGAGGGGCCCGCGTACCTTTGCCAAGCGGACGGAAACGAGCTGACGACGCGTAACGGGAAACGGCGAACGGGTAGGAAAACTCACAACACGCAACGAACGGCGGAGAACGCGCAACTCATTCCCTCTTGGCGATCGCTTCGAGCGCGTCGCCACTGATGAGGTGTACGCGCCTTCGCCTGCGCCTGCGCGGAACTGGTGCCGGTCTGAATCGTGTCGACCGCTATGGTCGTGCGTGCCTACCGTCAGCCGATTCCTTGGTATTGTGATTTCGATGTATCATGGTGACCATTCACCAGGCCATTTTCACGCGCGATACGGCGACGACGAAGCCATCATCAGCATTGAGCTACTCTCGCTGATCGACGGCAAACTGCCTCCGCGGGTTCTCGGCTTAGTGCTCGAGTGGGCGGCCCGACGGCAGGATGAGCTGCGCCTGAACTGGACGCGCGCGCGCAACCACGAGGCGCTGAACCAGATCGCACCGTTGGAGTAGGAGGGGCGATGGCGATGAAGCTGGTGAGAATCAGATCCGTCGAGGCGCTCGACGGTTTTCGGGTCCGACTCGGATTCACCGACGGGTCTCAGGGCGAGGTCGATTTACGCCCGTATCTCTGGGGACCCGTCTTCGAGCCGGTGCTCACGGATCGACGCGTCTTCGAATCCGTGCGCGTGGATCCCGAGCTCCAGACGATCGTGTGGCCGAACGGCGCTGACCTGGATCCCGACATGCTGTATGAACTGGCCCACCGGGCAGCCGTGCGCGAGCCCGACCGATAGCGTCCCGACGGCCGAACGACGGGCAACGGCCAACCTGTTTTCGTTTTCAGCGTTCCGAGATCGGATCCAGGTGCTGCTAGGCGACGGCTGCTGGAAGCGGGCCAGCTGCGGAGGATTCCCATGTCGTCGATCATACCATCGCTCGCGGCGCTCATGCCAGGACTGCTCAGACTCGCCCGACGACGATCCTCGGCAGCCCGGCGTTCAGGTGCATGAACATATCGTATTCGGAGTAGCCGGCGCGCTTCGCCACCTCGTTGGGGTGGATCGCCGGAGCGTCGGGGCCGACGACAATCGCCTCGTCGCCGGGCCGCACGCTCTCGTCATCGCCGATCGCGACCACGGTATGACTCGCGCTCACCGTTCCGATGACGGGACGCAACGCGCCGCGGAGCAGGACCTCGCACCCCTTCACCGCGCCGCTGGGATAGCCGTCGACGTGGCCGAGCGCGAGGGTGGCGATCGATGTCGGCTGCTGGGCGACCCAGCGACGGTGGTAGCTGATGCCCTCGCCCGGCGCGAGCCGGTCGACGCGGATCACGCGCGCCTTGAGCCGATAGACCGGCCGCAGCTCGCCGCGCGCCATCATTGCCACCGTCGGATACCCGCCGTACAGCGCGAGTCCGGGGCGCACGGCGTCGAGGAAGGTCTCAGTCGTCCCCTGGGCGACGGCGTCCGACGACGCTGCGTGCAGACGGCCGAGCGGGTAACCCCCGGCGCGCGTGACGGTGTTGATGGCGATCAGGCGCTTGGCCTGTTCACGATCGAACTCCTGATCTTCGGTGAGCTCGGTGAAGGCGCCATCGACGGCGATCGCGCGCCGTAGCGCGGCGTCGTCGAGCCAGGCGGGCACGCGGTCGTGGGGCATCCCCATGCGGTGCATGCCGGTATCGACGTACAGGTGCACGCGCACCGGACGCGCCAATCGGCGGGCGAGCTTCACGAGGCGATCGCGATCGTCGGCCTTGTACGCCGCGAGGCGCACGTCGAGTCGAGCCAGCTCGAGCATTTCGTCATCGGGCGCCGGGCCCATGAGCAGCACCGGCTTGCGGACGCCGGCCGCGCGCAGCGCGCGCGCTTCCTCGGGACGCACGGCGGCGAGTCCGACCACCGGCGTCAGGCGGTCGAGCAGCGGCGCGACGGTGGCGATTCCGCACCCGTACGCATTGTTCTTGACGACGGCGATGATCGGGCGCGCAGCGGCGAGTCGCGCGATCATAGAAACGTTGTGCGCGAGCGCCGCCGCGTCGATCTCCAGCCACGGGTCGAACGCTCCGCGGCGGGACTCTGGCGCGGCGGGCGCCGGCTCGGCAGCCGCAGGTCGTGCCGCCAGGGCCGCGGCGGTGCCGGCGAGGAACGTGCGACGCGAAATGGTCATCGTGGGCGAGAAGCTACTTGGTCCATGCGCGGGCGCAATTCCGGGAACCGGGTCGCCCTCGAGTTGCACGTTACTCGCGCGAGATGCCCTCGAAGATGGCAGACAGAGGAATTACAAAGCCAGGAATGACGGTGCCGCCGTCGATGACGTCGCCCTCGCGCAACCAGCGCGCGGGCTGGTCCGCGGGGATGACCATGACGGTGCGGCGCACCGGATCGACCACCCAGATCAATGGCGTGCCCGCGCGTGCATAGTCGTCGAGCTTCTCTTCGAGGTCGGACGCTGTTTCTGAGGGCGACAGCACCTCCACGGCGAGATCCGGGGCGAGCTTGAGCAATCCCGGACCGACCCCCTGCTCCGGCAACCGATCCGCCCGGACGAACGAGACGTCGGGAACGCGGACCGTGCGCGGAAGGCGCACAAGCTCATACCCAAAGCTGTCGCCGAACGCGTGGCCGAGCTGCCGCTGGCGAACATGGACGCCGAGGGCGAGCAAGAGGTTGGTTGCAGCCATCCCGTGGGGAGCACCGGGAGGTGGGCTCATGCGCAGCTCACCGCGCACCAGCTCGGCCTTGCCGTCGGGGAGCGACAAGTTCAAGAACTCTTCGACCGTCAGTAGCATCGCGGCCGGCGGCGCTGGCAGGACCATGCGGAACTCCGTGGGGTGAGCATAGGCGCCACAGCGTACGCTCGGCGCGGCCGGGTGGGCAAGTGGCCATGCGCGGAGAATGCATGGCTCGCGGGACATCGCTGTCACCATTCGATTGCCGGCGACATCCGCGTCGCGCAGTGGTTGCACCGGCCGGCGCGCGTTCATATGTTTACGCGCCCTTCCCTCCCCGCCTCCGGAGCTCACCGTGGTCTCTCGCAGGCGCTCCGCGCGTTCGACGGTCTCCTCGATTGCAGTCGTAACGCTTCTCATCTTGCCCGCGCCGAGCCGCGCGCAGGGTGCGAGCGATTGGCGGCTCACGCCGATCTTTCCGAAAACAACGCCGGCGCTGCTCACCTCCGTCGCCGTGCGTCGTGCGCACATCGTGGCAGGCGGCGAATCCGGCACAATCGTCCGCAGCACGGATCGCGGCGCAACGTGGACCTCTGCGAGCACCGGTGGCAGCGCGACAATTCGCGCCCTCGCCTTCGTCGACTCGCTCACACTCATCGCGGCGAGCGCCGACGGTGTGATGCGGAGTGTCGACGGCGGCGCAACCTGGGCGCGGGTGGAAGCGTCGAGCGGCGCCGAGTTGCGCGGCGCGGCGTTCGGCGACGCGCGAGTTGGGGTGATCGTCGGCGACAGCGGCATCGCGCTCGTGACCACCGACGGCGGCGCGCACTGGCGGCGCACGGCCACCGGGGTCGCCGCGACGCTCCGCGCGGTGGCGTTCTCGTCGCCGACGGCGGTCGTCGCGGTCGGCGACGATGGCGTCATCATCCGATCCGCTGATGGCGGCGCACACTGGCGCGCGGTGCAAAGCCCGACGTCGGCAGCTCTGCGCGGGGTGCGCTTCGAGAGCGCGACGCGGGGCGTGGCCGCCGGCGGAGACGACCGGCGCTGGCGGCCGGGCAGCGTGCTGCTGGAGACGACGGACGGTGGCGAACACTGGACGCGCGTGGCGTCGCCACTGAACAGGCGCCTGTACGGAATCGCGTACGCAGGAGCAGGCGTCGTCGCAGTCGGCGACAGCGGCGCGTCGGCGCACCGTGTGGGTGGAGGGCCATGGATTGCCGAAAAGCTCGTGGCGAAGGGCGCGTGGTTGAGCGCCATCGCGGGCGACGCGGACGGGGCCGTCGCCGTCGGGCCCGTGGGGACTGTGCTGCTCCGCGCACCCGGCGACAGCGCGTGGCGTTCGGCGCGACAGGGACCGCTCGTGACGATCGCCGGCATCGCCATGCCGTCCAAGTCCACGGTGCTGATCGGGAGCGCCGACATCCTGCGCTCCGTGGATGACTTCGCGACATCCGTGAAGACGAAGGCTCCGCCAAAAACAAGAACCACGATCGGACTCGCCTTCGGAGATTCCCTGCACGGCGTCGCGGTCGGGGAGCTTGGGCAGATGCTGTGGACGAACGACGGTGGCGCGACGTGGACCAAGAGCGACTCGGTGAGCGCGCGGAATCTTCGCGTGGCGGCATTCGTGAGCCCGTCGGTGGTGGTGGCCGTCGGCGCCTTCGGTCGCGGGGCAGCGGCGACGTTTCGCTCGACCAACGGCGGGCGCAGTTGGTCGGCAATCAATAGCGGCACGCACGCGCACCTGCTCGGTCTCGCCTTCGGAGCAGACGGATTCGGCGTCGCGGTCGGCGGCGCGGGCGTCATACAGCAGACGGTGGACAGCGGCGTCACGTGGCAACTCGTGCCGCAGGGCGAGACGCACACACTGCTGCGCGGCGTCGCGATCCTCGACCGGATGACCTGGGTCGTCGTCGGCGACGAAGGAGTCATCCTTCGCACGCGCGACGGAGGCTTGACCTGGTCGCGCATCGCGACGGGTACGCTGCTCCCCATCGCCTCGGTGGCGTTTTCAGGAACGAGCGGGTTGGTGGTTGGTCCGATGGGGCTCGTTCTCGCATCGGACGATGCCGGCGTCACCTGGCGGCGCGTGGACCAACGGATCCCGAGCAGCTTCTTCAGTATCGTACTCCGTGGCGCCGATGACGGGTTCGTCGGCGGCTTCGGAGGGGAGCTCTATCGTTTGACACGTGGCCCGCGACCGTTGGCACGAGGAGAAAAACATGAGTGAGGCGACGCTCGGATCGATAGCGATTCCCTACACCGGCGTCGCGCGAGCGGCGACCGGGCCGGCGCCGACGGGTCCCGTCGCTCCCGACGAGCGGATCCAGCTCATGGACGTCCTGCGGGGATTCGCCCTGTTCGGGATTCTCCAGGTGAACTGGCTCGACTACCACAAGGTTTTCAATTTCCTGATCGACGGGTCGTTCTACACGATGTATTCGTTTCTCTTCGGGCTCGGGTTTGCCATCCAATTAATTCGAGCCGAGGAAAAGGGGCGGCCGTTCGTGATCCGGTACTTCTGGCGGACGACCCTGCTGTTTTTGATCGGCGCCGCGCACTTCGTCTTCATCTGGAACGGAGACATCGTGCGTCATTACGGGATCCTCGCCGTTGTTCTTCTGTTCGTGCGTCGGTGGCGCGTGCGGCCGCTACTCATCCTGGCGGTGACCGTGCTCGCGCTGGCCACCGTCAAACGGTCGGCGATTCCGGTCCGCGGTCAATTTCTGTATCGACCGGCGGTGGAGATGACCCAGGCCGAGAAGACGGCCGAGTGGGTGTCGCGCGAGCACGGCGCTATCGTGAACGCGACGGTCCAGCGCGGAGAACGCGATGGCGACTATCCGTCGCTGGTCCGCGGCCGTGCGGCAGCGCTTGCGAATCAGCTGCGGCAGATCGACCTGTGGTATCTGCGGTCCCAGGGCGAGATCCTGTGCATGTTCATCCTCGGGCTGATCATCGGCCGGATTGGGCTGATGCGTGATCCGGCACGACACGCGAAGCTGCTCGCGTGGACGCTCGTCGTCGGCCTGATCGTCGGCGTAGCCGGCAACGCGTTCGATGTGTTCGAAGCGCCCTTCGGGGTCGAGCTCCCGGGCTCCCTCGGCGGCGTGGCATACAGCGTGGGAAACATCGGGCTGTGTCTGTTCTATCTGTCGACGCTGACGCTGTTGTTCACCTACCGCGCGAGCGTGCGCCGATTCCTGGCGCCGCTGGCGCCGGTCGGCCGGATGGGGCTGACGAACTATCTTATGCAATCGATCGTGCTGACCATCCTGATCGACCCGATCGGATTCGGCCTCGGCGAGCGAATCCCGGGGCGGGCGGGATTCCTCGTGCTCGACGCGTTTTTCGTCGTGCAGATCCTGTACAGCGGATGGTGGTTCAAGCGCTTCCGCTTTGGCCCAGTGGAGTGGGCGTGGCGTTCGCTCACGTGGGGGAAGCTCCAACCCATGCGCGCGCGCACCGAGCCGGCGGCGGTCGCTGGCTGATTGTCGAGATTCGGGAGTGAGGTGCCGTTAACCAAAACTGACTTCATGTTCGGTGCGCAGTGCCACAAGCTCCTCTGGTGGCGCCGCCACGAGCCCGACGCCGTCGAGCTCCAGCCCGACCGCGTCCTGCAGGACCTGTTCGACCAGGGAAACCAGGTCGGCGCGCTCGCGCGCGAGCGCTTTGCCGGCGGCGTGCTCATTCCCCACGGCGCGTCGCGCCCCGAGCGGGTGCGATTGACTGCGGAGGCTATCGCGGCGGGCGCGCAGGTGGTCTTCGAGGCGGCGTTCGCTGCCGATGACATCTTCGTCGCTGTGGACGTGCTCCTGCGCGAAGGGAACGGCTGGCGGCTGATCGAGGTGAAGTCGTCGTCCGAGGCGAAGACGGAGCACGTCACCGACGCCGCCGTGCAGAGCTACGTGCTCGCGCGCGCCGGGATATGGCCGGCGCGGGTCGAGATCATGCACTTGAACAAGGAGTTCCGGCATCCCGACGTGGGCGACCTGTTCGCGCGGACGGACGTGAGCGCGGGCGTCGCCGGCGAGATCGGCGATGTGCCGGAAGCCGCGCGGCGGCAGCTCACCATGCTCGAGGGCCCGTTGCCCGACAGCCCCGTCGGCGAACACTGCTCTGAGCCAAGGGATTGCCCGTTCATGGAGCGCTGCTGGCCGCAGGACGACGGCCACATCATGCGTCTCTACAACGTAGGCCCGAAGAAAGGCGCGCAGTACATGGCGCGCGGCATCCATCGGATCGACGATCTGCCGCGAGACGCAAAGCTTCCCTTTGCCGCGGAACGGCAGCGCCGCTCCCTCGCGGCCGGGCGGCTGATCGTGGAGCCGACCCTCGCGCGCGCGCTCGAGGCGTTCGACGTCCAGCCACTCGGCTTCCTCGACTTCGAGACGATCGCGCGCGCCGTGCCGGTGTGGCCCGTCATGGCGCCATGGGGGCAGGCGGCGGCGCAGTTCAGCTACCACGAATCCCGCCCCGACGGCACGTACGTGCACGTCGAGCACCTGGCCGAAGGACCGCTGGACGCACGGCCGCTGGTGGCCGAGCGGTTGGTGGAGGCGACGCGGAACGCGGCGAAGGTGGTGACGTACTCGTCGTTCGAGAAAACTCAAATTCGCGCGCTGGCCAAGGCCGTGCCCGCGCTCGCCGGTGAGCTCGGGTTACTCGAGGCGAAGCTCATCGACCTGTTGCCGGTCATGCGCGACCACGTGTACCACCCGGCGTTTCGCGGGTCGTTCAGTCTCAAGTTCGTGTTGCCGGCGTTGGTGCCGGAGTTGACGTACAACGATCTGGTGATCGTGAACGGACTCCTGGCTAGCGTGGAGATTGCGCGTTTGCTCTTCGTAGCGGACAAGATTCCGGTGGAGGAGCGAGCGCGGGTGCGGGGGGATCTGCTCGCGTATTGCGAGCGGGATACGTGGGCGACGGTGAGGTTGCTCGAAGTTCTGCGAGGACTCGCGGCCGCCTAGCGCCTCCGCGCGCTGGTCTCGTTGAGATCGGTGCGCGGTCGCTGACGCGAGAAAGACCGACGCGCGCCGAACCAACGTGAGGGAGCCAAGTCCCGGTGTCCAACGCGCAGGGCGGAGGCAATGCTGCCGCGGTTGGGCAGCATTGCCATAGCTGCGCGTTGGATACCGGGACGCGGCGACCGCGCGACGACCCTGTGGCGACGCTCTCGCGACCGGGCTCGCGGCCAGCGCGTCCGGATCCGACGGGCAACCGGATCCGAGGGGCAAATTGAATGACCCGTTACAACCGCGGCGCGGCGACCGCGGACGCCGGTTCGCGCAACGCGCGCCAACGCAACGCTTTGCGCGAGCCGGTCCGGTTGGTACAATCATTGTCATAGGGCGCGAGCGCCAACGATCCATCCTCCTTCGCTCGCGGAGCCCCTCCCATCATGCGCTCTTCACTTCTCCCGGTTCTCGGCGCGCTTTGCGCGCTTCCCATCACGACCGCCGGCGCACAACAGCCGGCGAACGGTGCGCGCGTGCTCGCCAGCTTCACGGGTGAGCGGTTTCTGACCGATCCGCACGTTTCGAACGACGGGCGGTTCGTGCTCCTCGCCACGCGACGCAGCCTCGACGTTTACGAGGTGGCCACTCGCCGTTCGACCAAACTCGTCGACGGTGCGACGTCGGGGCTCCACTGGTCGCCGAAAGGGGACCGGGTCGCGTGGGCGATGGAGGGGGACGGCGGCGTCGGGAGTTACGTGTGGACGATTGCCGTCGACCCAAAAACTGCCGCGCCGAAGGGTGCCGCGCAGCGCGTGTCCACCGGACAGGGGTCGGCCCCCGCGATCTCATTCGATGGGCAGTGGATCGCGTACGCCGCGCCCGAATCGGATCAGCCCGCGTTTTTCTCCGGCCTCCGGCCGAATCGCCTGGTCATAGTGCCGGTGACCGGAGGACCTGAACGCGTGATCGCGCGTTCGGAGACTTGGTTCGGATCGCTGCACTGGAGCCCGGACGGGAAGAGCATCTATCTGGAAGGCTCCATGGTGGGGACACCCAAGGCCGTGGTGACGAAGGTGTATCTGGACGGCCGCAAGCCCGAAGTCGTGCGCGCCATCGGCGAGGACCGCGGGGAGTGGTTCACCGGGATGACGTCGGACCGGCGCCACATGGTGCTCGTGCCGGCCAAGGGGCAGATGACCCCGAGCGACCGCGCGATCGTGACCGACACCGCGGGAAAGGAAGTCGGCCGTGCGCCCCTCCCGGTTGGTCTGATCACCGAATACGACCATGTGATCGGGGACAGCGCGCTAGTGTGGGTGGGTTTCGAGGACCACCGTCGCCTGGAGATTCGTCCGGCGAGCGGTGGCGCGGCCCGCCAGGTACCGCGCATCGGGGCGTCGAACGAGTCGCCGATATGGTCGGGGGATGGAAAGCGCATCGCCTTTTCCGTGCGTGAGAACGGACGCGCCTCGCTCGCGTTGATGAACGCGGACGGGAGCGGTACGCACGTCTTCCGCGAAACGGATATCCGCCAGGACAAGTGGGCGGCGCGGTGGTCCCCGGACTCGAAGTCCATCGTGTTCTCCAGCCGCGACTGGCACCAGTTGTATCTCCTCGACGTGGCGTCGAGCGGGATTCGCAAGATCTTCGACGACTCGGTAGCACGGGTGGGGAACTGGGCCTGGCGCTCCGACAACAAGTCGATTGCCGCCGTGATGATCAATCCGCCCAATTTTTCGATCGACGAGATCGGCGTGAACGGGCAGCGCCGCAAGCTCGCCGGGATGTGCGACGACCCGGGCGCGGTCACGGGTTTCCAGTTCGTCGATGACTCGACCGTGTATTGCCGCTCGGCGTCGGAGGCATACCTGTTGTCCCTCACCGGGCGCGCACGGCGCAGGCTCGGCGCAGTGCTCCCGGGAACGCGCACGAATGTGGTCGCGGTGTCGCGGGACCATCAACTGGTCGCCGGTCTTCTCGTCGACCCCAGTCACACGACGGGTTTCAATCAACTCGAGCTGTGGTCCCTGGCAACGGCTGAGCGGCGCGTAGTCGAGGTACCGTTCAACTTCCTCAATGAGAACCTGTCGTTCCTTCCGGACGACCGCACGGTGTTGGCCTTCGGGCAGCGGCGCGGCGACACCACCGGTGTCAAGGCGTACGCGGTGCCGGTGAATGGAGATGCTCCGCGCATCATTGGCGGCTATCCGTCTCCCGACGGGCGGTCGGTGGTCTATGGCGTATTCGACAGCCGCACGACGACGCTGCTCCTCGTCGATCTGCGCGCCGCGATTCCGCGAGCGCAACGGTGACGGCACCGAAGGTTCTCGTCGTCGACGACGACGCCAGGGTTCGGACCGCGCTGCGCGATGCACTGCGTGGCGCGGGGTTCGACACCGACGTCGCTGAGAGCGCCACGCAGGCGCTGTCGATGATGGGAACCTTCGAGCCGCAGGTCGTGGTGAGCGACGTGCGGATGCCGGACCTCACCGGGCTGGATCTGTTGCGCGAGCTGCGCGCGCGCGCGCCGGACGTTGACGTCGTTCTCATGACGGCGTTCGACGACATGGCGACGGTGGTCGAAGCGATGAAGCAAGGCGCCGCCGAGTTTCTAGTGAAGCCCCTCGACCTGGATGACCTGCAGCGCACGCTGGAGCGCGTGGTGGCGGACCGCGAGATGCGGGGACGCAAGCGCTCCAGCGCGGTCGGGACGCCGGACGCGGGCGCACTCGTCGGGCGCGACCCGCGGATGATCCAGATCTACAAACTGGTGGGACAGGCCGCGGTGACGCGCGCCACCGTGTTGCTGCGCGGCGAAAGCGGCACCGGGAAAGAGCTCGTCGCACGCGCCATTCACGCGCACTCGACGTCATCCGCCGAGCCGTTCGTGCCGGTGAACTGCGCGGCACTCCCGTCC
>Ga0137314_1000497_pt1 | contig 11415 bp, 23 predicted proteins | sample EasRivERMZT199_2_FD_102289 | JGI IMG/M metagenome (GOLD analysis project Ga0137314, IMG submission 102289) | Soil microbial communities from meander-bound floodplain in the East River, Colorado, USA - East River MetaG ERMZT199_2 | ecosystem: Environmental > Terrestrial > Soil > Floodplain ... | reverse complement strand
TTCCGGATCGCGCTCGTTGTCATATCGGCGGGCGCCTCGTCGAGTAGTGCCACCGTCGCGCAGTCCGCTTCCCCGCGGGCGTTCCAGACCTCCTTCAGCGCGTCGTACGGGTCACGCGCCGGGACCCTGGCCGGATCAATCGAGAAGTAATTCGAGATCTGTAGGGCGAGCGCGTTGAAGTCGGGCGGATTAGGCATCGTCCTCGCGCATTCTAAACGGCGTGTATGGACCGTGCACAGGATCGGGGTTCTAGGGGGTAGCACGGGGGAGGGTGGGCCGGACCGGCGGGGCCGGTTCCCTCTATGAGGGGTGGTGGACGACAGGAGGATCGAACTCCCGACCTCTGCGTTGCGAACGGGTCGGCGCACCCTATCGACCGAGACGCCTGGCCGACGACCGTGTATGACGCGGGGACAGGAAGTGCCGCGCGAAGGCCGTCGTCCGGCGGTTCAGGACGTTGACCGCGGCGCGCCCCTGGCTCGGCGCCAGGTGCGCGTAGCGCTCGGTCGTCTTGATGCTGGCGTGCCCCATGAGGTCCTTCACCACGTAGAGGCTGATGCCGCGCTGGACGAGCTTCGACGCGAACGTGTGCCGGAGGTCGTACCAGCGAAAGCGCTCGAGCTTCGCGTCCTCGACGATGGTGTCCCAGCTGGTCGGCGCCTCCGTGTAGGGCTGGTCGCGGCGGGCCGGGAAGATCAGGTCGCCGTCGTGCGTCTTGGGGGATTGCGCGCGCCACGACTTGAGCGCGCGCAGGGCGTTCGCGTTCAGCGCCAGGCGCCGGGTCTTGCGGCCCTTCGAGGTCCACCATTCCACCGTCATCGTGCGGGCGTGCCAGTCGATCACCGACCAGCGCAACAGGAAGAGCTCCGTCGGCCGCACGCCGGTGTTGAGCGTCAGCACGACCATCGGCGTCAGGCCGTCCTTGAAGCGCCCGGGCGCGGCCAGCGGTGGCTTGTCGCGCTCGAGCCGCCAGGCGTTGAAGCGGACGCGGGCCTCGGCGCCGGCGGTGTCACGGGCCTCGAGCGCGGCGTACAGCCGCTTCTCTTCGCGTGGGTCCAGGTAGCGAATGATCTCGCGCGAGGGCGCGGCCTTGATCTTCAGGTCGGCGAGCGGCGATCGGACCAGGTCGCCGAGCTCGACGGCGTTGGTGAGCAAGCCCCGGAGGTCGCTGAGCTCGCGCCCCATGGTGTGGGCGGAGGCCTTCTTCTGGGCGCGGCGCTTCTTCCGCCATTGCTCGACCAGCGCCGGCGTGATCTGATCGATCGGGGTATGACCGAACATCGGCACGAACAAGCGATCGAGGCGGTCGATCGCCGTCACGGCGCTGCTGGGACGCTCGGCCGTCAGCCAGGCGCGATACGTGTCCTCGAGGTACGCCGAGAGTGTCGGCACCGTGGCCGCCGCGTCCGTCGGCATCTCCAGCCGCCCGCGCGCGAGCTGCGCCATTGCGTGGTGATACTCGACGAGGGCGAGGCGTTTGTTCTCGGCGTCCTGTTCCTTGTCGCCGGTGGTGTGATGCAGCTTGGTGCCGCGGCGCAGGCAGCGCACACCTTTGCCGCGCTCGAGGTTGAGTTGGTAGTACGGCGAGTCTGGACGCGTGACGACGCCCATGAAATCCTACGCCGCGGTGCGACGACGCTTGGGGGTCGACGTTTCGATTCGCACCTGCACGCCGAGTCGGCTGAGATACTCGACGAGCGCATCAATACTGAATCGATCCCAGCGCCCACGCAGCAGGTCGTCGACGCGAGGCTGCGCGATGCCGAGCGCGCGCGCGGCGGCCGACTGCGTCAATTTCCGGGCCTTGAGCTCCCGCTCGAGCGCGAGCGCCAAGCCGGCTTGAATCGAGAGGCGCTCAGCCTTTCCGCGTTCGAACAAGTCAAAAAACACACTGCCGGTCGTTTCGACGTCCACGCGTTTTTTCATGGCATCCTTCCTTGGCTCATCGACTGGTACCGCCGTTGCCCGATCGCAAGATCGCGCGGCGAGGTCTTCCGTGTTTTCTTGTCAAAGACGTGCAGCACATAGACAGCCTCGGGGGAGGTCGCCACATAGAACACCCGCAGCTCCCCGTCCACATGGACACGAATCTCCCGCGCACCACGACCGATGCTCGGCATCGGCTTCCAGTCGATCGGATCGGCGCCGCGCTGCACACGTTCGAGTTCGCGGCCGGCGGCGTATAGGACGTCCGCCGAGTGAGCCAGCAGGTCGCGCTTCGAACTGCCGACCCACATGACTGGTTTCATTTAAAGCGAGTATATCAATACGGATATAGCTTGGCAAGCGCCGAATACGCGAGTCAGAGGATCCACGAGCTCCGGATTCCGGGCGGCTTAATCGCTATAATCGCCCGCAGAGGCCACCGACCCATGCGCGAGGCGCTCTTGGCGCTGTTTGATCGGATCTATCCGATCACGATCGGGTTCCTGATCCCAGGGATGGTCGTGCTGTTCGCGCTCTCCACGGTGAGCGCGACGGTGCAAACCTGGTTCACCGGTGCCGCCACGGGACCCACCTTTGTGGGTCTGCTGTTCGTCATGTTCGCGGCGCTCACACTCGGCCTGGTCGTCAGCTCGATTCGCTACTGCGTGTTCGAAGTGATTCCCGTACCGTGGCGCGGCTGCCTCGTGGAACAGGGTCCGCAGTTCGATCACACCAAGCGGAAAGACTGCGAGGCGGCGTATCAAGACATCCGCCTCAATCACTACGCCTATTACCTGAACTCTGCCAACCTGTCGGTCGCGTTGCCGATCGGCGTCTGGATCTGGAAGGCGGGCAGCAACCCTGCCCCCACGTGGTCGTTGTTCTTAACCGCGATCGTCTTGACGACGATCGCCACCGTCGCCTTGGCGGCCGCCGGCTGCAGCGCCGTGAGACGCTACAACGAGAAGCGCGCCATTCTGCTCGGTGTCATCGGACGCATCCCCGCGTAAGGTTACTTTTTCTTCGGTGGCGGCTGCGGCTTCGGCCGTGGTTGGGGAGCCGGCTTCGGCTTCGATCGCTCCAAGGTCCGCGGTTGGCCGCGCGTCTTCTTGTTGTGGTCCCCGTTCGACATCGGTCGCTCCTCCAAAATCGCTCAGGGCTCCGGGATTCGCGCGGCTTAGCCGAGCACGTCCGGCGAGGCGTCCGGATGCGGCGCCAGCCGCACATGCACGGTCGAATGTTCGACGCGGGTGACGACGCACTGGCGCCACTGCCCGCCGACGCGCTCTTGTCGGCCGCCGATCGTCGCCCAGGTCGCGCCGACCTCGACGTCGACATACGTGCCTTTCGCCAGCGAGAAGCCGTGCACGCGGACGCATTGAACGACCGAGGTCGACTCCGAATCGAAGTGGACGGGCATCTTCGAGTAGTCGCGTTCGGCCATTGGGCTACTGGACTTGTCTAGCCTTAGTGCTCGTTTGGGTGATGTTCGGGGCGGCGTCGGTTTTCACCAACGTCGTGCCGGTGATCTCGGCATAGTCCTGTGCGAGAACGCGCGTCGGTCTCGACGTGCCCTCGTCGATGATGTAACCCTGGCTATCTTGGAATTCGACTGTGGTCTGGACCACGATCGTCTCGTAACCGAAGTTCCGAATGACGACGCGCCACGAGTACTTCCAGAAGACGGTATTTTTCTCAGTGACCTTGGAACCAGATTCGCTGATCTCCCACGTCTTTTCGGGTTGCTGCGCAACGACGGGTTGCGCAAACACAGGGACGCCGAGCAGGAGCGCAATGAAAGCAATCTTGATCATTTGGTCTTCTTCTTTCGCTGAACGGATTAACGACGAGAGCGCGTCGGGGAACGACCTAGGATCTCTGGAAGAGGATCACGCGCCCTCAGCCGGTCGCGCGGCGCGTCTCTTGTTCCGACCCACGCGAGAGCACGGCGCCGGCAGGAACCTGATCGCTGAATTCTCTCAGCGACAATCGAAAGGCCTGCGCTATTAGTGCCAAGGTCTTACGTTTTGGTTCCTTCGTCCGGCCGTCTTCGAGACGATGAATCACCGACGTGGGCAGATTCGCTTCCTTAGCGAGCTGTTTCACCGTCCAGCCCCGGAGGCGACGCAACTTGTGGCAGACGTCACCTTCATGCCATGCCACTTTACCCACCCATCCTTTCTAGTTGCATAAACAGGGTAGGTAAAGGCTTATCGCTCCTACTGTTACAGTATTAGTCTATCAAGCATAATTGTATGCTTGACAGCACAATAGTGACAAGCCTAATATTGGGCCCGTGAAGCAAAAGACTTTCAGCCCGTTACGGAACACGAGGCGGCAGCGCACGCTCAGCCAAGAAGACTTGGCGCGGCTGGCGGGCATCACGCAAGAGAGCCTCAGCAAGGCCGAGCGCGGGATCATTCAACTGCGCCCGGACGTGCAGGCCCTGATCGCGACTATCCTCGGCGCCTCCCGCGAAGAACTGTTCCCTTCGAAAGGTGATGCAGCGGCATGAGCACCACTGTGCCGGGTCGGATCGCGGGCGCGAGTCTCCTGAATTCGGAGACTCAGAAGCGCATGGCGAAAGTGCACAACCTGGCTCACCGGAAAGCGGAGATTGCCGCGTTCCGGACTGACGTCGGCGCCGACATCGAGCACGTACGCTGCCTCGCGCGCTTGACCCTGGATCAGTTTGCCGGCGAGTTGGAGCGCGACCCCAGCCAGGTGGGGAAGTGGATCCGGAACGAAGAGCCCCCGCAACTGGAAACGATGCTGATGTCGCGCTTTCGCGCGCTGCTGTTGACGGCGATGGCGGAGCGGACACCGGGCATGGAAGTGCACACGACGATCACGGTCAGGCGGATCGCGTGAAGACCTACGCGACCTTCAGCCAAATCGCGCCGAAGCTCGGCTTTCTTGGGAAGCGTGCACCCGAGGCCGCGCGCAAGTGGGTGATCCGTCGATCGATTCCAAAGCGCTGGCGCGGTGACGCGTGGCTTGTCGCCGAAGAGGACGTCCAGGCGTCGCTCGACGGGAAGTCGTTCGTGAAGTTCAACGCCCCGCGGAAACTCGCCTCGTAACCAGGAGCAATCCCGAGATGATTCTCGACTTCCGACTTCAGCCGCTGCGCGTGATCGTGGCCGGCGTCCTGCTCCTGATCGCGTGGGTCGCCCGATGACGCCGAGCATCACGACCGTCATTTGCGCCTGGTGTACGCGCCTCATGACCGCGGGCGATCCGAAGCGCCCCGTCAGCCACGGCTGCTGCCGCGAATGTTCCGATCGGATTCTGGCTTCCCTGGATTAGCCATGCGGTTCTATCGTCGCGCGCCACATGTTTGGTATCGCTGGTTTGCGTGGCGGCCGGTCTGGATGTCTGAGGCCGGCTGCTGGGCGTGGCTCGAATGGGTCGCACGACGCGACGTGCCGGTCACGTTCCGCGACGACGTGTTAGGGGTGGCCCACGACTACCGCTTCTTGCTCGCGGACAGCTACGACGACGAAGCGCGGACCACATCGCGGTGGCGCTGGAGCGGCACGAGGCAATGCTGAATGACCACGATTCCGCTCGGGTTCGAAGTCGCCACCGGCGAGAAGGTGGCGATCCCGCTGGCGCATACGTTCGTGACCGGGCAGACGCAGTTGTCGGGCAAGACGACCACGCTGCGCGCGATCGTCGAGCGGTCCGGGCAGCGGGCGCTGGCGTTTGTCACCAAGCGCGGGGAGGAGTTCGCCGGCCGGCGGATTCTGCCGTACCTGCCGCGGCAGGGCGCGCAGCCGATTCACTGGCGCCTGGTCGAGACCATCCTCGCGTCGGCGCTCGGCGAGCGGAAGTTGAAGTACGAGCGGCTCTGGATCATCAACGCGGCCAAGGGCGCCCTCTCACTACAGCACGTGCGCGACAACGTCGATCGGCTCCTGGCCAAGACCAAGGGCCAGAACTCGCGCAGCCTCGATGCCTACGTGTTGATTCGCGAGTACCTCGACCTGGTGCTCCCGGATATGCGCGCCTTGGCGGCCGCCGAGACGCTCGACCTGCAGCCCGGGTTGAACGTGATGGACCTGACCGGCGTCGGGCTGCAGCTGCAGGCGCTGGTGATTCGAGCGGCGCTCGAGCACATCAACGCGCACGAGGAGGGCGTGCTCACCGTCTTCCCGGAGGCGTGGGAGTTTGCGCCGCGCGGCCGATCGGCGCCGGCGAAGGACGAAGCGATCGCGATGATCCGGAAGGGGGCGGTCCTGAAGAACTTCCTCCTCTGCGACAGCCAGGACATCGCCGGCGTCGACACCGTGGTGCGGCAGGGGGCGAGCGTGTGGATTCTCGGCGTGCAGCGCGAGCTGAACGAACTGAAGCGCACGCTGCAGATGATTCCCGCCGGCATCAAGCGACCGAAGGCCGAAGACGTCGCCCAGCTCGAGCTCGGGCAGTTCTACGCGTGCTGGGGTCGGCACGCGATCAAGACGTACGTGCAGCCGACGTGGCTCACCGCCGACGATGCGCGGTCAGTGGCCATGGGCGGGCTGCGGCCAGAGACGGTGCAGCGGGAAAAGCAACTCAATGATCTGCTCGAGGCCGCGCAGATCGCGAAGGAGGATTCGGTGACGAAGGCGGAAGCCGCGCAGCTCACGCGCGAAAACGACACGCTGTTGCGGCAGAACGCGGAGCTTCGGCTTCGCGTCGAGGCGCTCGAGGGCCTACATGACAAGAGCAGTGCAGAAGTTCATCGAAGACACGCTGATACTGCTCGCGAGCCTGGTCATCGGCCCGTCACTGGACGTAATGACGCCGCGGCAACAACGGTTGCTCGAGAGTCTGATGCGGCGCGGCAAACCGCTAGTGCGGCCGCCGGCACCAACGGCCCCGTCGACGAAGCGCTCTACCAGGCCATCCGCGCGCGCATCCTCCAGGACGAGCCGATCCTCCTGAAGGCCCTGACCACGCACCCCGAGCTCGTCGTCGAAGTGACGCCGCGGGTCATGACGGTGGAAGGGGATTCGATGAAAGGCCGCGTGACGCGGCTGATGGCCAAAGGCTGGTTCGACCAGGCGCGCGAGACCGGCGACGTGCGCAAGGAGCTGGCGCGGACCGGCAACGATCCCGGCGGGGGCGGGACCCTTGGGATCATGCTCAATCGATTTGTATCGGATGGGTTCTTCGTACGGGAGGGTGCCGCGTTCGTCCTCGCGCCTGGCGTGAAGGTCAGCGAGCGCGAGCTCCGGGTTTCGTAGAGGGGAACAGCGGCGACAGGGGAAGCAGTCCCGTCGCCGCTGCCTTGGCGGATTCAAGCCGGGTAGGAGCCGGCTGAGCCATGAACAGTTTAGCAAAGACCGATCGCGCGCACTGTCCGGTTCCTGACAATTCACCCGCCGTGAGCACGCCGGACAGGCAAGCTAGAGCGGCCACCGCGGCATACCCTGCCTCCTCCACCGCTACACCTGTCCGGCGTGCTGACGCTGTCTGCTCGCCGCCGGCGCGGCGGTGGTTGACCACCGTAGATGCCGCGCGGATGTTGGCGGTTAGCACGGAGGGTGTGATCTGGCTCGCCAACAACAATCGACTCCCCGTCTACGACCGCACGACGTCGGGCCAACGGTTGTTCCGACTGGGGGACGTCCTCCGCCTGGTCGAGCAGCGCGCGAAGGCGCGGCTGATGGGCACCCGGCCGGTCGTCGTCGGCCGATCGGGCGAACCCCGGCAACTCTCGCTGTTCGGCAAGGCGCGGTTGCGGCTCGTGGACGGCGAGCGGAGGAGTGCGTGATGGCGAAGCCCTCACTGAAGCCACCATTCGACGTTCTTGAGACGGAGATGATCAAGACGTTTCTCGCGGGGCACAACCAGTGGCGTCCCGACCTGTCCTACCCAGAATCGCATTCCGACATGCAGGGAGGCGTACGCGCGCTCATCAAGCGGTTCGACATCCAGGCGCGGCCGATCCCGCTCGACTGGCGGGAGATCGAAGACCGCGGCAACGAGGAAGGAAAGGTAGCGAGCGATGAAACTCAGTGAAGCGATTCGGCTCGGGGCGATGCTTGCGCCGCAAGGGTTCGAGGATTTCGTCAAGGATCTCGCGGGCGTCCGGGTGACGTGCGCGCTCGGCGCGGCCGCCGAGGCCATCGGCAGTCTGAACAGCGCGGCCCTTCCTGGTTTCCTGGTGCTGCCTACCCTGGTCTCGGCGGCCCTCGAAGCCGTCTTTGGCGAGATCCTCAACGTGCCGCGACGTCGCTGTCCGGTGAAAGCGTGTCGCGTCCGGCGCGTGACCGCGAACGTGATCGTCCATCTCAACGACGATCACCGCTGGACGCGTGAACAGATCGCCGAGTGGGTCGACACCCTCGAACGCGCCCACCGACGGCGGGGTCTCAAGACCGGCGCGCAGGGCGAAAGGTCACTACAGGTACCTGTAGCAAAAGGGTCGGCGTTTCGGCCCGATTCCTGCCGGGTCTGATAAGCCCGGTTATGGAGAACGTGATGCCGAGAACGCAGCTCAGGACGCATGGCGAAGACGCGGGTCGACTGGTCTACATCTCGACCCGTTGGCAAGTGATTCGCCACGACAAGCACGATTTGCACGCGTGGAGAGTGCCGGGTTTCGGTTGGGGCATTCGGATCGGTCGGCTCGGCCTCGTGAGATTGCCATGAGCATGTGGAATCTGATCACCGACGCCGACCGCGAGGCCTACGTCCTCGAGATCGTCGGCCAACTGCGGCACTCAGGCGTGCCCGAGCATCTGCGGCCCGGGCTCGTCCGGTATTTCAGCGACGGCATCATGCCCGGGTCGTTCTTGCAGTCGGTGCTCACCAACAACCTGACGCAAGCCGTGCAGCGCGCGGATCCCGAGTCGATGCTGGCGCTCGATCCCCTTGTTCGGTTCCTGACCCAGCACGCGCCCGCGATGGCGTGGGGCTCGCGGGAGGCCGTCCTCGCCTGGTCGACGACCCCGGAGCGGTTGGAGGTGTGATGACTTCACTCTCATTGAGGCTCACGACGGCACAGTGGACCGCGATCACGTGGCCGTGTCGGCTGGGGATCGAGACGACGTATCCGCGCTTCAGACACCAGTGGCCGAGCGGCTACTTCCTGCTCACGGTGAACTTTGGCCATGAGTGAATCGACAGGGGATTCGGTGGGCCCGTGTGGCACACCAGCGTCTCTGGCTTCGGGCTTTCGCTCGCGACGCGGCGTGCGAAGGCCCTCCAGGTCCTCGACGGCGTGGGCGATGCCGCCCTCGGGCAATGGGAAGAGTTGGGCGACGGAGTACTTCACATGCGGCGGCGGCTGACGGTCGTCGAAGCCGCCCGGGTCGGCGACGTGCGGGACGTGCGCGGGACGCCCGAAGCGGTCCATCGGTTTCAGAAGGTGCAGCGATACCTGCCAGCGGGATGGACGGAGATTGATTGACGAACGACATCGATCTTGACGAGGCGATCGAGCGGCTGCAGCGAGCCGCGGCCGACGCGCCGACGATTCGCCCCGACGGGAAATTCCGCTTCACCGAGCGCGGCACCTGTCGGGTCTGCGGGTGCACCGACGAGCGCGCCTGCCCGGGCGGCTGCGTGTGGGCGGAACCGAATCTCTGTTCGCGGTGCGCGCTGGCGCGGCCGGTCCACGAGCGAACTCTCAACCAGCGGGCGGCCGCGCGCAGGCGGGGACGGTTATGAAGCTCGGCGTTGTTGTTTTCGCGGTCACGCTCACGAAAATGTGCGCGACGGATGAGCAGATGAAGCAGCGGCAAGAGGTTGTGAACCTCTGTGAAGTCCGCGGCGGCATTCCGATTATCAACGACGCCGGCGACAACATTGTGCGCTGCGACTTCCCTCCACTGGTCAGCGCCCCACAGGTTGAACGGAAGTGATCAACCGCCGCGACACCACGTTCGGCGCCTTGTCGATCGGCGACACATTCGAGTGGCGCGACACCGCGGAGATCCAGTCCGGGCCCCCGGGGCCCGAGCCGATGCGGAAGGCGACGGCGACGCGCTACGAGTGGTCGCGGGGGTATGGCGAGGCCGAGCCGCACTACCCCGTCCGGAAGATTCGCGGCACGACGAGCAGCCAGGGGGGTGCGTAGATGGCCCGGACCATTCCGCGGCTCCGCGCCGACAAGGTCCGTCGCCTCGCCGACGACATCAACGCACGCCATGCGATCGCGCCGCCTGGCGTGACCACCGACACCGCCGCCCTCTATCGGTCGCTGAACGATCAGGCGCTCCACACCCTGCGGGCGGCGTTCACCGTCGATCGTGATCGGGCCCTGCCAGGCCTCGACGGCCGACCGCTGCACCTTCGCGCGTTCTGTCAGAGCCGGATCGATCTCATCACGCGGATTCTCGAGCGCCGAGGAGGCATCAATGGCCAGTGACAAGCAACGCGAGGAATGGCGCAACTACAACCGGCGACGACGCACCGCGGCACGTAAGGAAGGTATCTGCTCGCGGTGTTTGTCGAGGCCCGTGATCCCAGGCCGATCGCAGTGCCGGACGTGCCGCCACGCGCGCACCGCCCGTGCCCGCGAGATCCTCGAGCGGGACAGATAGCAAGGAACACGATGATCACCGCGGAAGACCAGGCGATGCTCAAGGCGATCTTCATCGCCGACGACGACTGGACGCGCGTGGCGTTGATGCAGGCGTACTGGCGCGACGCCGATCGCGCGGCGCGGACCGATCGCGCCGAGCTGGTGATCCATCTCGGCATGGCCCTGGGGATGTCCGAACGCCTGCTCGAGCAAGCGTTCTTCCGCGCGCAGCGAGGAGGCCGATGACCGCCGACGAGCGCACGCGGCTGCTGGTCGACTTCTATCGATCGACCCAGTCCCTCGAGGACGCGTACGCGGCCTTCGAGCGGGGGAATCTTATGGTCGCCGACTGTCACCTGATGAGCGCGATCGCAGTGGCGGAGCGACTGCGCGGCGTGCTGATTCCGCATATTGAAAATGCAGTTTCACGTGAAACGTCTCCGCCACGACGGCGGATTGGCGGAGAGCCATGACGGAGACCGACCTGTCGACCTGGCTCACGATCGCCGAAGCCGCCAAGACGATTGGCGCATCGAAGCGGACGATCGAACGCCTGTCCCACGCCCGGAAACTCGAGCAGCGTCTCCGGCCCCAGGCGGGCTCGCCACCGGTGGCCGTCTACAACCCCGCGGACGTCGCTCGCGTCGCGTCTGAGCGCGTCCCAGCCCTCTCGCCGTTCGTTTTACCCGCGGACCAGACCGGCAATGCGAACGGCCACGGTGATAAAGCTGTAAGCGGCACTTCTCAAATTGGAAGTCACGCGCTCGCCGTGCCGGGCGACGACCCGATCCGCCAGCTCTTCGCCGCCGCGCTCCGGGCCGTCCTGTCTCCGCCATCTCCGCCAATGGCGGCGACCGTGGCGGAGACGTTGTTCGTGACGGTGAAGGAAGCGGCCGCGATCCTTGGCTTGCCGCAGGCGGACGTGCGGGCGCTGGTGCACGACGGCGATCTGCCCCATCGGGTGACCAGTCGCG
>Ga0137314_1000491_pt1 | contig 11496 bp, 21 predicted proteins | sample EasRivERMZT199_2_FD_102289 | JGI IMG/M metagenome (GOLD analysis project Ga0137314, IMG submission 102289) | Soil microbial communities from meander-bound floodplain in the East River, Colorado, USA - East River MetaG ERMZT199_2 | ecosystem: Environmental > Terrestrial > Soil > Floodplain ... | reverse complement strand
TGAGACCTACGATGCCCTGCCGGAAATCGTGCAAGAGAGACTGCCCGAACAACTCGTTGAGCCCGAGGCGACAACGGACACCCCACCGCCGCCGTCTGCACCCGAGCCCAACGACGACGAAGGATACCCGCTGCTCGACCTGATCCTGCAGCGAGAACGCGCACGTCTCGACAGCGACAACAAGGGCATGGCCTACGTCACTGCAGCCGAGGCGATCCAAGAGATTGACCCCGGCACGGCAGCCGACCTGATGAAGAAAGCAGAGGCGCTGAACGTCCCATTCCCCTCACCAATCGAACAGGAATACCTGCGCTACGTCGCAGCCCATCCCAAGGAGAACGAATGACCACCTTCGTAACCGCCGTCGAAGTGCGGACAACCAAGCAATCGCAAACCACGGTCTGGGAAATGCCGGTCACCGTCGAGAAGCGCGATGACCTCACGGCCATCGTGTTCAGCACGGAGGCGGGCATCTTCCCGGTCGTCACCATCCTGCTCACCGAGTCCGACAAGCGGGACCTGATCCGCATGCTGGGTGGGAGGAAACGCTGATGTGGGTGTTCACCACTGACGGGTTCTACTCCACGGTCCAGCACAAGGACGACCCGTCCTTGGTCATGGTCCGTGCCCGCAAGGAGGAGGACTTGGGCAACCTCCGCCGGGCACTGGCACCCACCCACCTGCCACTGTCCATCCAGCACACGCCGAAGGGTGACTACGCCTACCGCATGGTCATGCCCCGCCAGATGTGGGCTCGCTACCTGCTGACGGCAGTGATGGAGTTGGACTACGGGAACTTCAAGACCGCCGTCGCCCTGCGACAGGGACTGGATCGAGCCGATACCTACCACGACGTGTGGTCGGTGATGTGGGGGTTTCAGGAGAGCAGCCGCGATGTCGTACCTGATGACACCCGAGGACGTGAAGCGGGTGGTGGATGAGGCCGTGGCTGCAGACCGCAGACACCGGAGCAAGGGCATTCGGGCTCCCGGCGAGGGCCCGTTCCTCCGCCAGCACGGCATCACCGAAGGTGAGTGGAGGGTGCTCGTCGCCAACGCCGAGTACCCCACACAGGGGAAGGCTGCTGCTGCCCTTGGCATCACCCTGCAGACGTTCAAGAACCACATGACCAGAGCGAAGCGACGCAAGCAAGCGTCGTCGCAACTGGACCTGTACTTCCGCATGGGCTGGCTCGACCTGCCCGACTACCCGAACGAGCCGATCATCGGCGGCATCCCCGACACGCTGCTCGTCCGTGGACACATGGTCGTTCACGTGGCGGCATGCTCATGTCGGGAGTGAAGCCAAGGCTGCGCCTGTCGTTCGAGGTCATGGGTACGCCCATCCCTCAGGGCAGCAAGCGGGCGTGGATCAGCAGCCAGTCGGGCAAGGTCATGATGACCGAGCAGGGTGGGACCAAGCACTCGACGTGGCGCAACGAAGTCACGGGACAGGCACGTCAAGCGATGGCCAACCTTGGCCGGTTCGGCGACCCGTTCCGTGAGCCTATCAGTTGCTCGCTCACCTTCCAGTTTCACCGACCCCTGTCCCATTACGGGACTGGTAGGAACAGTGAAGTCATCAAGGGTTCGGCCTCGCCGTACCCGGTCAAGCCGCCCGACCTTGACAAGTTGGTGCGGGCAATCTGGGACTCACTGACATCGGTGGTGTGGGTGGACGACGCACAGGTCGTTGCCGCCACCGTCCGCAAGCAGTGGGTCGAACGCTGGCAGGAAGAGGGTGTCCTCATCTTGATCGGCACGTTCACCACACATGAAGGAGAAGACCTTGGTATCGAAGACTGACGAGACCGCGCTGGACGATCCGTACTACCCGGAGGCTGCCGAGTATTCGCGTGCCGCCGAACCGCCCGCGCTGGACGTGGCCTACCGCGTCACGTTCAATCACGCTGACCGGCCCCGGACTGCGCTCGTTCAGTTACCGCCCATCGGTCAGGACGGGCTGTGTACGGGCTGCGGCAAGAAGCCGTCACGCGAGACTGGTTCGTGCGGCTGTCACTTCGATGTAGCCGCCCGCCTCGCCCGCGAGGGTTCCGCGCAACGGGTCGAGGTTCCCGGTGAGTGGAGCAGCGTGGACCGGATCAGGGGTCAGTCGTGATCCCCGTGCCCGACGACATCGAGGTCCCGTTCATCTGCATCTGCGACGAGGAGTGGTGTACCTGCATGAACATGGTCGCCGCCAACCCGGAGGCGTGTGCTGAATGCGCAGCCGGGCATCACCTTTGGGAACTCGGCGGGGAGCGGACCGATGGCGAGTAACGACCCGGAGCCGGAGGAAGTACCGCCGCCCAAGGCCGGGCCAGTGGCCTTCCTCACGAAGATCGTACGAGTACCAGCGAGGACGGATCAGACGCCTTTGCGTGTGGTCTACATCCTCGTCGTTGCTCTCACATTGAGCGTGACACCAACACCCTTCAACGCTGTCGGCTTCGTTGCATTGACAGCCCTTGCTCTTTCACTCGGTCGCATAAGCCCGGTCAAGTGATACACTTGCAACCCACCCCATTAGGAGGAACCTATGCCAAGGACATCAACGGCCTCCCCTGCCAGCCCCCGCTTTGCGGTGGTCCCGGCGGACGAGGCACAGCAACTCATGCAGGACGCCAACGGGCGTCGTGACTGGACGGAGGTCAAGGCTGCCCTGCGTAGGGGCGGTCGCCTCTTCCTGACCGACGACCAGTTGCCCGCGTCCGGCGTCAAGTACCTGTCGCTCGCATTCGCCCGTCGTCGGCTGAACCGGACGCTCCATGTCCGGCGCGTCGAACACGAGGGCAAGCGCGGACGGCTGATCTGGCTGGGCCCTGACCCGGCCAAGGAACAGGCGGTGCAGTCCGCCTAACGCTTCCCCTCACCCCATCCCCAACCAACCCCCCATCCATTAGGAGAACCAGTTGAAAAACACAGATAGCGTCATCTATAGCGACATCGGAGGCGTGCCGCACGCTGGCCCCGCCGATGGATCGTATCCGCTCAGGCCGCTGACCTTCGCGGCCAAGTCCAAGACGATCACGGTCACCCATGCCGACCGCAAGGGCGGGACCAAGGCCAACCCTGCGCACTGCACCTTGGCCAACGTCTTGAAAAGCCAACCCGGCGTGTTGTGGGCCGTGGTCATGCGTTCCGTTGCGTATGTCGGCTATGCCGACCACACCGACAAGTACGAGTTGTCGGTCAAGGCCCGCGATGAGGTCATCGCCAACGACACGATCCCCGGTCTGCTCCGCAGCGCGGTGAACGTCAACCTCAATCCCGTTCGCCCGACCAAGACCACGGCTGGCAAGCGGGCAACCATTGCCAAGCACCTCGCCAGCAAGGCGGCGGGAACGGCCAAGACAACCGGTCCCAAGACCATCAGCGTTGATGTGTTGGCCCAGTTTGGTGTGCGCAACGGGATCGGTACCGTCGGTACCGTCTAGTCCATCGGGTTGCCCTCACGGGCAACCCACCCCCACCCAAGGAGAACAACTTGAAGCGCATCTTCCCTGTCCTTGCCGTGCTCGGACTGCTACTCGCGGTCCTGTCCTTTGCTCCCACCGCCGCTGCGGCTGGCGAGTGCCCGGCTGGGTACACATCCAAGGTGGACACGTCCGACGGCAGCATCGTGCTGGCTGCGGGCCTGACCATCTGCATCAAGGCCGGTGACGACAACACTGGCACCTTCACCACGGACGGCACGTCCACCCTCGCTGACTACATCGAGGCCAGCGGTCTGCTCAACAACGGCGGGCAGGTCCCGAACGTCAGCCACTACGTGATCTACGCCACCCCGTCGGCTCCGCCGTCTACGCCGCCCAGCACCCCGCCCAGCACCCCGCCCAGCACTCCCCCGTCCACCCCACCCAGCACTCCGCCGAGTACGCCACCGTCCACCCCGCCGACCGTCAGTGAGTTTGCGGTCACCCCGGCTGCATGCCGGTTCGATGGCGACGACACCCGGCTGCGCATCCGCGTCATCGCCGGACTGCTGCTCATCAATCAGGTGGACATCTTCATCGAGGGTGTTCAGGCCACCGGTGACAACATCGAAATCATCGACGGCGAAGCGTTCATCACGGTCGATCCCGGCCTCGTGTCGTGGGAAATCCGGCGTGAAGGTACGGCAGAAGTCCTCGCCTCCGGCGAGACGCTGTGCCCGACCTGCTTCACCACCGTTGCCAGCAACCCGCCGCCCGCCAGCACCGCACCCCCGACCGACGTGGCCGGGTCGAGTAGTGGTGGGATCAGCGGGACCTCCGTCCTGCTCATGGCCATTGCCCTCACGGCCCTGACCAGCCTGACCTACGTGGCTACACGTAAGCGGCTGCGCTAGCCATCACGGGGTGAACCGATTGGTTCACCCCACCCCCCATCCCAAGAGGAGAACCAATGACCCTCAACATCACCGTGTCCGCCGGTGGTCCGAAGAACGCAACCACTGACCCGGAGTCGGGACTCAGGTACTACGACTGGAAGGGCAGGAAACTGCCCTCCGCCACCAGCCTCCGGCGCATGGCCGGGCTGCCCTTCAAACTCCACCAGTGGGCCATCAGCAAGGTGGTCCAGCGGGCGGTCGAAGAGGACGCGATCCTCCGCCAGATGCTCGACCGGCCCAAGCGCCCGCGTGAACGGGTGCGTGACAAGAACGTGCGCAAGGAGGCGAGCCGCTGGCTCCGCTCCGCTGCCACCGAAGAGCGTGACGCAGCCGCCGAGTTGGGTACCCTCGTCCATGACTACGCGGTGAGGCGAACGCCGCTCAACCTCGTGGACCCCGTGGCCCGGCCCTACCTCATCCAGTTCTACGACTGGATCGCAACCAGTGGGGTCAACATCATCGCCACCGAGAAGCAGGTCTTCAACCTGACCGACGGCTACGCCGGGACGCTTGACCTGCTGGCCGAGTGGCCGGTGTCGGGTGACATCGGTGTCGTGGACCTCAAAACGGGGTCCGGCACGTACACGGACCATGCGTTGCAAGTGATGATGTACGCATGGGGTGAGTTCATCGGCGAGGACGATGTCATCGACGTTGCCCTCACTGATGCACTGCGCCGGGCCAACACCATGGCCTTGCTCCATCTGACTGACTCGTCGTGGCACTACCAGCGCATCCCGGCCAGCGGTGAGTTGGTCGCTGCGTTCCGTGGGCTCATCGCCTACGCCACGTGGATGGCTGCCAACCCGGACCTCGCGCCACTGGTGGACGAGGACGTGACCGGGGGCGTGGTGCTGGCGGCTCAGCCATGACCGCTACGACCTCACGTGCGGGCCGTACGCCAACGAGACGCCACGGACTGGGGCGGAGTGGCGTGGATGCCCTCTTGGCTAGTCAGGGCGGCTCCTGCGCGATCTGTGGCGTTCCCTACGAGGACAAGCCGGGCTCTCGTCTGGCCATGGATCACAACCACCGGCACTGCGCCGGTGTGAAGGGCTGCCCGGTCTGCGTCAGGGGCCTACTCTGCAACTCGTGCAACAACATCCTTCGCTTGGCGAAGGAAGACAAGAACATCCTGATGAAGGCAGCGATCTACCTCACCACCCACGAGATGAAGATGCGTGAGAGCAATGGCTGACCACGCGGCTGATGGTTGGGGAGTTGTCCACGACAACCCCAACCCCGGCCCCGAGAATGTGCCCGAGTACATGTTCGGCCCACTCCCAAGCAAGGAGGTTGCCGACCTCATCAGCGCAGCGAGTGAGTGCGAATGCAAGACGAGGGTCATTCCTCTGTTCTTCCCGAACGGGGTGAAGATGGTGATGGTGGTCCCGCTACCCGCCACCGACACGCCCACCGACGACCTCGTCAACTGACGCGACCACGTCGCTACAGTCTAGAAAGTAGCCAGCGAGCGGGCCTGTTCGTGTTCATCGCGGGCATGGCCATCGTGCTTGCTGCACTCCTGTTCGTGTACCTCGCAAGTAGGGGGTTGACAGGTGTGTAGGTACACGCTACCTTACGCATCCCCCTGCTGGCCGGTAGGGGGATGAGGATGACAGAACACCCCTCTAATCCGGGGGTAACGTATCACCGGTCCCAAGTGGCCGAACCAGTCCGGGGCAACGCTGACGACTGGGGACGCAAGCGCGGCTAGCGTGGAATGGGGCAATCCGCCAGCGGTTAGGACCCGTTGGGTAGCACGGTAACGGTGAGTTTGGACGGCATCCATGCGGAGGATGTGTCGTCTGATGCGGGTATACGAGAACCCCGCCCTCAGCCCTTAGCCCTCGGGAAACCGGGGGCTTTGTGGTATCTGCCACACAACGAAACGCCCGGCTCCCCACCTGCGGGGGAGTCGGGCGTTTTTCTTTTCCACGTGCGCGGGGGGGCTACGCCTCCGGCTCGACCTCGACCGCCTCGACCGGCGTCCGCCCGTAGACCTCGTCGTCGCGGGCCTCCTGCGCAGCGCCCGCCTCCGCGATGGCCGCGTTGGCTTCGGCCTCCGCTTCGGCCTTGGCCTCACCGGACTCGGCGGCAGCCTCATCGCTGCCCTGCCGGGCCAGTTCGTCCTGCTTGGCCAGCGCCTCTTCGAGGGTGGCCGCGCTGGGTCCGGCTCCGCCCTCGGGGGTGGTGACGTACGGGGTGGCGTTGGCCCCACTCGCCTCGTCGGTGGTGGCGGTCTCGTCCTTGGTGTCCTTGGTCTTGGCCACGGTGTTCCTCCTACGGGGTGGTGTTGGTGACTGCGATGGCGAACGCCGGGGTGAGGTTGCCCGCAGCATCCTTCAACGGGGCCGCACCGGAGCCTGAGTAACTGAGCGTCACCGTCTGGCCAGCCGTCACGGCGGAGGCAAGGGTGATGTTGAGGTTCTGCCCTGTCACCGACGCAACAGAGATGGTGCGAGCAACGCCATTCACCAGACACTGGAACGAGGCGATGGTCACAGCCCCGGCAGTAGGCACCCCGCCGGTGATGGGCACGACCATGGCCGTGCCGTTGACGGTGGCAGCAAAGCGGCTGACCTGCGGGGACAGCCAGCCGAACAGCCGGAACCGGAGTGCTTGTGCTACCACGTTGGCCTCACTTCTTGGTGCCCTTCCACCCGTGAGCGCCAGCATTCCGGGCATTGATGCTGGACTGGGCCTTGGCCTTCGTGTCGGAGTGGCCGACCTTCTTCCCGGTGTCCGACTTCTTGATGTCGTAGCCCCCACCGGGGGCCTTGGTCACCTTGTACGGCATGGCGCTCCTCTACTCGGGGCGTGGCGGGAACACGCCGATCATGGCATCCCACACATCCTGCTTGGCCTTCAGAAGATCAGCCTCAGAGTAGGGCGTGAGGTCAGCCGGAGGCTCAACCTCGGGAGGGATCACGATAGGCGGAGTCGGCTCAACGACCGGGGGAGTGGGGGCAACGAGCCGGACCGTGGTGGAGGAATGACTGCCGTCAGGCCACAGGGCATCGTTGAAGTTCGACCACGGGCTCCAAGCCCCGGCTGCACCCTGCGTCCACAGCGGGTCGAACACGCCGACGCAGTCGTCGCTCTCCCGCCAGCCGAACAGGCAGACGCTGTGCCCGAAGTCGTTGGTCTGGACCTTCAGCGGGCCGGGCAACTTGGCGTACTGAACCGCCGCCACGATGGCGAAGCCAGCCCTGAGGCGAGCGGTCATGTCGGCACGGGCTACGCTCTTCAGCGTGATCCCAAGGGCGTTCTTCGCACCCTCGCGCAGTTCGCTGGCCTTCGATCCGGCGTTGTGGGCACGGCCACCCTGTGCCCGGATCATGTGGGCTTCGTTCTTCATCGACTTGGACAGGCCAGCCTTGGCCGTGCGACAGGCCATGTGCGCTGAGCAGTAGCCGCAGCACACCATCGGCGTCTCGCCGCGCTCGCTGACGACGGTCAGTTCCGGGTACGTCCCACTGACCTTGCCCTTGTTGTAGTCAGGCAGGGGCATTCGGGTCGTCCGCCGGTTCCGTCTCCGGCTCCTCGCCCTCGACCTCGGGCTCCTCGAAGTCGTCGTCCTCGACCGTCTCGGGCTGCTTCGGCTCGGTCATCAGTCACCTCTTCGTCGGATGCGCCAACCCACGGCCAAGAGTACAGCGGCGATGGCCCCCAACAGGGCTCCCCGCTCGTTGATCCCAACCGATCCCGGTGTGAGGATCGCGCCGATCAGCACGAGGCAGATGGCGATGATCGCCCAGAGTGCGGCCTCATGTGGGTCCAAGTTCATCCCGGCAGTGGGCTCAACGCCAGCACCAGCACCGACACGGCGACGAGGATGATCGCCCAGTGGGTGCCGGAGGTCCACTGCGTCTTTGCTTCCTCGATGAGCGCGAGGACGAGGGCGACCGCTGCGATCACCACGACTGCGACTTGGTTCGGTTCCATGTCTCTCCTCCTACCTTGGGCCGAATGCCACGTACGTGTGGACGACTGAGCCCGTGGTCGCTCCCGAGTAGCGCCACGACGCATAGTTGAACCCCGTGTTCGTCGGCAGGTTGCCGCCCATGCCACCACCGTAGTTCAGATTGCCGCTGACCACGCCCACGTAGACCGGCGTGCCGCTGAAAGCAATCGGGAAGGTGACCGTCACCTGCGGCGAGGTCTGCGCGGCGCTATGCGTGGTCGTGAACGAGCCACCCTGCATGAAGTAGCCGGGGAACGGCATCTTGTTGTCATCAACCCACGCCGTGCCGTTCCACTTGAACAGCGCGTCCACGTCGGTGCGGAAGAAGATGTCGCCGACGACGGGTAGTGGCGGGAACGCGGTGCCCGACCCGAGTGCGATGCCCCCACCAGCAACGACGGCCTGCGAGTCTTCCTCGACCCAGTAGCCGGTGACGTACAGGAGGATGGTGTAGGTGCCTGCCACGGGGACGGTGATCTTGTAGTCGATCTGGTCGGTACCGCCCAACTTCACGTAGTGGGCGCTGACGGCCTCGTAATGACCGGCCACCTTGCCGCTGAACCCCTGCGCCCGTAGCCCGGTGCCGTCGAGCGGGCCGTAGTCGTAGACCTCAAACCGGGCACCGGGCGAGATGACGGTGCAGTGCCCGATGACCTCGACGGAGACGGCGACCGCCTCTGGCGGAAGGCCGGTCAACGCGGGGCCGTGGACGGGTCCGGTCGTAGCCGTGACGCCAATGTTCCAGCCACCGAACGTACCGGGCACGTAGCGCAGCAGTTTCACCGTGCCGCCCGCCGCATCGACGTACTTCCACGTCCCGGTGTCCGCGTCGTAGACCTTCAACCGCCCAGTCATGTTGCCCTCACACGGCCACGTAGCGAGCGAGCGCCATCACGCTGAAGAACAGGCTGCCCGGTGTTCCAGTCTTGGCTGACGGAATGTCAAGCAGGAACGTGCCGCTGCCTAGCAACTGACCCACGACCATCTGCGGCATGGCCCGATGGACGTTGAGCGCGCCGCTGTCGATGGTGAACGTCCCCAGCGTGGTCGAGCCGGGGACCTTCTGAACTGCGAGCGCCCACTTGTGGCTGGCGCTCAGGGCCGTGCCGCCGCTGACGTAGAACCACATGTCCACCGACTCCAACCAGATGTCGGAACAGAGCGCGGGCTTGCTAATCGCCATCCGGGTGCCGCTATTCACCGTGTAGGGCAGGGCAACGTCGTTGATGGCATAGAAACTGACCAACTGGGTGGACAGCCAGCGCGTCCCGTCCCAGAAGAACTCCATCCGCAGGTCGGTGCGGAAGAAGATGTCGTACAGGGCAGGCGTGAGCGGGAAGGAGGTGCCCTTGCCGGACGCCCCGGACCCAGCAGTGGACGCATCGTCATCGTCCCACCACAACTGCCCGTTGGACGGCGCAGCAGGCGGATCGTTGCCGACGTAGGTCCCACCACCAAGCAGGGCACCGCCTTGATACAGCCCAGCAGGCCCGAGTTCGATGACCGAACTGGGAAGTCCGTTGCTCCCACGGAGTCTGAAGATGCCGTCCTTCTGGGCATCGACCTGAAGACCGCCAGCATCCAAGACCACGGCACCGACAGCCGACGGGCCCCACGGAGTAGCAACCGTGGACTCCTCCAACTTGACCGCGTCGAACCATGCCTTGGTGCCGTTGGCCCCACTGACCCGACACCAGACCTGCACGTCGATGTCACCCGTGGCCACGTACACGGGTGAGCGGTAGCGCCGCACGTCACGCAGGTCGGACTGGTACCAGTTGCGGGTCTCGGTGACCGGATCGGTCTGGACGACGAGGCCAGCAGCGTTCGAGATAGGTGTCCCGAATGGAGAGCCAGCCTGCGGTGCCATCAACTGGTAGGTGGCACCGGAGTTGCCGTCACTCTTGATGAGCCCGCTGATGATGTATGACCGGCCCTGCCGGAGGCGGATGGTCTCCGACACGATGCTGAGGACTGATCCACTGCAGGCCACGGCGGCAGAGCGTGAGCCGTACACGTACTCGCCGGTGTCCACATACCACGGGGCAGCAAGGACAGCGCCGCCGGGCAACTTCCACTTGTCCAAGACGGCAGCGGTCTGGTCGTACTGGATGAGCAGGGTGTCGAGCGTGGGACCAACGCTGGCGCTGGGAATGAACCACGCCCGCCAGTGCAGGTACTGGGTCTTGGGCACCGACGCGATGGACGTGAACCATGCCGTCGGCACAGCATCGGCAGCCAGAGCGGCAGAGCCGTACTCAACCACGAGTTGCGTGCCAGCGGGCTGGCTAGCGGGCGTGACGACCGGCGTCTGCCAGTTGATGGGTACCCCGGCCAGCGTCTTCTTATGGGTGGTCAGCCCGAAGCGGGGCGTGAAAGAGAGGGTGGCGCTGCCAGCCAGTCCCTCGTCGGTGGTGACGGCAACCGTCACGGACACAGCCGTCCCGTTGACGAGAGCGAGGGCGCTGAGCAGGTGCTCCAAGTCCGCGCCCGTCTTGACGGTGCTGTCGTAGCCCCCACCAGTCACCCGGTAGGTGGCCTGCGTGCCGCCGGTCACCGTCCACTTGACCCTCAGTCGGGGCGCACCGCCGCTGAACTCCATGAACCGGGTCGGGGTGATGGTGACGACCGGCAGTGCCTTGATGCTGAAGGAACGCTTGGTGGCATACGGGCCCCAGCCTGTCAGGTCTTGGGTCCGCGCTTCCCACTGGTAGGTCGTGCCACGGGTAAGGGCAACCGGTGCATCGAGTGTTGCCGCTGCGCCCGCCACCGGCCACGTGTACAGCAGCGTCGTGCCCGCCGCGTCATAGATGCGAACCTCGGCGTTGGTCTGCGGGTTGCCCTGCACATCCGAGTGGGTCCAAGAGAACGTCGGCGTGTCGTCAACACTGGCCAGACCGGCAGCCGGTGCGACCAACGTCGGCGCGTTGGGCGGGCTGGCATCGACGTAGTTGATGGTCAGGACGGCGTCATAGCCCGCCTTCTCGCTCGCCCAGATTTCGGTGTACTCGCCCGACCCGCTGGCCTCAAAAACGAACACGATCTTCGAAGACCCGTTGTTGCGGTAGTAGTTGATGGCAGCGGTGACATCAACGGTCTTGCTGGCGTTGGCCGTGACCCCGCACAGGAACGAGGCCCGATCAGTCGAGGTGCTGGGG
>Ga0137314_1000490_pt1 | contig 11507 bp, 8 predicted proteins | sample EasRivERMZT199_2_FD_102289 | JGI IMG/M metagenome (GOLD analysis project Ga0137314, IMG submission 102289) | Soil microbial communities from meander-bound floodplain in the East River, Colorado, USA - East River MetaG ERMZT199_2 | ecosystem: Environmental > Terrestrial > Soil > Floodplain ... | reverse complement strand
CGCGGGCTGGAACGCGACGGCGTCGCGCATGCAGCGTTTTCCGTGGGGGGAGGAGCCCGCTACGCATGAGCGCGCCAACGTCGATCAACTGTCGTTTGGAGTCGCTCCGCTGGGCGCGTACGCCGCCAACTGGTCGCCCGTCGGCTGCTACGGCATGATCGGCGACGTGTGGGAATGGACGTCGAGCGACTTCCGGCCCTTCCCGGGGTATGCCACGTTTCCGTACCCCGAATACTCGGAGGTCTTCTTCGGTTCCGAGTACAAGGTGCTGCGTGGCGGCTCGTGGGCCACGCGTCCCGGTGCGATCCGCAACAGCTTTCGCAACTGGGATTATCCCATTCGCCGGCAGATCTTCAGCGGATTTCGGTGCGCGCGTGACGGATAGATCGAATACGGCCGCGGCGTTGTCGCGGGAGTCGTTGACCGCGATGCGTCGCCGGCGTGCCATTCTCGACGAGGTACGCGAAGGGCTCTCTCGTTCGCAAAAGGAGCTGTCGCCGAAGTTTTTCTACGACGCGCGCGGCTCGCAGCTGTTCGAGGAGATCACGCGTCTCCCCGAGTACTATCTGACGCGCGCGGAGCGCGAGATTCTCGTCGGCCACGCGCGCGAGATCGCCGCGGTCACCCGCGCGCGTACGCTCGTCGAACTGGGGGCGGGAAGCGCGTCGAAAACACGAATCCTCATCGACGCGCTGCGCTGCGGGGGACGCGCGGTGACATACGTCCCGATCGATGTGAGCGCCGAGTTTCTCGATGAAACGTCCGAGACGCTCCGCGAGGAGTACGGCGACGTCGCCATTGTCCCCGTGGTGGCCGACATCGCAACGGACCTGGTGCTGCCGGCCCGACGGTCCGAACCGGCGCTGTTCGCGTTCCTCGGCAGCACGATCGGCAATTTTCACCGCCCGGCCGCCGTGGCCCTCCTGCGTCGCGTGCGTGACCAGATGCGTCTGGGCGACTGGTTTCTGATCGGCGCCGATCTGCGAAAGGAGCCGGCAGTTCTCGAGGCCGCGTACGACGACTCGCAGGGCGTGACTGCCGAATTCAACCGGAACATGCTCCGTGTACTGAACAGCGAGCTCGATGCCGATTTCGCCCCTTGGCGCTTCAAGCACCGCGCCGTGTACGACGAGATCGAGCATCGGATCGAGATGCATCTCGACGCGATCGGCCCGCAGGAGGTGCACATACCGGGGATGCCCACCGTGATGCTGCGCGACGGCGAGTCCATTCGCACGGAAATCAGCTGCAAATACGATCGCGCGTCGACCGATGCGATGTGTGCCGCCGCCGATCTCGTGGTCGAACGCTGGCTCGTCGACTCCGCGGAACGATTCGCGCTCGCTTTGCTCCGGCCGGCGTAATGCCGACAGTTCCCCGTGCGGTGTTCGACGCGCTGCGCGCGCGCGTGCACGAGCGCTGCTTCGCGCCGTCGGCCGACGACGGTCTTCCGCGCATCGGCGCCGAGGTCGAGTTCCTCGCGCTGGATGCGCTGAGCCGCGGACCCGTGCCCGTCCACGCGCTGGATCGCGGGCTCCTCGCGTTGCTGCGGCGTCACGCGCGCATCGCGGCGTGGACGGAGTCGCGGTCCGCCTACGGCACGCCGCAGTTCGTCGTCGCCGGGCGCGCGACGGTCAGCTTCGAGCCGGGGGGCCAGATCGAAATCGCCACCGTCGCCTGCGCGTCGGCGTCCACGCTCATCGAGGCGCTCGAGACCGTCGTCGCGCCGCTTCGTGTAAGCCTGGCGCGCGAGGGCGTGACCCTCGTGTCGAAGGGGATCGATCCGTGCACGGCGATCGCCGAGGTCGAGTTGCAGCTCCGCGTCGACCGCTACGAGCGCATGACGCGCTACTTCGATCGGATCGGCCCCTTCGGCGCGCGCATGATGCGTCAGACGGCAGCTGTTCAGATCAGCGTCGACCGCGGGCCAGATCCTGCCGCCCGCTGGCGCTTGCTCAACGACGTCGCCCCATACCTCGTCGCCCTGTTCGCCAACTCCACGCACTACGCTGGCGCCGACACCGGACACCGCAGCTACCGGTCGCACTGCTGGCGGATGCTCGACGCTTCGCGCACCGGCGTCGCTGCGCCCAGCGACGATCCCGCGGCCGAGTACACGCGCTTCGCGCTCGGCGCCGCGGACATGATGCGTCTCACGCGGGACGGCGAGTACCGGTCGTTCGGCGATTGGGCCGCCGTGGGCAAATGGACGATCGACGGATGGGAGCGCCATCTCACCACGCTTTTTCCCGAGGTTCGCCCGCGCGGTCACTTCGAGCTGCGGTCCTGCGATGCCGTGGATCCCGCGTTCTACCCGGCCCTGGTTGTGTTCGTCTGCGGTCTGGTCTATGACGACGAGGCTGCGCGCGAAGCGGCTCGGCTGGCGACCGGGAGCGACGGGTTGCTTGTGCTCGCCGGAGAGCGCGGACTGGGTGACGAACGAATCGCGCGGACCGCGCGGTCGTTGTTCGCACTCGCGCTCGAGGGCGCGGTGCGGGTGGGACCGCGCTACATCGCTCCGGACGACGTCGAGTGGGCGCGAGAGGTGTACCGGGATCTCACCGCGCGAGGCATGTCGCCAGGCACCTACCTGCCGTCGGGCATAACGTCGCGACGCACGCCGGCGAGCGCGCATGTCATCTGAGCTGGCGCTCGTTGTCGAGCTGCTGCACGAGGATGCACAGCCGCCGCGGCGCGCGACGCCGGGATCGGCAGGGTACGACCTCATGGCGTATCTGCACGGGCGGACGATTCGCTGTGTCGAGCGCGGTGCCGCGCGCGACCTCGAGCTCGGCCCCGCGGTGGACGGCTTCACGCTCTCACCCGGTGTTACGGCGCTCGTCCCGCTCGGCTTCAAGGCCAGACTCCCGGCCGGTATCGAGGCGCAGATTCGGCCGCGGAGCGGCGTCGCGTTGAAGAAGGGCCTGCAGATTCCCAACGCCCCCGGCACGATCGACTCGGATTATCCGGACGAGTGGATGGTGATCGTTCGCAATCCGACCGACATCGACATCCACATCGCGCACGGCGAGCGCATCGCCCAGATGGTGCTTGCGCGCTACGAGGTGCTGCCGATCGAGACGGGTGAGGTGGGCATCACGACGACACGGACCGGTGGCTTCGGATCAACCGGCCACTAGCGCAAAAAGAAACCCGCGGCGAGCATAGCTCGCCGCGGGCCCTCAATCTGTTGACCGGAACAAGCAGGCTTCCGGTTCACCAAGCTGAAAACAACGCTTAGTTGCGTCCGGCGATCCTGCCGTTACGAGTTCCGTTAGACAATGGATCACCTCCTTGGTTTCGGGTTCGACATGTGTTCCATGCGTCGCGTATAACACGATCGCGACGCACACTCGTACCCTAGGGGACGCGTCGGCGTTCCGCAACCGGTAGCCGGAGCACGGCTCCACTCGACGCCCGGCGGGCGGGCGTGTTCGTCTTGCCCGGCGGCGGAGCGGGCGCGAGTTTCCTGCCAACGCCCTCCCACGAATCACCTCGATGAAAATCCCGACTTGCTGTGCCGGAACCGCGCTGCTCCTCGCCCATTCGATTGGCGCGCAGAAGGCATCCGCGCCGCTGCCGACCTCCGCGATCTACGACCAGGCCGTCAACGCGTGGCTCCGCGGCGCGTATCCGGCGGCGCTCGAGAAGTTGATCGCTGTCGCGAAGGCGTCCGACGGCGGGGCGTACCTCGAGCCGATCGCGCTTCTTACCGGCGAGCTCTATCGCACGACGACGATCACCGACGACGGCCGCGCGCCGCGCTGGAGTCCCGGCGGCGCGTTCGCCGCGTACGAGGTCGGCACGGGCCGAAACCGTGTGACGCGCATACTCGACTTGCGGGGAACCCCGCGGCAGGTCGCCGAGGTGCGCGGCGGCAATCTCGTGTTCGCGCGAGGGGACGAGCTGGCGGCGTACATCGCGATCCGCGAAGCGCCGGAGCTGGAAGCAGCGCGTCGGGAGCTCGATCGCGCCACGAGAGCGAACGAACGCGATTCCATTCAAGCGGCGAACACCGAGATCGCGCGCCTCGAGGCGGAGAATTCGGGAATCGTCGTGCGCAATCTGCGCACGCAGACCGAGACGGCCGTGGTCGACGGCGGCTTGCGTAAGGTCTCGATCGCCTGGGCGCCCGGCGGTAACTCGCTCTTCGCGGTCGGCGCGCTCGATCCCGTCGCGCGAAAGACTGATGTCTATACCATACCAGTCAACGGCGGGGCGCCGCGGGCGCTCACCAGCGACGACAGCATCAAGACCAACCTGAGCGTCGTGCCGGGCGGTCGCTTTGTGATGTTCACCGCCGGCGGCGCCAATCCGCTCGCGCGCGGCGGCGCCGGACGCGGTGGCGGCGGTGCCGGTGGTGGTGGGGGACGCGGCGGCGGAGGTCGCGCGGGAACGATAGGCGTGCTCGATCTGCAATCGGGCGCGACGAACTATTACGCAGGTGGCGGTGCTGCCGCATCCGGCGACGGCTCGGCGCTCGCGTTTGTCGGCAAGGTCGGCGCGGAGTTCACCGTCAACGTCGTGGCGCTCCCCGCGCTCGGTGCTCCGGTCGTCGTCAAGCGGTCCACCGATTCGCTCACCGCGCCGGCGCTGTCGCCGAGCGGAGCGCGCGTCGCCTTCCAGATGATGCCCGACCACGATTGGGAGATTTACACGGTCGGTCGCGACGGTACGGGGGAGACGCGCGTCACGCGCGAGATTCAACACGACGTGCTCCCGCGTTTCCTCGACGAAACGAGCATCCTGTCGGTACAAGGTGAACCACGGCACCGGCGTTCGTTCCGCTACGATCTGTCGTCCGGCAAGCGGATCCGGCTCTTCGACAACAACACCGTTCGCACCATCGCGCCGGAGTACGAGTGGGTGCCGAGTCCGGACGGTCAAAGATTGCTCATTGTCGCCGAGCGTGACGGCGACACGGTGTCGCCGGAACGCGGTCTCTACGTAATGGATCTGAGCCAACGCGTGACGCCCACCGAGCTGCTCGCGCGCCTCGAACGCAACCTCGCCGTGGAAAAGCGGCTGCGCGCGAATGGGGAGGCGCAATTCAAGTCGCTCGCCGCGGCCGTGCGCGATCGGGTCGTGGAGGTTTCCACCGATCGGATCTACCGTTACGAAAAGACCTTGTTCGACTTCGACTCGAAACACGTCACGCGGCCGGGGAATGCCAAAGCGCGACAATTCCTGTTCGACACGTACAAGTCGTTCGGGTACGAACCGGTGTTCCAGGAGTTCACGCCGACCGGCCGCGGTGGGGGCGGGGGTGCGCAGCCGAACCCCACGGCCAACGTCTACGTCACGCTGAAGGGCACGGTGAATCCGGAGCTCGTGTACGTCGTCGGGAGCCACTTCGACTCTCGCGCCGAGGGTCCGGGCGCCGACGACAACACGTCGGGCACGGCGGCGTTGCTCGAGGCCGCGCGGGCGCTCGCCAATCACCCGCAGCCGGCCACGATCGTGTTCGTCTCGTTCACCGGCGAAGAGGCGGGGCTGCTCGGCAGCCGCGAATTTGTGCGTCAGGCGACCGCGAACAAGTGGCACATCGTCGGCGCGCTCAACAACGACATGATCGGGTGGGCCAACGACAACCGTCTCGACAACACCATTCGCTACTCCAACCCCGGCATCCGTGACGTGCAGCACGCCGCGGCGACGCAGTTCACCAACCTCATCACGTACGACGCGCTGTACTACAAGAGCACCGACGCGGCGGCATTCTACGACGGGTGGGGCGACATCGTCGGCGGGATCGGCTCGTACCCGGTCCTCGGCAATCCGCACTACCACATGCCGCACGACAACCTCGAGGTCGAGAACCATCAGTTGATCGCCGAGGTGAGCAAGACCACCGTGGGCACGCTGATGCTGCTCGCGTCGACGCCGTCGCGGCTCACGGGGCTTCAGATCGCGTCGTACGACGGAAAGGTCGCCGAGATCACCTGGAACCCGAGCCCGGAGAAGGGCGTACGGAAGTACGTTGTCGCGTGGGGACCCGACGTTGCCGCATCATCGATGGAGCCGGCAGCGCTCGCGTCCACGGCGGCACGTTCGATAACGGTGACCGGGCCGCGCGCACGGATCACCGGGATCATGCCCGGGACGACGATCGCCGTGAAGGCGATCAATGATCGCGGACTCGAAGGATGGGACTGGGCGCGCGCGACCGTGAAGCAGCAGCCATAGGAGAGCGATGATTCAGGTAGCCCGGACGTCCTATTTTTCACTGAGCCGGGCGCATCGCTACAGCATCGTTTTCGCGTTGCCGCTGCTCGTGGGCTACGAGGCGCTCGCGGCACTTCTCGCCCAGCCGGGGAAGGGCGAGCTTCGGAACGGAGCCGACGCGATTCTGCGCGCATCGTTCACTGCCGTGGCCGGTGCCTACGGGCCCCTCGTATTCATGGCGGCGGTCTGTCTGCTTGGCGTGGGCCTCGTTGCGCGCGACATGCGCGCGAGCGGCGACCGGCTGCGCCCCGCGGTGTTTCTCGGGATGCTCGCCGAGTCGACAGCGCTCGCCGCGGCGTTCGGCATCGTGATCGGGTTGGCGACGGCCCAGCTACTCGGCTCGTTCCAGACGCTCGCCATCGGGCAGATCGAGCAAACGAGTTGGCCGACGCGGTTGATGCTGTCACTCGGTGCGGGCCTGTACGAAGAGCTGTTCTTTCGCGTGCTCTTGGTGACCGGACTGGCCGCCGGCGCGCGCATCATCCTCGGCCTTGGCCCGCGGGGCGCCGGAATTCTGGCGACGCTCGTCGGCGCGTTCATCTTCTCGGCGTTCCACTACATCGGCCCGTACGGCGATCCCCTGCAACTCCAGTCGTTCGTGTTTCGCATGCTGAGCGGAATCGCGTTCAGCGGGCTGTATCTGCTGCGGGGATTCGGGATCACCGCTTGGACGCATGCGCTGTACGACGCCTTTTTGCTGCTCGGGGTGTGGCGATGAGGCGATGGGGCGTTGGGGCTCTGAGGCGATTGGGCGCTGAGGACTGAGCACTGTCGTTGAAGCGGTCGGTTTCAGCCACGCGCGGTCGGTTTTGGAACCAACCCCTAGACACGGGTCGGGTCCTAAGGTTTGGGTTGGACCGCCACCCTCGGGCGGTCCTCCAACGCCGCGGCGAACTCGCGGACGATTCCGGCGGCGTCCTGGACGGACTTGATCCCCGCCACGCTCTTTCCCGCTTGCCAATATTCCGTCGCCCCGCGGCTGGAGAGGGCGGCCTGCTTGAGCCGGCGCAGGGAGACCAGATGGTAGATGGACCGCATCAGGTACTTCGTGCGCCGGTGGCGCAGCATGAAGCGGGCGATAGGGCCAGACCGGGTCCCCAGCCGACGGATGTACTCGTTGTTGATCACGGCCACGGGCACCCCCGTCAGCCGCTCGGTCAGTACGATGTCTTCGGGACGGGCGTCCAGGATCGCCTGCTTGTACTCCGGATGGGCTCCGCACTCGGTGGTCGCGATGAATCGCGTCCCCATCTGAACCCCGGCGTAGCCGAGGTCGATCATTGCCCGGAACGTGGCCGGATCACCCACTCCGCCGGCGCAGACGACGGGCAATCCGAGGTCAGCGATCTCATCCAGTAGCTGCCTCGGAGACCGATTTCCGGCGTGGCCGCCGGCCACGTTGTTGACGCCAATGAGGCCATGGACGCCGGCGTCCACAGCCTTGAGCGCCCACTTTCGCTCGGTGACGTCGTGGTAGACGTACCCTCCCACGGCCGTCATCCGGTCGACGACCCAACGCGGATTCCCGAGGGAGGTGACGATGAACCGACACCCCTCTTCGATGGAGATGTCGACCCACCGGCGGACCCGATCCATGTAGGCGCGAGACGACCGCTCGATGAGCGCGTTCATGCCAAAAGGGCGGTCGGTTTTCGACCTGATCAGCTTGAGTCCTGTTCGATAGTCGTGACCGTAGACGTACGTCATCGACACCGGCTGGACCACGCCGATCGCCCCTGCGGCACACACCGCAGCGACGAGCTCCGGGTTGGTGCACGGATACATCGCTCCGCAGATGAGCGGAACCTCAATTCCGAGCTGGCGCGTGAGAATCGTGGAGGTCGAAGCCACTGTCGAGAGCTCTCAAATGTGAGATCTGCGATGAAAACGTCGTTCGTGCACCGCTGACGAGTCCGTGTTGACAACGGTTGCTAAAGTACCTTCACTCGCCGATTGGAAGATACTGAAAATGCGCATGTTCGGCAGACATCACAAAAAGTATCCCAGTGTGTTCAGGCGCGCATGGCGATCCAGCTGCGCGTGTCTCTCCGCGCGTTGCAAGAAGTTCAGGACCTGGCCGCGTCTGCTTTCAGTGCGCGGAGGGCCCGCACAGCCGCCCGCCACCTCGACCGACAGAAAACCTTGAGCGAGCCGATCTGCTGGGTCCTCGGGAACTCCGACCTGGAAGTGTCGCTCGCCCCTGCCCGCGCCGCCGTGCAATCGACGCGCGCGCCGGACCAGCCGCAACTGCTCCACCTCGACTGGACTGCCAGTGTGACGCGATCAATTCGCGTCCGGGTAAGCGCTGCCCGAGGGTACCTCGCACGAGAAAAACGGGGTGACCCAAGTGGGTCACCCCGTTCGAACATCGCACCGACAGGTCCCGGCTACGTCGTCGGCAATTTCTGGAGATTGGTCGCGAACTTCGCGTTGATCACCGTGATGAGATCGTTCGCGATGAGGATGTGTGCCGCGGTGTTCGGGTGGACGCCGTCGAGACTGAAGTAGGGGCCGTAGGGCGCCGTGGCGCTGCCGATGTTCGGCACCGCCGGAATCTGTCCGGTGGCTGTCAGCGTGTTGAGCAGCGAGTTGGGATCGTAGTAGGCGAAGCCAATGCTGTCCGCCTTGGCACGGATGTAGGCGTTGTACGAATTGACGAGGTCGCTCACCTGGATCTGCTCCGCCGCGTCGAGAACGAATATGTCGCCGATGGGGGGCGTGGCAGTCTTGGCGCAAGCGATTGTCGGTGGGTGTCCGCCCGCGGCCGGGAATGCCCTGATAGCCGCGATGATCGGGAAGCCGATGCGTGCCGTCGAGGTCGGCGTGCACGTCGTCACATCGACGACAATCGTCTTCGGCGCCACCGCCGCATTGAGCCCGGCCACGAATGCCGGATTCGAAAGGGCCGCCGCCGAGAAGAGGATCGGGATGTTCGCAGTCTGTCCGACCCCGATCAGGACGCCCTTGATCCCCGGCGCGCCGGCGACAAGGTCGTTGATCATCTTGGCGTAGTTGGTGACGAACGTCGTCAGCGGTGTGGCCGAGCCCGGTATACCCGTGATCGCGGGCTGAAGGACGTCGTTGTTCCCGATCCAAACCGTGGCAAAGGTCGGGCGGGCATCGAGCGCTTTGGCAACCTGCGTCTTGCCGCCCAGGAAGAGCGTGGTGAGCGTACTGCCCGCCGGACCGACTGGCGTGTCCGCGTCTCCGCTACCGGCGCCGGGGACCGCGACGTTGTTCAGGATCTCCGTCACCGACGCCGGATTGCGCAGGAGGCAGGTGGTCGACGTCGAGCCCGTGCCGACGCGCGCCTGGGTGAGGAAGTTCGCAATCGGCGGCCGGCATCCCGGGTTCACGAGGGACGGGTAGGCAAATCGCGTGTTCATCTGCCGGGCCAGCAGGAGCGCGTAGCTGCGCTGCTGCGTCGAGTCGTTGATACCGTCGGACTGGAATCCGGCCGTGATGCTGTTGCCGATTGCCACGTAACTGCGGAATAGCGGATTGACCACCGGAGTCATGATCACGCCGTGGTCGGACGTACATGAAAGCGCGCCCGCGAGTGAAACGATGGTCAAGGCGCCGCGGATCATATGCTGTCTACGAAACATCCGTGAGTCTCCCGGGTCGTGTTAGAAGGAAGCCTGGAACGACACTGCGAAGATCTGGGCGTTGAGCGTGTACACGCCGGTGTTGAGCTGCGCTGCGGTTTGCGCGACGTTCGTGCGCTCGACGATGCGGCCGCGCGCGCCGGCCGTCCGGATGTACGCGTACGAGGCGTCGACCGAATACCGGCCCCACGGCACACCCACGCCGAGCATGAAGTAGTTCCGATCCTGCTCCGGCAGCAGCGGCGTCACCGTTTCCGCGGGTGCGGCGCTCGCCGCGGCCTGGAATCCGCCGCGCAGCTTCCAGTCGCGGAAGTTCGGCTGCATGAGCGTATACTCGGCCCCGATGCGCAGCGACGAGGTGTTGTTGTAATTCTCGAGCAAGCGTCGGTTGAGGGTCGTATCGGGGGCGTTGGGAAAGAGCACCGGAAGCACGTCGAACCGCTTCCAGCCGACCCAGGCATAGTCCACGTTGATGCCGAGATTCTTGACGCCCGTGTAGCCAAATCCGGCGCTGACCTGCCCCGGGTGCGTGATCTTGGTGGTTGCCTTCTGCGCGACGAGCTTTCCGCCAGCCGCGAATTGTGGCGCTACGAGTGCGTCCACCGGCGTTCCGGCGGAGAACGGCGGTTGGACCGTTCCGCCCAGTACGAGGTTGGTCGGAATCTGCGTGAAGGTCGCGTCGGCGTCGTCGTAGTCGAACGTGATCGGCAGCATGAAGCGCGCGCCAACCGACCATTCCGAATTCAGCCTTCCATACGCACCGATCTGCGCGCCGAAGCCCATCGCGTCACCCTTGAGCCTCACCCGACCGAACTCGGTGTTGCGCGCGATGCCGAGCTGGCCGAACGTTGCGCCCGTTGGCGTTAGCTGCTCGGAGAGATCGATCCCCTGAATCAGCTCGACGCCGGAGTGCGCGATGATCGGCCCGGCGCCGACCGACCATTTGGAGTTGATCTGCCAGGCGAAGTTCGGCTGCACGTAAATGGTCTGAATCGACGCCTTGAGCGCGCGGAACCGCCCGGGAAAATCGTCATGCCACTGCGACGTGAGACCGTACGGCACATACACACCGATGCCGTAGGATGCTTTTCCCGTCGCCGGCTTATAGTTCACGAACAGGCTTGGGACCCAGGCCACCGGCGCATCCTGCTCGAACGTGCGGCCGGTCGTGTCCTGCTTGAAGTCGCCGTTGAGAGCGATCGCGGATACGCCGATGGAGCTCTTCCAGCCGGGCAGCGTGGTCGTCGCGCCCGGGTTCCAATAGATCATCGATGCGTCTTTGCACGGCGACCCGGTGTTCGCGAAACCGCGCGCAAGCGCACACGCTCCGATCTCGTTGAGACCAAACCCCTGCGCGGCGGCGACGCCACCGGGAAGGATCAACGCGACCAGACCAATTGATAAACGCAACAGACGGTAAACCTTCATCATCTCCTCCTGTGGGTGGCCGAGCGCGGCGAAACTGCGTTCTCATCGACCGCGGGCCGTTGGCGGAATTTCGTTACGGCAACCGCAAGGGCAGGCAAAGCAATTAGCAATACTGTCGAATTGACCGCGGATAATACAAGGGCCGGGTCCCTGGCTTACGGAGTGAAGATCAGGCTCGCGTAGCCGCGATATTTGTTTTGGAACGGGGGGTCCAGCGACCGCCCAATCCCTACCTGCGCCCGGGCG
>Ga0137314_1000486_pt1 | contig 11576 bp, 6 predicted proteins | sample EasRivERMZT199_2_FD_102289 | JGI IMG/M metagenome (GOLD analysis project Ga0137314, IMG submission 102289) | Soil microbial communities from meander-bound floodplain in the East River, Colorado, USA - East River MetaG ERMZT199_2 | ecosystem: Environmental > Terrestrial > Soil > Floodplain ... | reverse complement strand
TTCTCGCCAAAGCGCCATTCCGAGCCCCAGCGTCGACGAACTACTACTTGCCAAGCTTCGTTTTGAGCTCGCCGAGCCAATCCACCCAGGCGATCAGCTGGCCGGCGCCGGCGCCGACGCGACGCGCCATAAGGAAGCGGCTTCCGTCAGGCGAGACGTCGTACGTCGCCGCAAAATGACCCGCGCCGAAGAAGTCGCCGTCGAACAATTTTCGGCGCGACGTCACGGCTGCCGCGTCGGCCGTGCGCGAAAGCTGGGCGACCATCATCGATTGCTTCGCGCGATAGAACAGCCGTCCGTCGGCCGACCATACGGGCTGCTCTCCACCGTCGGTCGACACTTGGACGCGACGACCGGGTCCAGGAAATGGTTGGAGGTAGACCTCCTGTCGCCCCGATTCGTCCGACGAATACGCCAGCCAGCGTCCGTCCGGTGAGAAGCGCGGCGCGAGCTCCGTCGCCGGCGTGGCGAGGAGTGGCATGGTCAGGGTGTCACGGTCCAGACGCCGCATCATGAGGTTGAACCCGTCGCCGAAGGCGTTGCCGAGGACCGCCACCTTTCCGTCGGGCGAGATCGTGACGCTGGTAAAGGTGTACGAGCTCGCACTCGTATCCCTCGCCGACCCGAGGGCGCGGGCATTGAGTCCATCGCTGCCGTCCGCCGCGAGATACTCGACGCCACGCCCCCCTCCCACATTCACGATGGTTCGGGCATCGGGCGTCCAGTCCACGCTGTAGCCCCCCCTGAAGCCAAGCTTCGAGACCGTGCGACTGGCGACGTCGAGCACCCACACCTCCCCGTCGGGTTTGACGTCCGCCACGACGACGGCCCGCTTGCCGTCCGGCGAAAAGCGCGGATGGAGGCGCGACACGGTATCGCGAAGCAACACGTCGCCCTCGCCGCGCTCGTTCACGAGCTCGAGCTGGTATCGAGTCGGCACCGCGTGCATGACCATGGTGCCGTTCGACGCCATCACGGCCTGGTCGACTCCCGGCGGCACGCCATCGATGATGACCGGCTCGCCCACGGGGCGCCGCCGCTCGAGGTCGAGGCGCACCCCCTTGAACGTGGACCCGTCACGGTAGACGAGGATTCCGTCGGCGAAACCTATGATTTCGTTGAGCGCCAGGTCGGTCGTGGTCCAGCTATTGGCCGCGAGGCTCCCGATGCCAAGCCGCAGCGAACGACGGCCGCTGCTCATCGGAAGCTCGGTGTACAGGACGGTAACGCCGTCGCTAAGCACGAGGGGCGCGTGATGCATCGCCTTCGGCCTGGGATTCGTGAGGACCGTCAGCTTCGCATCGCCGGCGAGGGGTAGGACACTCAGCCCCCAGAGTGAGTCCGAGAACGCCGGCATCCCGAGCACGAGACCGTGCGTGCCGCTCCAGCTCATGCCGGCGGGCAGCGCACTCGTCACGAGCGGGCGCGCAGCGCCGCCGTCCAGCGGCACGATGCTGATTCGTTTGCGCGAGTCGGCGAGCGCCAGCGACCGACCGTCCGGAAGAAGTGCCATGGTGAACACGCCGTCGGCGCCGGGAATTGGCGCGGCGGCGAGTGCGTCGAGCCGGCGGACGTAGCCACGGACGACACCGTCGACCATCGCCGAATACGCAACCGTCCCTCCGTCGGCGGAGATCGAGAGATCCTGCATCTCCTCGCCGCCCATCGCGGCCAGCATGAATCGCAACGGAGTGCGCGGGGCCACGACGGGCTTGCGCGTCACGCTCAGCGCCGCAACGACGGTCATCGCCACGGCGACCGCGGTCGGCGCCCATATGAGCCACCGGCGGCCACGGCTCGCCGACGGCACCGCCGCCGAACGCGATGGATGCTGCCAGGTGAGACGAGACGGGTCGCCCAGCGCGCGCGCGAAGTCGGCGGCGCTGGCAAACCGGTCGGCGGGGAGCTTCTCGAGCGCTTTCATCACCGCGGCTTCGACGTGCGGCGGCACCGCTCTACGATGGTCGGTCACCGGGCGCGGCGTGTCGGCGATGATGCGCATGATCGTCTGCTGCGCCGAGCCACCCTCGTGCGGCGGCACGCCCGCGAGCATTTCATAAAGCACGCTGGCGAGCGAATAGACATCGCTGCGTGCCGTAATCTCCTTCTCGGCGGTCGCCTGTTCGGGGGACATGTAGTGCGGCGTGCCGAGGGAGAGCCCGGTCTCCGTCATGCGCCCGCCGGCCGCCGCGCTCACCGCGAGCGCGATCCCGAAGTCGGCCACCAGCGGCCGGCCGTTCGCGATCAGGATGTTCTCCGGCTTGATGTCGCGATGGATCACGCCGTGTTCGTGCGCGTAGTGCAGCGCGTCGGTCACGTCGACGGCGATCTTCACGGCCTCGTCCACGCCGAGCTGCGTCTCGCGATTGAGCTTCTCGCGGAGCGTCTCGCCCTGGATGAACGGCATCACGTAGAACAGGAAGCCGTCCGCCGTGCCGGAGTCGAAGAGCGGCAGGATGTGTGGATGCTGCAGGCTCGCCGTGGTCTTGATCTCTACGACGAAGCGTTCGGCGCCGAGCACCGCGGCCAACTCGGGCTTCAGCACCTTGAGCGCGACCTTGCGGTCGTGCTTCAGGTCCGCGGCGAGGTAGACGGTCGCCATGCCGCCCTGACCGAGCTCGCGCTCGACGCGATAGCGATCGGCGATCGCCGTCGCGAGGCGCTGCGTGGTTTCCGTCATCATGGTGTCATGGGGCGGCGAGGGTCCACGGGCGAGTGGGCCGGTGGCGTCGTCAAATAGGGAGGTTGTACGGCCCTAAGATGCACGCCGAACGCGAAGACCGCACGGGGCCCGTCAACCTATGCGCCAAGCCGCGCCCGTATCCATTTTGGTGGCGCGATCCCCTTCTCTCTCGCAATGGAATCTCGCGTCCTTCTCGGTGCTGCGATGCTGTCAGTCGTCGCCGGCGTCACGGCGCCTGCTCGATTCGGTCTACGCGCGGCGAGTCGCCCTGATGCCACTGGGGGGGGCCGGCAAGGGGGGACGACAAACCCGCCGCGCACCAGTATCGTGTCGTTGCGCTGGTTAGCGTTCCCGGTCTGAACGACGCTGAATCCTATGCGGCGCGCGGATGTGCGTTTTTGTATTAACTTGCAGCATAACGCGACAGCCTAATCAGCGTTAGGCGGATGTTTCTTCGACACGGACGTGACATGGCTCGTCCCACCATCGCCGCTGTGGCCGCGCTAACGTTCGCCTGTGCGACGGCCCCGCTATCGACCGCGCGTATGGGCCCGTCGCCAATCGCGCAGCTGGACCACATCATGTTTCTGACCCCTCAACCCAAGGCGGTCATTTCGCTTCTCACCGATACCCTACAACTGCCGCTCATATGGCCGGCGCCGGGAGATGGATGGAGCAACAGCTCCGGCATTGCCTTCGGAAATACGAATCTCGAAATAGTGCACCGCGCGACAGATACGGCATTTGTTAGCTCTCTCGCGCTCCAGGCACGGGATTGGTCATCGGTTGAAAGCGATCTGCGGAAGCTCGGTGTCGAAATGCGTGACCCAGTGCCTGGGCCAATCGACTCAGCGAGATCTCCCGCCGAGCCGCGATGGACGGTGCGATCGTTTCGCGGCTTCGGACGCGGCGTCTTCGTGATGCAATATCATCAGTTCGACATGGATGAGCGCCGAGCGCGAGCCGCGCGCGAGCTCGTCGATCGCGGCGGCGGTGCGCTTGGCGTCGTTCGCATGCGTGAGGCCGTGGTCGCGGCGGAAAGCTTGACGGTGCGAGCGGCGGCATGGATGCGGCTATTTGGACGGCCGGTATCGGAGCGCTTGAGCTGGGCGGTCGGAGACGGTCCCAAGATCACGGTGGTCGATGAAGATGATACGCAGCGGGATTTGCTCATCGTGGAGGTCCGTTCAATAGCTCGCGCACGCCACGTTCTTGATTCGCTGGGCATTCGCTATGCGGCCATCTCGCGAGAGTTGCGCTTGGATCCGGGGCGCACCGGTGGGTTGCGCCTCACGCTTCTGCAGGCCGCCGCAAGGGAGGCGCCGCGCCCGCGCCGCCGCAAGGGAGGCGGCTCAACCGCTACTGGTACAGTAGGTCCCTCACATACTTCTGCTCATTGAGCCGTCATCGTGTACATACCGCGTTCCTTTGCTGAGGATGACGTTCCAACGCTGCTCGCGTTTATCGAGGAGCACCCACTCGCCGCAGTGGAGACGGCCTCGCGGACCGACGGAATCGCTCGGACGCCGACATCGCGGGGGTCATCCGCGGCTTGGGCGCGTCGCACGCCGCCCAAGATCAGGCGGTTGCAGCGATCGTCAGTGAGCGCCGCTCGAAGCGCTCGGATTGACGTTCTGCTCTGAACGCTGACGAGCGACCGGATTACTTGGCCTGCGCCGGCCGCCCGATTCGCTGATGCCAGTTCGTGAGCACCCGCACCTCGCGCGGCGGTGCGCTCGAGATGTGCTGCTTGAAGACGAAGACCTTTCCGTCCTGTCCCACCGAGTAGTTGCGGCCGGGAAAGTCGGCGACCTGCGCGCGGAAGATCAGCCGCGGCGTTCCGAACAGTTCCTTGCTCGTCGGATCGTACGACACCGACCAGAACCCCTGCAGGTCGCCGCCCGTCGCTCCCGAAGTTGCTGTGCGCGGCGCAAGCGCCGCGACGATGGCCTCGCGCGCCCCGACCTCCCAGCTCACCATGCTGAATATGTGCTCGTTCGAGACGACGATGCGACGGCTGCTCCCATCCAGAGCCCGCGCCACCAGAACGCTGCCGCCGGCACCCGCTTCCTCGGTGATCATCCAGTCGCCGTCGGGACTGAATGCCACGGTGCCGATCGATGACGTCACAAGCTTCAGCTCTGGCTTCGATCCATCGAGCCAACCGATGAATGACGTATCTCCGCCCACCGAGTAATAGCGCTTGCCGTCGGCCAACAGGCGAAACTCACGATGCACTTTGGCCGGCAAGCGCGTGGGGGGCGCTTCGACCTCCGGATCGCTGATGAACGCCGACCCGCCGTTGCCGAACACCAGGCGGCGGCCGTCCGTGCTCCACTCTGGGTAGGTGGCGCCGCCCGGCATGTTCGCCCACACCGCATCTTTGCCCGACGCGATGTCGATGATGTGGTACGCCGTGTCGCCGACGACGCCACCGACTCGTGTGAGCAGTCGTCGTCCGTCGTGCGTCAGATCGAGCGACTGGTAGTCGGCGGCAGGGACTTTGAGGGTATCGAGCACGCCACGCCGGTCCGCGCGCACGAGAATGCCGAGGCTCTGGAGCGGTCCCGGCGCGAAGGCGAGGACACCGGTTCGCGACATAGCGAACTGTCCGCCGCCGCGACCAGTCTCCACGCGAACGCCGCTCGCCAGAGACACCGGGGCACCCGTGAGTACGGCGCGCTCGGCGTCGAACGGTGCGACCATCAGCTCGCCGTCCAACCCCACCCAGGCGAGGTGGCCGTCACCATCGTAGCGGGGCAGCACGCCGCGTACCGCGTCAGAGTCGGACTTGGCCTGCCACCGAACGAGCGCGCGCACCGTGCCGGTCTCGAGGTCCAGCACGCGCACGCCCGTGCGACCCGCGGCGAGCACGTGCCTGCCGTCAGGAAGTGGTTCCGGGAACGTGCAAAGGTACCCGCACTCGAACGTGCGGATCACGTCGCCAGTCGGGGAGAGCATCGTAAGGTCTCTGGCGCGCGTGGTGGCAACGAGCAGTCGTCCGTCGGGCAGCCAGGCGCCTCCAAACTGGTCGTTGGCGATGTTCGCCACGACGCTCACGCGGTTGTCGAGGAGCGACAGACGCTTCAACTGTTCGCCCGCGAAAAACGCGACGGTGTCGCCCGAGGGTGAGAAGAAGGGCGTCGACGCGCCTTCCGTTCCCTCGACGGCCCGAACGACGAACTCATCGAGCCGCCGGATGTAGAGCCGCGTCCCGCGCCCGTAGCGCCCGACGTAGACGAGCCGCGACGCGTCGGGCGAGAGGGCGAACGTCACCTGCCCCTCGGGAGCGGGAATGAGCGGTTCGAGCGGAATCGAATCGGGCAGGATCACACTGGCGCCGAGCATCGCGGCGTTCACCGCCTTGGTCGGACGCCGGCCGAGCAACCATCCGGCGGCCAGCGTCACCGCGGCGAGAACGATCGCGGCGACGACGAACCAGCGCGCGGACGCTGCGCCCGATCGCACGTCCGCGCCCGAGAACGGTGACGTCACCCCTCGTGCGTCGAGCGCGGCGACGAATTCGACGGCGGTGGCAAACCGATCGGCGGGAAGTTTCTCGAGCGCGTGCAGGACGGCACGCTCGACCGACAGCGGCACTGACTTCCGCTGCGAGACCAATCCGCGCGGCTCCTCACTCACGACGCGCGCGATGATCGCCTGGACGCTTGGTCCGGTGAACGGTGGCTCGCCGGCGAGCATTTCATAGGTCACGGCGCCGAGCGCGTAGATGTCCACGCGTGCGTCGATCACGCGCTCGCCCGTCGCCTGCTCGGGGCTCATGTATTGCGGCGTGCCGAGGGAGAGGCCGGTCTGCGTCATTCGCGCGCCGCCGGCGCTCTGCACCGCGAGCGCGATGCCGAAGTCGGCGACGAGCGCGTGCCCACCCTGGAGCAGGATGTTCTCGGGCTTGATGTCGCGGTGGATGATCCCGAGGGCATGAGCCGCGCCGAGCGCGTCAGCGACCTCGCGCGCGATGCGGAGGGCGTCGTCTATCGGAAGCTGTCGCTCACGCGACAGCCGCGCGCGCAGCGTCTCGCCGGATACGAACGGCATCACGTAGTACAGCAGGCCGTCCGCGGAGCCGCTGTCGAGCAGCGGCAGGATGTGCGGGTGCTGCAACTTCGCCGTCGTCTTGATCTCGGTGAGGAACCGGTCGCCGCCGAGGGCCGCACCGAGGTCCGGGTGCAGCACCTTGATGGCAACCTCGCGCTCGTGGCGGAGGTCGTGCGCGAGGTAGACAGTCGCCATGCCGCCGGCGCCGAGCTCGCGTTCGACGCGGTAGCGGTCGGCAAGGGCCGACGTCAGGGTTGCGAGAGTCATGAGGGCAGATAATACGGCTCGTACACGTCATCCGTAGCCAGAGACCCCGGATTTGGCACGGCACTCGCGACCGTATACAATCCGTTAGCGCGACCGTATTCAGTCGTTACATGGTAGAGCCATGGGCCGTGGCCGCATTCGCGGTCGAGCTCTCTGCTCACTCAAAGGCGAACTCCAAGAGGCTCTCATGCCTAGTCGCACCCTTCGCTGTGCAGCGTTGGCCGCGCTCATCGCCGGTCCGATTCGGGCGCAAGAGCAGACGCGCGGCGGGACGATCGCCGGCGTCGTCCGCGACTCCGCTGAGCGTCCCGTCGCCGACGTCGACGTCGCTCTCCGTCCCGGCGACCGCCGAATGCGAACGGACTCGACGGGTCGTTTTATTTTTACCGGTCTCGATCCAGAACACTACTTCGTTCGCGCGCGCAAAGTCGGATTCATGCCGAAGGCTTGGGACGTCAAGCTCAACAAGTCGAGGCGGGTCGACATCACCATCGTACTCGATCGCCGAGTGGCGATGCTCGACACGATGCGAATTCACGCCGATCGAAAGTGCGCGCCGGCGTCGTTCGAAGGGTTTTTGTGTCGTCAGGGGCGGCCCGGCGGCATCTTCCTCGACGATGAGGATATCGACCGCAAGGCTGTCGTATACTCGGCCCAGGTCTTACGCGACGTTCGCGGGTTCCATGTGGACTACAAGTGGGCGCCGGACGGCCTCCCTGCGTTTTTCGTTGAACCCGAGAGGCGGTGGGAATGTATCACGAACCTCGTCAACGGCCGTCCCGAGAACCACGCCAACAAGATCCCGGAGCTCGCGTATCACCTGATCGCCGTCGAGGTCTACCTTCGCGGCGACTCGCTCCCGCCGGAGTACGAGCGATACGCCATGCCACCGCGCGGAGTGACGAAATCAGGCAAATGTTCGGTCATCGTCTACTGGACGAACGTGTTTTAAGGGGCGCAAAAGCCGGCGGGCGGGCGGAGTGTCTAACGGCGCGAGCGGCCAGCGCTGCGGAGTGCAGGGCGTGCGGAAGACAGATACATGTTGTGTTTGTTCTATAAATCGCATACTATGAGCGTGTAGTCGGCATTAGGCACGAGCCGTCCCCCCCCCCCCGGCCCGTCGGAGACCCGCAGTGCGCCCAGGGACATTGGCGCCCGTACTCCTCACACCCCCCCTCACCGTGTCCGTCGCCGCGCAAGGCACATGGCCGGTTCAACCCGGAGCGCGGGTCCGCATCACCGCGCGCGCACGCGATAGTAGCATCGGGAAGCAAGTCGGGACTTTACTTGCCCAACGCAACGACACTCTGTGGTTGCGCGTGCAAGAGTATCGGGTCGATACCGTGGCGTTCGCAACCACGCACATTGCGCGCGTGGACGTCTCGGAAGGCATCCACGGTCATGCGCTGCTCGGCGGAGGAATTGGACTGCTGTCCGGCGTTGTGATCGGTGCGATAGCCGCTGCCGACGATGGCTCAGGGACATGCACCCAACCTGACACGGTCGGCTGCGCCCTCGCCATGGGTGTGGCGGACGCTGTCGACGACGTCGCGAACATCGCACTGCCGATCGTTTTTGGCCTCAGCGGCGCCCTCGTCGGAGCCATTGTCGGCGCATTCGTGCGTACCGATGCCTGGGTGGCGCTGCCGGGCGCCGGTAGACAAGCGAGCCTGCAGATCACACCGCGTTCAAAGGGCGGCGTGAGACTCGGGCTCGCAGTGAGGTTCTGACGCTCGCGGCCGTCTGGTTGCGACTCGTGCCCAATAGCGTTACATGTGGGCGCTGTGCCGACCATTCAGGATACGCTCCGCGCCCGCCTTGGTGACCGGTACCTGATCGAGCGCGAGCTCGGTCGGGGCGGCATGGGCACCGTGTTTCTCGCGCGCGACCTACGGCTCGATCGCCCCGTCGCGCTCAAGGTGCTCCCCGCCGAGTTCGCGGCGATGCCAGCCCTTCGTGAGCGCTTTCTCCGTGAGACGCGCACCGCGGCGAGCTTCTCACATCCGAACATCGTCCCCGTATACGCCGTCGAAGAGGCCGACGACCTCCTGGCGTACGCGATGGCCTACGTCGAAGGCGAGAGTCTGGCTGATCGCGTAAAGCGCGCCGGTCCGCTTGGCGTACGCGAGACAGTGAAGCTGCTCCAGGATGCGGGCTACGCCCTCGCGTATGCGCACGGCCGCGGCGTGGTCCACCGCGACATCAAGCCCGACAACATCATGATCGAGCGCGCGACCGCGCGCGCGATGGTGATGGACTTCGGCATTGCCCGCGTCATCGCCGCTCCGGCGCCCGGGACAACGCAGGGACTGACACGCGTCGGCGAGGTGGTCGGGACGCCGGAGTACATGAGTCCCGAGCAGGCAACCGGCGATCACATCGACGGGCGCAGCGACCTCTACTCGCTCGGCCTGACGGCACACTTTGCGGTCACCGGCCAACCGGCCATCACGGGCGACACGACCGGCAAGGTCCTCGCGCGCCAGATCACCGAGCAACTCCCGCCGATTCAAACGGTGCGATCGGATCTGCCCGCACCGCTGGCGGCGGCGATCGATCGCTGTGTGGTGAAGGATCCGGCCGGTCGTTTCCAGAGGGCGGAGGAGCTGGTCGAGGCGCTCGACGCGTCACAGCTCGCAATGCCGGAGATTTCGCTGGCCATCCGGATGTTCGCGCAGGAGGCGGCGTCGCTCTCGATGGTGCTCATCTTCGGGGCACTCATCGCCTACTTGATCGTGCAGGTGTTTCGCGCCAGCGATCAGACGAACGAGGACATGCTCCTGCCCGTAATCGTCCTCGTGAGCGTGCTCTTCACGCGCGTGATGCAAACCAAGCGTGAGGCGGGCCGCCTCGCGGCGAGCGGCTTCACGGCGGCGGACATCCACAACGGGCTCCGCGCCGTCATGGCCGAACGCGACCAGCGGCGCGCCGAGCTCCGCGCGGACGCGGCCACGCGCGTCGCCCGGCGCCGGACATTGTATGCGGCCGTTGGTCAATTGGCCGGGGCGGTCGGGGCGGCGATCTACGCGCTGCAGTTCCGCCATCCGACTCCGCGGGGAGGCCACAACATCGAGCCGGCGGGAACGATTCTCATCATCACGTCGATGATCCTGTTCGGCGTGAGCATGGCGTTGATCCTGCGCAGTCCCTTTCGCATGGCGCTGGGCGAGCGGCTTTTTCGTCTCGTCTGGCTGGGACCGACCGGCCGGCTGTTTGTGCGTTGGTCGGGGCGCCGAGCATGGAAGGCCACTGCGGACCAGCGGTCCCGCGGTGGGACGAATGGCAGCGCGCCACGCCCCGCCCCGCTCCCGTCGGTGACGCCGGGTCCGCCCCCCGGCGACGGCTACATCGATGCGCGTGTGCGATCGCTCGAAGAGCGCGTGTCCGCACTTGAGAAATCGACGAAAGACACATAGCGCGGCGGTCTCTAACAGCGCAACGGCCGGCGCTACGGAGTGCGGGGCGTGCGGCGGGAACTGCCGCGCGACGTGGGGAGAGGTGCGGCGTGCGGTCGTACGGACCGCCTTACTGCGGAGCGCCTTGCTGCGGTGTAACAACTCCGTACGTCGTACTCCGCACCTCCCCGCAGCGCCGCGCGTCAGTTCCCTCCGCACGCCCCGCACCCGCGCCCCCGCTCGTCCCCGCGCACTCTGGCCCCGCTCCCAACCAACCCACGTTGACTGTCACCGGCGGCGTCGCCATATCAGAGCAACCTCGAGGCCAATATGCGCAAGCTTCTCTCGTCTGCCGTGCTCATCGCCGGTGTCGCCGTCGCGACCGCGCCGTCCGCCGGCGTCGCCCAGCAACCCAGCGGCGACGGACCGTATAAAGTCCTCCAGCGTGCCCGCGTCGGCGGCGAAGGCGGAACCGACTACATCCACGCGAACGCGCTCGACGGTCGGCTCTACATCACGCGGAATGCGGTGCGCGCATTTCCGGCCACAGACAGCACGCCGGCCCGCGAGGCCGTGCCGGGCCGCGTCACCGTCTTCGATCTAAAAACACTCAAACCACTCGGCGAAATCCTCAACGGCGGCGGTAACGGCGCCGTGGTCGATGCCAAGACGGGGCATGGCTTCGCCAGCAGCCGTCCCGACCTCACCATGTTCGACACGAAGTCGATGCAGATGATCAAGACCATCGACCCCAACGCCGACAATCCATCAGCCACTCCGAAGTTCGTCGCCGATGGCATCTACTTCGATCCGTCCGACAATCGCGTGTACATCGGCAGTCATCCGACGAACGACCTGATCGTGCTCGACGTGAACGATGGCAAGGTCCTGGGCAAGGTCCCCCTCGGCGGCATTCCGGAGCAGACGATCTCCGATGGGAAAGGAACGCTCTACGCGGTGCTCCAGGACTCGGCGGGGAGCGTCGCGGTGGTCGATCAGAAGACCATGAAGACTACCAAGCACTATCCGTTCGGCGACATCGGACGTTGCAACGGGCTCGCGCTGGATCTCAAGAACAGCATCCTCTTCGCCACGTGCGCGCTCGGCAGAACCCCGGGTCAGACGCCGCAGCCCGTCATGGTGATCTTGAGCGCCAAGGATGGAACCATCATCAC
>Ga0137314_1000484_pt1 | contig 11585 bp, 8 predicted proteins | sample EasRivERMZT199_2_FD_102289 | JGI IMG/M metagenome (GOLD analysis project Ga0137314, IMG submission 102289) | Soil microbial communities from meander-bound floodplain in the East River, Colorado, USA - East River MetaG ERMZT199_2 | ecosystem: Environmental > Terrestrial > Soil > Floodplain ... | reverse complement strand
TCGAGCGCGGCACGGGGGGGGCCGAAGTCGTGTACGTGCGGTCGGCGGGCGCACTTCGCGTCGCGCACCACCTCGGCGGCGCGTGGCGGCTTGCGGGTCTGCTGCAGATCGTTCCGCGAGTGGTTCGCGACGGCGCGTACGACGCGTTCGCGCGCGTCCGCTACCGATTGTTCGGCCGGTACGACGCCTGTCCACTGCCGAGCCCCGAACAGCGCGCGCGATTTCTGGAGTAGGGTGCGGGCGGGGTCGGAGTCGATCGACTCCGACCCCCTTTTGATCTCTCAGCGATCGATCGGCGGTTCGGCATCGGGATCGTCCGGGCCACCGGCGCCGGCGATTACGGGCCCGCCGATCATTTCATAGCCCGGCGGCGGCTCGGCGCCCATGAGATTGCGCACGAAGTAATCCCAGATCTTCCGTACCGAATACGTCGGTAGCCCGTGCGGCGCGTCGGGGAAGATGATCATGTCGAAATCCTTGTTCGCCTTGATCAACGCATCCACCACGCGCAGCGTGTTCGACGGATGCACGTTGTTGTCCATGTCGCCGTGCATCAGGAGCAGCTTGCCCTTGAGATTTCTGGCCAGCGTGTAGTTCGCCGAGGCTTCGAAGTTGTCCGGCGCGCCGCCCGTTCCGGGCTTGAGCAATCCCTGATACTTCTCCCCCCAGAAGAATCCATACGTGCGATTGTCATGGTTGCCGGCGCCGGACACGGCAACCTTGAAGAACTCGGGATACCGGAGGATCGCGTCGGTGGACGCGAACCCGCCGCCGGAATGACCGTAGACGCCGACCTTGTTGATGTCGATCCATTCGTATTTCGCGGCGAGCTGCCGGATCGCGGCGATATGATCCGGAATGCCGTTGTCGCCCATGTTGCCGTAGTAGAAATCGTGAAATGCCTTCGACCGTTTGGGAGTTCCCATGTGGTCGAGCTGGATCACGATGAAGCCAAGCTCGGCGAGCGACCGCGCCTGACCGGAGCCACCCGTGCTGAAGCCCCAGTCGGCGACACTGCCGACCTGCGGCCCCGGGTAGATATGAGAGATGATCGGGTACTTCTTTCTCGGGTCGAAGTTGGACGGCTTGTAGATCATGCCGTACAGCGTCGTGACGTTGTCGCGTGCCTTGACCGTGAATACGTCGGCGGGCGTCCAGCCGATGCTCTTAAGCAGATCGGTATCGGCCTTCTCCAGCGCCATCACGATGCTCCCGTCGGATGACGAGCGCAGCGTCGTGACCGGTGGGGCGTCGACACGCGAGTACGTATCGATGAAGTAGCCGCCGGTGGGGATGAAGGTGATGCGGTGGTTGCCATCCTCCGGCGTGAGCAGTTTGGTCGCCGTGCCGTCGAAGTTGATGCTGTAGAGGTGCGCGTAGTACGGCACGCCCGGCTCCTTGCCCCAGGCGGTGAAGTAGAGGCGCTTGAGCGAATCGGCCACGTGCCAGATCCGCTCGACGGCGTAGGGGCCCGACTCGACCTGGTTTTTGAGCTTGCCGGTCGCATCGTACCGATAGATGTGCAGCCAGCCGTCCTTCTGCGACGGGAAGAAGATGTCGTCACCCTTCGTGGCGATCTCCCAGTTCCCCGCGCCGCCGCCGTGCACGAGCTCGACGAACGTCGCCGCGGAGTCCTTGGCGATCGGCGTCGCCTTGCCGGTCTTGAAGTCGGCGACGAGCATCGTGACGCGCTTGGCGCCGCGCAGCGCGTCGAGGAGATAGAGTTTGTCCGAGCTCTTTGCCCAGCGAATCGCGGCGAGTCCGCTCATGCCGTGCACGATCGTCGGCGGCTTTTCGTCTTCGACCTTCGTGCTCGACTTGGCGTCGACGTCCAGCACGTACGTGTCGTAGCGAACCAGCGTCGAGTCCCCCGGCGCGGCGTATGGGTAGAGCACGTACCTCGGTTTTGTCTGCGTCGACGAATAGAGCGGGTAACGGCGGACGCCGCGTTCGTCGATCCGGATGACGGCAATCTTCTTCGAGTCGGGGGACCAGATGAGCTGCGGGCGCCGGCGTGTGGGGCGCTCCGTCGCCAGCGTGCCCGGCGTCTCCAGGCCGTAGGCGTATTCCGCGATTCCGTCGAACGTGAGCTGCGTAGAGCTGTCGGGAAGCGTGAGAGAATCCACACGCGCCGCGGGAGCCGCCCCGCGTCCGCCGCGACCCCAGCTCGAGTCGCTCCCCCCACGTCCCGCGCCCGCTTCACGCGCCGCGCTGCTGTCCGGCTTCTTGTCGCGAATGCCGGCGTGCCGGAAGTAGATGTTGTTGTTGTGCGCGAACGCTTCCCACTTCTTATCGGGTGAGAGAACGGCCCAGACGGGCGTATCAGGCTTTTCGACCTTCGCCGTATCGGTCACGCTGCATGCGTAGGTGGCATGCGCGCACTCGAAACGGCGCTTGCCGATCGTCATGCGCACCGACCTTTCGTCCTCGGTGAGACGAAACGCGGGAATGCGCATCGCATCGATGATCGTGTCGCCGGCGAGCGACATCGCCGACGCCATGCGAACGTTGTCGAACAGCGGCGTCTTCGTTCGTTTGGCGGGATCGACGACGTACACCGTGCTGGCGCCGTTAGCGGCCGTCGACCGGTAATAGAAACGTGTGGAATCCTGGAAGAACGTGGGGGCGACGCCGGTGTTGAGCACGAACGCGCCCGACGTGCGAATGAGATCGGCTTTGTGGTAGTCGACGTGCTGCGCGGACTGCGCGGCGAGGATCGCCGGTGCGGCGACGAGAACGACGAAAGGAGAGCGCATGAGGCTCGGCGGGACGGGAAGGGGAATGTTGGACGCTCGCCGCCCGCGGGGAGGCGACGGTGTAATGATCGCGGCCGGCCGCGATTAGTCAACGAATGCGAACGAGGCGGCTTCGGACGTCGATGGTGTACTGCGGTCCCGCGTAGATGTCGTCGCCCAGCGGGAGGCCGGGAGCCTCGATGCCGACACGCAGCGTGAGCGCCAGGAACAGCGGGTCGGCGCCGGTAACGTTCACCGTGTAGCCGATGTCCTCGAGGGAGCGCAGAGTGAGCTCGCTCAGCGGATTCATCCCCGAGTTCAGGAATCCGGTCATCAACTCGTTCTGCAACACGGACTCGCGCCAGTGCGAGTTGATCGTGCCGGAACCGAACTGGTTTTCCACCGGGACCTTCAGACCGGCGGTGTAGGTCGTGCCGCCGATCGCGTTGAACCCGACGACCGCGGACGTGCCACTCAAATAGGTGTCGAGGGGAGCGCCCACCGAGGACGGGTTCTTGAGCAGCCCGGTCGAGGTCCAGAGGGTTCCGATCCCCAGCACGTGTCCCATCTCGTGGAGGATCACCGATCCGAGGCGCCCACTCGCCTCGAGATTGTTCACGTCGGACACGTCGAACCGCATCACACCGACGATCGGGAGGCCGGGGTCGCGACGGAGGCACCAGCCCGCCGAGCCAAGGATGTTGCCCACACCATCGATATTCTCGATCGCGGCGAAGATCACGAGGTCGTCGACCGTCATCGCGAGACGCGGCGAGTTCGCCGCGCAGGAACCCGCGGGGATGTTGACGGGAAGGTCGGGAAGGTCGCTGAGCACGTGGTTCTGCCAGCGCGCGGCCGCGTTCTCGAAGGCGGCACGCTGTCCGGCCGTCATTGGCGTCGTGACGCACAGCGTGATGCCGTAACCGGCACCGCCACCCCCCGAACAGCCGACAGCCGTAAAGACGATTGGGCTGAGCGTCGATCCCGTGATCGTCGCGGTGAGCGTGTTGGGGCCCGGGAGGCCCCCTACCGTCCAGCTCCCGACGGAAGCCCGTCCATTGGCGTCGGTGGTCGCCGTCGCCCCCGTGATGGTACCGCCGCCGGAGGCGACGGCGAAGGTCACCTGCTGCCCCGGTGCCGGCGCGCCACCCGGGGTCCGAACAAGGACGGTCGGATTGCTCGTCAGTGCGGAGCCGGCCATCGTGGCCTGATTGTTTCCAGAGCTGATGGAGCCGATGCCCGGAATCGGCGTGTCCGACGCGGTCGCCGTGAACACGGTTGGGGGGATCGACGAGCCCACGGCTGCAGCGGTCAGCGTATTCGGTCCGTTCGAGGCGCCGAGCACCCAGCCGCCGATCGTCGCAAGACCGTTGGCGCCGGTCGTCTGGGTCGCGCCGCTCACGGTGCCGCCACCGGAACTCACGGTGAATATGACAGCGACGCCGGCAATGCCGTTGCCGAAGGCGTCGACCGCACGTACGGACGGCGGGATCGGCAACGTGGTGGCCGGGAAACCGATCTGCCCGTCACCGGCGACCAGCGCAAGCGCGGAAAGAGCGACCGGCTGGCCGGTCGCGGTAAAAGTCGCGGGGGGAAGTCCCGACACCGTGCCGGTCAATGTGTTCGCGCCGGCAATGGTGGAAAGCGTCCAACCACCGGCGCTCGCCATGCCGTTCGAATTCGTGAAGGCCAGCGGCGCGGTGATCGCCGTCGCCGGGCCGAACGTGACGCTGATCCCGCTCGCCGGATTGCCGAAGCCATCCACGACGCGCACGGTCGGCGATATGGGGAGGGGCGATCCCGCCTTGCCTGTCTGGTTGTTTCCGGCGGCGGCGATTACCGCCGTGGGTGTGCCGGCAATCGCATTGGCGGTGAATCGAAGGGGCGCGGCATTGCCGGCGAGCGTGGCAGTCACCTCATGCCCTGACGCTGTGTTGTTGCCGAGGGTCCACGACGTTCCGGCGGCGCCGTCCGCGTCCGTGGTTACCGAGGTGATAGTGATCGTGCCACTTCCCTGGGTGACGGCGAAGGTCACCGGTCTCGCGGCCATTGGCGCGCCGAGCCGGTCTTGCACCAGCACGCGCAGCGGCGTGCCGAGGGTCTTGGCGACGATGCCCGTTTGCTGGTCGCCGGCCGCCTTGAAGAACGCGGTCGGTACCTGAGCAACGGAGACGGCAACGGTGCCCGTGGCGGACCCGGCCGTAACGGTCACGTTGGCGGCGCCGTTCCCGACGGCCGTGACCAACGCCCATACCGCGGACGTAGTTCCGGTTACGGCGACGCTAGCGGTTGCCGGCGCGCTCGACGTCCAGCTGACGGGCACGTTCAACATGGGCTGGCCATGCTGGTCACGCACATAAACGGCAACGGACTGCATGGCACCGATCGCATCGAGCGACACCGTCGCCGGCGTGACCACGATGGTGGTCGGAACGGGGGGCGGCGTCGAGTCGCGGCAGGCGGCCAGGGGCAACAGTACTGCGGTGGCGGCCCTGAAAAACGTCCAGCGGGTCATAAGGCACTCTAAGGGAGCGTACTACGTCGGCGGGAGCCGTGTTGGTGAGACGGTGGCCCGCCGAAGCGCGCAACTTCTCGGTACGAACCAGCTGTAACCTACGCAGCGGCGCGGGAGATTGACGGCGTCAGGGGACCGAGTGACGTTTGGCGCCCATGACATACTCCGGTCCCGTGTCCGAGGGTCCGCCGCCCAAACAGACGGTCTATCGCCAGACGGTGAAGACCGTGAAGGCCGGCGCGAGCTTTGGATCCGCCTTGGCCATTGCCATCTCCTGGAGCGTCCACAAGTCGATCCTGTGGGCGATCCTTCACGGGATGTTCAGTTGGCTGTACGTGATCTACTACGCCCTCACGCGCTGAGCGCGTCAGGTCGTCTCATACGCCAGGCGTGGGTTCCAGTTCGTTCCGCGCCCCTCCGGCGTGTAGTCGAACATGTTCCACACCGGCCAGATGAGGTCGACGTGACGCCCGTCCTGACCGGGGCGCCTCGGGGCGTAGAGCAGTTCGGTATTATAGTAGTGATATATCTCGCCGTCGCGGCGCACGAACACATTGAGCGCCGGTAGCTGGCTGCCGTTCGGATCCTCGGCGCCGTATTCCGCGTTGTAGCTGTTGCGCGAGGACGACAGGAGCCGCAGGTGGCGCCAGCCGCGCTGTCGGGCGATGTCGCGCACCCGCTCTATCGGCGACTGCGCGACGACGGCGAGGTTGACGCGCTGCACGATGTGCTGCGCGCTCCCGTCCAGACCATCGAGGATGGAGGTACACGAAGTGCACGGCGACTTCATTTCCGGGCTGAACATGTAGCTGTAGAGCACCAGCGTGTCCAAGCCGGGACGGAACAGCTCCGAGAGCCGGACCTCGCGTTCGGTCCCGTGCTCGTCGATGTCCGCGGCTCCTTCCTCGAACACATAGTCCTCGGGCACCTTCCCACCCAGCGGAAGGCGTCGCCGTTGCGCGGCGACCTCTTCGAGCTTGTCGCGCAGCTCCATCTCGGAACGCAGCAACGCATCGCGCGCCGCCCGATATTCGGCGGTCTCGTTGGGAAAGTGGACGGAATGCAGGGGCTCCGACATGCAGGTCTCCGATTGATCGTCGATATGAAGCATCCGACGACCACGGTTCGGCAAGGGCGCGCGAGCCTCCTGGCCCGCGCGGCGAGCGAGGTCGTATGTTAGCGTCGTTCACGAATCGACCCATTCGCGCGACATTCGCGCAGCGAAACGATCACGGACGACCGACCAACATGCGCCCAATCATTCGTCGCTCGACGCTCGGCCTTCTCATGATCATCCCCACGGTCGTGGTGGCGCAGTCCGGAAATGGCGCCGCGGCAGCGCACGGCTTCGCGCCCGATCGGTTGGCGCGCATCGATCGCTTTCTTCAGCAGGCCGTCGATTCGAATCGCATCGCCGGCGCGGTCGGCCTGGTGCTTCGCGACGGACAGGTGGTCTACGAGCGCGCGGTCGGCTGGGCGGACAAGGAAGCGAACCGGCGCATGACGACCGACGCGATCTTCCGCATTGCCTCACAGAGCAAGGCGCTGACGAGCGTGGCGATCCTGTCCCTCGTCGAAGAAGGCAAGGTCGCGCTGAACGATCCGGTGAGCCGGTTCATCCCGGGATTCGCGCGGACGACGGTCGCCACCCGCACCGATACCGGTCGCGCGATCGTGCCGGCGCGCCGCCAGATCACGATTCGCGACTTGCTCACGCACACCGCCGGCATCTCGTACGGCACCGACGCCGTCGTCGGTCCGCTCTACGCCGCGAAGGGCCTCGGCGCGGCAGCCGGATTCGGCTGGTACACCGCCGACAAGGAGGAACTGGTTTGCGAAACGATGGAGCGTTTAGCTAATCTGCCGTTCGTGGCGCAGCCGGGGGACGCCTGGGTCTACGGTTACAACACCGACATCCTCGGGTGCGTGGCCGAGCGCGCGTCCGGCATGCCGCTCGACGAGCTGATCCGCACGCGCATTACGGCGCCGCTCGGGCTCAAGGACACGCATTTCTTCCTCCCCCGCGAGAAGCGGGACCGACTGGTCGCCGTATACATGAGCGACTCGGTCAACCACGCCGTTCGCGCCGTGGACGGCGCGCGCGGGCAGGGGCACTACGTCGAAGGTCCGCGTCGCAACTTCGCCGGCGGCGCCGGGCTCGTATCGACGGCCCGCGACTACGCGCGCTTTCTCCAAATGATCCTCGGCGGCGGCGCATTGGCCGGCACGCGGGTGCTCGCGCCGCACACGGTGGCGCTCATGACGACCAATCAGGTCGGGACGCTGCACAACGCCCACGGCCTTGGTTTCGGTCTTGGATTCCAAACCGTCGATCGCTACGGCGCGTCCGACCTCGCGTCCGTGGGGAGTTTCGGGTGGGGTGGGGCATACGGCAGCACCTACAAGGTCGATCCCAAAGAGCGGCTGATCATCGTGTTCATGATCAACCTGATGCCGAATCGGTCCGACGTGGCGGCGAAGTTCCCGACGCTCGTTTATCAGGCGCTGGTGGATCCGGCGAAGTGATCTCGCGCCGGCCGTCAGCATAGCTCACTAGTATCGGCGTCCACGAGCTCGTCGATGTCGGCTGGCGCCGCTCCAGGCCGGGCGAGCGTCGTCGAGATGAAAAAGCGGACCGGGTCCTTGTCGCTCGGCGTTGCGGGCGGGGAGCGATCGCCGCTGTGCTTGGCCACCATGCCGCGGAGGTCATCGGTGTCCGTTATGAGAATGGAGTCCCACGCCAGGACGCGTCCGTCGGGATCGCGAAGTTCGAGCTGAGCGATCATGGCCGCGGCGGCCTGCACCCGTCTGCCTTCCGCGGAAAACTCGAATGCGGCGAGGCCCGATTCCGCGCCCTCGTCGGTGTCCGTGTCGATCCCCCGGTCGCGACACATCGCGTGGAAGTCGAACAGGGCGGGCATCATCGCCGTGATTCCCGGAAGGACGGTGATGCCGTACGGCGTCGGATGAAAGCACCCGGCGCGTTTTCGCAGGTTCGGCGCGTGAACTTCGAATTGCGTTTGTCCGATTTTATGGTCGTTCATCCATACCGTGTACATGAGCCGCCGCTCCACGTGTCGTGTGGGGACACTCTACGACATCACTCCGGCGGTGCATCATCGAAACAATGCGGCGGCAATCATTTTGACGTGAAGTAGGGCGGCCGGTCGGCTGATCGTCCGACGGCCGCCGCCGGCCGGTGACGAGCCGGCCAACGCGACCGGCAGTTGACGCGTTAACCAAGGGCGTCACAAGTTGATAGCCGGGGCTGCCCCACCACGGCCCCGGAATGATTGCCCGGTGTTCCATCAAGGAGGGTTCGATGCGTTCAAGAAAGCTGCTCACCCTTGGCGTTCTGCTCGCGGCGACGGCGCTCGTGGCCGCCACGCCGGCCGGCGAACGGTCCTCCGTTCGCGAGGGTGTAGGACCGACGCTCCAGTCGATTGGCACGCTCGCCTTCGGACCGAATGGCGTTCTCTACGCCGCCGACCCACAGGCCGCCACGATCTTCGCGCTCGACATCGGCGCGTCCAAGGCGACCCCCGGTACGAAGGACATCGCCGGAATCGACGCGCAAATCGCCTCGATGCTCGGTACGGCGCCGCAGGAGATCTCGATCACCGATCTCGCGGTCGACCCGGTGAGCCACAACTCGTACGTCGCCGTCATGCGTGGCCAGGGGGCGGGCGCCGTGCCCGCCCTGCTGCGCGTGGACGGCGCCGGCAAGGTCGAGATCGTCGGTCTCGAGGCCACCAAGTTCTCGAGCATCGCGCTGCCGAATGCGCCGGATGCGAACCCGGGCGCGCGCAACAACCCGCGCACGCAGTCGGTGACGGACATGGCGTATCAGAATGGGCGCCTCTACGTGGCGGGACTTTCCAAGGAAGAATTCTCATCCAAGCTCTGGTCGATGCCGTATCCGTTCGTCGCGGCTGACGGGGGGACGAGCGTCGAGATCTTCCACGGCAACCATGGCCAGCTCGAGACGCGGTCGCCGGTCTACACGTTCGTGCCCTACACGATCGGTGGCGAGCCGTATCTCATCGGCGGGTATCTCTGCACGCCGCTGGTGAAGTTCCCTGTCGCGTCCCTCACGCCGGGCGCCAAGGTGCGCGGAACCACGATCGCCGAACTGGGCGCGGGCAACCGTCCGATCGACATGATCCTCTACAAGAAGGACGGCAAGGAATTCCTGCTGATGTCCAACACGAGCCGCGGTGTCATGAAAATCCCGACCGAGCGGTTTGGCACCGAGCCCGGCATCACGACGCGGATCGGCGGCACGGCGGGGATCGGCTACGAGACGATTGCGTCGATGACGGGAATCCAGCAGCTCGACCTGCTCGATGCCACGCGCACGATCGTGCTCTCCCGCTCTGGCGCGGGTGCACCGGTCAATCTCCAGGCGGTGAACCTGCCGTAAGGGCTGTCATCCTGAGCGAAGCGAAGGATCTACTGTCCGCGTTTGGTAACTGACCACGAGCACGAGACAGTAGATTCTTCGGTCGCTCCCGCTCCCTCAGAATGACAACAAAGTGGATTATCGCGCTGACGACCGCAGGCCTGCTGGCCTGCGGTCGTTCGCGTTCACCCGACGCTTCCGGCGAGCTGCGCATTGCGCTCGACACGAGCCGCGGCGCACGCGAGGCGCGGATCGTCGTCACCGGTTTGTCGCGCGCCGAGACCGACACGCTCCGTGCCGCCGCGTTTACGTCCGAGGCGTGGCACCGCCTCTGGACGATCACCGTGGCGGGAGGAGATACGACCCCCGTCGCGGGCACCTACGCGATCACCGACAAGGGACTCCAGTTCACGCCGGCGTTCCCCCTCGACCCGGGACGCGCCTATGCGATACGCCTCGATCCCGCGCAGCTCCCGCGTCCGCGCGTGGGCACGATCGTCTTGACGACCGTCGCTCTCGCGGCGAAGCCCCCAACGCCCCCGACGTCCGTCCTCGGCATCCTCCCGAGCGCCGACACATTTCCGGAGAATCAGCTGCGGCTGTACATCCGGTTCTCGGCGCCCATGTCGCGCGCCGCCGGGCTCGGGTTCATCAAGCTGCTCGACGCCGATGGCCGCGAGGTGCGCGACGCCTTTCTCCCGCTCGATGCTGATTTCTGGAACGCCGATCGGACGCGTTACACCGTGTTCTTCGATCCCGGGCGAGTGAAGCGCGGCATTCTCCCCAACGAGCAGATGGGGCGCGCCCTCCACGCCGGCCGCGCGTATGCGATCGAGATCGATCCGAAGTGGCGCGACGCGGAAGGCCAACCGCTCGCCGCGCCGTTTCGTCGCGCCTTTCGGGCCGGCCCTGCCGACGAGGCTCCGATCGCGCTTGCCGCGTGGCGTGTGCGCGCGCCGGCCGTGGGCTCGCGAGACGCGCTCGTTGCAAGCTTTCCCGAACCGCTCGATCATGGACTCTTGGAGCGCGCACTCGGCGTGGAGACGGCGGCGGGCGCGTCCGTGGATGGCGATGTCACCATCGTGCCCGGCGAGCGCGAGTGGCGGTTCACGCCGCGGGCCGCGTGGCGCGCCGGACCGTACCGTCTCGTCATCCTCTCGATTCTCGAGGACGCGGCCGGCAACCGCGTCGGCCGGGCGTTCGAAGTCGACATGTTCGAACGGGTGGACAGCGGCACGGCCGCCGAGCGTTTTTCGCTCCCGTTCACGGTGCGCTGAGCGTGTCCTGGCCGTCGTCGAAACCCCGTCATAGGTTAGACCCGCGCCGTACCGGATCTCGAGAACAACGCGTCGCGGCGGCAGGCACGCGCATTCTCCTTTCACGCTGAGTCGCCGATGGCAACCGTCAACGCCCCTTCATCGTTCGAGCCGCTCGTCGACTCACGCGCCGTCCACGCCGAAGTCGAGCGTTTCATGCAGGAGGTGGTGCGGCGCGATCCCGACCAAGCGGAGTTCCATCAGGCGGTGCGCGAGGTGGCGGAGTCGGTGATGCCGCTCGTGCTGGACAGCGCGCAGTATCGTGACGCCAAGATTCTCGAGCGGATGTCCGAGCCCGACCGCGTGGTGTCGTTCCGCGTGAGCTGGGAGGACGACGCCGGGGAAGTGCAGATGAACCGCGCGTGGCGCGTGCAATTCAACGGCGCGATCGGTCCCTACAAGGGGGGAATGCGCTTCCATCCAAGCGTCAATTTGAGCGTTCTCAAATTCCTCGGATTCGAGCAGACGTTCAAGAACTCGCTCACCGGCCTGCCGATGGGGGGAGGGAAGGGAGGATCGACGTTCGACCCCAAGGGGAAGAGCGATCGCGAGGTCATGCGATTCTGTCAGGCCCTGGTCAACGAGCTCTATCGTCACATCGGCGAGCGCACGGACGT
>Ga0137314_1000477_pt1 | contig 11674 bp, 9 predicted proteins | sample EasRivERMZT199_2_FD_102289 | JGI IMG/M metagenome (GOLD analysis project Ga0137314, IMG submission 102289) | Soil microbial communities from meander-bound floodplain in the East River, Colorado, USA - East River MetaG ERMZT199_2 | ecosystem: Environmental > Terrestrial > Soil > Floodplain ... | reverse complement strand
TTGAAACGATGTCCCAGGTCAGAATCCCATCATCGCCCCGAACGACGCGAGGCAGCACGCCGGCGACCGCGGACATCGATGCCATTTCATAGTTGTAGATATGGCCGGCTTCCTCGCAAATGACCTCCTGTCCGGGTCGAGTGTGCGCGATGATACAGGTCAGATTACCCATCGTTCCGGAAGGAACGAAGAGCGCGGCTTCGCGCTGGAAGACTTCGGCCGCACGCTCCTGCAGACGATTGACGGTAGGATCCTCGATGAAAACATCGTCTCCGACCTCTGCTTCTGCCATCGCCCGGCGCATTTCCGGCGACGGCTTCGTTACCGTGTCGCTTCTGAGGTCGATAACAGGCTCGGCCATAACAATTCCTCGGTTATTCCGCCGGCAAGCAGCCAGCCGGCAGGGGTGAGCTTCAGCGTTTTTCCGTCGAACTGAATCCAGCCGGCATCCTCGAATTCGCAGACTCGATCGAACCACTGCTGCGGGTATTTCAAGTCGAGTTCAGCGGCGACACTCCAAATATCGAATCCGCAGACGCGTCGCAGCCCGATCAGAAAGGCTTCATCGAGACGCATTTCCCGCGTCAGTTCTTCCCGTCCCGCAATCGGAAGCTTGCCCTCGTCGAGCATCGCGCCGTATTCCGCCATCGAGGCCGTATTCCAGGATCTGCAGCTCCCCGAATAAGAATGCGCGCTGACGCCAAATCCGCGGTAAGGCGCGCCGGTCCAGTATTTCAGGTTGTGACGGCATTCAAAGCCGGGCCGCGCCCAATTCGAGATCTCGTAGTGCACGTATCCGGCTCGCTCAAGCCGCTCCGCAGCATGTTCATAAAAGGACGCAAAGATGTCGTCGTCTGGAATGTCGCTTCGATCCTTGCCCCACACGCTGCGTTCCTCGAGATCGAGCATGTATATCGAGACATGCTCGGGCAGAAGCCTTTCGATCCAGTCGAGGTTTTGTTTCCAGATTTCGAACCGTTGGCGGGAAAGTCCGGCGATCAGGTCGATACCGATGTTGGTGAACCCGTGTTCACGAAGCGATTCGATATCCCGAAACACGTCAGCCACGCTATGCAAGCGACCGGCGTTTTGCAAATCTTCATCGTGAAAGGACTGAACTCCAAGGCTGACACGATTGATGCCGGCGTGACGATACCGCTCGAGCTTCGCAGCGTTGAGCGTGCCTGGGTTGACTTCGATGCTGATCTCCGAGGCCGTACTCGGGAACGCCCGAAGAATGGTTTCAATAAGGCCCGCATCGATCAGAGAGGGCGTGCCGCCGCCCAGGAATATGGTCTCGGGCGCGTCGTTGAACCCGGATAACTCGATCTCCCGCAGCAGGCGCCGCGCGTACGGCTCATGCGTCAACTCAGGCGAGACGGCGACGGTGAAAGCGCAGTAGTAGCAGCGCTGCTCACAAAACGGGATGTGTACGTAAACGCCAGGTTTCATAGATCGTGAAAAACCAGAGCGCGAGCACCGCGCCGAGGCAATCGTAACCCACATCGATGGGCGATCCGGTTCGAAAGTTCGTGAATCGCTGGTGAATCTCGTCCGCAGAAGCAGCCAGAACCACAAAAGACAAGGTCACCATTTTGGCTTGAATAAGGTTCCGCGCCTGATGCGTGAGACTTCGATAAGTGAAGAAGGCAAGAATGAAGTACTCGGTGACGTGACCGGCTTTCCGAATTACTCCATGCCAGAAGTTCAGTTCCTGAAATGAAAGAAAAGGAAAGAAGAATCTCAGCAGGGGGATGATGAAACCGGACGTCTCGTCGGCTGAAAATGAATCCGACGAAAAAGCAAAGATGACAAGCAGCCAAAGGACGACCGGGATCCAGTGCTCAACGGCGAGTCGTTTCACTCCCATACTGCTTGATCTGGACAACGACGTTGTCTTCGAAGGTAACAAAGAGCGTCCGTAAACCCCGTTGGTGGTACAACCACTGCTCGTTATAGACTCCGTTCTTCGTTTCGCGGATTTTATTGTCGGGCCGTCCCAGCGCCATGATGACAGTGTTTCGGTCCATGCCGATGCGCGCTTCCTTGACCTTTACTGCTTCCTGAAATTCGACCGGAAGCGATTCCAGTCCCGTCTTCATGAACGTCTGCTTATTGAAATCCAATAATGGATTGAGGATTTCTTTCAGGGCGTTCACCGTCAGAGCGGGGGGAACTTTCTTTGGAAATCGAACAATGATCTTGGAACCCTTGGCCTTGGCCGTCTTATCGTCCCTGCCGACAGGCGTCGTGGTGTTGCCCATACCGACTCCAACCTGGATCCGGTCGAAGATACTCTTCTTGTTCTTGCCGCCGCCGTCGAGTTCGACTTCGATCCTGTTGTCGTCGAATGCAATATCGGTAATGGTCACCACCTTGCCGGGCTCGATCGACTGGCCGTTCTTTCTGAGATCCTTGTCCAATTTGTCTTTATTTATCTCGCCGTCGTCCGACAATTCAACGCCGTCACTGCCGAACGGCAGAGCGATTCGCGCTGCAGCCTGATCTGCTATCACTGTGCGAAGAATGTCGAATTTCGCGTCGCGGGAAATCTGAGCCGATGCAGATATCGAAAGACCCAGTACAACAAGCCCGGCGGATAAAACACGGTATTTCATGCGGCCAAGTTTACCACCAGGGCGGGCGGTTGGGGCTAGTTCTCAACGCTGACAAGATTTGCAAACAACCGATATGCTCCGGTAACACCGGCCGGCAATTGACGGAAGAATGAGTAGCCCGCGTAAACAAATGTCCCTTTCCCGTACTTGCCGACCACCAGGCCGCCAGCACGGCCAGGTTCCCCTGGATCAGCGGTTTCAAGAGGCGCGGAGTACCGAGGATCCCACGATCGCAGAAAGTACGTTCCACGTTCGTCGACCCAGCCTTCGAAGTCTTTGTCGGTAATCTTGTTGGGGACATTCAGAATCGGGCTGGCCGGATCGACAATCTTCACCGGTGCCTCTTCATGAGTGACGCGCTCCGTGCCGTTCTGATTCGTGTTAAGGAGCGTGACCGGGTACGGCGCAATTTGAATGTTCCCCACTTCATTCGCGCGGTTGAACTGGGTTACCAGCGTGCCGCCGTTTGAAACGTAATCCAGAAGCCGTCTGTTGTACGCCCGGAGGTCGTCACGGACCGCATAGGCTCGCACACCCAGGACGATGGCCGGATACTTTGAAAGATCTCCGGACGCGATATCCTTCGGCGATAGCATCGTCACATCGATACCGAGCTGCCGGAGCGAATCCGGTACGGTGTCACCGGTCCCTTCGACGTAGCCTACCGATGAAACAGTCGTCGCGATATCGATGACCCGGACCTTCGATTCGGCACGTGAATACACATACCTTGTTTCGATGTGTGGATAGGCGATTATTGTGTATCCGCTCCTGAATTCCTGACCGCCCGACTTCGCGACGGCCTGAACACTGTAGTCGCCGGCAACCGAAGGCACCGAAACCAGGAATTGCAGCGACGCCTTCTCACCCTGTTGCGTGAAACTCACCGGCCGCGATGTAGGCGAGGCGGTCCACCCCGACGGCAGTATCAGGCTTACTTCACCAGTGGCAGCCGAAGGATTCTGATTCTCGACGGTCACCGTGAGATCTTTCTGCCGCGCGCCCTTCAAAGGAACAATCGCAATATCAGGAGACAGGGTTACCGACATTGCAGGAGCTACTTTGACTGCCGTGCGCTGTTCGCCGAGCATGCGATCGACACGACGAAATTCTGCCGCCCTGCTCATCGTGATCGTCACCCCCTGATAGTCGAGTTCCCCGCGTGTGAATAGCAGCGATTCGTCGAGCGGCAACGCGCCACTTGGCACATTCGGCCATACGAAACGGTCCGCGCGACGAGGCTGGCGGAGCCAGTACGGCTGCGTAAATTCGGCAGTTGCAGAAACCCTCACTTTGAATTTTTGATCGAAGCGCTGTCCGGGCTGCAGGGTGCCGGTCGTGCCGTCGGGCGTTATCGTCCAGCCTGGCGGCAAGTCCGTCGTTGCGCGAAAAGCCGAGAAGGCGAACGGACTCCCATTCGTCAGGCTGATCGTGAGATTGAATTCCTGGCCCGGCACGACAGTGTCGTCCGAAACGACGACGTCATAGACCAATCCTGCGGCAAGACGCAGCGCCTCCTGGAAATCGTCTTCCTTCTGCTGCAGAAGAAAACGGACGTGATCATGCGTCGTTTTGTTTTTTATCAGCTGCAACAGGGTCAAGGCGGTCGCAAGATCCGGAACGACATCAGAAGGTCGAGTGAGGTTCACTTTTTGGCGGATCGCATCGATCCGCTGTTCGAGCACGGAAAGATTCGGACCCAAAGTCGAATCGAGCTTCGCGAGGTCCTCCAGTCTGTAAACGACTCCCGCAAACAGCGGCCCGTTGTCCGCGACGTCTATCGCCTTCTGTACCAGTTGAAGCCGCGTCTGACGCGGGCCCGCATCCTGTGCACCACCCTGTCCCTGCGAACGATGAAGGCTGCGCCCCTCCGCTGCGATCTGTCCATAGGAACGTCCGAGCGCGACGTCGAATTCGCCGACGTTGAGAACAGGACCAGCCGGCGCATTCTGTTCGTTACCCATCGCGCTCAGATAGAGTTTTTTTGCCTGCCATGGCTTGCCGTACTCCGGAAAACGAGATGGATCGGCAGCTACTTTGAATGCTTCCTGAGTGATGATCCCGGCCACCTGATGATGACCGTGTCCATCGCGCGAGGCGCCTGTAAATCTGGAAATGATGATTTCCGGCCGAAAATGGCGAATGACGCGGACGAAGTCTCCGAGCACCTGTTCTCGAGGCCATTTCGTGAACGTGTCGTCCGCGCTTTTCGAGAATCCGAATTCGTAATTCGGTGTGAAGAACTGCTGCGCGTGGTCGAGCCTGCGTGCGCCGTACAATTCTTCGGTGCGTATGACTCCAAGGGCCTCGAACAGTTCACTGCCCACAAGGTTCACACCGCCTTCGCCTCGCGTCGCAGAAAGATAAGCGGTTCGGACGCCCTGTCCCCTGCCAAGCCAGGCAAGCAATGCGCTGTTCTCGTCGTCGGGGTGAGCGCCGGTATGCAGAACGCTGCCGACGACATCCAGCCGCTTTAATGCCTGGGACAGCCCCATGGCGCCGCGGTCCTCCGGCAGTTCCGCCGCAGGCAAGGCTGTCCTGGGAACGGTTAGCAGAAGAACTGCCGGGATCGTGAGGAGAAGAATGCAGCGAACCAAACGCATGAAAGAAAACCCGTTAATAAGTTTTCGGAATTGTACTAGTATCTCCACGGAACAGGCCACGTTAAACCCATGTCAACCCCGCAACTGTATTGGTTAGGCCCGGATGGGCAGGAAAACATTCTCCCGCTGGTCGCTTCGGAGGTACTGATCGGTCGTAAGGGAGACGCCGATGTTGTTCTGAACAACCAGCATGTATCCCGGCACCACGCCAAACTCGTCAAAACGTCCGAGGGATATACGATTCAGGATCTCGTCAGCACGCATGGAACGTTCGTCAATGAGTCTCGCGTGCTGGAGAATCAACCCCACACGCTCAAACATGGCGACAAGATCTCGCTCGGTAAGGACCGGATCGACCTGCACTACTTCATCGGCGACTCCAAACCGCCAAAGGCGAAAACAGACACGACCCAGATCTTTGAACGTTCGCTTATGGACCTCGGAGTGGTCCTGCCATCCGGTTCCTCCGATCTGGAGAAAATCTCCGTCATCCTGGACTTCCAGTATCAATGGGAACAATTGTTCACGCCCGATGCCGCGTTTCAGAAAATCCTCGAGTCGGCCTTGAAAATAAGCGGCGCCGAGCGCGGTTTCATTCTTGTTCGGGAACCCGGGGGAACTTTCGGATACGCGGCCGGCATGGATGGCCAGGGGCGCAACCTTTCTTTGTCGCACTTCAAAGCCAGCCATACGATTGTGGACGACGTCGCCCGGACTTCCATACCGGTGTTCATGGTCGAAGGGCTTGATAATCGGTTCATCGGCCAGGCCAGCATCGTCGCTATGAATCTGCGCGCTGTCGCGTGCCTGCCGCTCATGGGTATCCCGTCGCAGGCAGATACGCCTTCGACCCTCGGCATTCTCTATCTGGATAGCACCAAGAAAATGCACTCCCTATCCGGATTGGATCAGAGAATTCTCAACAGGCTTGGCATCGAAGCGGGAAACGTCCTCGAACGCGTCGAGATGATCAAGAGCATCGAGCAGCGTAAGAAGATGGAACAGGAACTGACCCTCGCGGAAGAGACTCAGCGATCACTGCTGCCGTTGACGCTGCCGCAAGTCCCGAACCTGAATGTTCATGCGTTCTCCAAACCGACGCGTTACGTTGGCGGCGACTTCTATGATTTTCTGGAACTGGAATCCGGGGAATTATTCGGAGTGCTGGCCGACGTTTCCGGAAAAGGAGTTTCGGCGTCTTTGTTGAGTTCCATGCTCCTCGGCTGTCTCCAGATGCAGGTGCGCGCTGGAGTCGCCTTGCCGGAAGCCTTGAACCGGCTGAACCGATTCCTTTGCGACAAGACTTCCGCTAGCCGATTCGTGACGATGTTCGGGTTTTCAATCAATTCGGACGGCGCAGGCAAATACATAAGCGCCGGACACAACCCTTCCTATCTTTTCCGAGCCGCGACACGCCAGGTCGAGGAGTTGGCGTCGAACAACATGATCGTTGGTGCTTTTTCGTTTGCGACCTATGAAGGCGCGCCGATTCAGTTAGACCCAGGGGATATCCTTCTCGCTTATTCGGACGGCCTCACGGAAGCGGAGAACCCACAGGGTGAAATGCTGGGTGAAGAGGGCGTAAAAAAAGTGATCCTTGAGGAAGCTCCGTCGGGATCCAAACATCTGGAACAAAAATTGCTCGAAACGATTCAGAGTTTCACAGCTGGACGCTCTCTGACGGATGACATCACACTGATCATCGTCGAAAGAGTTTGACAGCATGTATCGGCGTGATAGAAAGGAAGCCATGGACAGCACCCTGCGATGCTCGGCCAGCGCAATCCTGGATACATGGTCGTCCCATGATTGGACCGAAGGCGTTCAGCTGGAGACGATGCAGGACATGGAAACCCTAACTGTCCAGACTGAAAACAGTACGTACGACATTACCGTCATCAGCGGCCGCACCGGGGAGATTCTGATTCGCGGCGGCCGTTTTTTCCCCGAATTCACGCCCGCGCGCCTTGCCGGGAGTTCCCTCGGAGGCAGTTTCCTGAAGCTTCGTGGCGTTTATGTCGGCTTCAGCCTTGAGGTGCATTTCGATAAGCGACTCATTATTACAAGCCGCGTTCGCAAAATCACAATTCCAGTCCGGTAGCCGGACACACAAACAAACCCGAAAATAAAAAGCCGCGAATTACGCTGATGTATTGCCGTAATTCGCGGCTGAGTTTTTTCCGGGACTTTGAATATTCTTCTCTCCCCTCACCCCCTGTGAGAACGAGACTTATCGAACATCATCGCCCCGGAAAATTTGGGAACACCTCCTCCTAATTGCAAGAATATAGCCACGGCAAGTGCTATCGGAATCAACCACTTAGGCCGATCGATCCGGGGCTAATTCAAAAATCGGAAGTGGATTTACAGTTTTCGGACGCGATCGTAGGCTTCAACGTACTTTTTGGCAGAGTTCTTCCAACTCAGGTCCTGACGCATACCGTTCTGCACCAATCGACGCCAGGCTTTTTTGTCTGGCCAGAGCGCAAGCGCTCGATCTATGGCCCTTCTGAATTGTTCGGCATCGTAGTCCGTGAAGACAAAACCAGTGCCGGCAGCGGTGACCGGGTCGTACTCCTCGACTGTATCCGCCAGTCCGCCGGTTCGGCGGACAACAGGCACAGTTCCATAACGGAGGCTGTACATCTGATTCAGGCCGCAGGGCTCATATTTTGAGGGCATCAGGAAAACATCCGCGCCGGCCTCCGTGATATGAGCGCTGCCGTTGTCGAATTCGAAACGCATACCGGCTTTCCCCCGATGCCGCTCGATGATGGTTCGAAGGTATCCTTCGGTTTCTTTATTTCCACTGCCGAGAAGAACGAAATACAGATCCTTCGAGAGCAGGTAGTCCAGAATGCTGACGACCAGATCAAAACCTTTTTGAACGTCGATCCGGGAGATCATCGCAAGCAACGGCCAGTCGGAGTGGGCATCGTCGAGTTCGAACTTCTTGAGGAGAGCTTTCTTGTTTTGCAGTTTTGCCGAAAGGTAGCTCGCGCTGTAGGGCGCGGCTATCAATCGGTCGGTCTCTGGATTCCAGAGTTCATCGTCGATACCGTTGAGGATACCAATGAGACTTCCCGATCGCTCGCGAAGCACACCCTCGAGACCGTAACCGAACTCTTTGCTTTCCTGGATCTCGCGAGCATAAGTCGGACTAACGGTTGTGATGAGGTCCGCATAGGCGATGCCGACCTTCATGTAATTCATCATTCCGTAAAACTCGAACGAACTCATCGGATAAAACTCCGCATCGTCAAAGCCGGCGCGGGACATCACATCACGAGGAAACAGCCCCTGGTAACCCATGTTGTGGATCGTGAACATCGACCGGGTTTGGGCGAACGAATGAGAGGTGCGATAAAACCTCTGCAAATACGCGGGAATCAGCGCGGTTTGATGATCGTGGCAGTGAAGGACGTCGGGAATCGGCGACGCGGACTTGAGAAATTCCATGACGGCGCGCTGGAAAAAAATCCAGCGATCCGCCTGATCCGGATAGTCCTTCCCGGTTGCAGGGTCGACGTAGATGCCGGGCCGGTCGAAGAAACGGTCGTTGCCGAGAAGAAAAACGTCGACGGACGAATTGGGAAGCCTTGCGTGATGGACGGTAAATGAAAGGCTCTCGAACCCGACCGAAACCCTTCCAGGCGACGGCACGGGATAAGGTTGGAAGCCGAACCTGGTTAGATCGATGAGTCCATGCCGCGGAATGATGACTGAGACTTTGATCCCGAGCTTTTCGAGCGCCAGCGGCAGGGCGCCGATAACGTCGGCCAATCCGCCGACCTTGGCGAATGGCACGCACTCACCAGCCGCCATGACAACATTCAAGAGGTCACCCGTTAACGAGTTCTTTTGCGCGTTGAGTTGCCCGCACAACCGCTTTAATCAGCGTCACCCGGAGGCCGCCGTCTTCCAATTCCAGGATCCCATCAATCGTGCAACCCGCGGGCGTCGTTACAAAGTCCTTCAACTTCGCAGGATGTTCGCCTGTTTCCAACACCATGCTGGACGCGCCAAGCACCATTTGAGCTGCTAATTGCGTTGCGGCCTCGCGCGGAAGACCGACCTTCACGCCCGCCTCCACAAACGATTCGATGATGATGTAAACGAACGCAGGACCGCTCGCGCTGAGACCGGTGACAGCGTCCATATGCTTCTCATCGAGTATCAGCGTCTTGCCGATTCCTCCGAATATCTTTTGAGCCTGCGCGACGTGGTCGGCTGTCGCGTGCCGTCCCGGAGCGATTGCCGTCATGCCTTTTTTGATGAAACACGGCGTGTTGGGCATCGTCCGGATGACGGGTACCGGCGCGGTCAGAATACTCTCCATGAACTGGATGGTGACGCTCGCCGCAACGGACATGACGACATGTTTCGGCGTCAGGTCGTCAGATACCTGCCGCAGAACATCGCCGACCGTCTGCGGTTTCACGCACAACAAAACCAGGTGCGACTTGCGCACGGCGTCGCTGTTGGAAAGCGTGGTCTCCACGCCGAGTTTCTTTTTCAGGATTTCCAGCCGTTCCTTGTGCGCAGCAGTGGCGATGAATTGTTTCTTTGACGCAATGCCGGCGTCGATCATTCCTGTGATCAGGGCCTCGCCCAATTTGCCGGCGCCCAGCACAGCAATCTTCTTGTTCTCAAACATGCCCGTCCCTCTAATGTGAAAAGGAATGATAGTATCAGTGGCCTCAAAATGTTGATAGGACTTACTGGCAGAAACGCTGCGGGCAAAGGCGAAGTCGCTCGATACCTTCAGAAGAAAAGTTTTTATTACTATTCACTCTCCGATGCGATCCGGGACGAGATTCGTTCGCGAGGCGAACAACCCACGCGAGACCGGCTGATCATCGTAGGCAATGAACTTCGGCAACGATACGGCGCTAGCGTCCTGGCTGAGCGAATCCTGGCAAAAATCGAAGACGACAAGCATTACATCATCGACTCGATCCGAAATCCTGCAGAAGTGAATGCCTTCCGCGAGGCCAAACACTTCAAGTTGATCCGGGTCGAAGCGCCTGCCGAGATTCGTTTTCAGCGGATTCTGAACCGGCAACGCGAAAGCGATCCGAGGACGCTCGAAGACTTTGTCGCGCTGGAGAACCGCGAAGCGGAAGGCGAGGATACTTCGCAAAACCTGGTAAAGGTCGAATTGCTGGCGGATCACAGCGTCGTCAACGAAGGCGCTCTCGACAGGTTATACGCGCAGATCGACGAGTTGTTGCCGAAGCTGCTCAAGGAGATCCAACGACCCAGTTGGGATGAGTATTTCATGAACATCGCGAAGGTAGTCGCTTCGCGATCGAACTGCATGAAACGGAAGGTCGCCGCCATCATTGTGAAGGACAAGCGGGTCGTCTCGACCGGTTACAACGGTACGCCCCGCGGCACACGAAACTGTAACGAAGGCGGCTGCCCTCGATGCAACAACCTGGCTCTCTCGGGTACGGCGCTGGACGAATGCCTTTGCTCTCACGGCGAAGAAAACGCGATCGTTCAGGCCTCATATCATGGTGTTTCTCTTAAAGATGCGATGATTTACAGCACCTTCGCCCCGTGCCTCCAGTGCGCTAAGATGATCATCAACTCCGGCATCCGGGAGGTCATCTACAACATGGACTACCCGCTCAACGACAGCGCCTTCCGATTATTCCAGCAAGCCGGCGTATTTATCCGAAAACTGAAAGTGGATTAGAAAGCGTCCTATAAGTAATAATCCCGGTCGCTTGAATCGAGGGGAACGGTCATGAAAAAGATAGTCTTAGGCGTCATTATCATTGTCGTTTTGGTTGCAGTCGGGGTCGGCGGGTTCATGTTCTGGAAAGGACGGACACCCGAAGGCTTCTATGAAGCCGGAAAGAAATACTACGACGAAAAGAAGTATCCGGAAGCCACCATCTCGTTCCTGAACGCCGTCCGAAGGGACTCACGTCATCGCGACAGTCGCTACTACCTCGCGATGAGTTATCTGTACCAGCAGGACGTCGGACGCGCCGTAGGTCACCTTAGAGCGATTCTCGAGATGTATCCCGATGATGTTCCGGTCTCATTGGATCTGGGACGTCTGTACTTGAGGGCCGGGATGGCTCAGGGGAATGCGCAGTATCTCCGCGATGCCGCTGATCTTGCTCAAAAGGTGCTGGCAAAGGAACCGCAGAACCTCGACGCCTTGCTGCTCTCAGCGAACGCTGCAACCAACCAGAAGGACTTCGACACGTCGTCTCAGTTTCTCGAGAGAGCCCTGGCCGTGAACCCCACAAGCCCGGCCACGCTTCTGAGCCTGGGCGCATCGATGGCCAGCCAGAAGAATTTCCCGGAAGCTGAAAAGGCCCTGATCAAGGCCCGTGAAGCGAACCCGAAAGAGAGAGGCGTACACCTTGCGCTGGCGTTCCATTATCAGGCTCAGAAGGACCTGGTTAAGGAAGAAGCTGTCCTGAAGGAGGC
>Ga0137314_1000473_pt1 | contig 11708 bp, 8 predicted proteins | sample EasRivERMZT199_2_FD_102289 | JGI IMG/M metagenome (GOLD analysis project Ga0137314, IMG submission 102289) | Soil microbial communities from meander-bound floodplain in the East River, Colorado, USA - East River MetaG ERMZT199_2 | ecosystem: Environmental > Terrestrial > Soil > Floodplain ... | reverse complement strand
GCCTTTGCCGAACGCGCCCTGGAGGAGGTCAACCGGCTGTACGGCGAGAAACAGAAGTCGGCCTACGACGAAGACCGACTTAGCGCCGAAGCGGTCCGGCGGGTGCGCCGGGTCGTGGGGATCATCGACGGGTCGGAGTGGGATTCTGCGCAGCGGATCAAGATTTCAAGGGTCAGTAACCCCTGGCTGCACGCAGCGGGTATCGATGGGGTGTTCAACCCGTTCCCGCACGAACCCGTCATCAGCGACACCATCGTCGATGTCGAGCGTCCGTTTGTCATTGCTCACGAATTGGCGCACGTCCGGGGATATCCTGATGAAGGCGATGCGAACCTCATCGCGACTTTCGCGACAATAATGTCGGACGATCCCGCGTTCCGATACAGTGGTTGGCTGAACCTATGGATGTATGTCCGCAACCGCGAGCTCGAAAAACGGCTGGATCCCGGCCCGCGTCAGGACCTTCAACGTATTTTCGAACGGGCTCGAAGAGAGCAGATCCCATGGGTTAATGATTTCCAGCGAAACCTTCTCGACATTTTTCTGAAGGCCAACAGTGTCGAGGAGGGTGTGAGGAGCTATTCACGCGTGGTCATTCTGGCGGCCGGGACCGAACCCTTCTGGGACCGGTTTCGATAACGCGTCAATTCGGTTAGTATTTGGCTTTCCTATGGAACCCAGACTGATCGCGATCGCGGGACCGCTGAAGGGGACGACCATACCCCTGGTGAGCCCCGAAACCGTCATCGGTCGTGATACGGGCAACGCCGTCGCCGTTAACGACCCGCTCGTGTCGCGGAAGCATTGCTCCATTCGGAATACCGGCGATGAAGTTCGGCTCGTCGACATGGACAGCCTCAACGGCACGTACGTCAATGGCGAGGGTGTGCGCGAGAGCGTGCTCCGGCACGGAGATCGCGTTAAGGTCGGCAGTTCGCATTTCGTCTTTCTGCTTCGGGACGACGATTCCGAGAAGACTGCAGTGCCTTTGACGGACTCGTTTGCCGGACAACTGCTGACAACGGTTACGGTCAAGGTCAGCAGCCGCGACACGATCCATCCGCAGCCGGAGGCGGTTTCCGAATCCTTGCCGACTAACGCGCGGCTGGCGCGCGATCTCGCGGCGCTGCTGAGAATCAGCACAGCGATCAACGGAATCAAGAAGGCGGAAGATCTGCAACGGCGTGTCATCGAGATGATGTTCGACATTCTGCCGGTCGAGCGTGCGGCGATCCTTCTGACCGGTCAGAATGCCGACGAATTCATCACTGGCGTTTACCGGCATGCCGGTTCTGCAGACGGCGAACCATTCCGCATCAGCCGGACGATTGCGCGTCAGGTCATGCAGGACGGCGTCGCCGTGATGGCGAACGATGTTCTCAGCGAAGAACAGTTCCATTCGGCGGAAAGTCTGGTGGCCTCCCAGATCCGTGCGTTGCTTTGCGTGCCCTTGCTGGTGTTCGAGTCCAAACTTGGTGTCATTTACACCGACACGACTCGCTCCAGCGCGCAACTCGACGAGCACCACCTGCATCTGCTGACGGCCATTGCATCCGTCACGGCCGTGGCTCTCGAGCACGCGCGCTACGTCGAATGGCTCGAAGGTGAAAACCGTCGTTTGCAGGAAGAGATCAGTATCGAGCACGACATGATTGGCGACAGTGCCCGCATGCACGACGTGTATCAATTCATCAGCAAAGTCGCCGCCACCGATTCGACCGTCATGATTCGCGGCGAAAGCGGAACCGGCAAGGAGCTCGTCGCCCGCGCCATTCACCGGAACAGCAAAAGGGCGGCCAAGCCGTTTGTCGCCATTAATTGCGCGGCCCTCACAGAATCGCTCCTCGAAAGCGAACTCTTCGGCCACGAGCGTGGCGCATTTACCGGCGCAATCGCTCAAAAGAAAGGAAAGATCGAAGTCGCCGACGGCGGGACACTCTTTCTCGACGAGATCGGTGAACTTGCACAGCCGCTTCAGGCCAAGCTGTTGCGCGTGCTTCAGGAACGCGAGTTCGAACGCGTCGGCGGAACGCGGCCGATAAAAGTAGATATCCGGCTCATCGCTGCGTCGAACCGCAATCTCGACGAAGCCGTGAAACAGAATCTTTTCCGCCAGGACCTGTTCTTTCGGCTGAATGTCGTCTCGATCCTGCTGCCGCCGTTGCGCGATCGCCGTGAGGACATTCCGCTGCTCGCGATGCACTTTATCGACAAGTATTCGAAGCAGGTCAACCGCACGGTTCTGGGGATTTCGCCAGAGGTCCACATGTTGCTGAGGCAATACGACTGGCCCGGGAATGTGCGCGAATTACAGAATGCATTGGAGCGTGCCGTCGTGCTGGGCTCTTCCGAGCGGATCCGTGCTGAAGATCTGCCTGAGAGTGTCGTGGAAACTACCTCGCCGTCACACGCGAGCCAGTTGAGGTATCACGACGCCGTGAACAGCGTGAAACGGCAACTCATCCTCAAAGCGATCGAACAGGCCGGGGGGAATTTCACCGAAGCTGCGAAACTGCTCGATCTTCATCCCAACTATCTGCACCGTCTGGTCAAGAATATGGATCTGCGAAAGGATCTCCGGTAAGAAATTCGGGGTCGGACCCATCGAGCTGATAAAGCAAGGGTCCGACCCTTACCAGAGTCGCCGCTCGTAATATCCGTAAAAGACCTGCTGGCCGTCCCTCAGAGATCGTCCGTATACGAACGTGAAAGAGTTGGTCGGAGTTTCAAACTTGAGACCCGCGCCGGTATCCAGAAGCAACTTGCTCGGTTGAAAGACGTCGGCGCGATCCCATGTCTTTGCGGCGTCGAAGAACAATTCCCACTTCATGGTGATGTAAGGAATATTGAGGATGTTAAAGAAGGGAATCGTCGCCAGGCGGCGTTCGACATCGGTATTGAGGAGCACGAAGTCGGTTCCCATCGGCCCGTTGCCGTACTTGCCGTGATCGGCAACGGTGTGGCCGCGCAGCAGATTTTTCGGTTGGCGCTCGAGCCCCAGCACGAAATAGTCGTCCACAGGCAGTTGTCCGCGAGCCGAGCCGCCTTTCAAGGACCAGTCGAAATACGTGCGGCTGTCTTTGGACAGGGTCAGGCGGTTATCGAGTGTCGACGTTCCTCCGGTGAATCGCAGGTTGCCGACGATCGAAGGCTGCGCTGTGAACGCTTCCAGCCGAAGTTGGTTCTGATACTTTCCGCCGAAAAGGCGGAGCGTTACGTCCGCCCCAAACTTGCCGGTGTTCAGGCTGTCGGTATAAATCTGCGGAAGGTTTCCGCTAGCTGCGCGGTTCCGATAGTTGAAGCCTCCACCCAGCTCAACGCGATAATGAGGAATGTGTTTCGCGTAAATGAATATCCCGTTGTCATCGTAATCGAAGCGGGCGTCGGGGAGCAGGTCCGGCTCGATGATTTTTGAGACATCCCATCTTTCCTTCCGCCATATATCGCCGAGTTCCAGCTGTACCAGTCCGCCGATCGGCAGTGGGATTTTCAGCAGCCCTTCCGCGCGACGACGGTTCGCGTCCCATCTATAGAGGCCGTTGAAGTTGACTCCGCTGTTGCGCATGTTCCAGAGGTTGACGTATGTCGTCTCAAAGGGAGCACCTCTGATGAGGTTGAACGCAAAGCCGGACAGGCTGTTTGTCTTCCGCGATGTACGCACGACGGCGTTGTACTGGTCGGGGACGCGGGTCGGCTCGATCTCGATACCCACGTTCGAAAAGTTCTCGGTTTGCAGAAGGCGCCATTCGGTTGTTTTCCACTCGCTGTACTTCAATGTCCCCGACGGCTGAAACGCGATCGCGTCCCGGACGACCCACGAACCGAAACCGAGATAGTAGTTGTGCAGGATGTCATTGATGTGCGGCCGGTCGCTTTTGTTCCAGGCTTCGAGAGCGGCTTGCACGTCACCCTGGCTCATGTCCATTACGGCCAGCTGATCGGACGCGTAGTAGTTTCCGGGATCCACGGCAAGCGCCATGCGAAATGCGTTCTTTGCGGCGTCGAAGTCGTTGTTCTCGAGAAACATATTCGCCAGTTCGGTGTGGAACCGCGCATCGTTCTCGTAGCGCTTGCTGCCTTCCTTGAACAGGTCTTCGGCTTTCGCGTATTCCTTCATGCGGCGGTATGCGATGCCGAGGTAGAGATAAGCATCGGGTGACGGCCGGACCGCCAGTTCCTCGGAAAGGATGTTCACGGCGCGAACGTAGTCTTCACGCTGGATCGCCTGGCGGGCTTCATCCACCTGCGCGAGCGCCACGGTGGTGCCGATGAGGAATGCTGAGACGAGGGAAATAGCCTTCATTTGGGCACAAGTCATTGGATTATAATTTCTCGCCATGAAAAGACTTGGATGTTTTCTAGTGTTCACATGCATTCTCTCTGTCGTTACTGCGCATGCAGAAAGCGATTTCACCATCTACGGCTCCACCCAAAAGGAAGGTAAGTTGAATATCCGAACGGCGGGCCAGGCTGCATCGACAGCGAGTACTTTCAATCCGTCCACTTTTGGAAGCTTTGGTCTTCGCATCGGCCACGGCAACGTTTTCGGTGGCGAGCACACGATCGGCTACGCTCCGAATTTCATTGAGGCAAATACGAAGGCGATCATTTACAACAGCAACGTTCTCGTTCAGGCGCCACTGTCCAAAGTCAAGCCCTACCTGACTGCCGGCCTGGGATCGATTTTCAGTTTCGGTACCGACGATTCGGGCCGTCCTGCGTTCGGAAAGATCGGAAACAAATGGGCATTGAATTACGGCGGCGGAGTTAAGGTCCTGCCTGCCGGCCCGGTCGGTGTTCGATTCGACATTCGCGGGTACATGATTCCGAGCGCCCGGTTCAATATTTCCGTGCCAACGCTCGCCGATCCGCTGGCTACGATAAAGAGCGAGAGTCAGACGTTGAACATGCTCGAAGCAGGCATCGGCATCGTGTTTTCCTTCAAAAGGTAAGCTCGGGTGACACGGGTAGGCGCTGGCTTATCTGTAAGCGCTGAACCGACGCGGTTCACCTATGCGTGTCTGTTCTTAACGACCCTGTCTCTCCTTCAACTGGAACTCTTCTTGACGCGCATCTTCAGCGTCACGATGTGGTACCACTTCGCGTTCATGGCGCTTTCGCTCGCCATGTTCGGTATCGCTGCGGGCGCGGTTCTGGTTGAAGTGATGAGGAAGCGCGAGCCGCACCGGACGCTGGCGAATGCAGGTCTGTTGTTCGCGCTGACGAGCGCTGTTTGTTTCGCAGCTCAGTTGTACGTGCCGGCGGATCCGGAAACCAGACTGGGCTGGACCGTCCTCGCATTTACGCTGATCGCGATTCCGTTTGTGTTTGCGGGTGTCGTCATCTGCGTCGCGCTCACTCGATTCCCGGCATTCACGGGAAAGCTGTATGCGGCGGATCTCGCCGGTTCGGCTCTGGGTTGTCTGTTGACGATTCCCATCCTCAACAGCGTGCATGCGCCGACCGCTGTTTTGCTGAATGCCGGCATCGCAGCGCTCGCGGCCGCATTTTTCGCGTTCTCGATTTCCGGAAAACTGCGATGGATTGCATCGGCGGTGTGCGCGCTGCTGCTTGTGTTTTCCGCAATCAATCAATCCGTCAAAACAATCGACATCCAGTGGCTCAAGGGCGGACGCAACTGGCACGATGGTCTGTACGAGAAGTGGAATGCTCTCTCGCGCATTTATGTCCGCGAAACAGGCAGCGAGCCGTTCGGATGGGGGATGAGTCCCGCGTACAAACCTGATCGCCAACTGGATCAGCTGTATTTGAATATCGATTCCGGAGCGGCCACGGTCATCACGAAATTCGACGGAAACCTTGGCGCTCTTCAGCATTTGAAATATGACGTCACGGCGCTCGCGCACTTCCTGCGAAACGAGACCTCGGTTCTGGTTATCGGAGTCGGCGGCGGCAGGGATATTCTGACGTCCCTGGTGTTCGGTCAACGTCACGTTACCGGTGTCGAAATCAACCCCGACATCCTGGGTGTCCTCACCGGCCGGTTTGCGGAATACGCCGGCAGCCTGCACTTGAATCCCGCGGTGACGCTTGTTCACGACGAGGCCCGAAGCTATGTTGCGCGATCCTCAGAACAGTTCGGGATCATCCAGGCGTCGCTCATCGACACATGGGCGGCGACGTCTGCGGGCGCTTACGTTCTGACTGAAAACGGCCTCTATACAAAGGAGGCCTGGGTCACGTTTTTGAACCACCTCACGGCCGACGGAATCCTGACCATGTCGCGCTGGTACTACGAGGCGCAGCCGGCGGAAACGTTGCGGCTGACGGCGCTGGCAACGGCCTCGCTGACGGAAATCGGGGTTGAAGATCCGCGCCGGCACATCATGGTCGTCCGAAAGCAGGACACATCGGAGGTCGGGCAATACAGCGTCGCGACGATTCTGGTGTCGCGCCGTCCATTCACAGATGAAGAAATCGATCATATCGGCCAGTTGTCCAAAGACATGGAGTTCGTCCCGGTGCTGACACCGCGACTGGCCGAACGACCGGAGTTCGAAGCCGTGGCATCGCGCGACGGGTATGACGAACTGGTCCGGACCTACCCGCTCAACATTGCGGCTCCAACCGACGATACGCCGTTCTTCTTCCACATGCTGCGGGCCGGGGACCTGCTGAAGCCCGAGACGTATCAGGGGATGAATCAGATCAATCTCAAGGCGGTGAAAGTCCTGGGGACGCTTCTCGGTATCGTCACCGGTCTGAGCGTGCTTGCGATCGTTGCGCCGCTTGCGCTTCGCAGGCGTGTACGACAGACGCATTCCGTCTGGCTGATGGTGTATTTCGCCGCGATCGGTTTGGCCTTCATGATGGTCGAGATCGGGCAACTCGAGCGCCTGATCGTTTTCCTCGGTCATCCGATCTACGGTCTGACGGTTGTACTCTTCGTGCTCTTGCTCGCATCGAGTATCGGCAGCTTGTATTCGCATCGACTGGCCCGGTGGCTCTGGTTGTTACCGGTGGTACTCGCGGGCTTCATCTTCGCCGGGCCGCCGCTGACCGCGGCGCTGGCGGCGGCATCAACACCCGTGCGCATTCTGGTATCGGCGGCGCTGTTGTTTCCGTCAGGCTTTTTCATGGGGATGGCGTTCCCGCTGGGCATCAAGAAAGCCGAATACACACATGAAAGCGCGCCGACCGCGTGGTATTGGGGAATCAACGGAGCGTTCTCGGTCGTGTCATCCGTGCTGGCAGTCGTGGTCGCGGTTTTTTGGGGCGTTACGATGACGCTCGTAGTGGGATTGGCGGCCTACGTCGTGGCGCTGGTTGCGCTGACGCAGACGGAAGGAAAACATGCGTAGAACATTGAAAAACACACTGGGCGCCCTCCTGGCCACATTGGCCGTCGCGATCGTTTCCATATCAGCGGTTGCCCCGGATCGCCTCAAAGCGCATGTCGAATGGCTTTCCAACCCCGTTTTGGAAGGACGCCGCGCCGGCTCGAATGGCGCAGCGATGGCTGCCGAGTACATTTCGACAGCGCTGAGGGATTTCGGCGCTTACGTTCAGATACAAAATTTCGGCGGACGGCGACAGAACGTCATCGGAAAAATCGGTACAGCGGAACGCTACATCCTTCTCGGCGCGCACTACGATGGCCAGGGGCCAGGTATGCCTTCGGCGAGCGACAACGCCACGGGAGTCGCCGTCATACTCGAATTGATTCGGGAACTGAAGGGCAGGGAACTGCCGGTATCGCTTGTGGTCATCGCGTTTGACGACGAAGAGCAGGGGCTGAACGGTTCCCGTTACTACGTCGACAATCCTCTCTACCCGCTAGCCAACGCGCAGGCCGCGATCATCTTCGACACGATGGGCCGCCAGTTCATGGATCTGTCCAGTTGGACGATGTTCGTTCTCGGCGCGGAATACTCGAAGGACCTCGCCGCCGTCGTGGAAAAGCGCACTCGCGCCGATATGCTTGTTGCCGGTACAGATCTGATTGGCCCGCGCAGCGACTTCGCCGGATTTGCGTTGAAAAAAGTGCCCTATTTGTTTTTCACCCACGCCACCCACAAGGACTATCACGGTCCGGGCGATACCGCCGATCGAGTGAACTACACAAGGTTGGCCCAGGACACCGATCTCGTCGCCGACATTATCCAGGACATCGCGCGTCTCAAAACTCAACCGGCGTTTCTCGATATGCCGGTTTATCCTGCGGCGGAGCTCACGGCGCTTCAGCGCGTAATGGAACTCGTGGAGAAGGAGCGAAAGGATCTTCCGCAAGCGTACCGGCTGATGTTCGCTGACTTCAAAGCGCGTCTGAAATCCGACACCACGCGCGAAGTTCGCCGGATTGCCACAACCGCACTACTCGCTTTGGCCACACCACGAATGTCCGGCTTCATGGTCAGTTTCTTTCTCGGCCCGTACTACGAACGCGAAAACCGGCCCGAGATCGCGGCGGCGATTTACGAAGAAGCTCTGAAGTTTGAGACCGATCCCGCAGAGCGCCGCACCCTGGAAGAGAAGATCAAAACGCTCCGCGCCGCCCCTGCGAAATGACTCGGACTGACTGTCGACAATAGGACATCCGTCGAATACGATGTCGGTTCGCGAAAGGAAGCTCCTATGAAGAAAAAAGCAAACCTCCTGGGTTTAGTTGTGCTCGCGTTTATCGCGTTGACGAGCTTTGCGGCATCAACAGTCGGTGTGTTCTCAACCTGGGATGCCGACTTGATGAACATCGAGAACGTCTCTCAAACCGGATCCGGTGCCTACGTCGCAGTCCTCGATACGGGGCTGGTTCCATATTGGAACGAGTATTTTCCGAAGGCTCGTGTGGCGACGCATCTGGGGACCGGATTCAGCCAGCAGGTGATTTTTAAAGTAGCCAATCTCGATCCCTGCGGCGTTTCCGCCGAACCCGGTAAACTGCAGCAGAGCACCTGGGTTGGCTCAACGGGATCCACTCACGGCACGCACGTCGCAAGCACAATTCTCGGGTACGACTATTACAGCAACTTCGACGCAGCTGCCGGATTCCCGCTTCCACCTGTAACGGTGCGGGGTATCGCACCAAACGTCACGGTCATTCCAGTCAAGGTGTTGGCGGATTACCAACTTCCTGCTCTTCCGAAATGCGACAACCCGGGACCGATACCGTCGCAGAAGGTTGTTTTCGGCACGGATGAAATGATCATCGCCGGCATCCGTTATGTGACCGGACTCGCAAAAGCAGGATACCGGCCGATGGTGATCAACATGAGTCTGGGCGGGCCGGATTTCACCGCTGGTGAAAAAGCTGCGATCGATGATGCCATCGCAAACGGTGTGATCGTTGTGGCAGCCGCGGGTAATGAAGGAGAGTTCGGAATGGGGTTCCCGGGAGCTTATGCCCCGGTCATTTCAGCCGGCGCTGCGGGTTGGACAAAAGAGTGGCTGAAGCCGACCGACGGAAATCCGCGGTACCGAATGTGGTGGTTGAAATACCCATTCGCTCCAATGTTGCCCAACAGTGGAGAGACAGCCGATCCGACTTCAGTGAACGATCTCTATGTGACCGAGTTCAGCAGCCGCGCCCTGGCCGGGCAGCAGCTTGATGTTCTCGCGCCCGGCTCGTGGGTTCGAGGGCCATTCCCCGGTGATCAGGGCTTCTCGCGTCTGCCGTGGCATTCACGCGGTATCGGCGATCTTCGTGGCAGCCAGACGAACTTCTTTTACGTCGGAGGGACGTCCATGGCCAGCCCGCACGTGGCTGCAGTGGCTGCGCTCATGCTGCAGAAGAACCCGACTCTGACGCAGGCTCAGGTCGAAACCATCATCAAGAGCACTGCGCTTCCGGTTCCACCGAACGGCAACCGCGACATCTTCGACTTCGATCATCCAGCAACGATCTCGTGGGACGGCAACTGCGACGGCGATCCATGTGATGCCGTCGGAGCCGGTTTCGTCCTGGCCGATGCTGCGATCGCGGCAACGCCGTAACAATTAGCGCTGCAACGTAAACGTTACCGTGATCGTTGTACTCACTTCGACCGGCTCACCATTCAACAAGGTGGGCCGGTACTTCCACTGTTTGACCGCATCCAACGCCGCCTGATTCAGCAGAGGATGGCCTGAGATCACACGAAGGCTTTGGATCGATCCTTCCTTATCGATAACCGCGTCGAGAAGAACAACTCCTTGTGTCCGGGTGACCTTCGCGAGCGGCGGATACTCCGGCTTTACCTGGTGGATCAGCATGGCCGCTTGCGCCACCCCGCCCTGTCGGATTGGCGTGGCTTTGATCGCCGGTGGTGGCGATAGTGCCGGCGGGGCAGGAGCCGGCGGACCCGAAGGTCGAGTAGGGACGACACCGGGCGACCCGTCTCCGAAGCTTCCGAGGATGTCGCTCAGGCCTCTGCCGTTGCCCGGTGGCAGAGGACTGGGTGCCAATGAAATCGAATCGTTAACGCGGGCGATCTCGTCGGAAATGGTTGTCGGCGGCGTCAAAGCCGACGGCGCAGGCAATGTGTCCGCGCCGCTTATAGCGTTTTGTGCGCGCGGCTGCGTCGCCGAGAACACGTCCACGGGTTGCGGCTGGATTCTTTGCGGCAAGAACAACGTTGTGTCGATTTCGGGAAGCATCACCGCCTGTGTCTGCAACATGGGAATGACCAGGAGCGCAATTACCGTCACCACATGCGCCAGGACCGACACTGCTGCCGTCAGAGGGTTGCGGGCTTTGTTCTGCCGTTGCGATTCGAACAATGAGTCTTCGAGCATGTTTGATCTCCTTTTGATGAACCTCCCCGGGGAGAAGCAAACCTGCCGGCTTTGTTGATGGGATTAGACACCGCTCGCAGACCGTTGTTCCGCGGTTCTGTTTAACGGGAGAAGCGGTAACCGTGACCGTGCACGGTCACGATGTATTGTGGATTCTTGGGATCGTCTTCGATTTTCTGGCGAAGCCACGCGATGTGGACGTCGACGGTTCGCGTCAGCGGTATGGCTTTGTATCCCCAGACGTCCTGCAGCAATTCGTCTCGCGAAAGGACTGCTCCCTTCCGTTCGATCAGATAGCGAAGCAGCCTGCACTCGCGCTCGCCCAGGGCCGTTTCCTTGCCGTTCTTGCTGACCCGCGCGGTTGTGAAGTCCACGTGGATTCCGTCGAAGTCGTACGTCCTTAACTCCTGACGCGTCCCGCCTGCCGTGCGGCGCAGAAGCGCTTCGACGCGGGCCTGGAGTTCCGGGGTTTCAAAAGGCTTTGTGAGGTAGTCGTCGGCTCCCGCTTTGAGTCCCTGGACTTTGTTATTCAGTTCGCTCCGCGCGGTCAGCATCAGAATCGGTGTATTCACGCCGTTTTTTCGAAGGTGGCGGCAGACGTCGAATCCGTTACGCGAGGGCAGCATGACGTCGAGGATGATCAAGTCGTAAAGCTGCGACATGGCGAGTTGCTGTGCGTCCAGGCCGTCCCCGGAACTTTCCACGGTGTATCCGTCCGCCTTCAACAGATCGGTAAGGGTGCGACGGAGGTTTGTTTCGTCTTCCACCAGCAGAATGCGGGCCCGGCTCATAAAGAAGCTGCCGGGATGTGAAGGGTGAATGTCGCGCCACCGTGCGGCGCCTGATCGAACGTGACACGGCCTCCCTGCGCTTGCATGATCCGTTTGACGAGGTGAAGGCCCAAACCGTTACCCGGCACGTTGGAGCCGACATTTCTTCCCCGATAGAAGGCTTCGAACAACTGCCGCTGGTCGGCG
>Ga0137314_1000469_pt1 | contig 11777 bp, 9 predicted proteins | sample EasRivERMZT199_2_FD_102289 | JGI IMG/M metagenome (GOLD analysis project Ga0137314, IMG submission 102289) | Soil microbial communities from meander-bound floodplain in the East River, Colorado, USA - East River MetaG ERMZT199_2 | ecosystem: Environmental > Terrestrial > Soil > Floodplain ... | reverse complement strand
GACTTCGAAATCATCAAGTAGCTCCTGAAAGGTACATCATGAGCAAGACCGCCTACTACGTCGCTCGCAGCCAGACCGTGCAGTACGGTCCGCACGATTTCATCAACGAACTGAAGCCTGTGCCCGCGGGCGCGCTCTCGGACGCCGAGTTGGCCCGCCTTGCAGGGCTCGGCGTCCTTCAGACGCTCGAGCAGCAGCTCGCCGGCCCGCAGCCCACCGTTGTCGCGCCTGTAGAGAACCTGGTCTCGATCTGGGATCGGGATCCTGCCGACCTGAAGGGCAAGACCTTGGCTCAGCTCAACGTCATCGTCGGCGAGATCGACGACACGGTTGCCGAGTTCGAGGACGAGAGGGAGGCCATCGCGCAGCTCACGAAGGACTTCAAGGCGAAGTCAGTCGTGAAGGATCCGCCGAAGGGCGTCACCCAGAAGTCGAACAAGCCCAAGCCCGAGCGGACTGAGGAAGACAGCCAGGTCGCTACGGCGTAACTCATGGCCTCCGCTCCCCTATTCCAGAGCCGGGACGATCTCCTCGGGGCTCTCCGCCTCGGCGGATCGGCGCTGAAGGAGAGTTCCATCCCTGTCGTCGATGACGGCATCGACGCGGCCAGGGGCGAGTTCTGGGCGAGGCTCGGCGGCTCGCGTGTGCAGGAGCTTCTTGCCCTTCCGGTGGTGGAGAATCCGTTGCCGACCGACGGGAACGCGAACCTGCGCTCACTCGCGGTGCGCACGGAGAGGCTCCTCGTTCGCTACGAGCTCATGCTCACGATGCCCGTACTCGTCATGGATGCCGGTGCTGCGGCGCAGGAATCCTGGAACGATGAGGGAGCCTTTCGCGCGCAAGGTGGTTTCTCGCGCAGCAGCGATCGAACCGCCCTCAAGCTCAAGATCGACGAGAACTTCGAGGTCCTCGCCGGTGACGAGAGCCCCGGGGCCACGACCAGCATCCAGGGCGTGACCATCGGACCGAATGACGAGGACGACCCGGAGTACCTGGGTGAGAAGATCCTCGGCCGAACCACGGGGATCTTCCCGTGAGCGCCTTCATCAAGATCCGCGTCTGGAACCAACTGCTCGCGCTCGTCGCGGCGGGGGGGTTCTTCGCGGTCAACTACGACCCGACGACCCGAGCCGCGAGCGTGGACACGAGCAAGAGCATCGTGCCCTCCTCGGTCATCGGCAACCGCACGGCTTCGACCTACCGAGCCCCGTTGGTCAACCGCCGCGAGCCGCTCCTCCGGGAGCGCGAATCGATGACGTTCGAGTTGACGCTCGTGTTCGATCGAGAGGTCGTCACCGAAGCGTTCGAGTTCGCCATGAATCAGGGCGTCGCCATCCCCGAGGGTGACGGGTGCCCGCTCCTGTTCGTCGACATGCTCAGTGACGCGAACGTCGAGCCGCCGAGACAGGACAGCAACTCAGGAACCAAGATCACTTACACGCTGCTTGTGAGACCCAAGACAGCCTGACCATCAACCAGAAGGACTCCTACCATGCCCACCAAGTTCAGTTCGGGCCAGGCGAACGCGAACAACTACGTTCTCGGCCGCGGCAAACTCTATTTCGCCAACCTCAACGCTGGCGGATTCCCGATGGAGTTTCGGGACCTCGGCAACGCGAGTGCGATGTCGTACTCGATGGAGACCGAGGAGATCGAGCACTTGTCCTCGCGAGGCGGTTTGAAGACCGTCGACAAGAAGGTCGTCGTCTCGCAGACGCAGAGCATCTCGTTCACGCTCGAAGAGATGAACCTCGACAACCTCGCGCTCTTCGTCGCCGGCGACACGGTCTCGCGGTCGCAGACCTCGGGATCGGTGACGTGTAACCAGGGCATCTGGTTGAGCGGCTTCGGGCGCTGGTACAACATCTACGTCGGGACCGATCTCAGCGCGGCGTATCCGCCCGCGACGTTCACGGATCGGGTGTTCGACCTCGCGTCGGTGACGTCGGTCACGATCGACGCCGGCGGAGCGGTGCTGGTGCCGGGGACGGATTACCTCACCGACTTGAAGTGGGGCCGCATCTTCATCCTCAACACCCCGGCGACCGGCACGTTGACCCCGACGACCAAGCTCGACATCGTCTACGTGAAGGAAGCCCGCACCGTCGAGGAGGTCCGCGCGCTCAAGGTTTCGTCGCTGGTTGGATCCCTGGAGTTCATCCAGGAGAACCCGGCGGATAGCGCCGAGACGCCGCTCCTCTACCACTGGCACAGGACCACGCTCTCCGGCAACGGGGAGTCGGGCCTCATCAGCGACGAGTTCGGCTCGATGCAGTTCGCGGCGAAGGCCGAGGCCGTCGAATCGGTCGACTCCCTCTCGCCGGTTCTCCGCATCACGAACACGTTCTAACCCCCTCGGTTCGTTCGACCACAGGCATGTCCCGGGAAGACGTGCCTGTGGTCTCACCCTTCTGAAAGGCAGGTCACATGCGTCCAGCAGCACCCCAGGCGCCCGCGGGGGCGCGATCGTTCATGCGCAACCGGAGCATCGAGGTTCCGGTCGAGTTCGACGACGGCTCGCGCCCCATCAAGTTCTACCCCGTCTCGGTGGGCCATCTCCAGGGCTTGCGCTCGATCGGCGCCGAGCTCGCGAAGTCGATCACCACCCTCTTCAGCATGAAGAGCATGGGCGTCGGCACGCAGACGATCCGGAGCATCGGGGACAAGAGCAAGCCGGAGACCCTCGGCGAAGAGACGGTCATCGAGGCGCCTTCGCAGACCACGATCAAGTACCGGCTCGAGGAGCGGAACAAGGCCATCGACGCCGCGTTCAACTGCCTCTTCCACGAGCAGAACCTTCTTATCGTAGCCGGGCTCATCGCGGATTCGATGCGCGATGAGGGACTTACTGCGGAGGAGATCGTCAAGCTTGATCTCGATCTCGTCGTCGAACTTTGCACCGCGGTCCTCAAGGCGAACGCGAAGTCTTTTCCGAAGAGGTTCCAGACCATCGCCGAGAAGGTTCGGGACCAGATGACCGAGGCTCTCGGCGGCGAAAGACCAAGTTCATCGCCGACACCGACGGAGGAAAGCGACTCCTCGCCGAAATCGAGCGACAGTCAGCCGCCAAGCACCACGCCAAGCGACCCAGGCAGTTAACCGATGACGAAGCCGATTGGGAACAGTTCGAGATCGCCATCCTCGACGTCGTCTCATTCGGCTTCACGTTCGACGAGGTCCTCAAGTTCGACGTGCAGAGCTTCGACGATCTCGTCGCCCAGATCGCCCGCGTACGTGCGGCTGAGCGGGTCGACAGACTAATGCTCACCTTCTACGGAGCGCAGGCAAGTCAGAAGGACGTGAACAGGCTCTCGAAACAGATCGTCGGAAATGGTTGAAGGACCGAACAGGACCGGGCTCGATTACTCGATCGAAGCCCACGACAAGTTCTCGGCGAACCTCGACAAGTTCATCGAGAAGATCTCGCAGTCCAGGGCGGCTTTCGCAGGGCTGAAATCCGAGATCCAGGCCGGCGGGGCCGCGGCGGGGGCGAACGCTGCGGTCGACGCGCAGAACAGACTCGCGCAGGCGGTCGAGAAGACGACCGCGGCCCGGAAGAAGGGCCTGACGGAAGAGGAGCGCGCGGAGAAAATCCGTCAGAGGGCGATCCGTCTCGCTGCCGACAAGTTCGAGTCGGGAAGCAACTCCATCGGTGCGCAGATCAAGAGGAGGGAGGCGGCGCTCAAGAAGGCCGAGGACGACCGGGCGAAGCGATCTGACAACGATGCGAAGAAGGATGCGGACCGTGCGAGGAAGTCGGCGACCGAGATCCTGCGCATCGAGCGCGAGGCCCTTCAGAAGCTCGCGACTCTGCGGGAGGCCCACCAGAACAAGACTGGTGGCACGCAAGCGAGGCAAGCCAAAAAGGACGCGGACCGAGCCAAGGCTGACTTGGCCGATCGTCTCAACGCCGAGAAGTCCGGCCTTCAGAAGCTCGCGGCTCTGCGCGAGAAGTCGCAGAACGCACTCGGGACCTCTGCCTTCAAGGTGCAGCAGGCCGATGTTCAGAAACTCCGGCAGGCCGAGATCGCGCTCGCGCAGCTCGCCGAGAAAGAACAGAACAAGGTCGGCGGCGCGCAGTTCCGGAAGCAGCAGGCGGCCCAGGCGAAGCGTGAGGCCGAGGAGGCTCGCCGGCAGGCCCGTCTGCTTCGCGAGGAGTTGACCCATGGCGAGAGCGCCGCGAACCGGTTTCTCTTCACGTTCCGTCGACTCGTCGGCGTCTTCGCGGTCTTCGCCGCGATCCGGCTCGCCGTTCGCGAGTTCAACAACGCCGTGCGTGCAGGCATCAACTTCAACCGCACGGTTGAGGACGCGACGCTCGGGATCCAGAGCCTCCTCGCCGCTACCGGCACGCTTGCGACGGCGCAGGGGCGGGTCACGTCCGGCGCCGAGAAGTTCGTGCTCGCGCAGCGTGAGGCCCGTCGGCAGGTCGAGCTTCTCCAGAAGGACGCCGTCAAGACGTCGGCCACGTTCGAGCAGCTCGTCGAGACGTTCCAGACCGCTCTTGCCCCCGGTCTCCGTGCCGGTCTGACGCCCGATCAGATTCGCCAGTTCGCGATCAAGATCTCGCAGGGAGCGCAGGCAATCAACCTCCCGCAGAACCAACTCGCCGAAGAAATCCGGTCGCTGCTCCAGGGCACGATCCAGGCGCGCACCACGCGGCTCGCGACGGCGCTCGGCATCACGAACGAGGACATTCGCCGTGCGAAAGAGTTGGGCAAGCTCTCTGAGTTCCTCCAGGAGAAGTTCTCCGCATTCGAGTTTGCGGCGGAGCAGGGCGCGAACCGTTTGACGATCTTGTTCTCGAACCTGGACAAGACGATGCGCCTCATCCTCGGCGCTGGCGCGTTCGACTTCTTCAACGAGATCAAGGTCCAGGTCGCGGAGATCGTCTCGAGCCTTCAGTCGGTCGGACCCGACGGTATCATCGTGAACCCGGAAGCCGTTCGTATCGCCCGAGCCGTGTTCAACATCCTGTCCGCGGTGCTGCGGACCGCCCGCGATATCACGTCCGGGTTCTCGCTCCGGCAGGCCGCCGAGACCGCCGAAGATATCTCCGAGACGCTCAGCACGATCGTCACCCTCACGGGATCGTTTGTGAAGGGCATAATCCAGGGCTTCCGAGCCGGCTTCACGTTCGCATCGAACATGTTCAAGGCTGTGCGCGACACGGTCGCCGCGACGAAGGCGTTCCCGTTCGATCAGTTCAAGGCGTCGGCACAGGCGTTCGGCGCCCTTGCCGGCCTCGCGCTCGCGTTCAAGGGGTCGATCCTCCTGGTCGTCATCCCGGCGACCATCCTCTTCCGCATCTTCGTCTCGGTGGTGCGGTCGGTGCGCGAGATCGTCGGGTGGGCCCGCATCCTCGTGAGCTTGTTCGCGAGCGCCGCGACACAGAGCGCGGTCCTCGCCGGCCCATGGCTCGTGCTCGCAGGGGTCATCGCCGCGGTGGTCTCCCTGCTCAACAGCTCGTTCATCCGGTCGATCGAGATCGGTGGTGTGCGCATTGGCGCGATTGTGGACCTCTTCACGAACGACTTGACCGATGCGGCCGAGGGCTTTTTCGCACGGATCGAGAAGGGCTGGATCGCGTTCGAGTTCCTCGGCACGAAAGCCGTCCGCAGCTTCATCAATGGCACCAAGTCGGACTTCCTGGACCTCCAGAAGGGCATCCTTTCGATCCCCGCGGCATTCGGGAACGAGGCGGCCCTCGAAGCATTCGGCAAGCTGGTCGTCGAGCAGCAGAACCTCAAGAAGACCAACGAAGAGCAGTCGAACGCAGAGCTCGATAAGGCCGCGAAGAAGATCGTGGCGATTGATGCTCAGATCAAGAAGAACAAGGAGCTGCGCGACGAGCGTGCGAAGGCGGAGGTTCTCCGTCCGGGGATCTCTCTTGAGGAGGCGCTCGACAAGGCGCGCACGTCGCTGCTCGAGTTCCTCGGCGTCAACATCAAGGTCTCGGACGAGATCAAGGAGCAGGAGGAAGGCGCCAAGCGGTTCGCTGACGTCTTCGCCGACTTCCCGGTCATCGTCGGCCGCACGCGCGAGGAGCTGGAGCAGCAGGGCAAGATCCTCGAAGACCTCCGTGAGCAGGCGTCGCTCGTTCGCGAGGAGTTGGACTTCGAGGTCGCCGCGGCAGGCATTGAGGGCTTCGCCCGTGATGCGCTAAGCCTCTTCCGCGAGTCGGCTACCGAACTCCGCAAGTCGACGAAGGAGTTCACGGTTCAGCTTCAGCAGGCGCAGGCGACGCTCCAGGGCCTTGCCAAGACCGAGCAGGAGATCCGCCAGGAGATCGAGAAGACCGGCAAGATCAGGCAGGAGGACGCGACCCGTCTCGCGAACCTCGGCCAGGCCCTCGCCGACCTGGAGAGCAAGCGCGCGGGATTCCTCCTCGAAGAGAAGGTGCAGACCGCGCAGCTCGTCGAGTTCCAGGCCAAGGGCAACAAGAAGGAACTCGACGCGCTCAACGACCGGATCGCGAAGCGGAAGGAGGAGGAGAAGATCCTCGCCGGCCAGAAGGACTTGATCGTCGGAGAGTCGGAGACGATCCTCGATCGCCTCAACCTGGAGAAGGGCGCGCGGAACGAGATCCTCGACCTCGTGAAGCGGCTTGCCGAGACGCTCGGCAATCAGGCCCTTCAGACCGAGACGATCGCGCAGATCAACAAGGACACGGCCGCGCTCGCCGGCAAGATTAGCGAGATCGAGATCCAGAAGCTCCAGAAGCTCTTGCCGCAGGAGTTGAAGCGTCTCGAGATCTCGCGCGCCCGCCTGCGGGTCGAGTTGGAGAACCTCCGCCTCGCTACCGCGGTTGCACAGCTTCCGCAGGCCGGCGCCCAGAACGACTTCCTCCGCGAGCTCGCCGCTGTTGCCGAGAAGCTGCGCCTTGAGAAGCTCACGAGCGATGAGCTGCTCAAGCAGAAGCAGGCGAAGATCGACGCCGCCAAGATCCAGCTTGAGCGCGTGCGGGGCACGGCCGCCGAGGCCGACGTCGCGAAGCAGATCACCCAAGAGACTGAGGAGTTCAACCTCCAGCTCCAGGGATCGGTCGCGCGTGCCCAGGCCCTCTTCATCGAACTCGACAAGGTCAACAAGAAGCTCGAGGAGCCGGTCCAGGCCGGTTTCAATCAGGCGCTTGAGGATTTCGTCAACAACGCGAACGACGCCTTCACCCGGACGCGCCGGATCATGGAGGAGGTCCTCGGTGGCGGTATCCGCACCATCGGCGACATCTGGGTCGACGCGATCGACCCGACGAAGAAGCTCGACCTGCTCAGCCGCGTGCGGGAGTTCATCTCGAGCATCAGCCGGATCGTGATCGAGGAACTCGCGAAGATCGCGCTTGTCAAGGCCTTGCTCGAGCCTCTTGGTTTCGGATCGGGTGGCACGGGCGCCGCCCAAGCCGCCGCGGCTACCGCGATCACGGCCGCCGCCAGCGCCGCCGCCAGCGCCGCCCTTGCCGCCGCGCAGGCCGCGCAGGCGGCCACCCTCGTCACGGGCGCGGCCGTCATCCGCGCGGGCGGTGGGGGCGTCTTCGGGTTCGCCGAGGGCGGCCACATCACGACCCGGACAGCAAACACGGCCTGGCCCTCCCCCGCTCACGCCCATGCCCCAGGGCATGCCGCGGGTGGGCGACCGGCCGGGCTTCACCCAAGCGACACGGTGCCCATCTGGGCGGCCGTAGGCGAGTTCGTGCAGAGCGTCGGCGCCGTGCGCAAGTACGGGCTCGGGTTCATGTCGGCCCTGAACGAGGGCCGGTTCGATCCGAGCGCCCTTCGCTCCATGACCGGCGTCCGTTCGGCGGAGACCCACCGGCAGGCGGTCCGTGTCGGCTTCGCTTCGGGCGGCCAGATCGGACCGAAGGATGGTCAGCGCACCGGTAGCGCCGACCAGCGCCCGATCACGATCATCAACCTCAGCTCCCGCGAGGAACTACTCGCCGAGCTGGCGAGCCGGACTGGGCAAGAGATCCAGGTCAACGTCATCCGGGCGAACCGGCACAAGTTGGCACGGCCATGATCGATCATAAGAGCGAGGAGAGGATGGACAGGATCGTCGTCGCCTTCGACTGGTTCGTTCTACTCAGCATTATTGGATTTGTTGCGGGGGTATTTCTGTTGTGAGCTTCGTCGAAGGAGGGTTCACCCACGGCGGCAACGGCCTCATGAAGCAAGTCATGAGGGAGATGCTCGCCTCCGGCTTCTGGACGATCCAGGAGTCGATCGGGAACCGTGCCGGCGAGCTCGCCGCTGCGCCTGTCGCCCAGAGCACGACCCGTCCGGTCACGGTGAATGTCACGGGTCTCGCCCCGAACACGGACATCCAGCTCCCTATCTGCATGCTCGGGGCGAACTGGGTTGCCCGGAAGAACTTTTCCGCCACCGTCACGCAAGGCGTCGACTACACGATCGACCGCATCCGCGGCACGATCCAGATCTTGAACGGCGGCGTGTTCGTGGCGGCAGGCGTTGGCACCGGCAACTTCACGCTCGACGCGAACTTCGAACTGATGCGCGGGTGGATCGTGCTGAAGAGCACGGGCATCAGCACCCAGGAAACCATCTACGTCGGGATGGAGTTCGACACGATCTTAAATAGCCAGAGCGCGAACCCCGTGCGCTCGGGAGCGAGCGTGGCGGTCTTCACCGCCTGGACGAACGCGGTCACGTCGTATTCCCTCGCCCCCATCACGGCCAGGAACAAGTTGACCGACGACGTCCTCTTCTTCGTGAAGCCCAACATCGAGGGCGTCTACCAGGCGAACATCTCGAAGGATCGCGTGCTCGCGTTCGGGGAGACCGACAGTCTCGCGGCGTGGTTCTTCGCGGGCGCCCTCGCCCGCTTCCGTCCGATCGTGGAGCAGCCCTTCGTGACGTCCCTCATGGGGAACACGGCCGGTGACGACGCGGACGCCGAGGGCCCGGTCGGGGATACGAATCAACCGAGCATTCACGACACGCAGACGGGCTCTTGCTGGCTCTACGACCTCGCACGGTTCGCGGACACGACGAACCCCGTCGAGTTGAACGCGAACCACTGGACGTTCGAGTCTTCCGCCATCTCGGCAGGGGTAGCGTTCACGCCGAGCGAGGCGCTCCTGAACTCACCCGCGCCCGGTGCTGCGCGGCAGTATTACTTCGAGCTGCATGATGTGATGGTCGGTCGCAACACGACCCTCCTGAACAACCAAGCGAGCGTCCTCTACGGCATGGCCGAGGGCCTGAAGACCGTTCTGATCTTCGATGCGAGGCACAACCTCGAACTCACGCTTGAGGGCGTGGTGTGGCGGCTTTGGCGTGTCGGCAGCAGCCCCTTCCGCTTCGTCGCGGTGAGCAAGTCATGACCGTCCAGGACCCGATCCACAACTTCACCCTCTACAACAACACGTCGGGGCACGCCGACGCGATCCTGGACAAGCTCCGGATCGCGGCGCTCGCAGCAGGTTGGATCGTAAACGAGTGGGACACCTTCCCGGCGATCGGAACAACGATCGGTGGACGTGAGCTCTACTTGCGCACGAACGCGGGCGCGGGCCTGAGCCAGCACAGCTTCTTCAGCCTGAAGGCGCACATGGGCCAAGGTGCCGACCACACGGGCATCGCGATCTACGCGAACACCGGATACAGCCCGAGCTTCCGGGTCGACAACCAGCCCGGCATGTTCGCACGGCACGGCAGCGACATCCTGAACGCCGCGCTGTGGACCGAGATCTTCTCCGGGCTCTGGGACAACGGCGGGCCGAATGGCGACCCACTTGACACCGGGAAATACAAGACCCCCGGCGGCGCGGTCCCGTTCCTCCAGACGAACAAGGCGCACTTCACTTGCCGGAACGGCGGCACGCTCGACAAGCTCTGGTTCATCCAGGACACGAGTGCTCGGGTGCTGGCTGCGCTCTGGTACGTCGACAACGTCCTCCAGTGCCTCGTCATCGGGAAGATCTACTACGACGACGAGGGCGTCGCGCCGAGCAACTTCGACGGCCAGCTCCTCGCCGGGTGGGCGATGAAGTACGACGATCGGCTCCTCTTGAACCCGCCGATCAACGATAGCCTCGGCGGCGAGCGGACCTCGGCCGCGGCTGACTCGGCCCCGTTCGCCATGATCCGGAACCGGACCGTGGGGGGTGTGACGTTCCCTTCGGGCACCCCGACAGGCACGCCGTTCTTCCAGTGCGGCACGGTGGTCAAGAGCTTCGACCGCATCGAGGCGACGGACAACTTGAACCAGGTGAACTCAAGCGCCGGGCATCGGCCGGATCAGACCTTTGGCGCGACGCACAACAACCTCCAGGCCGCGCTCTTCCCGAATCCGAAGCTGACGATCCACTACGAGGCCCTTGCCGGAAGTCAGAATCGAAGGGCGGTAGCGCGGCACCGGAGGATCTCTCGGTGGCCGAACGGCGGCGCGCTCGCGGGCGCGTACCCGCAAGGGCAGGGTTCCGTCGACTGGGCGGACTCGCGCTACGGCTTCCCCTGGTACTTCGTCCCGACGGCGGGACTGAACCCGGGCGACATCATCACGAACGGCACGCGCCGTTACCTCGTATTCCCCGGCAACCGCGGAGGGGTTGATCCTTTCGCATCCCACCGATGGGCCGGCATCGGGTTCAGGCTCACGGACATCTAACCCGTGGCCCTGTTCACCTACACCCCCGGCGGGACCGTTCTTTCGATCCCGACTTTCGTGCCGACAGCATCGGCCGCTTTCGTGGCCGGGCCCTCCTTGCCCGCGGCCGTCGTCCCGCCCGTGTTCACGCTCACGACGGCGCCCTTCCCGGTCGTATCGATCGGGACGCTCTACGACACCATCTGGCTATTCCGGATCTTCCCGACCACGGCACTCGGGGGCGTCGTGCCTCCGCGCACGCTCGGTTACGGGAACGTTCTGACCGACATCGTGGACCCGTGCTTGATCTTCAGTTCGTACAGGTTGGCGGCCCAACTGGGGGCGTTGTTGCAGGCGGGGACGACTCAAGGCGTGGTCTTGAGTACCCCCAACTACAACCCGTCCATCCCGCCGCCGAATCCGCCTGCACCCACGTCCACGACCCCCTTCGCGCTGCCGGCCGCGATCCAGCCGGGTCAGCAACTTCCGTTCGACGTTGTGATCTACGTCGATAACGATTTCTCGACGATCGCCGTGATCTACTCGAGCGTCGTCACGGCCACGACCGCCGCGGGCGTGAGCGTCTTCTCGTTCCCCTTCTTCGTGAGCGGCTCGCGCGCCGTGCTCATCCAGTTCTTGCCGGACTGGAAAGAAGCGCCGCCGGCGCTCACGATCGAGTTCAAGGACGACATCTTCGACAGCGACCAGCACGACGAGCAGCGGACGACCACGCTCCTTCCGCGCGTCGCGAACGTCCCGGGCGAGTGCGCCCACCAGATCGACTACCAATACAAGAGCGAAGGCAGGCAGAGGTCCACGGATCTCTGGAACGCCCTTACCCGGGTGGGGGCCCGTCGGGCAGCCATCCCGATCGCGATCGAGCCGATCATCTCGGGTGCGGACGCCGCAGGCGTGAACACGATCACGTCGACCTACATCCGTCTCGAGCACTTCATCTTCCTCGGTGAAGAGATCGTGCGTCTCGATCGCAGGGATCCGTACTTCGCCGAGACCCGGAAGGTCATCGGCTTCAACTTCGACACGAACCAGATCAGCGTCGATGCGCCGTGGGGGGCATCCATCCCGGCGGTCCACCAGGAGTTCTACTTCGTCCGGTACTGCTACCTCGCAGGCGCGGCGCGGGAGAACGCGAGCGACGAGCACCAGGTCGT
>Ga0137314_1000466_pt1 | contig 11847 bp, 7 predicted proteins | sample EasRivERMZT199_2_FD_102289 | JGI IMG/M metagenome (GOLD analysis project Ga0137314, IMG submission 102289) | Soil microbial communities from meander-bound floodplain in the East River, Colorado, USA - East River MetaG ERMZT199_2 | ecosystem: Environmental > Terrestrial > Soil > Floodplain ... | reverse complement strand
TCCGCCGCGCCAACCAGGTACTCGGCATTGGTGGGCGCACCTCCGCCAGACAGCAGCAGCGAGACCAGGCCCATCACCGCGGGGCTCACCAGCACGACCCGCCCGTCGGCCAGCAACACAGCGGCCATCCCGTCGGCCCGGTCCTCGAGCAGTTTGCCGGCCAGGAGGTAGTCGGATCCTGGCACCAACGGGTTGCCCTGAATGTCGTTCGCCACGCGCCGCTACTCCACCACCAGGTAGGTCGTGAACCTGGTGAGCGTCGCGGTCGGCGCGCCCACGTAGGTGATCTGCAGTTCGAGCGCCGCGTTCGCCGCGATGTTGGCGTTCTGGTTGGGCGTCAGGACGTAGGCTGTGTTCGCGACCAGGTCGGCGCCGCCGCCCACACCGCCCAGCGCTGTGAACGTGCCGACGGTCCCGCTGAACAGGTTCTGCGCGGCCGTCAGGTTGCGCAGCTGGAACGTGACCTCGTTGCCCGACGTGCTCGTCGAGGCCGCGTTGCTCACCAGGATGATCTTCGTGACCGTGCGGGCCGCCGGCGACAGCCCGACGAACAGGTTGACCGTCGCGTTCACCGTGCCGTGCACGCCGGGCCCGAGCGTCTGCTGCGAGGTCGGCACGCCGAGGCGCGCAAAGATGTCCCACGCCGTGTTCGCGGCGTTGCGCTGCATCAGCAGACTGTTCGACTGATCGACCCAGAACTGATGGGCCACCGGGTTCGGTGGCGGTGACGTGCCCGCGAAGTGGTCGCGCAGCGTCGCGAAGGTATTGGGGATCTTCTGGGTCGCGACGACCGCCAGGTCGTCTTCCTCGGTGAACGGGGATTCGTAGGTCTGGGTCATGGTCAGTAGGCCGCCGCGACACGCAGTTCGCGGACGTAGGTCTGGTGGTTCAGGGTGCCGCGATCGAGGCGCAGCCGGATCTGCACCTTGCGCGCGGCGCGCACCTCGGGCGCCCGGTAGGTCTCCCACGAGCCCCAGGCGCTGCCATCGTGGAACCGGATCTCGATCCGGACGGCTGACCAGGCGCCGACGCTGCCGGCCGTGCCGATCGCCTGCAGCTCGCCGCGGTCCGCCGACGGCGTGCGCAGGTCCCGCAGCGACGTGCCGCTCATGTCGGCGACCCGCCGCTGCGACACGGGCCCGCGGCGCGCTGGCGAGGCCTCGCGCCCGCGGATCGACCACCAGCGCGCCTCGCCGCTGCCGATCGCGAACGTCAGGGCCCCGAGCTTCACGCTCTGCAGGCCGAAGTGGTCGACCCAGCAGGACCACCAGCAGTTCACCACCGAGCCGAGGTCGTGTTCCTGGCTCGTGTAGTAGCCGTGGTACTTGCCGGTCGCGATCACGAGCCGGTCGGTCGAGCCCCACGAGACGTCCGACAAGGTGCCGGGCGCCGACGCCACGAGCTCGATCTTGGGCCAGCTGGCGCCATCCGGCAGCTTGCGCGGCGCCGGCGCGGCGAACGTGACGGCGATGGGAAGTGGGCGGCTGCTGTAGAGGCCGTGCCGGCTGCGGGCGCGCACCCACAGGTTCGCGCCCGAGACGTTCGGCAGCTCGACCAGCAGGAACGGGTTGCGGGTCCTGGCGAGCCGCTGCGCCTCGTACCAATGCGTGCCAGCCCGCACCTCGTAGTAGTCGAGCTGCTGCATCGGCGGGTCCAGCGGGTCCCACTCGAGCAGGACGCCGCGGTCGGCGATGCGCGCGCGCAGGTGCGCGAGCGGCGGCAGGCTGATCCGCGGGAACTCGTCCGGCCGCACCTCGATGGTGGTCGAGTTCCCGGGCGGCGTGAACGCGCCGAACCGGTTCTGGAAGCTGACCGAAACGAGCCAGCTGGACCTGGGCGACAGGCCGGCGACCGGCAGTGAGCCAGTGCGCGACTCGCCGGCGAGCGTCCAGGTGTCGCCCTCCGGGGGTCGCACGAACACGCGCGCGAGCCGGTCCTCCTGCCCCGCCGGCCGGTCCCACGACACGAGGAAGTGGCCTGGCGTGCTGGCGCGTGCATAGACAAACCCGGCCGGCTCCGGCATGTCGGTCGAGCCAGTCCCGGCCCAGTCGCTGGTGTCCAGATCCGGCCCGATGTCGAGCGGATCGGTGCCGAAGATCTCGTCCGGGTCGAAGTCGTAGAACTCGGGGTGCCATTCGAGCCCCTGCACCTTGCGGCCCATGCCGTCGCCGGTCTCGATCCCGACGCACTCGTAGACCTTCAGCACGTTCCCGAGCGGGCCCAGCGCGATCGGCACGGCGGCCGCGAACGTCAGGGTCTTGGCGCCGCCGCCGGCCTGCGGCTGGGACATCGCGATGTCCGCGCCGGCCGCGAAGCTCTGGTCGCTGCCGCTCGTGGGCAGCCAGACCTCCTCGACCTTGAAGCCGGGCGGACTCGCGTCCGGCACAATGACGTGCGCGGCCCATTGCTCTGTCGCCGGCACGGTGATCGGGATGTCGAGCCGCAGGTTCGAGCTGCTGCCAGCGAACCCCGGGTAGAGCCGCGCGCCGTAGTTGTCGCGGCCGCCCGGCTTGATCGTGTCGGTCTGCACGCCGAACAGGTCGAACGGCTGGATCATGACGGCGTCGGGCCCGGCCTCGAACTCGACCGCGCTCTTCGCCAGCCGGTTGACGTTGTGCGCGAACAGCAGCTGGTAGCGGACCTGCGGCTTGCGCGTGGTGCCGAACGTCCCGATGCGCGCGGTCGTCGCGGGCTCCGCGTCGAGCGTGGTGTTGAACGCGCCGGCCCCGCGGGCGTTCGGGTCGTCTTGCTTCACCGGATCGTTCTCGTAGTCCATGTCCCGGTTCAGGAACGTGGTCGTGAGGACTGTCGGCCGGCGCCTCGTGTTGATCTTGTGCGTCGTGAACGCGCGCGAGCTCGATGACGCGAACACCTGGCGCAGGACCGGCCGCCACGTGCTGGCGACCTGCACCGCGCGGGCCGGCACGGTGCCGTGCGCATCGCGGTAGGAGTAGCGCACGGTGTAGCGGCGACCGATGCGGACCTGCTGCGCGCCGCAGGACGACAGGATCTTCTGGATGACGTCGCCCGCGCTCATGGTCTCGTCGATCACGCCGTCGAACCGGTAGCGCGGGAAGCCGCTGGCAATCTCCTGGTCGCAATAGTCGGCGAGGTTGCGGTAGGCCTGCAGGTCGACGTCGGCCTCGGAGATGCGGTTGCCGATCCCCTCCTTGGCCAGCATGTAGTCCAGCGCCACCCAGGCGTTGTTCTGACCGGGAGGATGCGTGTGGAAGTTGTGCGGCGCGGCCGGCACGGCCCACGTCTTCGCCGACCAGCCGTTGGTCGCGTCCCACACGCGGACTTCGCGCCCGCGCACGCGGAACCGGTAGTTCGGTTGACCGCCAGACCGCAGCTCGCTGCCGCGGATCTGTATTCCGACATAGGCAAGGCCAGGGTAGGCCAGGCTGTAGTCGAACTCGTAGGAGCAGAGCGTGAAGACCGCCGCGTCGATCTGCCGCGTCGTGCCGCGCACCGTGACGCGCTGCACCCGCACTTCCTTCTCTTCGTCGCCTGGCAACGTGAACGTGTGCGCGACGGAGAACGGGACTCGGTCGAGCCGACCGACCGCGGTCCAGGGCGACAGCACCGGCGACCAGGCCGCACTGCTGCCGGCCACGCGCCAATGCAGATCGAACTGCAGCTGATGTGCCTGTGGGTTGCCGTCGTTGTCGAGCGCGTAGAGGCCGCCGGGGAACCGCACGACTGCCGTGACCGTCGTGTTGATGCCGCCGACCGGCGGGGGCGGGATGGTCGCGATCCCGTGGTTGAGCGCATCGTCGAGCGGAGTCGACACCGTGACCAGGTTGCCGGGGCCGTACGGGAACCCGTTCTGCGGGTCCGAAGGCTCGAAGCCGAGCGGCCCCTGCCCAGGCTTGCCGAGCCGGATCCCCATGATGACGCGGGCCGGCCCGATGCCGCCGTTCGGCGCGCCCGGGGTGGTGTCGAGGATCTGGCCGTTGATCCGCACGTGCTCGGGCAGCGGCCGGTTCTCCGAACCCAGCAGGTCGGCGTGGCCCTGCGCGTCGCCCAGGATGCCGCCGACCGAGTGCAGCGGACCGTGCCCCAGCACGACCAACTGGTAGAGCGACTCGCTGCCGTCGGCGGCCGGCCGGACCGCGCTGCTCACGACCGTGCCGGGCACATCGATCTCGCCGTAGATCAGCGGGATGGTGCCGCCGGGCCCGGCCTCGGTCTGCATCCCGTCCCACGCATAGGTCTGCGAAGAGTTGTCGTCGCGGCCCAGATCCTGCGGTATCGGCACCAACTTGGCGATCGCGGCGCCGACCCCGCGCATCATCAGCTTGAAGCCGTAGATCGAGAGGACCGCCGGCCCCGCGTAGAGGTAGGCGAGCGCTCGCTTCCAGCTCAGCCGTCCCACTCAGAGCCTCCTCGGCAGGCCAGGGAAGGCCCGGTAGTTCCGCGGGTGCCGCCGGGCGAACCCGGCCGCGACCTCGAGGTTGCCGATCTGCACGCAGCGCGCGAACGTCCGGTTGCAGGCCGCCTCGGGTCCGCGGTACGCGCAGTTGTCATCCTTGAAGACGTTCTGGCACCCGTCGCGCGTGAACACGCCCTGGTTTCCTGGCTGCACGAACACGTTCGGCGCCTCGAGCGCGAAGGTGATCGCCTCGCGCCCGATCATCACGTCGTTGATCACGAGGTCGAGCGTCTCGACTGCTGCGGTCAGGTTGGTGACGTTGAGGCGGTAGCCGGTCACCGGCATATCGTGAAAGCCGTGCCCGAGCTCGGCGTAGTAGGCCATCTCGCGCGTTGCGTTGCTGATCGTCAGCTCGGCCGTCAGCAGGTCCCCGTCGGTGGCCTGGCGCAGGTTCCCGAACCCCACGGGGAACGGATAGTAGGTCTGGCCCAGGAAGGTGATCGGCTCGTGCCAGGCGCAGATCCGGAACACCGTGGTCGCGGCCTCGGTGCGGTCCGCCACGATCTTCCAGAGCCACACGTAGGCCGTGCCGACCTGCTGGCGCAGGACGCTCTCGACGATCCAGGACGGCAGCGTCAGGACCATCAGGATCCTCCCAGCCAGAGCAACTCGATCGCCTCGATCGTCAGCTCCCACGTGCTGAGACCGGTCCCCTGCAGAGGCGCCGACGACAGACGCCGCTGCCGCGGATGACCCCCGACGATCGCGAAGGCGCGCTCCGTGTCTTCACCCTCGAGCCGCACCTTGAACGCGGCGCGCTGCTGCGTGCTGAAGAAGCTCAGCAACGACGCGAGGTTCGCCTCGGTTATCGGTCCGAAGATCAGCTGACTGCGCTGGCGCACGCCGAGGAGACGCGGCCACACGGTGCGGTGCCCGTCCTCGCTCTCCATCTCCTCCGAATCGGCACCCACCAGTTCGCCGTTCTGCACGAACGATGGCACCACCGGCGGCGTGACGAGACTTCCGAGCGCCAGCGCTTCGCGCTCGAGCACCACGTCGATCTCGGGCCCTGCCTGTGGTCGCGACGCTGGCGCCGGTGCCTGGTCGAACGTGTAGAACGCGACGGTCGAGATGTAGCGCCCGCGGGTCATCTGGACGCCGCGGGGCTCGGCGGGGTTGCGGAATCCCTGGACGCCGAACTCGTTCACGCCGAGCGGGTTGTGCCAGGTCGGCAGAAAGAGCGGCGGCGCCGTGTCGAGGCCGAGCGGCAGCTGCTGCTGCAGACAGGTCTGGAACAGACCGAGAGTCGGGGCCTGCGGCGTGACCTGGCCGTTGCGTCGCACGGCGAAGCGCGCGCTGTGCGTCGAGGTCAGCAGGCTGTCCATGGCCCCGCTGACCAGGACCATGTAGCCGGGCTCCTGCGCCGAGACCTCGTCGTTCACCACCAGAGCCCGGTAGGGCCCGATGTCCGCCGTCCAGTCGACGACTTGGTCGCCGCCCAGATAGCCGCCACTCACCACCTGCGTGTCGCCGAACGCGCGCGCGAAATCGTCGACCCGATGGGTGAACGCGACGTCCTGATCGAATGCGCGCATCGGCACGGCGAAGATCGCGGCCCGATGTACCTGCGCGTACGGTGTCCCGAGGCTCGAATTGACGATGGTCAGGCCAGCGAGCTGCAGCTTGTGTGCGTTCGCCGGCGTGGCGACCGGGATCACCGACATGCCGCCCTGGTGCAGGATTGCCTGCAGCCGCGGGTCGAACCAGGTCATTTGCGCGTTGACCGCCATCCCGGGCGTCGTGTCGCGCCAATTGAACGCGGTGTCGAGCACCGTGGCGCCGGCCGCATCGGCCAGGCGCAGCGCCGATTGGAACGGCACCGGCGCGGTCGGCGTGACCGCGGCGACCGTATGGAACGCCAACAACTCGCCGTCCGCCCCGACGAAGTTGGCCGCCACGTCCGCGAAGTGGAACACGGCGGCTGGTCCGGGGAGATAGGGGATGGCGGCGCCGGCGTAGTTGATCGCCTCGCCCCACGCGAACGGGATGCCGTTCGTCGAGAGCTGCGTCAGGTCGAACGCCAGGATCCGGACGTTGTCGACGCTGAACCTGCCCTGGATGTTGCCCGCGTTGAGCAGGTCGTTGATCCGCGCGACGATCCGCAGGGTCGTGCCTGCCTGGTAGTTCTGCACACGATGCAGGAACAGGAACTGCTGCGCGCGCGCGGTGACGCGCCAGGTCGCGTCGTACCAGTGCTGCCGTGCCAGGTAGTTCGTCCAGCCATTCACGCCGATCTGCAGCCCGACCTCGGCCGCGGCGCCGCCGTTCCCCACCAGCCCGCCCCGATTGCCGAAGAGCCCGGTGCACACGAACAGGTAGTCGCGACCGGTCTGCAACGACGCCGTCTCGGTCAGGTTGGCGGCTTCGAGCATCACCTGGGACGCGCCGCCGCCCGAACTCACGGTGGATACGAACTGGCTCTGCCCGGCCTCCCAGAAGTGGACCAGGCGCGACGCCATCAGCCGACCTCGCGCAAGTGGCTGAGGCTGTTCTTCTGCTGCAGCGCCTCGTGGACCAGGCGCGCGATCGTGTCGGCGTTGTTCTGCAGGAAGCGCGCGCCGGACTGGCCGTCCGGCATCATCAGGTTGAAGTTCACGACCAGCCCGCCACCGGGCCCAGCCGCGTCGCCCAGGTCGACCGGGATCTTGCCGCCCTTCAACGGGACGAACGCTTCGGAGCCGCGCTCGCCGAAGATCGCCATGGTCGGGCGCGTCGCCACGCCGCCGTCGGCGAACTTGCGCACGCGACTGACGCGCCGGTTCGTGACGCCGCCCTCCGCGAGCAGCAGGCTGGCGCCACCGGTCGGTACGGCGAACGCCAGCTTCAGCGCCATGATGATGGCCATCTGGATCGCGATCTGCACCAGCGCCCGGATCATGGTGGCGGCCAGCTGCTTGAAGGCCTGTTCGGTCGAGCCGATGCCGAGCACCGCGTCCGTGAGCGCGTCGGTCAGGCCGTTCAGGCCCTGGCTGACGATCTCGTTGGCCGCCTGCGTGCCGAACTTCTGTAGGTCGGTGAACCCGCGGATCGCGTCGTGTAGGCCGGTCGTGAACCCGTCGAAGAAGTCGGGACTGCCGAACAGGCTCTGCTGCTGCTGGATCTGCCCGTTGATCAGATCGAGCAGCCTCCGTGCCTCCTCGAGCGACGGGATCAGGCCCGCGTCCAGCGCGTCGGCGATGCGCTGCGCCCACTCGGCCTTCTCGATGTCGGCGTTTGCCTGGCGGAACGCCAGCGTGTCTGGCATCAGCGCCGCGATCGACTGCTGCAGGGCGCGCAGCTGTTGCTCGCGCTGCTCGCCGAAGGTCTTGTCCATCTGCGCCGAGATGGCCACGAACGCGGCGCGGGCCTCGTCGGCCGGGATGCCAAGGTCGTCGACGGCCTGCTGCAGCCGGTCGGCCCACTCGACCTTCTCGAGGTCGCGGCTGACCTGGCGGAACGCCTCGTAGTCGGGCAGGGCCGCGGCGATCGCGCGGCGCAGCTCCATGATCTTGGCGGCCTGCTCGGCCGCGCCGGTGTCGAGGACTGCGGGGCGGGCCGCGGCAACGCCGCCGCCGCCCGTGCCGGCGAAGGCCGGGTTGCCTGGGCCCGGGAGGATCGGGGCGAGGCCCTGCGCGGCGCCCTGGCCCTGCAGGGCCTGCAAGGCCCTGCGCGTCGCCTCGTACTCCTGGGCCATCTTGTCGACCGCTTCGCGGAGGCCTGCGCCGGCGCCGGCCTGCAGGGCCCGCATCTCGTTCTGCAGCCCCTCCTGCTGCTGCTTCAACCGCTCGAAAGCCGGGTCCGCCACACCGGCCCCCAGGAACGGCAGGGCCTGCATCTGCTTGCCGATCGCCTGCAGCTCGGCCGCCAGCGTCCGTTGGCGATCGACGCTGCCGCGCCCGACCAGGTCGAGCGTCAGGTCGATGTTCGTGACCAGGTCGGCGAGGCCGCGCCCGGCTGCGAACAGGGCCTGCACGATGGCGTCGCCGATCCGTTGGGCCGCCGCGACGATCGTGTCCTTGTTCGCGACGATCAGCTGGCCGAGCCGCTCGACGAAGCCGGCCGCGCGCTCGCCGAACGCCGTGGCCAGCGCGAGCCCGACGTCCTCCACCGACAGCTTCAGCTTCTTCAGCGCGTCGCTGAACGAGCCGGCGGCCGCGGCCTCGCCGCCCGAGATCGTGGCGCCGAACTTGCGCGCTTCCGCGACGAAGCCGGCGAAGGCCTGCTGGCCGTCGCCGAGCAGCGGCACCAGCTTCTCGAACTGCTCGGGGAACAGGCGCGACAGGATCAGGGCCTTGTCCTGCGCGCTGCTGAACTTGCCGAGGCTCGTCGCTATCCGCTCGAACAGCTGGCCCGGGCTCAGGCGCCCCAGGTCCTCCAGCGAGATGCCCAGATCCCGGAACACGGCCGCCAGGTTGCCCTTGCCCTGGCCCGACAGGAGCTTCGCGGTGGTCTGCTGCAGGGATCGCAGGATGCCCTCGAACTCCTGGGCCGGCACGTCCGCCAGGATGAACGCGCCGCGCAGCTCGCTCAGTTCCTCGACCGTCGTGCCGAGGCTCTTGGCGAACCGCTGCAACGACCCCGCGTCCTCGAGCAGGCCGGTGAAGGCCTGCGCGCCGGCCTTGGCCGCGAGGAACGTGTAGAAGCCGGTGATGGCACCGCGGACGCTCGTGAGGATGGAGAAGACACCGCGAAAGGGCGCCGTGATCGCCGACCCCAGTCCGCGCATGAAGCGCTGGATCTTCTGCAGCACCGGGAGCGCGTAGTCCCGGACCTTGAAGGTGATCTCGATGCCGCGCTGCGTGTTAGCCACGGCCTGCCCCCGCCGCGGCCTTGGCCTTGGCTGCCTCGGCCTTCATGCGCTCCTCATAGTACTTGCCGTACTCGGCCGCGACCACGTGCAGAGCCGCAAGTGTCTTGGCCGGCAACGCGAACAGACCACCGTCCGCCGGCGCGACGCCAGCGTGTTCCATCCACATGAACGCCTGGCACACGCGCAGCGAGTCGAACCGGGCCAGCTTGCGCGGGCACTCGCACACGCCCCACTCGCCCGTGCCGTGGCAGACCGGACAGTTGGGGTCGTGGTCGTTCGCTGGGCCCGCGCGCACACACGCGAAGCACGCCCAGCGCTCCACGGGTTCCGGGACCGGGCCCAGGCAGCCCCACGTTCTGGCTTGTTCTTCGTCACGCGAACAGACCTTGCAGTCATATGGCAGCGACGCGAAGCAGACCGCCGCCGCCACGATCAGTTTTTTTCTTCGTCCTCGGTCAGCACGCTGCTCGCCTGGATGGCCTCGCTCAGTTCCATCTTGCACCACGGCGGCAGTCGATCGAGGAAGCGCTCGGACACCGGATCTTTGACCTGCACGCCCAGGACGTTGAGTGTCTTCGGCTCGGCCTCGAACAGCACCTCGTTGCCCTTGCTGTCCTGCATGCCGCGCGCGCCGCGCAAGCCGTAGCGCAGCACATGGTAGGTCTGCGTGCCGTACGCGACCTTCCACTGGCCGCCGTTGTCGAACGTCGCCTGGCCGTCCTGCAGGTGTCTCAACGCCGCCGAGTTGAGCCCGCGCAAGCTGAACACGGTCGGGTGCTCGTCCTTGCGGTCGCGCTTCAGGACGTAGTCGAAGGTCTCGTTCGGGTCGATCGCGATGATCATGGGTTGCGTTCCGTCTCTCGAATGCGGCCGAGGTGGCCTCGCGGCGCCTCGGCCTGGGTTGCCGATCAGAGCAGGCAGATCAGGAGCTCGAGGTCGTCGACCTGCGTCAGCAGGCCGCCGCCGTCCGAGTCCCATCCGACCGCATCGTAGGTTGCGTTGAACGTGCCGATCCCGTCGTCGTCGTTGGGCTCCAGCGCGGTGACCTGCGCGTAGGCGGAGATGAGCGTGACCAGCTTGCCTTCCTCCGTGCCCAGCTGGATGGCCACCGGCTTCTCGGCGCCGCCGCCCATCAGCGCGTCGTCGAACTGCCAGCCACCCTCGCCCGGGATCTCGGCCTCGAACGCCCACTGCGGTTTGCGGCCGGTCAGCACGGTCGGCGACCTGCCGTCCGTCCCGTTGCAGTCGCCGGGGGTCACGAGCGTGTTGTTGAGGTTCAGCCCGATCGAGCGGACGCGCAGCGGCCAGCCCACGGACCACACCGAGCCATTGACCAGGCGCGGCGGGAGGACACCACCGCCGAAGTCGATGGTTGCGGGCGGCGCGTTGTCGGTCGCCGAGACGTACTGGCCGCTCATTTCGAAGGTCACGCGCAGCGTCTTGCCAGCCTCGCCGGAGAACGAGACGTTGCCGCGCGCACCGCTCGCCGCCCTCTGGTAGTTGTCCAGGTTGCTGATGATGTAGAGCGACTTGCCGCGCACCTGGCGCAGGTCCGAGATCGTCACCTTGGCCGCGCCGCCATCGACGAGCTCGGTCCCGAGCTGCACGTCGAAGATCTCGAACCCAGCCTCGATCACGCCATACATGGGGCGCACGATCAGATACGGACCGTAGGTCACGGTCACGGACGCCCCGGCCGCCTCGGTCACCAGCACCTCTTCGACCCGGATCTTGTTGGTCGTGCTGTCGATCACGGTGAGCGCGCCGTTGTTGCTCACGCTACCAGTGACCGCGATGCGCTCGCCCTGCTTCGGCTTGTTGGTCCACGACCCGGCCGAGAGGTTCAGGCTGTTGTCGGTCGCCGAGAAACTGACCAGGATGCTGGCCGCCAGGACCGGGGTGGTCGCGGTGTAGGCCATCGAGTGGGCCGCACCACGGTTGTTCAGCGCCAGCCCGCCCGGGTTGAAGATCAGGGTGTGGCCGATCGTCAGTGCGCCGAGGCCAGCCGCGAGGTCCGCGTTCAGCTTCACCTCGACCCAGCGCTCCGAATCCGGCCGGAACAACTGGCCGTGGTCACTGACCAGCGTGATGGCGCCGCTGACGTGGGTCGACTGCTTGAAGTCGAGCGTCTTGCCGGCGCCGGCAGCCAGGGGGCCGCTGTCGACGAACAGGAACACGGCGTCGTGCGTGCTGCCGGCCGCGCCCGACGAGTTGTACTTGGCGCTGATGTAGCCGGCGACCACGGCGAGCCCGACTATCACGGCCGCATCCTTCAGCCGGCAGATCTCCCCGAGCCACGGGCGGTTGCCGACGCCCAGCGTCGGGATGATCACGCGCTGGATCCGATTGGTCCCGTCCTTGTAGAACCCGCAGGCCTCGAGATAGCGCACCCACCGGGGCTCCTTCACCGGATCGCCCGACCCGACCATCTCGGTGACGACGCGCGCCAAGATGTTGCCGGGGCCGGGGGTTTGGCCGCGGGGCGTCAGGCTGCGGCGCGAGGCCGTGTTCGCGATCCCCTCGCGCTCGTGGCGCACGTCGGGCACCTCGACCGTGAGGATGCCGTGCTTCTCGGGGTTCGTCGCGAGAGTGGTGGGGATCGATCCCTCGGACTTCTCGGTCG
>Ga0137314_1000461_pt1 | contig 11907 bp, 6 predicted proteins | sample EasRivERMZT199_2_FD_102289 | JGI IMG/M metagenome (GOLD analysis project Ga0137314, IMG submission 102289) | Soil microbial communities from meander-bound floodplain in the East River, Colorado, USA - East River MetaG ERMZT199_2 | ecosystem: Environmental > Terrestrial > Soil > Floodplain ... | reverse complement strand
GCGGCAGAGTCTGCCGATTGCATTTGCCGGCTCAGGGCGGGCTGGTCGACCGGCGAGTCGGCGCGTTGATTCACTGAACGGACGATGCGCACGCTGGCCCCGAGGACCGCGATGGCGCCAATGAAGAGGAGAGCCTTGTGATCTGCGGCGAGAGCCATGATGGCCAGGGTAGCACCGGTGTGTCGGCCGCACGTCACCGTTTCCATGCAAGTCGGACCGAAAGCCGAGTGACGCAACTCGGCCGATCCGTGATCCGTAGGGCGCCTTTGCGTTGCGGGCCGTTCGCCTTCCCACCACCGCTACCGGAGTTCCGATGAGCAAGACCGATCTGATCATCACACTCTTCCTCTCGAACAGCCTGCTGTTCGCGACGACGATGGGCTTCGCGATCGCGTGGATCCGGGCTCGCGACCGAGCGCTGAGGGCGAGGATCGACGCGTTGAGCGGAGTGGTCGAGCCCGCGCGCGGGACGGCGCAGCTCGAGCGCGCCATCGACGCCATCGCGCTCGAGGTCGAACGGATTTCGGAAGGTCAGCGCTTCACGACCCGTCTGCTCGCCGAGCGCGAGCGCGGCGCGGGGGACTCGCGGGCGAGCTCGCAGAAGTCCGCCATCACACCGCATTGAGTGCCAATCGAGGAGACGAAAATGTCCGGTTCACCGCGTGAGGACGTCGAGCGCGACATAGGGCGTGCACTGCTCGAGCAGTGGGACCCGCTGGGCGTGCGCGATCAGCCCGGCCCGCATCCCGAGTACGCCGCCTTCGCGCACGAGGTGTACAGCCTGCTGGCGCGCGGCGCGTCGGACACGCAGGTCGCGCGTTTTCTCCACCGCCTGGAGCGGGACCAGCTGGGGCATCCGGAGCTGGCGAACGTGGAGCTCACGCCGCTGCTGTCGACGCTGCGGACGATAGAGCGGACGGCGATCTAGGCGCCACGCTCACGTGGCGTTCTTGCCGCCCAGCTCGATCGTCGTGCGCGCCCGGGCCTCGCGCGCCGCATTGGCCCGAAGCCGCTCGAATTGCTGCTGCAGGCGCCGGAGCTCGTCGTCGGACAGGTCTTCCATGTCGACGAGTTCGTTGCGCGCGTCGCCAACCGAACGAATGAGCTCGTCCAGCTTGAGGTGAAACACCTGGGCATCGCGATTCTGGGTGTTCTGGATGAGGAACACCATCAGGAACGTGATGATGGTCGTGCCCGTGTTGATCACCAACTGCCAGGTGTCCGAGAAGTGGAAGATCGGCCCGGTTGCCGCCCACGCGATGATGACAAAAAGAGCCGTGGCGAAGGCGGAGGGCGCACCAACGGCGAGCGCGACCCGGTGCGCGATACGGCGGAATGGTTCGTACATGATTGGCTTTCCCGTGTGTCGTAGACGAGTGCGAGGAAGTGGCCGATCATCCGCCGTGGCGACCGATGCGTCAAGGGTATTACTTCCGGATCGGCCGAAAACCCCGGGGACCGGCGGCGCGAAATGAGCAGGCCCGAGGGATGCATCGCCCACTTCCACACTTGAGACAGCACATGAAGTCGTTCGCGTCCCTCCTCGCCGCGCTCGCGATTGCCGCGTGCAGCGCGACCCCGCCGAGTCCCGCTCCGTCGCCGGCGACACCGCCCGCGCCGACCGCCGCACCGCCAGCCGCAGCGCCGGCGGGCCAGACCAACGTCGCGCGCTCGACGCTCTCCGAAGCGCCACGCGGCTGGCACCTGCTGGACGAAACGCAGGATCGCCTGGCCGGCGTGAGCGCCGACCGGGCAATGCGCGAGCTGCTCGCCGGCAAACAGCCGCAGCGGACGGTGGTGGTGGCCATCATCGACAGTGGCATCGACACGACGCACGTCGATCTTCGCGCCAATCTCTGGTCGAACAGCAAGGAGACGAGCGGCAACGGGCGCGACGACGACGCCAACGGCTACGTGGACGACGTGCGGGGTTGGAACTTCATCGGCGGCCGTGGCGGCGACAACGTGGCGCACGACACGTACGAGGTGACGCGGGAGCACGCGCGCTGCCTTGCCGCAGCGAACGGCCAGGCCGACGCGGACCGCGCCCGCTGCGCCGCCATCGCGGCGGATTTCCAGAAGCAGCGCAGCACCGCCGAGCAGCAGATGGATAACGTGCGCGGCATCAAGGCGGCGCTCGACCGCGCGCTCCCGGTGCTCAAGCGTCTGATCGGCGATTCGCTCACGCCCGCGCGCGTCTCGGCGATCCGGCCGGCGATCCCGGAAGTTGCGCAGGCGCAGCAGCTCTTCATGGCGCTGTCGGCGCAGGACATCACGCCCGCCATCGTCTACGACACGTTCGAGCACCTCGACTCGCAGCTCAAGTACGGGCTCAACCCGACGTACGACCCGCGGTCGATCGTGGGGGACAACTACGCCGACGCCACCGAGCGCCGCTACGGAAACGCCGACGCGATGGGGCCGGACGCCAAACACGGAACGCACGTCGCCGGGATCATCGGCGGAGTGCGCGGGAACAACACCGGCATCGAGGGCATCGCACCCGCCGTGCGCATCATGTCGATCCGGGCCGTACCCGATGGCGACGAACGGGACAAGGACATCGCGAACGCGATCCGCTACGCGGTGGACAATGGCGCCAACGTGATCAACATGAGCTTCGGCAAGGGGTACTCGCCGTCCAAGGGCGCCGTGGACGAGGCCGTGAAGTACGCGGACGCGCGCGGTGCGTTGATGATTCACGCCGCCGGCAACGACGGGAAAGATTTGGCCCAGGGAAAGAACTTCCCGGTGGCGACGTATCTCGACGGCGGCCGCCCCAGAAACTGGATCGAGGTGGGCGCCTCGTCATGGAAGGGCGGCGACAGCCTGGCGGCCTCGTTCTCGAACTACGGCCAGAATCTGGTGGACGTCTTCGCGCCCGGCGTCGACATCATGTCGACGATTCCCGGCAATCGATACGAGCAAGACAGCGGGACGAGCATGGCGGCCCCCGTCGTAACCGGCGTCGCGGCGTTGCTGATGAGCTACTTCCCCAACCTCTCCGCCGCGGACGTCAAGCGCATTCTGCTCGCATCGGCGACCCGGCATGGCAGCCAGCCCGTCGCCCGCCCGGGAGACGGATCGAAGACGACCTTCGGCACGCTCTCGACGACCGGCGGGATCGTGAATGCCTACAATGCAGTGAAAATGGCGACGGAGGGGGCGATCAGACCGTAGAAAACGGCGGCTGTTGGGCTGTTGGGCTGCTGGGCGGTTGCGCTGCTGTTCGCCCAGCAGCCCAGTCGCCCAGCAGCCCGGTGAAGTGACGCTCGCGTCACTTCACCAACGTCACCGCCACATCCCCTACGATCTGCAGGCTCTTCGCCGACACCTTGTCGATCGTGTCCTGCATCGTGTGGTGGTAGTTGGGATTGACGCCCGCGGTGGGACCGCTGCCGGTGAGCTTGCCGTAATGGATGTCGATCACGTCGACCACACGGAGATGCGCCTGGCGGTTGAGCGGCACGTGGTCGTCGGTGATCGGAAGGCCGTAGCGCTCGGCGATGAAGTAGTCGCCGTAACCGAGGTCCGCCGCCGTTTGCCAGACGCGCGCCACCACTTCCGGCGCGTCGTTCAGCGAGTTGTCCTCTTGATAGATCTGTAAATCGGCGTCGCCGATCATGTCCCACAGCACGCCGAAGATCGGCTTGTAGTTCGGCTCCGGCAGGTGGTTCGCGAAATACGTCGAGCCGATGAGGACGTCGGGATGGGTCGCGGTGTCGGAGTAGAAGTCGAAGCTCCCCCAATCCTCCCCATCCACGAAAAGAAGGTCGACGCCCATCGACGGCGGCGTCTTCTTGAAGACGTCCCCCAGTGCCATGAACAGCGCCACTCCCGACGCGCCGTCGTTGGCCCCGGGGATCGGCAGCTGTTTGTTGCCCATGTTGAAGTCCTCGTCCGCCTTGGGCCGCGTGTCCCAGTGCGTGACGTACAACACCCGCTGCGTCGCCTTGGGGTTGAAACGTGCGAACACATTGCGGAGCGGCAGCGTGTCACCCTGCGCCGTGACGTGCGTCCAGCTTTGCACGATCACGCTGTCGGCGCGCTTCTTCATCTCGGCGACGATCCAATCTCCCGTCTTGCGCGCGCCCGCGCTGCCGGGCATCCGCGGCCCGAAATCAAGCTGCGTCTTGATGTAGCCCATCGCGGCTTCGGCGTTGAACGCCGTCTTGGGACCGGAGAACCGGTCGGTGAGCCGCTGACAGCCGGCGACGCTGAGTGCGCAGAGCAGCGATGGTAGAAGGATCATTCGCACAACTGAATCCGGATTGAGGCTCAAATGTGCGGCGTGCCGCGTGCCGCAAAGTGCGTGAGTTGTCGAACGACGATCAACGTTGGCTGCCCGGCTGTGTACCGAAGAACCGGATCTGCAACACCGTAGAGAAGACGGTCTGCGCGAACTTCCGATTCAAATTGTTGTCAAACGTCACGATGCGCGACCCCTGAAGCGTAAAGACCACGTCGTCGTTCAGATCGGCGTCCGCGCTCAGGTTGAACGCCTGCCGCCCATTGTCCTGCAATCGGCTGGCGACGTTGCCACCCGCGTCCAGAATGAACGTCTGCCCGTGCGTCTGCTGAATACCCAGGCGGGTCCGCACGGGGCTCCTCAAATTCCAGCTCGCCGGTACCGCGAATGCCCGCGCCAGGTCGAGGCTCACGTCATCGCTCCGCGATCGGCTCGTGCTCCCCGGCAAGCTGTCGATCCGCCGAGTGACACTATACCCCGCTGTCGTTCGAAGTCCGCCCGGAACCCAGTTCACCGACGCCCGGACCGGAAACGTGCGTATACGGGTTCGGCGGAATTCGGGGGGCACAGCGTCGCTCGCCAGGCTCGGGAGTGTGATCCGCACCGCGGTCTGCGCGTAGCCGATGCTCGCACCAAGGTTGGCAATCCACTGCGCGAACTCGGGGGGCCGCGCGCTCCATTGGAGCGCGACGTCCGGAAACACGGTCTGCTCCCCGTCTACCTGGGCCTGCGTCCGGTCGAGCCGGTCCACCCAATTCCGCGTGGACGTGTGCCGGTAACGGTTGAGAAACGAGGCACCAAACGGCAGGAGCACCGCGCTCGAGATGTTTCCGGTGCCGGTATAACCGCTCGTGGTCGCGTTCTCACTCCCGACGCGTCGGAACGACGCGGGACCGCCCAGCCCGAGCTGGAAAGTGAGCGGTGGCGAGACCGCGGCCGCGTCGAGCGCCGCGAGCAGACTCCGCGTGTAGCTCAGGTCGACCGGCGCCAGGAAGCTGCCAAGCCGGCGCAGGAGCGTCGAGTCGCCGGAGCGGCTCGCGATCGCTCGACCCAGGTCGAGATTCAACCCGGCGCTCGCCGTTTGCGCCGCCGTCACGCGCCGTGGAAGCGCGAACGACGATGCGGTGACGAGCGAATCGCGCGCCAGCAGAACGCTGTCGACGCCGATCACGCCCGGGAGCCGCACGAGCGAGCGCGCATTCGGATCGCGCAGCATGTTGTATTGCGTGCCCAGCTCGGTGCGCGGCCGCAGCCAGTCCGAAAACACCGGGCTGAATGAGACGCTCGTGATCATCGTGCGTTCGCGCTCGAAGCCGGTGTTCATGCCGGCGATGCTGCGCCGCCCGTTCGACGCCACCACGGCCGCCGTCGTCGAGTCGCCGTAGTCGCGGAGGTCGCGCGCCGACGCGACTTCCCACCGGGCCGTGAGGCCGCTCGTCGGCTGCACCTCGAGGACGCTCCCGCTCCGCCAGAGGCGCGTGCGCGCGTTGGTGATGCGGGCCTGATCGTCCGCCGCGCCGGCGGGCTTGAGGAACGACGAGCGGCGATCGTTGCCGCGCACCAATCCGGTGCTCAGCCGGAACTGCGTGGGGTTCCACCGAAACACACTGCCGCGCGCGGTCTGGATCGGGCCGTGTTGCAACACCTCGGGCACCGCTCCCAACACGCGGTCGGCCCACCCCGGCAAGCGCGCCGTCCGCGCGCTGTCGTCGGTGATCACGTAATCCAGCCCCGCCGTGAAATTAGTCGCCTTGGCGCTCTGATACTCGTTCTGATGCACGCCGCTGACCCAGCTGCCGGTCGCAGCAAGATTGTTGAGCAGTGGTCCGTACAGAGTCGACGCGACCGGCGTCGTGCGACGGACCATGAGCGTCACGCTCGTGAGATCGTTGCGCGGACGACGGACACGGTCGAGCGGCGCCGACTCCACGTCGGTGCGCGACAGGAAGAACGGCTCCCCACCCGACGAGGACCGCGTGATCGTCAGCGGCATCGCCACTCCGGCATCGGAGGGCAACAACTTTTCCAAACGAACGGTCGAGAGAAAATCCACGCTGCGTTCGCCGAGAAATGACGGCTGTTCCCCGAGCTGGCGGAATTGCGGATCGCGCTTGCTCACGCTCAACTGGATGTCCGCGACGTCGCCGATCAGGGCGCTGACTCCGACCTGGCCGGCGTAGCCCGTCGTGGTCACCGGCCGGTCGAGGCGGATCTCGTCCACCCACAGTTCGAGCGTGTCGGCGGGATTGATCGGGATGGAGCCGGCGCCCGGAGCGGCGGCAACTCGCACGAACCCCACACTCAACTCCTGAACGGCGGCCAGATTCGGCGGCGTGATCGCGGGGTCGACGGTGTAGACCATGTAGCCGCCCTCGCACGACGCGAACTTGTGCACCGACCCGCCCACCGGGAGCGGGGACGCCGCGACGAGCGCCGAGTCGGCTCCCTGGCATTCGTTCAGGCCGGTCTTGCCGGCCAGATACGCCTGCTGCACGCGCGACCGCAGCGCGTAGAGACGGTTGAAGTCGACGCGGATCTCCGGATTCCACGCATCCTGCGTCGGGCCCGCGTTCACCGGGCTTCGATACAGGTAGAAGTTGTTCTCGTCGCGGCCGAGCTTCACGAACATCTGCAATTCGCCATTCGTGCCCCACCCGGCGTTGCGGCCGCGCGCCCACAACCGAAGCTCGCCGTACGCCATGTAGTTCTGCGGGCCGGTGGGAAACCGGAAAAACGTCTCGGCGCGATGGTAGAGCGGCATGTTGCCGGCGAGGATGCGCATCGACCGCTCGTTGATCTGCGACAGCCCGAGCTGAAGCTGTCCCAACTTCGTGTCCGTCTGATTGCCGACGCCCGGCGGCGGCTGGTAGGTCAACACCGCCGTGGAGTCGTTCGTCCCGATCGTCGACGTGACGACGAAGCCGGCGCCCGGCTGCTTGCTGCCGACGCCAGGAATCGTCGCGTCGGCCCGGCGCAGCCACGGCGCGCCGGTGACGCGCAGATCGGCGAGGGGCAATTCCACGAGCTCGTCGTCGCGCGCGCCCGCGCCGGTCACCATCGTCAGACGCAACGCCTTGATGCGGCGCAGATCGACCTCGTTGAGCGTATCGGTCGCGGCGCGGAACGGCACGCGCACGAACACCCACTGTCTCGTGCGCGGCACCGGAACACCGGCGACGCGCACGGTATCGACGAAGGTGCGGCCGATGCGCGAGTACGAGCGCGGATCGGAGAGATCGACGATGTGGCGCAGCAGGCGCTCGTTCTCGCGCACGTCCGCCGGGAAATTCAGCGCGTTGTCGAGGTCGAGATCCTCTTCATCCAGATGGTTGTTGCGACGTGTGCAATTGGCGCGCGTGTCGCCGAGGAAATACTGCGCGCCGAGCGAGCCGCGGCAGAGCGCTACGTTCGTCACGCGCCTCACGCTCGCGCCGTCGACCACGGTGATCTCGCCGAGCCGATCGCCGGGGAGACCGACGTCGTTCGTGTCGGCGTTGAAGGCGCGCGAGAGCGGATCGCGCTCGCTGTCCAGACGGTCGAAGCCCTGCAGTCGCTTGCCCGTGAATAGACTGTCGACCGTGCCGCCTGCGTTGCGCCGCACGGTGAGCGTCTCCGGCGCGAACGCGATGGTGTTCTCGGAGACGTCGCCGAAGTCGAAGATCAGCGCCGGATTCTTCGAGCGCGTCACCACGTTCGTGTCGATCAACGCCCAGAACTGGAGGAACTCCTGCTGGGTGAAGTCGAAGCCGGACGGACTCAGCGAAGTGCGAATCGACCGAAAGCGACGTCCCGTCGGCGCGTTCGGCACCGTCCACTCGGCGGCCTTGGTCGACAGGTTGAATCGGCCGGCGTCGCGCAGCGGGTGCATCGTGAGCCAGAGCAGCGTGACGTTGGTGAGCAGACCGGTGCCGCCGAATCGCGCGAGCGAATCGATGTCCGCGGTGGTAAACGTGACCCGTTGTCCGCTGTCTGCGCGCGGAAAGTTCTGCCACGCGAGACTTGCCGCGCGGGGCGCCTCGAAGAACGCCGCGCCGAACGACCGCAGCGTGTGACCGTAGGCCGGCAAGCTGCTGTAGTACCAACTCTGCTCGGCGAGCGGGATGGGAACGGCCGCCTCCTGGTCGAAGTCGGCGACGAATGCCTGGCCGTCCACGCCCAACCCGATTTGCGGGCGGCTCGCGGCGACTTCGGCATTCAGCGACACGCGCGATCGAGGCGGCGCGTCGCCGGTCCGCGCGGCGAGCGAGGAACCGGGCAGCTTCGCGGCGAGGCGATCGAAGAACGGCGCATTCCAGGCGAAGCGACCGGTCACGCCCGTGAGCAGCGACGCCGCGCCTTGAAAGCCCAGTTGAGGGCGCGTGAACGGCGTCTGCTGCCGCTGGTAGATCGTCGTGAAGCTGAGCTGCCCGTTCTGGAACGGCAGCTCGGAGACGAACCCGGCGAGCTGCGTCGGATTGGGCTCGAGCCCGGTGGGATTCTCTTCGTAGCTCACGTCCACGCGCCGCGCGCGCGGAAACAGCGTGTCCGGCCGCGCGAACACCACGCGGCCGAGATCGTAGTCGATCGTGTAGTCGGTGCCGCGAACGAGCGTGCGTCCTTCCACGACGACCCGCTCGGATCCGTGACGGAGTTGCGGCGACCCGACGCTCAGCGCGCCGACCGGATCCACTCCCGACGTCTGGTAGCTGAAGTGCAGGCGGTAGATCGTCGACGGGCGCAGGGGCGAGTACAGGTAGTCGCCAGGAATCGTGTAGATCTGTTCGTTGGTTGGATTCCCCGGCTCGACGAGTCCCCCTCCCACGCCGGCCCCGCCGCGCGCGGCGAACGGTTGAAGCGACGGAAACACGACGAAGTAATCGCGGATGACCTGGAGCGCACCAAGCGGGTCGTTGCCGGGGCCGAGAGCGGCGTCGCCCAGCCGGCGCACGTCCGCCGCACCCGCGCCAAGGTTGAAAATGGGCTCGCTTCGTCGCGGCCATAGCCGGCTTTCGTAGTCGAAGCGTGCCCCGTTCGTCGCCTGAGCGAGGCCGAACATCTGGAGATAGGTGTTCGCCGTTCCCGCCAGTGGCCGATCCTGTTCGCCGGAGCCGGTGATCACGCTCAGCGACGTCGTTTCGCGGACGAGCTCCTCGCCGCCAAGACGATACGCCGACCTGATCTCGCGCCGGAACGCCGGCGACGACGGCCCGAGCCCGGGCTCGGCGACGAGGTTCGCGACCTGGTCGGTCGGCTTCGCCTGGACGTCGGGGTTGCCGCCGGTCCGCACGAACACCGTGTCACGACCGCCGAGTCGTACGTTGTAGGCGACGACCAGCCGCTCGTTGTTCTGGTTCAACGGACGGACGAGCGTGAACCAGAGCAGCGAGGGGTCGACGTGATAGTCCACGCCCTCGCGCAACACATCGTACGTCTGACGCCCCCCCGTCGGATCGCCCGCGATGCGGAACTGCGGCCCGCTGGGGTTTTGCGGCTGCGTCCCGAACTGGAGCCGATACAGCATGACGCGCGTCGGACGCAACGTGTCGGGAAGCGCGGCTCGGAGCGACGCCATCTGCGCCCGATCGAGGATGTCGATGTTGGGATAGCCGCGAAACAGCGCCGGGTCGACGGTGAAGAAAAAGCGCAGCCGCTCGATCTCGTGGTCCTCGAGGTACTGGTCTATGGGCTGGAAGGTGCGCTCGCCGACGAGGAACTCGCGGCGCTGGCGGATCGTGCCGCTCTGGCGGGCGACGATCCCGCGCAGGTTTAGCCGCCCAAGCTGCCACTCGGACTGCAGGCCGTAATTGCCGCTCGGAACCGTGGCCGTGATGAATCGCGAGGCGGGCGCCGAGAAAGTGACGTTACCCAGTTCGACGCCACGCAGCCGCGACGTGGCCGTCCCCTCATAGCGCAGCGAGAGGATGTTCGACGCGTCGAATTCGCGTTTGTTGTTGAAATCGATGTCGACATGCAACCGTTTGGCGATCGACCCGGAGCTCTTGATGTTGAACTGGAGGTCCGTGTCGAACGGCAGAAAGCGCGCGGAGCAGCCGAAGAGTTGGCTCGTGAGGGCCTGGGTCGCCGAGCACCGCAGGTTCTCATTCTTGCGCTTGATCGTCTCTATTCGCGCGCTGAACTCGACGGGCAGGTCGGCCCCGAACGGGCTGGCCCGCTTCGTGGTATCGGAATCGGCAGGCGGACGCGGCATGACTATCTTGCGCGTCGAGTCCGCCGCGACCGGAGAGACACGGCGCGACGTATCCCGCGGCGGGGTTTGCCCGTCGAGGCAGGCTGGAACGACAAGCGCCAGGACGAGCAGCGCTATCGCAAGGGAGCGATCTCTTACGGGCGCAGTGAGGCGCACCAAACCCTAGGCGAGGTGTACGAAGCCGCCGACGGCTCGAGGGGCCCATGGAAGGGCTCGGATCAAGCCTTGAATTCGAGCGGGTGGCGGGTGGAATATACTGGCCGGTAACGGCCCTACAACCCTGTGGAGCGCTTGAAGTTCCGCAACGGACAGCCAGTTCGGACCCCTTCGTGAAAATAATCAGCCGCTACGTCCTGAAGGAGCATGTCGGGCCGTTCGTGTTCGCCCTGTCGGCGCTCACGTCGTTGCTTCTGCTTCAGTACATCGCGCGCCGCTTCGGCGACCTGGTCGGCAAGGGGCTCCCGTGGCAGGTCATCGCTGAGTTCTTCGCGCTGGCCTTGCCGTTCACCGTCGCCATGACGCTCCCGATGGCGGTGCTGGTGGCGGTTCTCTACGCGTATAGCCGCCTGGCCGCCGAAAACGAGATCACGGCGATCAAGGCCGGGGGAATCTCCAGCCGCCGGCTCATGGTACCGTCGCTCCTCGCGGCAATCATGCTGGCGGTGGGAATGCTCGTGTTCAATGACCAGGTCCTGCCGCGATCGAATCACCGCCTCGCCGGCCTCCAGCTCGACATTCTGCGGACGAAGCCGACCTTTGCACTGCGCGAGCAGGTGATCAACGCGATTCGCGAAGGGCAAACGTACCTGCGTGCCGGTCACATCGACGAAGCGACGTCACACCTCCGCGACGTCGACATTTACGACACCTACAACCAGAACCAGCGGCGAACGATTTACGCCGAGACCGCCGTGCTCACGCTGGCGCCCAACCAGCGCGACCTCACGATGCGTCTGTACAACGGAATGATGTTGACGGCGCCCGTGGACAAGCCGGGGCAGCTCACGCGGATCTACTATCGCGAAGACCTGCTCAAGGTTCGTGACGTCGCCGGCAGCCTCAAGCGGTCGGACGCCGACACGGTGTCGAAGGGAGAGCGGGAGATGTCGATCTGCGAAATGCAGCGCGAATTCTCCCGCGCCGTGATCGATCTGCGGCGCGCCCAAGCCGACCACGAGCGGCTTTCGTGGAAAATGAAGCCGGTGGGTCCCGAGCCGCTGCCCGTGGTTTCGTACCAACCCGCCGGCGGGATCGGCGGCCGGTACTGTTCACTCGTCACCGTGCTCACGAATCGGTTTCGCGTGAAGCAGGCCGTGGCCGCGGAGGTTCCCCAGGACACGGGCAAGAAGCGCCCCGTCGCGTCCCCCTCCTCGGTTCCGCCGCAGCTTCCGAATTCGGTCTTCGTGCTGGTCGACGGGGCGTACGTGAAGGTGGCGCGCGACAAGATTCCCGCCAATGCGACGTTCCCCGG
>Ga0137314_1000460_pt1 | contig 11956 bp, 12 predicted proteins | sample EasRivERMZT199_2_FD_102289 | JGI IMG/M metagenome (GOLD analysis project Ga0137314, IMG submission 102289) | Soil microbial communities from meander-bound floodplain in the East River, Colorado, USA - East River MetaG ERMZT199_2 | ecosystem: Environmental > Terrestrial > Soil > Floodplain ... | reverse complement strand
GAGCTCGGTTCCGTCTGGAGCCGCCTCGGCGCCAGGGTCACCGTCGTCGAGCTCATGCCCGCGATCCTCCCCGGCATGGACGACGACGTCGTGAAAGAGGCCGACCGCACCCTCCGCAAACAGGGCCTCGAAATCCGCACCGGCACCCGCGTCACCAACGGCGGACGCACCGACGACGGCGTTTTCGTCGAGGTGGAAAAAGACGGCGTCAAGGAACGGATCGAGGGAGACTACGTTCTCGTATCCGTCGGACGGCGCCCTTCGCTCACCGGCATCGATGCCGCGGCCCTCGGCCTCACGCTCGGGCGCCGCGGCGAGATCCTGGTCGACGACCAGCTCCGCACCAACCTCCCCAATGTCTACGCGATCGGCGATTGCGTCCCGGGGCCGATGCTCGCGCACAAAGCCGAGGAAGACGGCGTGATCGCCGCCGAGGTGATCGCTGGCAAGCCCGTGCACGTGCACTACGGGTCGGTGCCCGGCGTCGTGTACACGTGGCCGGAGATCGCCGTGGTCGGGCTCACCGAGCGGCAAGTGAAGGAGAGTGGGCGCGAGTACCGCGTCGGGAAATTCCCGTTCTCGGCCAATGGACGCGCGCGCTCTATGGGAGAGAGTTCCGGGTTCGTGAAAATTGTCGCGGACGCCAAAACCGACGAGCTTCTGGGAGCACACATGATCGGACCAAACGTCTCCGAGCTCATCGCCGAAGTCGTGCTCGCCTTCGAGTATCGCGGTTCGTCCGAGGACATCGCCATCACGGTGCACGCCCATCCCACCCTGTCCGAGTCGACCAAGGAAGCGGCGCTGGGCGTGCTCGGACGCCCGCTGCACATCTGAGTGTCGGGATACTTCGCCCTCGACCCACGCCCGCTGCGTCCCGAGGACGTGCAGGGCACGCGCGTGCTGCTCATGGGAACACTCGGCGTCACTCCGTACATCGATCGCGCGCTTGAAGTGCTCGCCCTCGCCGAACGGGGCGGCGACCCGGAGCATCGCGGTCTCGTCGTCGCCCGCGACGGGACGGTCGCGGGACTCGCGCTCTTCGGCACGATCGCCGGGACGGCGGGCGGCGCGCGACTATACACCGCGGTGCTGGCGCCAAGTGTGGAATCGAGCGACGTTGGCGCACGGCTGATTCAGGCGGTGGCAGCCGCCGTCCGGGAATCCGGCGCCCGTTTCCTCCTCGCCGAGCTCCCGGACGATCCGGCCATCGGCGCGGTCCTCACCCTGCTCCGCGAAAATGGGTTCCAGGAAGAAGCTCGAGTGCCCGACTTCTTCCGCAACGAAGTGGCGCTCGCTTTTCTTAGACTGAGCCTGTAGCGCGCGGCGCAGGACGCCGTCGTCCGGGCTACGCGCCTGCCGGTCGCTGACTACGGCTTGGGGAGGCCGCCGCGGGCCGACTCGTTGATCAGCATCTCCAGCCTGCCGGTGGAGCCGCACGGAATCCGGTCGGCGCTGCCCCCGGCCACGTCCTGCCCCGCGGCGGTCAGCGTAGTCTGGAGTCTCGTTCCCCCGGCGCCGTCGGAGTTCACCATGGTCAGGAGCGACATGTAGATCCGGTACGTGTCCGCTTTCGCACCGGTCATGCTCTGGCCGCACTCGACGAATTCGGACATGCGATACTTCCCGATCACGCGCTGCTTCCAGAAGCTTGTATTGCCGAGCTGGTGCGCCACCGGGTTATCGACGACGACATCGATGCCGAGCGTCAGATAGGCCTGCTTCACCGCCGGCCACGCGCGTGCGGGCGCAACGGGAACCTCGAGCACCGATGCCCGCGGCCGCTCACCCTCCACGATACGGTCTCCCGTGAGGATGACCGGACGCGCGGCGCCATCATCCTGGCTCGAGGGTGGAGGAACACTCGCACAGCCGAACGCCGCCAATAGGAACAGGACGCGTCGCATGGATGCCGCCGGATGGGGATGGAGAACAATGCGCGTCCGCCCCGTTTGAAAACCAGCCCCTGCCCCACATTTTCTCAGAGGCACCCCGTTCTCCCTCAATTCGCTCCCGACAAAACATGAACTGGCGCGTTGTCCCCCTGCTTGCCGCGATCGGCTTGGTCGCCGCGTGCGCGACCACTCGGACCGGCCCATCCGGCGGCGCGGCCGCCCCGTCCGACGCCCGCTCGGTCGTTACGGAGGCGAGCGTCCGCGCACTCTTGTTCACGCTTGCCGCCGACAGCATGGAAGGGCGCGGAACAGCCACCGTAGGCGGTGCGCGCGCCGCGCGGTACATCGCCGAGCAAATGCGCCACGCCGGGATCGAGCCGGCGGGAGACAGCGGCTATTTCCAGCGCGTGCCCCTGCGGATGACGTCCGTAGAACGCGTGGGCCGTGATTCGGTGCGGCGAACGGTCCAGTCATTCTCGTTGCTGAGGAGCATGGCTGACCTGGACACGCTTCCGGCGGCGCGACGGAGAATTGCCGTGAATGTCGTAGGCATCATTCGCGGGACCGACCCGGTGCTTCGGGACTCAGCCGTTCTGGTGGATGCACACTACGATCACCTGGGCATGCGAAGCCCCGGTGTGAATGGCGACACCATTTACAACGGCGCCGACGACGATGCGTCCGGAACCGTGGCGGTCCTCGAGATCGCCAAGGCGATAGCCGCTGGCCCGCGCCCCAAGCGCACGATCATCTTCGCGGCAACGACGGGCGAAGAGACTGGGCTCCTGGGAACGCGATACTACATCGCACACCCGGTGGTTCCGCTGGCCCGCATGACCGCCAACCTCGAGATCGAGATGATCGGACGACCCGATTCCCTCGCCGGGGGACGCGGTCGTGGCTGGCTCACGGGGTTCGAGCGGTCCACGATGGGCGCGATGTTCAAAGCGGCCGGTTTGGCGATCGTTCCCGATGCGCGCCCGGACCAGAGCTTCTTCACGCGCAGCGACAACATCGCCTTCGCCCGCGCGGGCATCCCGGCGCATACGCTGTCGAGCTTCAACCTCCACAACGACTATCACCAGCCGTCCGACGAGGCATCCAAGGCCGACATACCGCACATGACCGCCGTAATTCGCAGCGCGGTGGCGGCCGTCCGTCTTCTCGCCGACGGACCCGCACCACAGTGGAATCCAGGGGGAAAGCCGTAGCCGCGCTACGACAACGCTGTTTGGGCGAGGGGAAGGAGCAGCCTCGCCCACTCTTCGTACATCGCTGCCGACGGGTGCAGACCGTCGTCCGCTATGAGCGATGCGTCGGCGGCGGCGCGACGTGACGATGTGGTGATGTCCAGGTATGCGGCCCCCGCACGCTGCGCCTCGCGATAGTTGATCTCGTTGAACGCGTCGATCTCCGCGGCGATCTGCGCGCGGTCGCGCCCGTCGGCGAACGTCGTAACGCTCCAGTCGGGGATCGAAAGGACGACGACGCAACCCGCGCGGCCGCCGGCAAAGCCGATCGCCCGCCGAATGAGGACGTGAAAATCCGCTCGATACTCCGCGCCGGCGAGCCCGCGATACTGGTCGTTCACACCGACGAGCAGCGTCACGAGATCGAAGTCGCTCGCCGGACTCGCGGCATCGATTCCCGCGGACAGTTCAGCTGTCGTCCAACCCGTTCGCGCCACGATCGTCGGCGTGTTGACGCGAAACCCGGCCGAGTGAAGGAGCTCCGCCAGGCGCACGGGCCACCGCGCATCGGGGGACACGCCTTCACCGATCGTGTACGAATCACCGAGCGCCAACAGGCGGATGTCGCCGGGCCGGGCGGCGACGCTCACGGACTGATGTAGACGCGATCCACCATACTGCTGTACGTGCGGAGCGCGCCGGCGTCGAAGTCCCGCACGAAGGCGTCCATCCGCTGCGCCATCGACGTACTGGTGTGACCGGGCATCATCAGTGGATGCCCCATGCCGAACCGGCCGAAATAGCTCCGGATGATCACGCTTTTCTCATCACGTGGCAGGCGCTTGACGTTCTCGGCGAACAGATCGAACAGCCCGTCACGGAACAAATACTGTTCGACGTTCGACAGATAGAACGCGGACACGCGCTGCCCGTGATCCCGAGCATAGCGCGCGATCGCCACGACTGCCTTGTCCCCAGCCACGTTGCCGACGACGGGCACGATGAGGTTCCGCGCTTGCATTGACTTCACGTACGCGAACGCGTCTTCGCTCGCCAGGAAGTTGGCTCGGCGACCGGACCGATCGGTCTCGAGCAACAGACGTCGCAGCGTTGGGTAGTTCGAGCGGTTGTTGCGATTCCAGCTCGAGAACTGCACGTCCAGCCCTTCGGCGACGAACTCGGCGCGATACTTGTCGGCCGTCTCGAGGTCTTTCTGTGACAGCGCCAGTCCAAACGATGCGATCTGCGCGTTGATGGCGCGCTGGGTCGCCCGCGCAGCTACCGTGTCGGTGCGCACGCTGTCGAGGTATGCGACGAGCGCCTCGATCGACCGGCCGTTCCACGCCTCGACGTTCCCTGGCACCGGCTTGCCGAACAGCAGACACATGTATTCAAGCCGATTACGAGCCAGCGCGAAGATCGACTTGAAGAGCAGATGCTCGAACATGTTGTCGCGTCGAATGTCGAGCATGAACGCGACCGTCGGCCTGATCGCGGCGATGTACGAGAAGTTCTGGTCGGGTCCGACGCCGATGTACACGCCGCCGCGGACGCCCACCGACCGCAGCGCTTCGAGCACGTGCAGGTACGACGTCTCGTTCGAGATGATGTTGTCGGAATCGAAGAACCCGCCGGACTCGGAAAGCTGTGCTACGAGCTCGGCGAACGGAGTGCGCTGTGCCCCCTCCGCGGATGGAGGGACGGCCGTGGAGGCGACATCCCCGGCCGGCGCCGCGACCGCTGCTGGTGCAATCGCCGGCGTTGTCGCGGCGCTCGGCGTCGGCGCGTCCGCGCTCGGGGGGCGCTGGCCGCCGCGGCACCCAAGCACCGCGAGCGCGAGGAGCGCCCTTGCAACACACCGCAGCAACATCGAATCCATACCCCCGCCTTTGCTTCACGCCCTCGAGCCGGGCCGCGCGCTACGCGGCGCTCATTGCCTGCACGTGCCGTTCGGATCTGGCTTGATCTTATCCACGACGGGCCGGTGGTCCAGATCGGCAACGGACGCGACCATGTCGCGAATGTACCGACCGATCCGCGTCATGCGTTCATACGCAATGTACTGCGGCTCGTCGCTCACCATGTGGTAGTCGCGATACCAGGCCGCGGCGGCGTAGAACACCACCGGAATCCCGTACCGCGCATACATGTAGTGATCGCTCCGGCAGTAGGCGCGCGTCGGGTCGCCGTCGCGATCGAATTGATAGTCGAGTTTGAAGCCGTGCTCGGGCTTCCTGTTCACCGTCTCCGCGAGATCGCCGAGCTCGGTCGACAGGCGACGCGATCCGATCACGACCAGCGCATTCGGCCCACCGGGTGGATCGTCTTCGGGGTCGCCACGCCCCATCTGATCCATGTTGACCTGCGCCACGACGGAGTCGCGAGGCACCGTCGGGTGATCGGAGAAATACTGCGCGCCGTAGAGCCCCTTTTCCTCGGCGGTGTGGAACACGAAGATCACCGACCGCCGCGGCTTCTGGGGCGCGGTGGCCAGCGCCTCGGCGATCTCGAGCGCGAGCACGGTACCGCTCCCGTCGTCGTCCGCGCCGTTGTTGATCGAATCCAGCCGCACGCCGTGGCGGGCGCGCAGGCTGTCGAGAATCGTGCGGATGCGCGTCCACTGTTCGGGCGACACCTGGCGCGGCGGCGGATCGTCGGCACCGCGTACGCGAACGACCGCATTGAACGCGCGAATCGAATCGTGATCCACCGGTTGCGAGAAACCGATGTGATCATGGTGCGCGCCCACTGCCACGTACGTGCCGCGGAATCTGGCGTCGCGCCCGCGCAGAATGCCGACCACGTTGTACGCCGGTGCTTCGGTCGCGACGTCGACGAATCCGACGCGACCGTTCAGAGGCAAACCGGTGGCACCCACCGTCAGGCCGTCGAGCGGGCGGCGGAAGATTTTCGCGCCCGCGGCTGCCGTGATCGAGACCACGGTCATTGGCGCAAGGCCGGCGCTGCCCGTGGAATCCCAGTAGGTGTCGCGCGCCGACCGGTACGCCGCCGGCGCGCCGAGGTCGAGCGTCGCCACGAGCAACGCCGTGGCGTCGCTATACCGTCGCAAGTTGTCGCGCTGCCAGAAGGCGAAGGCCGGACGATCGGCCGGGGGCGCAAAGACGACGACTTTGCCGCGCGCCGCCTCGGGCGCGATCAGCGTCGAGTCGCCGATTCGTCCGCCGTAGACCGTGGCGACTCCTTCACCCTTGAACGAGCCGCCGTACGGCTGGCCACCAAGAAAAACCTGAAGACCCACTCGCGGAAGAACGAGAAAATCGCTGTCGGCCGACAGCGCGACGTCGCCGGCGTGGAGTGTCGCGTCGGGGTCCGGTCGTCTCGTGACCCACGGAATCGCTTGGAAGTAGCTGCCGCCGTCCCCGGCCGGCTCGAGGCCGAGCCGCCGCAACTCTCGCGCGATGTAGTTGGCGGACCGCAGGCCGCCTCGGCGTCCCGTGTCTCGGCCCTCCATGGAATCGTCGGCGATCACATACGTCCGCGTCATCACGTCGCGAACGGTGATATCGCGCGCTGTCGGTTCCGGTGCGCGCGTGCGTGGAAGCTCGGCGGTCGGAACGGATTGAGCGCGCGCCGGGCCGCCAAACGCCAGAGCGGCAGCGCTGGCGATGGCGCTGCGAACACAGAGTCTCATGTCGGAATATTAGTCCTCAGCTCGCCCCTGACGACTGCGTTGTGACGACGCGGAGCTGTGCGAGGAATGCGGTCGGTCCCGCGTTGTCGGGGAGCGCGGAAAGCGCGCGCATCACGTCCTCTTCGCGAACCGCCAATCCGGCGCTGATCGTGTTGGGGTCGACGCCAACGCGCTGGAGCTCTTTCAGCAATCCTGCAAACCGATCGGCCTGTGTCATTCACCCCCCGGTCATCACCAAAGAGACTGACACTTCGAACGGCAGTGGCCCGGTTGCACCGGCCCGTTGAGAATGTGCCTTCGGTCGGAATCGAGCGGAAGATGGGCCGCGAAGAGGGTACCAAACACGAACGGTCGACCCGCAGGTCGACCGTTCATCAAGCAGCGCGCCGGTTGAACTGCTACCGGACGATCGCGAGGATTGCTGCGGTTGCGGCGGCGGCGGCCACGACGAGCGTAGCACCAGCCCCGACCGCGGTCATCGGCGTGACCACGAACTCGCGCTTGTACCACGGCGTGATGAGTTGCGGCGCCGTAAGGGGGAGCGCATCCATGATCCGGGCCTCGAGGTACGTCGGCGTGCGGAGACGCCGGCGGCCTTCGACCGCGGTATTGATCTGATTCCAGAATTCGACGTCGCGAGCGGTTTCGCCCTTGCGCACGGTTGCCTCGGGAAGTTCTCCGTCAAGCCACGCATGCACCGCCGGAGCGAGCACGCGAGCTTCCTGTTCTTGGTGACCCAGCGGGACCTCACGATCGGAGAGCGGCCGGCTCTCCTCGGAGCGGCGGGGGCGCCGGTGATGGCCGTCAAAGCCGTTTAGACCGTCGTCCGAGCGGAGATCGTCTACCATATTAGGCGTACTTCTCCTCTAAGAGTGCCTGGAGCGCTTCACGCGCGCGGTGTACGCGCATCTTCAGCGCTCCGACCGTGGTACCCAGCAAATCTGCCATTTCCTCATACGAGCGACCTTCGACGTGCTTCATGACGAACGCTTCGCGGAGCGACGCCGGCAGAGTCATGAGCGCCCGATCGAGATCGGTGCGTAGCTCGGTCCGGTCCAACTCCTCTTCCGGCGTCGCGAACGACGACGGTTGATCATCCTCTTCGTAGCTCAAATGCGAGCGCCGAATGTTTTTCAGCCAGTCTTTGCACCCGTTGGCGACGATGCGGAACACCCAGGCATCGAACCGCCCCCGCACTTCGGCAAGATGTTGGTACGCCTTGATAAAGCTGAGCTGCAGTATGTCTTCGGCGACGTCCGGGCTCCCCGTCATGCACAAGGCATGGCGATAGAGCGGATCGCTGTACCGCGAAATCAGCACTTTGAACGCGTCGCGGTTTCCGCCGAGAACGCGCTGGATAATGAGTTGATCGGTGTTGTCTTGATCAACTGCCTCTGGGGCAGCCTCCTGGGCCGCCTGCTCCGTCGTCTTCACGACGACAGTGTAACCCAAGGTCTGCGCTTCGGACAGTGCGCTGGATCGCCGTTTGGAAGCAAGGAGGGTCGCCACGGCAATTGGACGACGCTCCCCTACGCAGGTAACAGACTCGTTCAGCAGTTCCCAGCGGGGAGCGCATCGAACGCCTCCCACGCGTGCTTGCGGACCAATTCCCCGTGCTGATTTAGCAACGGTGGAGCAAAACGCACCGTTCCCCCCAACGCCGAGGGCATCCCGGTGAGCGCCGAGCCATCTGTTTCGGCTAGCGCCTCCAGGACGGTGCGTACCGATCCATTCGGAATCCCCGACGCATCGAGCTTCGCCTGCCAGGCCGCTGCTGGCTCCGCGGACAGGACGCGCTGAAATTCGACCACGATCCGTTCGCGCTGTGCGAGCCGCTGCGCATTGTCCGCGAGAGTCGGGTCGTCGGCCAGCTCGCGCAGCCCTAGAGCGCGGGCGCATGCAACCCACTGCGCATCGCTGCCAACGGCTACCACAATAGGCCGGTCGGCCGTTTGAAAAAGTTGGTATGGCACCAGGTTGGGGTGGGCATTGCCCCAACGTTTGGCGTCTCGGCCGCTCAGCAGCGCGTTCTGCGCGACGTTCACCAGAGCTGCCCGCGCGCTGTCCACGAGCGAAATCATCACGCGCCGCCCCACGCCGGTGCGCTGCTGCGCAACTACCGCCGCAAGCACGGCGATCGCCGCGTCCTGACCGGCGATCACGTCGGCCAGCGCGACGCCGGATTTCATCGGGTCTCCGTGCGCCTCTCCGGTGATGGCCATCCAGCCGGACTCCGCCTGCGTCACGAAGTCATAACCCGGCCGGTCGCTTTCAGCGCCGAAGCCAGTAATGGTGCACCACACCAGTCGGGGGTGCGCGGAGAGAAATCGCTCGGGTGACAGGCCTCGCCGGGACAAGACCGGTGCGCGGAAGTTGTCGACGACCACGTCGGCCCCTGCGACCAAGCGCGCCAGAAGATCGCGGTCGGCGGGATCATCGATGTCCGCGGCCAGACTGAGCTTGTTTCGGTTGATGCTCAGGTAATACGCACTCCGACCCTCAGGGTCGAATGGCGGTCCCCAGCCGCGCGTCTCGTCGCCGGAACCCGGGCGCTCGACTTTGATTACGTTCGCGCCGAGGTCTCCGAGGAGCATGGTGCAAAGGGGTCCGGCCAGCACGCGCGTGAGATCGAGTACTTTCAGTCCATCGAGCATTTATGTCGCTTATATGTTGTCTTTATGACGCGATAGAGTTGGACTTCACCGGTCTTGCGGCGGCCATTCGCGCGTTGCTCGCAACGAATCGAGCCTGCCTTGCGTAGATACTGCAATATCATATACTTCCGCGACCAACGCCCCCTCCAAGACACCAGCTTCCCCCTTCGAGCGCTACCCCCATCGACGCCAACAAGCCAACCCCTTCGGGGATGCCCGCCATGGATAAGCCCGTCCAATCCGAAGTTGCCCCCGGTGCTGCCGGGACGAACCCCCCACCTGTGCTGCCGCGCCGGGGACCGGGTCACCGGGGCGCCGACATGCGGGACACGGTCGCCGAAATGGCGGAGCGGGCTCAACTCATCAGTCAGGAGGCGGGTAGCAAAGTAGCGGCGGCGATGAAGGACGTCATCGGCGCCGCCGCCGGGCTGACAGGTTTCGCCATCGAAAGCGCTCGCGACCTCGTTTCATATATGGTGCGCCGCGGCCAGATGACTCCGGAAGAGGGAGACAAGCTGATCCGTGAAGCCGAAGCGTCGCACGACAAGCGACCGGCCAGCGAGAAGAACAAGCCGACGGCGTCGAAGATCGCGGCGGAAAAGGCGGCTGCGGCCAAGATTGAGGCTGCCGCGCGTGCCGCGGCGCAAATGGCGGCGATGACGCCGTTCCGTCACCCCACGCCCGCCAGGCCGGTAGCTCCGCCCGTGGTCGAAAAACCGACCAAGCCGGCGGTCGTCGTTCCCTCGAAGCCCGTCGCCAAAGCGGCGCCGGCGCAACCCGTTCCCGCGCCAAAGGCGGCCCCGAAGCTGGTCAAGCCGGCGAAGGTCGCGGCGTCAGCCCGTCCGAGCCCCGCCAAGACTGCCAAGGCCAAACCGGCCAAAGCCTCAAAGCCGGCGGCGAAAAAGAAGCCCAAGCGCTGATCGTCCGGCACCTACTCGTTCCGGCGCGCGCAAAGCACAAACTCAAGTAGCTCACGCATCTCGTACGTATCCGGCACGCTGAACTCCGCGCCGGTCGCCCCGCCATCTCGGAGCGGTTCGTCGCCTACGCGGACGGTCACGCTCGTCGGCCGCACTTGTCGCAATGCGCGAAATGCGTCTTCGTCGGTGCGATCGTCGCCGGCGTAGAAAAGCGACGCATCCTCGTCGAGCGCCCCGACCGACCGCGCCAGGTCCAAGGCCGCTACGCCCTTGTCTACATCGAGTGGCGGCCGGACTTCGATGACCTCTCTCCCGTGCGTCACGCGCAGCCCGTGCGCGGCGGCGATGGCCGACGTCGCGGAGATGAGCTCCGCCACCACGCGCCGGTCGGCGAGCCGGTAATGCACGCTCAGCGTCCAGCGCTTGTTTTCGACAAATGCGCCGGTGTGCGCGCCGGTCGCCGCCTCGGCGTCTCGCCCCGCTCGATCCAGAGCGTTCTCCCACGGCGCGACGTCGGCGCGTGCCGTGGCCGGCCCGTCCGGTCGCGCGAGCTCGAAGCCGTGATTGCCGATCACCCAAATGCCCGGCACCTCGACCATCCGCCGCGCATCGTCAACGCCTCGCCCCGTCACGATCGCCACGACCACGCCGGGAAGCGAAACAAGCTCACGGAGAACGCGTCGCGTTTCGTCCGGCACGACGGCATCGGCCGGCCGCGGCGCAATTGGCGACAGCGTCCCATCGACGTCGAGAAGCAGGAGAAGCGGCGTTCCCGAAAGCCGTTGGGCGAGCGACGATCCGACAGGCAGCGCGGGGACCGGCATCCACTCAGCTCGGCACGCCCTCGGCGTGCCGCTGGCCATCCATGATCTCGGCTGCGCGTGCGAGGATGGAGTCCATCCAATCGAAAATGGTCGCGTGATGCAGATGGCGGCGCATCCGGTTCATCCGCCGCTTGCGCTCTTCCGGCTGCATGTCCAACGCCGCGCGGATGCCGGCCATGAATCCGTCGACGTTGAATGGATTGATCAACACGGCGCCGTCGGCCTCCTCGGACGACCCGGTGAAACGGCTGAGCACCAATACGCCGCGCCCGTCGAGCTGGCAGGCCACGAACTCTTTGGAGACGAGGTTCATTCCGTCCTGCAGCGACGAGACGATGCAGACGTCGGCTGCGCGATACACGCCGGCGAGAAGGTCCGCGTCGACGTTTTCGTTAACGAGCACGATCGGCGTCCAGTCTTCGTTGCCGTAGCGCTGGTTGACGGCCATCACGGACTGCGAAACCTCCTGCTCGAGCGAGTGGTACGCCGCGAGATCGGTCCGCGAGGGAGTACACACGAAAATGAACGTAAACCGCTCGCGAAGCTCGGGAGACTCCCTCCACAGCGTATCCAGCGCGCGGATTCGCTCGGGGATCCCCTTCGTGTAGTCGATCCGGTCCACACACACGCCGAGCTGCCGCGCACCGCGCGCATAGCGCGCGCGCAGCGTGGCGACGCGCGCCTCGCTTTCCGCGCTGGCCGCCATCTCCTCGAAGCGCCGGACGTCGATGCTGATCGGGAACGCTCCGATGTGTACGATGCGATCGCGATAACGCACCGTCTGGTAGCCGCGGTCGACGCGCGCGTCGGGCACAAAGCGT
>Ga0137314_1000456_pt1 | contig 12089 bp, 13 predicted proteins | sample EasRivERMZT199_2_FD_102289 | JGI IMG/M metagenome (GOLD analysis project Ga0137314, IMG submission 102289) | Soil microbial communities from meander-bound floodplain in the East River, Colorado, USA - East River MetaG ERMZT199_2 | ecosystem: Environmental > Terrestrial > Soil > Floodplain ... | reverse complement strand
GCTCCGCCGTCCGCCGGCACCAGCCCGACCGACGCGGGTTGTGCCGCGTTGAAATACAATACGGCGATTTGCTTGCCCGACGACAGCGGTTGCGGATACGTCTCGACGCCGTCGTCCGTCGACACCTGTCGTGGGGCGCCCCCCGCCGTGGGCACGGCCCAGATGTGCCGCTTCTCGATGTCGTTGGCGTTGGTGCAGTAGTAGAGCGTCTTGCCGTCGGGGGACAGCGCGACGTCGGTCGCGGCCTCGATCAATCCGTTCGTCGTGGTGAGCAGTACCGGCGCCGGCGACGGGTTCGTGACGCTTACCGAGAAGTACCGGTCGAACTCGTCGTTGGGCACGACGGTCGAGAAGATGACGTTGTCGTCGGCCCAGCGAATGGCGTTGATGTTGTTGAAGGTCCGCTCTCCGGGCTGGTTGTGCCAGAATTCGCGCGCCTCGCACATGTCGTCCTTGGCGAGGCAGGTCGAGAGGTCGGCGACCATGAACGACAGTGTGTATCCGCCCTTGAACGTGGCGCGGTAGAGACCCGGACCGCCGCGATCGGGTGTCGTGTCGGCGCCGAAGCCGCCGCGTCCGCCCCCGCGACCACCGCCGCCTCCACCACCACCGCGGCCACCGCGTCCCGCCGCGGCCTGCGCTGGACCGCTCGGATTGCCGATGCCGCCGGTGCCTTCCTGCGACTGCGCGCCGAAGGGCGTGCCGGGACGACGCGTGAACGCGATTCGCTTGCTGTCAGGCGACCAGGTCGGGCTCCCGTCGAAGTCGACGCTCGGCGCGATGAAATCGACTTCGCGCGTCTTCACGTCGTACACGCCGATGAAACTGTGATCGCCGCGATTGCTGACGAAGACGATCTTCGACCCGTCGGGCGACCAGCGCGGCGCGCTCTGCGTTCCCCACTGTTTGATGTAGGGTCGCTGCGCGAGGTCCATCGAGTCGGCGGCCGGCTTGGTGACGCGCGCGCGATAGATCTGCCCGTCGCGCACGTACACCACCGTCCTCGCGTCCGGCGAGATCTGCGGGGCGTTGCCCTCGGCGAGCCGCCAGGCACCCGTGCCGTTCGTGCGGGCGACCCAGATCGTGCGTTCGGCGCCGTCGGGATCGTGCGACGGGTTCGCCACCCAGCCGCGCGAGTTCGGCGCCGTGCCGCGCACGAACAACGCGATCGAGCCGTCGTCGGAGAGGGAGACGTCCGCGAGGTCGGTGCCGTCGTCCTTGTCGAATTGCGTGAGCTTGACCGGTTTGAATCCGGGGGACACCGCCGTGTAGACGTTCCGCTTCCCCTGCTCGTACGCCATCCAGGCGACGCGGTCGGCTTTCTTCGCCGAGGCCAGATTGAGCGGCGAGGCGGGGCTCATGAACTGCTCGATCGTCGGCTTGGATTGCGCCGCGAGCGCCGGTGCGAAAACGACGATGGCGACGAGGGCGCGAGCGAATCGTGACGTGGCGTCCATATGCACCTCTGGTTGGGTCGGCCGTTCGGAGCTCCGACGGCAGTGCCTGGCGTGCAGCGAGGAGAGCCTAACACCGGCGCGCACGCTCGTCCACCGTGCCGCGGACGGCGATGCGGCCGCGGCCGGCTCGGCGCCGACGGAGTCGTTCACCCCTTGGCGCGGCGCGCGCCCGGTTTGCGCTTCACGGACTCGTATCGTGCGATATACGCCTCGGGTGTGATCGCGGCGATCAGGCGGCCGATGTCCTCGAGGGGCAAGTCGTCGGCAGATTTGAAGCGCAGGCACGACTTGCCCATGTCGAGCTTCTGGCCCGCCGCCTTGAACGCGGCGCGGAGCTCCGCTGCCTGCGCGGAGTCGCCGTACGCGCCCATCAGGTACAGCGAGTAGTGGTTCTTGGTCGCCGACAGCGCGACGTAGCAGAGCGGCTGTCCGTTGTACGTGTCCGGATAACGCGAGAGCGGGATCGCGTAGGTGATCGCTCCCCAGTTCATCTCTTCGCGATATCCCTTGGGGATGTGGCGCTTCACCATGGCGCGCACCGCAGACACCACCTTGCGTCGGTCATCGGGGAGCGCGCGCAGATACTCGGCGACGGTTTTTGCCTTGTTCTGGAACATCGGACAGAAGGACAGAAGGACAGGAGGACAGGACGACCTGGTATGGGCGAAGGTATGGCTCGGGCGGGGCGGCCTCAATGTCGGCGGTTTTGTCGTGCGATCCCCATCACGGCGCCCGGGGGAAACCGGCCCCCACATTGATCGTCGATAGGGTGACCCCATGAAACGCGCATACTATCTGGCCGGCTGGAGCTACGTCGCTGTTTGCGCCGCGATCGCGCTCCCGGAACGACGCACCGTGGCGCCCACACCGGCGCCCGCGCAGGCGCGGCCCCCTGAGTACGTCGAGGCGCCTGCCGAGGCACCGGCCGCCGATGGCGCCACCTGGTTTCGGCGCGTGAAGCCTTACTGCAATGCCGTCGAGGTGCACGTGCTTCAGCGGCAGTCGCCTCCACCGGCCACGCTTGATGGCGTTGGCTACCATGCCGCCTGTCTGTCGCTCGCCGGCCGCATCGACGAGGCGCGCAAGCTCGTCGACAAGCTTCCCGCGGATCAGCGGCGGTCGGCCGCGGCGATCGTGTTCGACGTCGGACACCCGGTGGCCGACGCGGGCGACGATCGTTCGGCTGGCCCGATCATGGAGCTGGTGATCGACTACTGGCCGGACCACTACATGGCGCTCTACCACGCCGGCATGGCCGAGTACATGCTCGGCCAGCGCGAACTGGCGACGCGCAATCTCGAGGCGTTCTTGCAGCTCTATCACGAGAACGATGGTTGGCGGAGCAACGGCCTCGAGGTGTTGGGCCGTCTGCGTGACAGCACGGCAGCGCGCGGGGACGCGCGGCGCCCACGAGAGCCATAGCCATGGGCGCATCGATTTCCGGGCAGTACGCGGCAACGCCGCTCGTCACGCGGACCGTTTCTCCCGCGGCCGCGATCACCGTGATGGCGGTGGTCGTCGCCGGCTTCGCCGCCGCGATGTCCGGCGCCGCACTTGCCTGGGTTCTCACGCCGATAGTGGCGGGGCTGATTCTCCGCGCGGCGGTTGGTTCGCCCGCACCGATTGCCGCGCCCGACGTCGACGTGCGGGAGCTTCCGCTGCTGTTGCGGCATCGCGTGAGCGCGGCGTTCGCTGCCCTTCCGGTCGGCGACGCGCGGCGGTTGCTGATGGAAGTGCTGATCCAGGCGCGCCCGTTGTTTGCCGCGCGCGCTACCGCGTTCGACGAGCGCCACGACGCGATCTCACGAGAGAACGCGGGCTCTCTGCTCGAGGCGTGCTGCGATGCCGCGGGCGAGCTGGCGCGACTCGACGCGGCGTCGTCGTCGGCCGACGGCGCGAAGGGCGACGTTCGCTACAAGCAGGCCCGGGAGCTGTTCGCGCAGCGTCTTTCCGACGCGGCGTCGGCGCTGGGCGGCCTGTACGCCTCAGGTGTTCAGCACGGGACGCCCGCGTCCGACCGTGTGGCCGAACTGGTCGAGGAGATCCGCGCCGATGCGAGCGCGCGTGCTCGGGCGGGGGAGGAGATGGGGCGTTGAGTCGCCTCAATCAATTTCCGCGACCAGGGGAAAGTGGTCTGACGCGACGCGCGCTTCGGCGGGTTCGCTGACGACGTCGCAGGAGAGCAGCCGATCGGCGTCGCGGGTTGGCGTGAACAGATAGTCGAGCCGCACGTGCGGGTCCCAGGTGGGAAAGGTGTGGCCGGTCCCGTCCGGATGCAGGCGCCGCCAGCCGTCGGCGTAGCGCTCGTCCAGCATGAGTTGAATGGTCTCGCGGGCGATGTCGTTTCCGCTCAGCCACACCATCGCGCGAATCCAGCGCGGCATGCGCTCGACGTAGAGCCGCTCGCCGGGCGCCATCGCGTTGAAGTCGCCGGCGATGACGTGGAAGCCGTGCTGGTGGTGACGAATCCCGTCGAGCAGGGCGCGCAGCTCGTAGCGCCGGCGCCGCTCGCTCCACTTCGAGAACCAGGCGCTGAGGTGCAGGCCGAAGACGCGCAGCTCGGTCCCCGAGAGGACGATCTCGAGAAAGGGATGGCGCGCCCCTCGCGGGTGGTGCCACTGGTGATGAGCCACCGGGCGCCGGCTCAGAAACCCCGTCGATTGTCCACGGCGGGAGCCCCACGTGGTCAGCTCGGTCAGCTCGGCGAGCCGCGCGACGACGCGCGGGTCGCTCGCTTCCTGGAGCACGACGACGTCGGCGTTCGTGGCGCGGATGACCGACGCGAGCGCGGCTTCGCGCCCGGTGCCGCCATAACGAATGTTGTAGCTGAGGAGACGCATGCTCACGCCTCCTCCCCCGGCGCGACGTCCGCCGCCTCCTTGGGGATGAGGGTCACGTACGGCTGCTCGAACAACACGTCGCGCGCGAACTGAACGAAATCGGTGGACGCCTGCAGATTGACCGGCCGTCCGGCGAGGTCGCCGAGTTGGCGGCGCAGATCGCTGAGCGGCGGACACGCGTCGGGGTGCTCCTCGCTCAGCGGCACCGTGTGAAGACCCGGGATGTAGAACGAGTCCCAGTGCTGGAGCATGCCGCCGCCGATGAAGGTGACGTCGAGGTCACTCGTACCGGGGCCTTCGGCGTCGAACGGTTGGCCGTCGGACCACCGCGTGCCCGTCACGGCGCTCCCGCGCACGATGACCTCGACTCCCGGCGGCGTTACGGCGCGAAGAAGATCGACGAATCGCTGAAACCGGTCGCGGTCGTCGTGAAACGCGAGTCGAACGATCCGCTCGATTGGCGTTTCAGCGGGTTTTTCAATGGGGTCAGACTCCATTGAAAAACGAATTCAATGGAGTCTGACCCCATTGATTTGTGGCCCGGGCCACGGACGGAGTCGCGGGATCCACCGCGGCACGGCGGCCACGTATTCCGCATACGATTCGCCGAAGTTCCGTCGCAAGTTCGGTTCCTCGTAGCCACGCACGAACGCGTTGTACATCACGGCGAGCACCACCACGTACAAGAGTACGACCAGCGATCCCGTCCATAGCGCGAGGCCGACGTCGACCAGCACAGCCGCGACGTACATCGGATTGCGGACGTACCGATACAACCCGTGTGCCACGAGAACGCGCGGCGGATTGTACGGGGCGGCAGTTCCGCGCCCATAGGCGACGAAGGCCCAGTTACACCAGATCAGGGCGAGCACGCCGACGGTGAGCGGGAGCAGCCCGATCGCGGCCCAGGGGCCGGGGGGAATGTGCGGGCCGCTTCCCGCGAGGTAGAGCGGGATGACGCCGATCACCGTCACCTGGACGGCGAGCACGAACAGTAGAGCGCGGAACCAGATCATGGTGCGACTGCCGGACGGCGATCAGGTCGTACCCAGCGTCATTCCAAAGACACTGACGTCGGCGCCCGGCATCGCGCGCGCGAGGTCGATGCCGCTGCATGCCTCGAGCTCGCACCCGTGGATCATGCCGGCACCCACGATGAAGAATAGCCACTGCTCGAATACGCGCGGCGATGGGTCGAGCGGGGGCGTCTGTCCTCCGACGCGCCAGCCGACAAGCGTGTCTCCTGCCTCCGGCACGCGATGCTCAACGTGCACGTCGTACGACGTGTGCGACGACAACCATTCGGCGAACGCGCGTGCCTTCGGCTCGTCGGGAGCGATGAAGTCGAAATCGAACGGCCGAACACCGGGGGAGGGAGTGCAGAACTCCGGCCGGGCGGCGAGCTGATGAAACAAGTCCATCCAGCCGCCGACACGCTTGTCGCGTCCGCGCCGTACTGTCTCGTCCATAGAGGCCTCGGTGCGGGAATGAACAGAGCGTTCTGACCCGAGCCAAACATACACTTCGGACCGCTTTGCGGCCACAGTTTTTGGGGCGACTGGGCGATAGGGCGACCAAGCATTCAGCGGCCCAACAGTGAGCGCCGTTCATACCTTCGGTGCACTCGCGGTGTCGTAGAGCATCATACCTGCGCGATTACTGAGGAGCATCACATGCACCGCATGCAATTCCGGGAGTGGTTCGAGGGCTGGGTCCACGATCTTCGATTCGCCAGCCGCCAGTTCAAACGCACGCCCGGCTTCGTCGCCATCAACGTGGCCACGCTGGCTCTCGGCATCGGTGCAACGACGGCGATCTTCAGCGTGGTGAACGGGGTGCTCCTGCGCGCGCTGCCGTACCCCGATCCGAGCCGCATCGTGCAGGTCTGGGAACTGGCGGGCGCGAAGGGCGTCGAAAACAACTTCGCCGATCCGAACTACGACGACCTACTGGCGCAAAACCGCAGCTTCTCCGCGCTGGCCAAGTTTCGCGCATCGGGCACGGTCACCGTCGCGTCCGGAGAGGACGCGGTGCGCGCGCGCACCGCCGCCGTGTCGCGCGACTTCTTCACCGTGCTCGGCGTGACGCCGCTGCGGGGGCGCACGTTCAACGAAGACGAGGCCCGACAGGGCGGGGCGCTCGCCGTCGTCGCCAGCTATGGATTCTGGCAACGAGAGCTCGGCGGAAGTCCGGACGCCGTGGGAAAGACGCTGCGCATCAGCGAGCAGACGGCGGTGGTCGTCGGCGTGATGCCCGCGGCGGTCGATTTCCCGCCGGCCACCGATCTGTGGAGCGCCGCGGAGTTGGGGCCGCACCGCACGAGCCGCACGGCGCATAACTGGGCCGTTCTGGGACGCATCAAGCCGGGCGTGTCGTTCGAGCAAGCGCGCGGCGACGTGAGCGCGATCGGGCGGCGACTGGCGAGCGAAAACGTCGGAAGGATCGACCTCAACGACATGCGCATCGTGCTGCTGCGCGACCAGATGGTCGGCGGCAGCAAGTTCGCGCTCATGCTCCTCCTCGGCGCGTCGATCGTGCTGCTCCTCATCGCCTGCGCCAACGTCGTCAACTTGCTGATCGCGCGGCTCACCGCCCGACAGGGCGAGGTGGCGTTGCGGCTCGCGCTCGGCGCGGCGCGCTACCGGCTCGTCCAGCAGTGCCTCGCCGAGTCCCTGATGCTCGCGGCCGGCGGGTGCGTGGTGGGACTCGTGCTGGCGCGCTGGGGAGTGAAGGTGCTCGTGTCGCTGAACCCGACCAACGTGCCGCGCTTGCAGGAGATCAACGTGGACTGGCGCGTGCTTGTCTTCGCGGCGGGGGTATCGATCATCGCGGCAACGGTGCTCGGTCTCGTGGCCGCGTGGCGCGGAACCCGGGGCGATCTGCGCGAGGCGCTCTCGCAGTCGCAACGCACGCAGTCCGGCGGCGCGGGAACGGAAGGCATGCGTCGCGCGCTCGTCGTGCTCCAGGTGGCGATGACGCTGGTGTTGCTCGTGAGTGCCGGGCTTCTCGGGCGCAGCTTCCTCCGTCTCATGCAGGTGGACGCCGGCTTCCGCACCGACAACGCCGTCGTCCTCGACCTGAGCGTGCCGGCATCGGATTCGCTCGGGGTCATTCGCCGTGCGCAGTTTTTCGAGGGGCTCGCTGAGCGGTTGCGCACGATTCCCGGTGTGACGGAGGTGGGCGGGTCCAACGGCATTCCGCTCCTGTCCAGCGCCGCCAACGGCACCTTCCTCATCATGCGCACTGTGGACGAATACAAGACCTTCGGCGGCGGGTTCGCGGTGTTCGAGCAGATGCGGAACGATCCGGTCCGGCGTGGTGACGCGGATTTCCGGGTCGTCAGCGGCGACTTTTTCGCGGCCATGGGGATCCCGCGCGTGAGCGGGCGATTGTTCGAGGACCGCGACGGCCCGGACGCACCGCACGTGGCCGTCGTGAGCGCCTCCCTCGTGAAACAGAAGTGGCCGAACGAAAGCCCGATCGGAAAGTTCATCGAGTTCGGCAACATGGACGGCGATCTGCGCGAGTTCACGATCGTCGGCGTGGTCGGCGACGTGCGCGACGTGAGCCTGGCGTCGACTCCGCGTCCGACCGTCTACGCGTTGTTCCGCCAGCGTCCGAACGCCGCGAGCAGCCAGTACGTGGTGATGGCGACGCAGGGGGATCCGGCTCCCGTCATGGCCGCGGCCCGGCAGATCGTTCGCGATCTGCGCCCCGACGCGCCGCCACGAATGAGAACGATGGAGTCGATCGTGTCGCGCTCCGTGGCCGACCGCAGCTTCGTGCTCCTGCTCGTCGGCGTTTTCGCCGGTGTCGCCTTGTTCGTCGCCGCGCTCGGCGTCTACAGCGTGATCTCGTATCTGGTGACGCAGCGCAAGCGAGAGATCAGCATTCGCGTCGCGCTCGGCGCGCGCGCCGCCGACATCGTGCGGCTCGTGCTCGGGCAGGGCGCAACGCTCTCGCTGATCGGCGTCGCCGTCGGCGCGGTGGCATCACTCGGGGCCGCGCGGGTGCTCGCGAAGTCGCTGTACGAGATCTCACCCACTGACCCCGTGGCGTTCGGCAGCGTGATCGTCGTGCTCGTGGCAGTTGCGCTCGTAGCGAGCTGGCTCCCCGCGCGGCGTGCCGCGCGCGTCGAAGCGATGGACGTGCTGCGCGGCGGGTAACACACCCGCTCGGGGCGGGGCATTTTGTCCCGTTACTGACAATCGGCGGCGGCCGTCAAATAACTGTATACAGATTGGTGCGCGGTTCCAACGGAGGAACCCCCATGCGACAGTATTTGACTGCCGTGGCCCTGTGCCTCGGCCTAGCCGCCTGCGAAGCGAGCGACAGAGGCCTCGCCGGCGTAAACAAGCCCGACACCGGGATCGGCTTCGGAGCGTCCGGGGCCCCCGTCGCGTCGATTTCGATGACGCCCGGCAGCGGCACCCTCACGATCGGCGACACATTGCGCCTCGTCGTGACGCCGCACGACGCTCAGGGGCTCACGCTCCTGGGGCGAACGATCACCTACACGAGCTCGAACAACACGATTGCGTCCGTGTCGGGATCGGGGCTGGTGACGGCGCGGCTCGCCGGCGACGTGACGATCACGGCGACGAGCGAAAACAGGAGCGCCATCGCGCAGTTCAGCGTGCACGCGCCGTAGCGCGGCGCCGCGGGCTCGATGTCAGCGCGTCGCGGCGAGCCACTTGGAGGCCCGGCGCAGCAGCTCGGGGTCCACGCGGTGCCGCCCGGCGAACTCGTGGTATTCGACCTTGTATCCGGCGTCCTCGAGACGCGGTACGAGCACGCGACTCGTTCGGCCGATTGGAAGAACCTGATCGTCCGTCCCGTGACTGACGAAGATCGCCGGCTTGCCGACGTACTGCCCTCGTCCGACGAACCCCGGCGAAAACGCGGCGACGCGACTGAATAGATCGCCATTGATCAAGCCGATCGACAGCGCGTAGCTCGCTCCGTCGGAGAAGCCGGCGACGCCGATGCGCGCCGGATCGATGTTCACCTTCGCGAACACCTTCGCGAGGGCGGCGTCGATGAACTCCACGTCGACGTCGTAGCCCCCATAGCGCACGTCCCAACTGCCCTGGCGCGACTCGGGCGCGAGCAGCACGAGGCCCAGCTCGTCGGCCAGCGGGCGCATCGGGTCCATGAGGGTGTGCGCGTCCTGCCCCGCGCCGTGCAGCAGGACGACGAACGGCGCCGGCTTGTCGGGGCGGTAGCCAGGGGGCACGTAGAGCAAACCGTCGCGCGGTTTGCCCATGCCGAGCTCCGACATCCCCTTGGTGAAGGTCGCGGTCGGGGTTTGCGGCCGAGCCCGGAGCCGGCCGTCCCCCGTCGCGCTCGTGGCCGACGACACGTCCCAACTGCCTGCGGGAACAAGAAACGCGATGGCGACGGCGGCGCGAAATCGCATTGGAGTTGCGCGAAGAGAATGACGGAAAGCGGGATTTCAATGGGGTCAGACTCCATTGATTCCGGCTCCAACCGAAATCAATGGAGTCTGACCCCATTGATTCCGGACAACGGACAGGTAATACAGACAGCACCGAACGGACCAGTGGGCTGGGACGAGCCGCGCCGCAGGCGACGCAAAACGGAGGACCGCGTGCCGCGGTCCTCCGTTCATCCCAGCGCGCGAAGGTTTAGTGCGCCGACTTCTGGGCGCGACTCACCGTGCGTGCCGCACACGGTTCGGTCTGCAGGCTCGGTGGCGGGGGGCGGTCGACGCCGAGGGCGAGTGTCGCGCGATCAGGCACGACCCGGACCCCCGTGTTGGTGACCTCCTGATACTGCCAGGCATCGCGCGGAATCACCATGCGCGCGCCGATCCCGCCGCGGCCGGCCCAGTACAGCGATCGCACGCGCCGGCCGAGGGGGAGTCCGCGAAAACACGTCTCCTCGGGCGCGCCGAGCACGGCACGCACCTGCTGCTCGATTCTTTTGGCGTCGGATGGGGTGGCGATGCGCATGGAGATCCATTCCACGCGGGCGCCCGGGGATACGACCGCGGCGCCGTCGTCGACGTACTGATCGAGCTTCACGTGGAGCACGCGAAGTCCTTCCGGCCCGAAGTAGGCGCTGTCCACGTAGCCGACGTAGGGCGCGACGTCGAGGTGATACTTGTGCCGCGCGACTTTACCGATCGTCGCGCCGAGCCGAAGCCCCGGTGCATACGCATCGACCAACGACTGGACCGGCGAGCCGGCGCCATGCCGGCAGCCGAGCGCTGCCGCGCCCGCCAGACAGAGAACCACGGTGCTGCGTCGCACGATTGAATCCAGCCGCTACAGGGTGAACGTGCTTGTTACCACCTATGAACGCGACGCCGCGCGTTCGGCGCGGACGAAGGTGAGCCATCCATGCGAATCCGGTGCTATGCCGCGCGCGATGTCGAGGAACCGCTGTTGAAGCTGCTGTGTGACCTGGCCCGGGCGCCCGTTGCCGATCTTGATCTTGTCGACACTGCGCACCGGCGTGACCTCCGCCGCCGTACCGGTGAAGAAGATCTCGTCCGCCATGTAGAGCATCTCACGCGGAATCGGTTGCTCGCGCACCGGAATCCCCGCGTCGCGGGCGAGCGTGAGAATGGTGTCGCGCGTGATGCCGTGCAGGAGCGTGCCGTTGAGCATTGTCGTGTACAGGGTGCCGCGATGGACGAGGAACACGTTCTGGCCGGAGCCTTCGCTGACCATGCCGTCCGGTGAAAGCGCGATGCCTTCGGCGAAGCCGTTGGCGAGCGCTTCCATCTTGATGAGCTGTCCGCTGAGATAGTTGCCGGCGACCTTCGCCATGCCGGGGATCGTATTCGGCGCCGGGCGATGCCAACTGGAGACGCAGGCGTCGACGCCGTTTTCGAGCGCGCCGGCGCCGAGGTACGTGCCCCAGGGCCAGCAGGGGAGATAGACCTCGACCGGGCTGTCGAATGGCACCATGCCGGCGGCGCCGTAGCCGCGCAGAACCATCGGGCGCAGGTAACACGCGTCGAGCCCGTTCTTGTCGACGAGCTCACAACACGCGGCGACGAGCTCGTCGACGGTGTACTGGAGCTCCATGCGGTAGATGCGGCACGAGTCGGCGAGCCGCTCGAGGTGATCCTCGAGGCGGAAGATCGCCGGGCCGCGCGGCGTGGAATAGCAGCGGATGCCCTCGAACGCCGACGATCCGAACTGAAGCGAATGACAGAGGACGTGAACCTGCGCGTCCGCCCACGGCACGAACTGGCCGTCGTGCCAAATCCAGTCGGTCGCCGTGATCTTGGCCATCGCGTCCTCGGGCTGTGAAGGGATGGAACAATACATCGCCGGTCACGCGACTCGCGAGCATCGTTTTGTTACTCGGGGTGTGGCATTGACACCACACGCGTACGCACGCACCTTCATACCTAGCTAGTTATGGATAGCTAGGTATGTAAATGGCCAAACAGCGAAACGACATCCTTCAGGGCACGCTGGGGCTCCTCGTCCTCAAGACGCTGGCGGGGCAGGGCCCCCTCCACGGCTACGCCATCACGTCGCATATCCAGCGCGTGTCGGCGGACATGCTGCGCGTGGAAGAGGGCTCGCTCTACCCGGCGCTGCACCGAATGGAACAGGACGGTTGGGTTCGCGCCGAGTGGGGCACGACCGAAAAAAATCGTCAGGCACGGTTCTACGTGCTTACCGCGGAAGGGAAGCGTCAGCTCGCGCGCGAGGAAGAGGGCTGGGCAAGGTTGACCGAGGGCGTGCGTCGCGTTCTCCGTTATGCGTAATCACCGACAACTCCAAGCCGTGGGTCGCCATGTCGTGGC
>Ga0137314_1000451_pt1 | contig 12141 bp, 9 predicted proteins | sample EasRivERMZT199_2_FD_102289 | JGI IMG/M metagenome (GOLD analysis project Ga0137314, IMG submission 102289) | Soil microbial communities from meander-bound floodplain in the East River, Colorado, USA - East River MetaG ERMZT199_2 | ecosystem: Environmental > Terrestrial > Soil > Floodplain ... | reverse complement strand
GCCTAGTTAGCGGCGGAAAGTGAGGCGCATGAATGCATGGTCGTTTGGAGCAGGAGCGAAGGGGGGTTCTTTTCCGGTATGCCACACCCCCGGGATGGCGGTCTATGACCGTTCCCTTCGCATCGGCAACGGCGACCATGCTTCATGCGCCTCCTTCCATTGCTTGAAGAAAGGACAGGTTCAGCAATGCCGCATCTGACAGTGAAGAAGAAGGTGCCCGGACTCATGCTCAATCCCGGCGAGGTCATCATCGTCGGGCCGGGGGCTGCCGCGCAACTTCTCAGGAAGTTCAAGCGCTACCTCGTGGAGTCGGTGCCGGGCGACGATGAGCTGGTTCCCGATTGGGGTCCGCAGATCACGAACGAGGAACGCGCGGCGATCAAGATGAAGACCTGGCCGCTGCCGCCCGAGGAGCGCCGCAAGTTCAAGAAGCCGGAGCCCGGTAAGGGGCCGACCGTCGAGAACCGTTCTGCGAGGCCGGATCACCACCGATAAACCATGGGCTCGATCATTACGCGCGACGAACTCAAGGCTAAGCTCGTGATCGACGCTTCCGACAACTCTCGGGACGCCGAACTCGATCTTGCCATCTCGCAGACCGAGGGCGAGTTCGAGGCGGGTATCGGTCAGAAGCTGCTCGAAGCCGACTACGCCGAGCGCCGGGTGGGGAATGGGAAAACCTATCTCCAACTCCGGTTCTATCCGGTCATCGACCTGATCTCGGTCGTGATCGAGGGTGATTCGGCAGTCGACGTAGGCGACCCCGACGTGATCCGCGTTGCGGATGGAACCGATGGCCTGCCCTGGCTCGCGTTGACCGGCGGTCGCGTCTTCCCGTATCCGCGGTTCCTGCGCGTGCCTAACGTGACGATCGAGTACGGCGCGGGCTACGCGGATCAGCAGGAGGTCAAGGATGCACTGCCCGACGTGTGGAGCGGTGTCCTTGAGCACGCGTACATCCTGCTGCTAGGGAACGACACGCGGAAGAAGGCCAAGGTGTCGGAGTCGTTCATGGGGCAGGGATACACGACATTCATGGCTCCGATCGACAAGGAACACGAGCGTGGATGGCGGCGCCTGATCGAGAAGCATCGCCGCCGGCCGATTACGCGGATGGCCGCGCGGGCGCTGACCGTAACCTCGCGCTATGGGGTCTGGTGATGTCGATCACGATCCGCCAAAAGCCCGACTTCGCGAAGCGCGCAGAGATGCTCCGCCGGCTGAAGCTCGAAACGGTGCGCGAGTCGGTGAACGACATCGAGCGCGAGATCCTCACGCGATACGCATCGGGTACGGGGCCGGCAACGCTAGGTGTTCGGTCGGGCCGGTTGCGCTCGTCCGTTCGTCGGGAGATCAAGGCGGTAGGGCCGTGGCTCTCGGGGCGCGTGTTCATCGAGGGCAAGAGCCGAACGAATCCAGTCTATGCGGGCGTGCACGAGTTCGGGGCGACGATCCGCCCCACGCGCGGGCGTTATCTCGCAATCCCGCTTGGTGCCGCGCGGAGCGGTGCCGCGGGTGGAGTCAGTAAGGGGCCGCGCGACTTTGCTGGCGGGTTCTTCTTCCGCTCGCGCGCGGGTAATCTCCTTTTCGGAGTGCGCACGGGTGGTCGCGTCGGCCGCCTGATCCCGCTCTTTGTGCTGAAGGAGTCGGTGCGGATTCCGGCGCGCCCGGTCTGGGGCGTGACGCGCGCGAATCAACTGCCGCGATTCAGGGAGCGCGTGCGAGCCATGACCCACGCCGTCGCGCAGGGGAGAGCATAGATGGCTCGCACCCGGCGCCGTACTCACTTTATCATGCGGCACTTTTCCTCCGAGAAAGAGGTCTTTTCCTGGCGGAGCTATCCGCCATTTGATGGGTTCGTTGTCAATATCCAGTACGACCGTGCGAACTACATCGCCGAGATCGCGCGCATGGTTCAGGCCGGGAAAAAGTACTTCCGCTATTACTCGTCGATGGATTACCCGTTCTCGTTGACGAACTTCGGTGGGGATTCACCGCCCGACGAGGCGACGTTCTTCAACTGGATTCGTGACAACGTGCAGTTCAATGGTTCCGCGAGCTTTAAGCGCTTGCGTGTATCGGGGGACGTCGGCCTCTTTGCGTGGTATCTAGCGGCCGGCGAGCGCCGCGAGATGATCCCCTGGAAGGACGTGACCGGCGCGCTCATGCAGTCGCTAGCGCAGAAGATGGTGGATCTCGCGGGCGCCCCGGGCGGAGTCACGATTCCGTGCTCTGGGATCTTCCTCGATCAGACGTGGCTTGCGCATGAGTCGTGGATGTATGCGACAAGCGACGCGTCGGGGCACGGGGACACGAAGGAGAGTCAGCCGGGGCTCAACCCGCTCACTTTCGCCTCGGCGGTTACGAACTTCGGCACGGGGGATCCGGCCTGGATAGATCACACGACTGCGATCCGGAACTTCATCTTCGAGCTACAGGCGAGACTGGCGGTGCTCAATCCCGCGGCTATCGTGCTGGCTAACGGAGATCGCAAGACGGTCAATTCGACCACCATCCCGAAGCCGTGGTTTGTGGAAAACGCATGGAATAGCTACGCGGATCACAACACGCCCGGTGGTGACGGCCCGCGCTGGGCGGCCGCTCAAGTGAACTGGCTTTCGGACAGTCGCAACGTGCTAAACGTGCAGGCCTTTTCCACGCCGAATGGTGTCGTTGGATTCCCCGAGGCGCTCACGCTTTGGCGGGAACACGGCGGCTGGTTCTCGGTCATCTCCGACGCATCGGTGTATGGCACCCAGAACCAAGAGCACGCCTTCTATGATGCGGCGATGATTCAGGGTGGGGTGCTGTAATGGCGAAGTGGTCAAGGCAGTCGGGGGTGACGTTTTACACGCCGCTGATCGCGCAGTATCTCCACGAGCGCACGCGGAAGTGGTACGTGCGGCTCGAGCGCGCGAACGCCGCCGCACCGCTCTCGGTGAAGGTGTACGCCATCCAGGCGGACGCCGTCGCCAACAACGCGAGCAACTCAGGCGCGGGCTCGGTGGCCGCGACGGGCGGCCGGCTGAAGCTCGTGCTCACGGCTGGCCCGCAAGCGCCATCTCTTGCGGGCGCCGTGCTCTACGTGCAGATGAATGGCGACGTGGCGCTCGCGATCGGAACGGCGCTCTGGGAAGTGGATTTGGGCAAGCAGATCGAGCGCGCTCACCTGTGGCTGCTGCGCGCCTTCTCGAAGATCTCGACGGCCAACGGCTATTTCACGGACTTTGCGCACATCGAGCGCGGCTTGCGGACCTGGGAGGACGCGAAGGAGAAGGGGCTCCTCCCGTATCTCGGCGTTGCGCAAACGCGGATCGAGTGCGTGGATCAGATTATCGGCGGCGCCCCGCGCGGGAGCCTGACCACGACGCTCTCCATTACGTGCGCCGCCTACGACGACAACGTGCTCGGGCCGGAGGAGACGCACGACACTGACTCGGCGTTCGTGTTCCACGATCTCCGGCGCGCGATCAACGCAGCATACTCGGCGGATGGCGCCTACGGCGGGCTACAGGACGACGGGCAGGCGGTCGTGGTGTACAAGTTCAACGCCGGAGAAGCGGAACTAGGAATGGAGTGGGCACGCCACAAGGGGCTGCTCTACTTCGAGGTGAGTCTTGTCCTCAACGAGATGGGGCCGAGCGAAGTTTCTACGGGATAAAGGGGAAAACTGCGTGGCAACCGGGAAAGTGACATGCAGTGGGTTCGCCTTCAGGACAGTATTCGAAACTGTGGTTCCACCGGGAGCTCACTCCCGGCACGAAGTCGGCCACATTCGGCAATCCAACCGGCGGTTCTACATACGGACTCCGGCTCTATCAAGAGGAGTTCCAGCCGCGGCCGACGAAGACGCCGATCCGATACCAGGAAAACCGCGGCGGCGTCTCGTTCGATAACTTCGACTTTACGCCTGGGCCGCAGGGCGTTACCGGGACGCTCCGGTTTGCGCTCCGCTACTCCGGTGTTCACGCGGTCATGCTTGGGCATGTGCTCGGTAACCTGGTAACGGCTGGCGCTGCTGCGGTGTGGAATCATATCGGGGATGGAGGTGGCAGCGGCCGGTTTAATTCGTTGACCTTCCTGCACCAGCGACCAATCAATGATGCTGGCACGACCTTCATTGAGACGCAGCTTCTTGGCGCCAAGATTGGAAGGATGCGTCTCACGCAGAGCGTTTCTCAGCCTTTCATCATCTGCGAGATGGATCTCGTTGCGATGGAGGCGCAGGTCATCACGGCCGTGACCAACAACTCGAACCTCCCGCCAGATTCGAATGGTTTCTCTCCCAATGAGGCGCTAGCTTATTCGGCGCACATCGTCGATACCGCTGCACTCCCACAGCCCCACAACTTCGCATTCCAAGAGATGCCGAGCGGGCCAGTCACTTATCCGCAGCTCGAAGAATGGACGATTGAGCTAAACAACTTCCCGGAGCAAACCGGTGTGATCTCGAATCAGACGCGGCAGTCGAGCCCGGCGCGTGGGCAGATTCGCGAGGTTACCGGTTCCTTCGTGATGGAGCAGGACGATTCGATCGACAACGTCGAGAAGGTTTTCGGAAATACCTCTGCCGATGCGAGCTTGCCGTTCAAGCTCAACTGGGAGTACGTCAATCCGTTGGTGGCTGCTGAGAAACTGACAATGAGCGTGAGCAATGCCTACATCACGCAGCCCGAGCGTGGTACGTCGGGAACGGGTCCGCAGCGGCGCCGGTACAACTTCACGGCGCTGGCCGGGACGATTTCGCCGCTTTGGCCGTTTGATTTCGTCATCGGTAGTACCAAGCAGAAGCCGGTCGGCGCGACGCTCGTTTCCTATGGGGAGTACGTCACCGTGACGCCGAGCGTCTAGTAGTCAACATAACCTGGAGGATCACCATGTTTCGGACCAAGGAAGTGGACCTAGGAGGCGATCTCCGGGCGGTCATACGCCGCCCGGATTTCGCCGTCTGGGTGCTCTACGAGGACTTGCTGTTCGACCGCTACGAAGCGGACGAGGCAGAAGCCAAAATCTCGAACGAGGAGAAGATCATCCGCGCGCAGATGGAGCGCGAGGGCCAGAAGATCGACAAGGGGCCGCACGTGAAGAAGTTCACGGCGGAGAAGTCTCGGCGCATCTCCAAGTACGTGCAGGACGAACTGCTCGTCGACGCGCTCGTAGCACTCAAGGAGGGCGACGATCTCCACGTGTTCATTCGAGAGGACGGGTCGCGGGTGCTCCCGCCCCCGATTGACTTCCGGGACATCGGCCCGCATCGCTGCATGGACATCGCGCATGAGGTGACCTTCTTCGTCTACGAGACACGGTCGCTTTCCTTTCGTGCGCGCCGGGAGGATACGCCCGGCAACAGCGAGGCGCCTGCTCTCGCTCTCGCGAGCGACGGGCCGGCGGCTCACTGAGATTCTCAACATGGAGGCGGGGGAGGTCCTCGCCGAGTTTGAGCTTGAGCGGATCGCCCGGGAGGAAGTGTTGGGCGATCTCCACGAGCGAATGATCACGGCGCCCGAGGGTAGCTACTCGACGCGCGCGCTCGTGGTCGAGTTGCTCTTGAACGACATCATGGAGCGATAGTGGCGGAACTGCTCGACATTGAAGTAAGGGTCAACTCGTCCGAGGGCGAGGCGTCCTTCGATCGGATGCGCGCGTCTATAGCGCGCATGGAGGAGGCGCTCCGCACCGGGCGGTCGGACCAGTTGATCAGCGCCACGGGGCGCGCCGCGGCGAACCTGGGGCGCGAGTCGAGTGCCGCCGGGCGCGGTGTTGAGCAGCTTGCGCAGTCGCTGAACACGGCCGCCCGCGGGGCGTCGAGCTTCGAGCGTGAGGCGGAGAAGTCCGCGCGCGCAGCGACAAAGCTCGAGCAGGAGATCGCGAAGGCGGGGGCGCAGGCGCGCGGTATCGGCCAGGCCGTGCCCGCGGTTACTGCCCTTGGTAGCGCGATTACCGGGCTCGTCACGGCCGCCGCTGGCTTCGTCTCTATTCGCCAGCTATTCGCGGCATTCGGTGAGGCCGATCGCGCTTTCGAGATGGCGCGCGCCTTCGACCTCTCGACCTCGAAGCTGATTCTCTGGAACCAAGCGGCCAAGCAATTCGGCGCCGACGCGACGGATATCCAGCAGGCGTTGCGTGGGGTCTCGCAGTCGGTGGGCGATGCGCTCCGCGACCCAGGAGGCCAGGCTGCGCAGCGCTTCCGCGAACTCAAGATCGACGTCGAGGCGCTCCGCGGCGTGTCGATCGACGAGGTGCTACTCCGCATCTCGGACGGGCTCTCGCAGGTCGATGATACCGCCCAGCGGACCAGCATCGCCGTTGACCTGCTCCACGTCCGAAACGCGAACCTGTTCTCGCTCCTCCGCGGGGGACGGAAGGAGATCGAGGCCACGATCGCGGAGCTCGCGAAGCTCGGCGTGATCTCGGACGAGGATGCGGCGGCCGCGGATCGGTTCGGGGACTCGATCGGGCGGACGCAACTCGCGATTGCGGCGATGGTGTTGCATGCGGCTCCGGCCTTCGCGACGCTCGCCGAGGCTATCGAGGGGATGACCGTCAAGACGGCCAATTTCCTCAAGGAATTGAACGAGGCGCGGAATGCCAACGCGCCCCGCCAGCAACTTGAGACAGCGGCCGGGCAGAAGATTGAGACTCAGGTTGAGGTGATCGGCGAGGAGCAGGTCGAGCAACTCAAGACCCTGCTCGCGAGCCTCCCGCAAGCGCTGGCCGTAAGGATCGAGGGGATGGAGGACGCCGAGCAGCTCGTGGCCGTGCTCGAGCGGATCCAGAAGCAGGGGCTCGGGGTCCGCGATCTCTTCGGTGACCTCGACACCGAGTTCCGAGAGAACCGCCAGGCGGACGCGCAGCGCCAGCGCAGGCAACGGATCGAGGCGCTCCCGCCCGAGGCGCAGGTGGACGTGCGCCAGGAGACGCAGCGGCGGACCCAGGAGTTTGCCCAGGGACTGCCGCCGGACGAGCGTAGGCAGGCGGCAACGGCCGCGTCCCTTGGCCTCGACAACCAGGTTGACAAGTTCCGGAGCAATGTCGAGGCGGAGATTCTCGCCGAGAAGGAGAAGCAGCTCGCGATAGAGAAGGCGAAGAGCGCCAAGAGCCCGCGCGAGGCCGCGATCGCGGAGCGGATCATTCAGCTTCAGGCCGAGGAGGAGCGGCTTCGGGTCGACCGGATCGCGAAGCTCCGCCTGCACGGCCCGGAGACCAAGCCGCCACCGGTACCACCTCCGGTGCCGCGCGCGCCGATTGAGCAGTTGTTGCAGCTTCGCCCAGGGCGGGACGAGGAGACGCGGCGCCGGAACCAGGAGATCCTCGACGAACGAGAGCGGCAACAGAACCTCCCGATTGACACTCATCTAACGCGCGACCGCCGGGGCGAGGTCACTTCTACGCAGATCGGCGAGATCCAGACCGACCGTGAACGGGAGGAGGCTCGCCGGAAGTCGGCCGCTGCCCTTCGCCCCCAGGAGGTCGAGGAGCAGACGGGGGCGCTGACCAAGCTCCGGGACGTGATCTCCGATCTCGGGACGATCGCCAGCGCGACCAAGACTCGAATTGACGACTTGATCGTCGGCCTGGGCTCGCTCGTCACGTCCCTGCTCAAACTCGTGCAGGACCTCTCGAAGGTGAAGGCGGGCGCGGGTGGCGGCGACGTCACCGGGGAGATCGTGGAGACCGTGGACCTCGCCCGGGCGATCGGGCGGGAGGTCGGGGATTCGGTGCTGCCGCTCGTCGAGGCGGGGCAGAACGTGGCCGGCGCCGGATTCCGGGAGGACCAGCCGACCGCGGAGGAACTCCGGGGCGTTGATCAGCCGCTCGACATCTCCAGGCAGTCGATTTTCCAGCTCGCCGATGCGGTCCAGCCTGGCACCGAGGAGGCTTCCCCGCTGCCCCAGGCGCAGCGCTTGGCGGAGCGGGTGGCTCCACTACCGCCGACGCCGGCCGCGCAAGCCCCGGTAGCTCTCACCACGCGCTCTGTGCGCGCCCTGGGGGAGGAGATTCGGACGGAGGCGGAGGTCGCCGCGGCGGTGCCCCGCCCCGAGGCCGAGACGAGAAAGCTGGCGGAGGCGCTACGACCCGCGGCCCAACCCGAGGCACGCGCCGGTATCCCCGCGGTTGTCCAGCGCCCCGCCGGCCCAGCAGTTGGCCCCTTGCAGGAGCTCCGAGCCACGGCCGCGGGCCGTGAGCGTGAGACGGGGCGCGTGCGTGAGTCGTTCGGCCCGGCAGAGAGAGCGGAGCAGGCTGCGACGGCACGATCTGAGCAGCTTGGCCGTGAGCTTGAGCCGGTAGTCGAACGGCTCCGCGCGCCGCTTGAAGAGCAGGCGTTGCCCGAGCGGCCGGCCCTACCGGAGCTACCGGATCTCCGCCTCAAGCCCCAGAAGGTGCAACTAGAAGCGCCGGAGGTGCAACTAAGGGCGTCGGAGGTCCAACTACCGCCTACCAGGCGCGTCCCGGTGGAGCCCGAACGGATCCGCCCGGCACTCCTCCGCGAGCCTCCCGCCCCGCGCGAGGCGCCGCCAGTCGTGGAGCGCCCGGTGGCGCGGCCCGTTGCACGCCCGGCCGAGCCCGCCCCGCCGGCGCTCGAGCGACTGCGCCCGGCCGCCCAGGCGCCCACTGTGCGGGATCTGCCCAAGCCCCCGGCAGCGCCCGCCCAGGTGGAGCGCCCCAGGCTTCTCCGGGAACCGCCGGAGCCGCCGACACCGCCCGCCCGGCCTGAAGTGGCGGCGCGCGAGATCGTCAGCCAGCTCCGCCCAGTGTCCAGGGAATTGTCCGATGTCCCGCGCACGATCCAGCGCCTTGGTGCTGCCCGTCCGGCACCGGTGACCGAACTCGGGGCGTTGCTCCGCCGGGAGGAGCCTACGGGCCGGCTCCGGCCGATCTCGGCGCGGCAGTTCCTCGAGACCCAACCCCAGCTTGCGCCCGCCCGCACGGCTCTCCCGACTGCTACGGCTTCGGCGGGGCCAGCGGCGGGCGCCTCCCTTCGCGACCGTGGCGCCGCCGACATCCTGACACTGCCGATCCGGGCCTTCCTTCGCCCCGTTCGGGAGGCGGTGGAAGCCGTCGCCGGGCCTGTAGGCCGGGCCGTCTCCCGCCCCGTACAGGCAGTGGCCCGCGTCATCCGCCCGGTGGCCGAGGCCGTGGGAGCAGCAGCGGAGCCGGTCTCTCGCGCCCTCACGGCGCCGATCCGCGCGCTCGCCACCGTCGCCCGGCCCGTTGTCTCGGCTGCCGCAACGGTGGCGCGTCCGGTGGCTGAGGCCGTGACCGCCGTCGCCCGACCGGTGGGTCGAGCGTTTGAGACCGTGGCTCGCCCATTCGTGAAGGACTTCGAGACGATCGGGAGAGGCGCGGCCGCCCCCTTCCGCGCGGTCGGGCGGCTCTTCCGGGATGAGGCGGCACCGATCGGGCGCGCCGCGGGCGTGCCGTTGCAGGGGCCACAGACGGCCGCTCAGGCGGCAGGCGGGTTCTTCGGGAGCACGATCGCCCCGGCCATCAAGATCATATCCACGGCGCTCCCGGTATTTAGCCTTATCACTTCGTTTTTGGGGTCGATCTCGTCGGGGAGGCAGGAGCGCCGCCAGCGCGAGGCGCAGGAGTTCCAGCGGCAGGTGCAGGAAGGCGGGCCGCAGCTCGTGGCCATCCGGGAGCGCGAGGCCGCCCAGCAGCGGCGCCGGGAGACGGAGCAGGCGGCCCCGCCCACGCCGCTTCTCCGCCCCCAGCGCGGGCCGGAGCTGGCGCCGCTCGTGGCGACCCTACGCGGGGCCGCTGCCCCCGCCCCGGAGCGCGAGCGCGAGTTCGCGACCGTCGCCCCCGGGCGTGCACCGGAGGAGCGGCAGATTGCCGCATCCATCGCCCGCATCACGCGAGACGAGCAGCCGCAAACGAAAGCAGCCGATCTCATCCGGCAGATCAGCGCCGCAGCCAGGACCGAGCCCGCCCCGACGAGCCAAGCGCAGCGCATTCAGGCCGCGGAGGAGATCCGGCGCCGGGACCAGTTCACCCAGCGCCAGGGCAACAAGATCGACCTCGCCATTACGGCGCTCGATGCTAAGGGCGTGGTTGACCTGTTCTCCTCCGAGAAGGGCAGGGACGCGCGCAAGTACCTCGCCGAGTTCGTCGGGCTGGGGGACTGATGTTCTCCACCACGCAGGCGCTCCTCTACGACAAGGGAATCATTGACGCGCGGACGGTGCTCCGCATCCGCATGTTCAACGATCTGTACCTCACCTCGCACCAGGAGACGCAGGCGCCTTCCGATTTGATCGTGCAGGGCGGGATCAACATGCTACCGGCGGTGCCCTGCCTCTTGGAGTTCTCGGAGACGGCCTGCGGCTTCGAGCGCGGGCAATCGAGCGACGAGGTATCGAGCCTCACGGTGCGCGCGCTCAACGTCAAGCTGCCGATCTGGACGCCATTCCCGGCCGCATCCAATCCGCCAGGCTCACCCACAACGGGCGTCAAGAACGCACGGCTATCGGACTACCTGATCGACTGCGATGCAACGTTCGCCTACAACTTCACGCCATTCGCGAATCTCTTCCTGACCGTGCCGGCGCCCGCTGGGGCTTTCGAGGTTGAGTCATTGCGGCACTATCTGTTCCGCGGGATTTTCTATGACTTCGACGTGATCGAGGACGGTCGCGAAGTCGTGATGCGATTCTCGGAGGACCTACGTTGGGACCGTCCGTGCCCGCCCTACGCGATCACCGAAAAGAACTTCAAGCTGCCGCCAAAGGAGACCCAGGGCCTCCCGCTCCCGCTCGCCTACGGAGTCTTCGGCCTGTGGTCAGTCATCGGCATGGAGGATGTCGCCGCCACTTTCGGCCCGCTGCACAAGAACCGGCCCTTTTTCCCCGTGTGCATGAACGGCGCCGAACTCTACGAAGTGAAGCACGAGCCGGACGGCGTCTCCACCACGACCAAGCACTCGTGGCACTCCTTCGGGGCGACCAACGATCCTGGATTCAACGTGCGCCCGCACACGGCCAACGGCGTATGGCAGGCGATGTGCCTAGGGGGCCAGGGGCGCGTCGGGCTCGTGACGCACGAGCAGAGCGCCTTCGGAAGCCACGTCGATCAGGAACTCATTACCTCATCGACCGAGTTCAACTCGACCGGCTTCCACGATCTCAAGCGGATTGGGCGCGTGCGGCTCCGCGAGAACTTCCGCGCGGCGACCGTGATCTTCCCCGTGAAGATGGCCGACGGCGTGACTCCGCTCCCGACGCGCGGGGTCACGTCACTCCCCAATTTCTCGGTTGAGCACGCCAAGGAAGCGGCGAAGACGATCGACGGCGATGCGATGAGCTGGCTCCGCGATGACGTAGTGCTCGGCGGGCTAACTGTGCGCAAGCTCACCTGGGAGATGGGAGTCGAGCCGAATCTCGGTGCGATCGGACTGCTTCGCCCCTTCGTTGCGTGGCGCAGGGTTTCCGGCTCGGCCAGCATCTCCTTCCGCTTGGAAATTGACTTCCAGTCGAACGCCGCGACCGCGAACGGCGCGCAAACCGTGACCGCCGCCAATTCGCCGGCGGGACGGATCATTACAACGATGTCTGACTCTACTGCGGTGCTATCCGCGGCGGTGCACGCCGAGCGGTGGGAGTTTGTGCAGCGCGCAGGATCACCGGCGCCTCCACTCGGCCGGGGGATGCGCTTCTCGGTCGAGTGGACGCATCTCGGCACCGGCAATGTGATCGACATCATCCAAGTCGGCTGGCTCGTCGACTACAACCCGACTCGATTCTTTTCCGAGAATCGAGTGCGGCCCTGGAACCGCGTAACACCCTATACGCTAACCCATGATCCACCAATCGACCGTATTCTCTCGCAGGCGCATAACCCGAACAAGGCGGGCTTCTATATCGGCATGGGCCAGGTGGCGGACTCCGCAAACGGCTTCCCCGGCTCCATCCCTTGGACGGGTGTTCCCGCCGCGATCCCGAACATCATCTGCAACCCGGCCGAGGTGATCCGCCATCTCATCTGGACGTATGGCGGCGGGAGTCTCGACAACCTGGGAGCGGCACCCAAGCCAATCGCGCTCGCCGAGCTCGCCTATCAGACTCCGATCTCGGGCGGGGATGCGCGCGACTTCGACAAGGCGATAGCGTCGCTCGATGCGCTCGTGAGCGAGGGCGCGGG
>Ga0137314_1000441_pt1 | contig 12266 bp, 16 predicted proteins | sample EasRivERMZT199_2_FD_102289 | JGI IMG/M metagenome (GOLD analysis project Ga0137314, IMG submission 102289) | Soil microbial communities from meander-bound floodplain in the East River, Colorado, USA - East River MetaG ERMZT199_2 | ecosystem: Environmental > Terrestrial > Soil > Floodplain ... | reverse complement strand
CGTCAAATGGGAGTTCATCAAAGGGCAGGATAGCCAGGGAGCCGATAACGTCATCGCGAGCTACGAGTTCGGTCCGTTTCCTAACAGCGCGTCATATGACTACAATCGGCACGCGCTCGAAGAATTCGCGGATCAGTGCTACGGCCAGGGGATGGCAGCATCGAACGAGATGCACGCCAACGACACGCAAACGCTTGAGGGCTACCGGAAGCAGAACAACGAGCACTGGCTCGCGATCTGTGATCTCATGAATCGGCTAGCGCGGATCCGCATCGTCGTCACGGATGCGTGGCTCGAAGGGAGAACCATTGCGCCCGATGAGCTTCGGGACATTCTGATGGGGAGGGAAGCATGAGCACGACCATCATCGAGCCGACCGTCAGTGACGGGGAGTGGACGCAGAATCCGAGCGGGAACACGATCCTATTTCCCGAGGTCCGCCAGTGGGAACAGGTCATCGCGGAAGCCATCATCATTGGGCATCGCGAATTCATGAGCGGGAAGTGGGAGAAGCCAGCACGTCTCGGGTACGCCAATCAGCTATTCTGCAGCATTGAGCGCCGCGGGAGTCCGTTCGCGTTAGGAACGAGCACGTACGCCGTGGTCAGCATGAAGCCCGAGGTATGGGCCACAACGCACGCCCATGCGGGTTGGCCGCGCCATTGGACATGGCCGAACGGCAGTGGCGGACAGCACGCCGCGATCAGCCTGAAGGCAATCGAGTGGGTCGATGGGCGAACGCTCATTGTCGCCACGGATAGCGTGATATGGGCGGGAACCTGGGTTGCGTTCGTCACGCCAGAGAGCGTGCCAGGAGCGCCGAGCGCAAGCAACGGGAATCGACGGGTTGCCACCAACTAACCAGTTGGGGTAGTATTCATCTAACCGCTACGGGACGGGGTTCCGAGAATACAGCGGGGGAGCAGGGACGATGGACACACTGAGCAGGACCGATGCCGTGATCGCGCTTCACAAGATTGTGAAAGAGTGCTACTTCGCAATCTCGCGCTCGCGACGGATGACGGAGAGCGTCATGGACTACCCAAGCTCAGACGGGAATCCGACCGGTCATACGGTGAAGTTCTGCGTCGAGCAGGACGGGCGCATGTACGAGATTCGAGTTCGCGACATGGGGGCGGTCCGATGACCGCTCCTATTGGCGTGATCGAGCGGATGCTCGTCTACATGAGCGACCGTTGCAACGGAGCCAGCACGCACGATCGTGTTGGCTTTAACAAATTGGATACAGACTTTGGGCATCGTCTCGCCGACATCGTTCGAGCAGGGAAGCCGCTCACGTTTAATCAGAAGGCCGCCGGGTACAAGATGCTCAGCAAGTACTCCGCACAGTTACGCGGGGGAGGATTTGACATCGCCAGCGTGCCAGCGCCGGAGCCTGGATCGAAGGGAATACCCGCCAAGGTCGAGGGCCAGTGCTTTGTATGCGGGCAGCGGTGGGAGATCGGAGCGCTCATCAAATTTGATCAGCGCAAGCGGCGGCACCATGCCGACTGCGAGCCGACCGACATGACGGCCGAGGCGCGGCAGGATGCCATTGCAAAGCAGGAGCGGCGCACAGACGCACCGGAGCCGACCATTGTCGCCCACAACGATCATTTGGCCAGCATTCGCGCCGAGGAGCCGCTACAGGCCGTGACAGCGCTGTGTGCGGGTCCTGTGGTGGCCGACCCGTACCCCATGCTTCAGGCACGCGGGCGGGAGCTGTCAGCCGCGGATGTGATCGAACTCGCGCGGAACTTCCCGACGACGGGAAGATTCACCGGGCGCACCGGCATGACGGTGCGGGAACTCCTGGGCGAGGCGGGGCCAATTGCCCAACGGCTACCGGGCTACGAACGGCGCGAGGAACAGATCGACTGTGCCGAGGCAATCGAGCAGGCGTTAGCAGCGAAGCGTCACATCGTCGTTGAGGCGGGCACCGGGACGGGAAAGAGCTTTATGTACCTCGCGGCGGCATGGAACTCGGGCAAGCGAGCGCTGGTCAGCACGGCGGACAAGAGCCTCCAGGCGCAGATATGGGGCAAGGATGCGCCATTCCTGGCAAGTGTCTTTGATGGATTCAACGCCGCCATTCTCAAAGGTCGCGCGAACTACCTCTGCATTCGGGATCACGTCAAGCTACAGAACGAAGTGGATCAGAACTTGTTCGGCATCCAAAGTGAAGGCTGGAAGGATCCGGCCAGCGTGCCAGCGTATGAGACCCTGGAGACGTGGGCCAAAGAGACGCAGGACGGGGACGTGGAATCTGTCCAGGGGATCACATCGGAACTCCGTGAGCGTGTGACTACGAACTCGGACGGGTGCACCGGAAAGCGCTGCAAATTCTTTAAGCAGTGTTGGGTCGAGCAGGCCAAGCAACGCGCCAAGAAGGCGGATGTTGTCATCGTCAATCATTCGTTACTCATGCGGGATCGACGGATCCAGATGGAGACGAGCGGATCAGCGCGACTCCTGCCGAAGGCGGATGTAATCGTCATCGACGAGGCCCATCACCTGGAAGATCAGGCGACCGACGCGTTCGCGGATGAACTCACCGAATACGGATGGCGTTCACTCGAGCGCCGCCTCTCCGATCTGGCGTGGGGCAAGATGGGTCTGGATAAAGAGCAGACAGAGCGAGCGGAGCAGTTCCATATGCTCGCGGATGCGTGCGGCACAACCGCGCTGGAGGCGTTCCGATTCATCGAGACGCAATTCGAGGACAGCAAAGACAGTGAAGGGCGGTCCATCGGGCACGTCAAGCTCGGAGCGTTCCCGGAGTATGCGGAGCCGGTATGGGCCGCGTTCAAGGTCTTATACGAAAAGATGATGGACGGAACACCAGGATGGCTCAGCACCGAGGATGCGGAGGATGAGCTATGGAGCAAGCTAAGTGAGTCGATCACGAACTACGGAGCCAAGCTCGCCGGAGCGCTCAAGGCACCAGAGCAGGCCGATGGCTTTGTGCGGTACGCCGAGCTATCACGATCCAAAAAAGCCGTAGTAAACGTGAAGCCAATCGAGGTGGCCGAACTACTCCGCCAGGCATTGTTCGATCCGGCCATTGCCGAGAGCGAAGCCGCGGATGATGTGGAGAGTGATTGGGATGAGGATGAGCCGCGCACTGTCGAGCGGGCGACCGTGGTCTGCACGAGTGCCACCATCGCCGTTGGATCGGACATGGAGGACTGGCGGTCGAGGGTGGGACTGGACGATGCCGAGGAGTTAATTGTCGGATCGCCGTTTGATTACAAGCACAACGCCGTGCTCTACATCCCGAATCCGAAACGGGGTTTCACGCCGCAATACAAAGGCGAAGCCGCCATCCAGTACCAGAAGCAGATCGCGACAGAGATGATGCACCTATGCGAAGCCAGCGCCGGTGGAGCGTTCCTGCTCTTTACCAGCTTGCGGATGATGAACTACGTCTATGACGACATCGCCTATGAGCTTCAGGACATAGGGCTAGTACCCATAAAGCAATACACCGATGGAGAGACTCGGGTCGCACTCATCGAGCGATTCAAGAATACGCCCGGGGCCGTCCTATTTGGAGTCGCCAGCTTCTGGGAGGGGGTGGACGTCCAGGGCGATGCACTCCGACTGGTGGTGATCGATAAGATGCCGTTCCCAACGCCGACCGATCCCATCCAGGCCGAGCGGGAGCGGGCCATAAAAGAGCGGGGAGGGAATCCGTTTCTGGAACTGAGCGTGCCGAAGGCGACCATCAAGATCAAGCAAGGCACCGGGCGACTGATCCGCAACAAGACCGACCGTGGGGCCGTTGCCATTCTGGATGCCAGGCTCCGAGAGAAAGCCTATGGGCGAACCGTCATCGACTCGCTACCACCGATGCGGCGGAGCGAGAAATTCGAGAACGTCGCGGCACTATTTGCGGACATGGGAGGGCGAGCATGAAAGATCCGTTGATAACGACAGACAATCTAGTACGAGTGCGCAACGCCTATTACGGGATGATGGATCACATCATCTCGAAGCACGATATCAGCATGGAACACAACCGGGAAATAGTGGAGGCCTTGTGCCTCCTGGAGAGGATGATCGGGACGTCATACGCCAGGGATGGGCAGGACGCATGAACTGCATCGTCTGCGAGTCGGCCAGAGGCATCGAGCATGACGTCATGCAGGAGTGCCCGATCCTGGAAACGGACGGGCCCTACCTCGTCATCGCGCACGATACGTTTATGAGCGATTGGGAGCATGGCCCGACGGCGGGAAAAGTCAACATCGTTGTGGTGCCATGCGAGTACCGGGAGATGCGCCGGATCAAGGCGCACCTGGAATCCAGAGAGGAGATGGAGCACGTCCAGTACCGGTGGAACAGTAAGTACGGAGGACGGGGCGCGCACTTCCCGGGGCATACGCCTCGAAACTGGACATGGCCGCTGAACTATCTCGGTGGCTACAGATCCGTCAACGCACACATTAGCGTCGTGCCCGGATTACGGGACGCCGCGCTACGGGAAGGGAAGGCGGGAACATGAAGGGAACGGGAACGGATAGGATGCCACTCACGGCGATTGTTGGAGAGGCGCTTCGAGCAGGAGACAGCCTATCGATACGGTACGCCGATGGGAAGCTCGTCAAGCGGGATAGCAGCGGAAGATCGGATCCGTATGGGACAGCGGCGGAGGACATCGAGGAGGGAGCCTACGCCATAACGGACGGGTTGGGGCCGTGGTTCAGGGAGGGCAAAGCGAGATCATGACGACAGCACCAGTGGTGCGAGGATGCGGGACGCGAATAGCCGGTGGGACATATATCGAGGTTCGCCAGAGTCCGAACGGCCATCCGATTGAGGAGTTCCTATGTGATCCGCCGAAGCCAATTGACGAGGCGGAGATCGGGATGAGCGCTCGCGGGATGACCGTCATGATCACCAGCGGGCGGAGCTATCTACTGGACCATGTTGGGGGCGACTACCCGAACGCCGCTGACATCATCGAAGAGGGACGACGGCACGGCTTTAGTCGCCGGATACAACGGACCGTGGACTTTGGCCAGATTAACCCGGGGACGCGGCTCGCGCTGGTGCATCCGAAGGCAATCATCGAGCATCATCGGACGCTAGAGGAGCACGATCTTGGGAACGAGGCGCAGCGGTGCCCGCAGTGGATCGGGTATCGGCATTGCGGGAAGCCGGATCCTGGACACGGTGCGGGACATTGCGCTCGCCTCTGGTGGCAGGATATCCCGAATCGGGCATGGGATGAGCAGGGCAAGAACGAGCGAAACACCGAGGTCAGGATCGGGAGTACCCGGTACTACGCGTATGAGCGTCCGAGAACGACATTTGAGGCGCGGTATCGTCCCGGCATCATCGCGATTCTACCGATCAGCGGGATCGCCGTGGTGAAGGATCGGGAAGGCGGCACACATCGAGCGGCATTAGAGCGGGCCGAGCAAGCGCGAGTTCCGGTGGAGCTAACTGAATTATGAGCGAGCCGATCTGCACGGAGTGCAAGCTACCGATCACGCAGGTACCGACTGCGCACTCCGTGTGCTTACTCGCGCAACGGGAGGATCTCCGGCAGCGCCTGGCCGAGCAGGCCGCGACGATTGCGCATGTGGAGCAGGGCTATCACCGTATGGCGCGAAAGGTGGCCGAGCGGGACGCGACGATTGCGGTATGGCAACAGATGGCGTCTGCCTGGGGACAGGAAAGCCCCGATGCCTTGTCGCAGTGTCTCGCGTCGGCAATTTCTGCGTTGATGGAGTGCAAAGAACAGATAGCCGAGATTCGTGAGGCATTGACGCGGTACGGGCGACATACGTCCAAATGTGCGTATTGGTCCAGTGAGCGCACGATGGCGCTCCGTGTGTGCGATTGTGGATTAGGTGCAGCCCTGGCCGAGCGGCCATCGGACAATCCAGAACCGCAGGAGACGCGCGTGGAAGCACCGCACACAGGGGAGGCGAGATAACAGCACTACCAGGACCACAACGACCAATTGGACGACGTGAGCGCACGCTAGGGAGACACTGATGGCAATTGACGAGACCGCGCGCACCGATGGCGCGGATGACAACATCGACAAGCTACTGGAGGGGGTCAACCTCGACGGATCCGGCGATAGCCAGGACGGCGGGCAGGATCCGAAGCCGGTCAACGATGCCGCGGAGGAGCAGCTAGAGATCGATGGCCTATTTCCGCCACGGCCAGCACGGAGCATCGCCGGATTCAAGTACATACCCGTTGATCAGGTATGGGCCCCGTACCCGTTACGGAAGCCGACCAGTGAGCAGCGGGAATCAATCAAGCGATGGGGCGTTCGCAAGCCTATCGAAGTGATCGAGGAGACGAGCCCGGACGGAGCCAGGGCATACCGACTTGAAGATGGACAGCGGCGGCTCGTCATCGCACAGGAACTCGGGACCAAGACCATCCCGGCTGTATTCCACGCGGGAGGCGATCCGTATGCGGGAGCATTGACGGAGAGCACGACCACGGAGGAAAACCCGGCGGCGGATCTATTCTTTGTTGAGAATCTGATCGAGCAGGGATTCAGTCAGCGGCAGATACAGACCGCGACACGCATGCGGGCGTCCGAGGTCAAAAAGCTACTGAAGTACGCACGGCTCATACCGAGGCTCCGTGATCCGTTTGACCGGGGAGAACTGATCCCGTCGCTCGCCAGGAAATGCGCCGATCTGCCGACCACAACACAGGAGCGGCTCGCCGCGCTCTATGAGAGCCGTGAGCCGATGCACCTGACATCGGCGGACATCAAGGCCGAGCGGGAAGCCATCCGACAGACCAGTGCAGCACAGACCGGGCTCGGACTGGACGACGACAGCGATGACGACACGGATGGAACGGTGAGCCGAGGCGAACTGATCGAAGCGTTTGGGATCCTCTGGACGGTCTATCAGGACGGATCGCCAATCGAACTCGGAGAGGAGCAGAAAGTTTTACTCGAGCGGATCGCCCTTGACCTCGGGCTGGTGGAAGAATAGGGTAGGCGGAATCTAACCAGAAGGGATACACTACAGGAACTATGGCAACAGCACAGATTGGGTCGGATAAGGCCACATACCGAAATCGCCTCCGCGAGGCGAGGGAGGCGGCCGGCTGCTCCGTGAATGAACTTAAGGAGCGGAGTGGATACTGGAAGAAAGGGATTTCGGATACCGAAAATCGGGGAGCCTGGCCATCGGAGGAGACCAGGCAAAAGCTGGCCGACGTGCTCGGCGTCAATGTTGGATGGTTGTTCTACATCGAAGGGGAAACACGGAGGGTGAGCAAACACTAAAACCAAAACATACGGACGTTTTCTGTGAGCGATCTGTGTGCGAATCTGAGCGGAGAATCCGGAGAGCGGTATGAGTACCTATCTTCCGAATTCAATTAAGGGAACCTGAACCTTATCAAAAGCGATGGACACACAGGCGGAAGAAACAAGGCGCGCGCCCCGTTGAGGTTGGACGAGAACCCGGGGCGCGCCACCAAGTGAAGGGTTGCCCGGGTGATCGAGGCCCGAGCAACCGTCAGCATAGCAGATGGAGACAGGATGACTCAAAAGACGGAACAGACACCGACAACCTATGAGCTACTGGCGGCGGAATTTGATCAGGTGTACACGGATAACCGGGGAGGCGTGGAACTCACCTACTGCACCGGCGAGCAAGTGGTGACTCGATTGAATACCGTGCTCGGACCGCACGCCTGGCAGTTCGAGGTCTTACAGCACGGGATAAATCAGGAGGCGGATGAATGTTGGGCCGATGGGAAGCTGACCGTATGGTTCCCGGAAGCGCCGGACCGCCCGGTATGCAAAGAGCAATTCGGGAGCCAGAAGGTCAAGCGATCCCGATCTAGCGGAGCGCCGATGGATATCGGATTTGATCTCAAGGGAGCCGCGACCGATAGCCTCAAGAAATGCGCGCAGCTTATTGGAGTCGGACTCTACCTCAGCCATAAAGAGACGACCGCAAAAGCGAGCGGCGGGCAGGCAGGCGCAGAGCTTCAGAATGGCCCGGAGAATTGCGATGAGTGCAATCGCGAGCTTACACCGACCACGTTCAAGGATGGAACGAGTTGGAGCGTAGCGCAGCTAGCCGCATTTGGACGGCGCAAGCACCAGCGCGTGCTTTGCATGGATCACTACCGAGCAGCGAACGAACTCAAACGTCGCGCGGAGCAGGCGATGGAGGAAGTACCTTTTAGCGATGCTCCACCGGCCGAGAACGCGGAGACATCTGCGCCGGTGGAGCAGGCCGCGACAGCGCCGACACGCGCCGACATCAAGGAGCTACGCGGGACGTTTCGAGCCGGACTCCGTGAGATGAGCAATAAGGGACTCCGATTCTCGAAACCGGTCGATCCGGATACATTGAGCCAGGATCAGTTACAGCGCGGGATCGAGGAGATGCGAGCACGAGTGGAGGCGTGCATACGGTTCGACGCCTTAGTACACGGCATGGGCGACAAGATCCCGGAAGAATTTGATCTACAGCTGGACGACAAGGACGCCGGGCAGATCCAGCAAAAGGTGGCGTACCTGGAGACGCAGTTACGAAGCAGGAAGGAGAAGTCGGCAGCGGCCAGCGGAAAGAGTTAACATAGCGGAGTGCCGCGTAGCTAGCGGTGCACGGAACGGTGTGGCACCGTGGGTTGTTCCTGCTCTCCACGGTGCCCCGTTCCATTCCTCAGAGCAGCAGGGAGGGAACCATTGTCATCATTAGCATTAGTTTCAGTACGGAGCGCGGCATTTGTACTAGGAAATAACGGGACGCGCCGATCAAGGCTCAAGCCAGATGATCGATTGATTCTGTACGTTCTGGCCGATGCAGCGGCGGATCCGAGATTCATCGCTGAGATATCAATGCAGGATTTGATGCTCAGGACAGGCTTGCAGCGTAGGCGGATAGTACGAGTGCTCGAACGCCTGGACAACGGCAAGACGATCCGAGTTGCTAGCGGCTGGATGACCGGACAATTCGAGATAGAGCTAACGGCAGCCAGGACAAACGCCAAAGTTATGTGGGGGGAGCCGTGAGCTTCCCTGCACTCGGACAGGCGATCAACTTTAAGCATTACGCAGACGGAACTAAGATGCGTCAGGTTGATAAGGCAATCCTGATGTACATCACCTATCGATACAACGATGAAATAGGGTATGCGTGGGCAGGAATTGAGCGCATCGCAGATGATTGTTGCACCAGTAAGCCGACGCTCCTAGAGAGTCTAAAGCGACTCGGTGACGGCGGACTCATTGAGGTCGTAGCGACACGGAATGCCATCGGCGGACGGAGCAATAACCGATACTACTTGCCGTGGTTTAAGGCTGGCGGAGACAGACCGGAAGTGCCATCCCTAAGTAAAGAGCCTTTACAGCCGGAGGTAAAGCCTGCAAGTGCGGCCAGTAGTAAAGAAATCGGGTCGACTATTAAGGAAGATAAAGACACTATAAAAACACAGTCACCTAAAGGTGATAGTAGTGGCTGTCTGAGCCTAACGGCGCAGAGAGTTCTCGAAGCACACAGAGACGCATACGGGAGATCGAAACGGTTACAGCCGAACCCTACCCTGGCGGCACGATTAGAGACCGCATGCACTGAGTACGGGGAGGATGCGTTAAAGAAAGCAGTCGAGTGGGCGGCGCTCAAAGAGATACCATTCCCGAACTTGATTGCGAGCATACGCGGCGCAAAGAAGTGGGCAGAGGAAAGCAAAGGCGGAGACAATGGGCGAGCTAACGAGGGTGGGAGCCGAAGTACGCAAGATTGCACCGCGAGGAGCACTGAACCGAGTCCATTTGCAGCCTGGGACGACTGAGCTATCAAAGCACTATCTGCTCACGCTGCCACCGACAGCCGAGCTAGAGGTAACGCTTGCCAGGTTAACGGTGGAATGCGATCAGGCGCGAGCATCCGCCATCGCCGCGCATCAGGAGATGCAGCAGGACGGGCTCGCCGGGAGCCTTGCCGCGGAGATGAGCCGGCGAGCCGACGCAAAACTCGTCCGACTCCGTGGAGCAATCAGCATGGTGGAGTTCAGTATCGAACACGCCAGGGAGCGGGATCGGATCCAGGCCGCGCGTCCGGAGGGATGCACGTGCCTTGGACTACTCGCGACGGGATCCAGGTTCGTACCTGGACCGAACGGGGCCGAGGATGCAACCGAGGTCCACGAATGGTATTGCCAGTGCCCGGAAGGGCAAGCCATCAAAGCGCAGGATGACGCGGTGGTCCACCGGTACGCCGAGACGCAGCGGGCGATCAAGCTCGCCAGGTTTGTCCAGCGGGCAAAGGTGCCGAACGAGTACAGGGACGCCACGTTCGAGAGCTACCCTGCCGTCACAGGCACGCAGCAGCACGTGGCATACCTCCGGACGTGGGCGGAGTCCTTCACTCCGATAGGAGACTCCGTCATGCTGTGGGGAGAGCCCAACACCGGCAAAACCGGCCTCGCCGTCGCCACCATGAGGGAAGTCGTTGCCAGGCATGGAACGAGTGCATGGTTCACAACGGTGGTGGACTTACTCGATGAGATCCGCGACACGTACGACCAGCCGCGGAAGCGTCAGGTGATGCATGCGAAGGATGACATCGAGGAGCAGGTAACGACGCGCCAGTTACAGGACGCCGTCAAAGAGGTGCCGCTACTCATTCTGGATGACCTCGGCGTGGAGCGCCCCTCGGAGTGGGTCATCGAAGAACTCTATAAACTCCTGAACCATCGGTATAACGACAATAAGCGCACCATCTTCACGAGCAACCTGAGCCCGACACAATTAAATGCCAGGCTCGGGGAGCGGATCGTCTGGCGGATCGTCAAGATGTGTGGGAGCCAGCACACAAAGGATGGGGTACGACACGTGATCGGACCAAACCTACGAGTGATGAACTAACAACTTCCCGACGACGGGAAATTGGTCGGGAATTGGTGGCTCCAAAACGCGCACAGCCATGTTCGGCAGGTTAGGATGTATCTAACCGAAGGAACTGGAGTCGAAAATGGTAGCAGCGAAGGCGTTCAAAAAGGATTGGCTCTCAATGGCAGTGGTGGTGGAGTTCGTTGGATCCTTCGGGATTGGCGTCATCCAGCAGGGCACCACGCAGCCGGTGATCCGAACGCACGTCACCTATGACACGAACATCGGCGAGCGGCCGGCCGCACTCGCGGAAGCGCGCCGCCTCATGAACGTCATCGCAGCCGCCAACTAAGCAGCAGGATCACAGGAGCAGGAACCATGACGATCAATGAACTCATCGAGAAGCTACAGGGCCTGGACAATCAGGACGCCGAGCTATTTGTAGACATCGACCGTGACGGACTCATCGCGCCGCTCAAGGAAGGCCATTGGGCCGAACTCGCGGATGCCAACGGTCAGCGGCAGGTCATGATTCTGGTGGGGGATACCGACTGATGCCGGCAAAGTGGACGCAGGCAGATAGCGAGAAGCTTCAGCGGCTCATTCGGAAGCAGGCTCCGGTAAAGGTGGCAGCGATGGAGATGGGCAATAAAGTCGAAGCCATGGCAGCCACCATCAAGGCGGGCAAGAATCGCAAGAAAGATGCGCTCTACCCGTACTACAACTTTTACGACCTGAAAGATGCCGCGGAGAATCTAATCAGGAGCATTGATGCGCTTCACGCGGCGGAGCGGGAGATGTTGAAATCATGAGCGGAGCCTACGCCGCGGCCACCGAGGCGAAGATCGCCATGCTGGACTATGTCCTCTCGCCACTGTGCCAGCGCACCATGCGAGCAATAACGTGCCTGGCCACCGGGAAGGCGTTCAATGATCCGTACACCGTTCAGGCATCGGACGACTGGTCGAGGTCCATACGGAAGGCGCTCGCGGAGGCGGTGCCGTACTACGTGAGTCCGGAGGTCTGCAACGCATTGGAAGCCGCGCATGCCGCGATCCCGGACTATGAGCTACGGCGAGAAGATCTCCTAACACCGTTTGGGTGGGCGTATTTCTCACGGCCATTGCCGGTGGACAATTCCGTTGACTTTGAGGACATCGAGAAATCCACGGCGGGGAGCATTGCGGAGGCTGACTGGCTCGGGGCCATGGTCGGCATGTCCTGGGCTCCGTTGGTATTGCGCGCACCGGATGGACAGCTTGCGAACGAACCGATCAATGGGGAATCCGCCGGGGAGATTACCAGTGACCTCGCGAAAGCGAACTCCATTATCGTCCACTTCTACCGGGAATCGACCGAACGACGATCCGGAATGCCGATTGCATCGCTCACCTGGGTGTTTGGTCAGGGCATGATGAACCTCTAT
>Ga0137314_1000440_pt1 | contig 12293 bp, 14 predicted proteins | sample EasRivERMZT199_2_FD_102289 | JGI IMG/M metagenome (GOLD analysis project Ga0137314, IMG submission 102289) | Soil microbial communities from meander-bound floodplain in the East River, Colorado, USA - East River MetaG ERMZT199_2 | ecosystem: Environmental > Terrestrial > Soil > Floodplain ... | reverse complement strand
TTCAGGTTGCTCATGGTATCGCCAATAACTAGGTAGGACGCCTGCATTAAAAAACACCCCCACAGGGGTTGCAGTCCAAGGTTCGTCGGAAATAGCAACGTCTCGCATTTCGCCGGTCAGTTGCAAAATACCTTGTTGAAATGGAGAAGGTTGAACTAGTGCTGTCCAAGGGTGCCCCTGTGGATCAGTCTCGGTAACGAAGTGCCGAGCCATGTCAACTTGTGCAGCTTCCTTGGCTTGTTCTGCAAGTAGTTCGGTGGATTCAAAATACTCCTCCATAGCAACAAGCTGAAAGTTGATAGCAGCAGGCCCAGGCTCTAGCCACTCAAAATCAAGTCCTACTGTTGACGGGAATGATATCGGCGGCATTCTTCTGTTAACCTTATCCTTTGTTTTGGCTTTAAGTCGAACTTTAGTGCTGCAAGATCCGCACTTGTATCTGGGCCGTAACGGTCTTTTTTCATCTTTAGGAAAGCATAACTTCGTGCTTTCCCATATTTCATTCAAAAATCCCTACCACTGCATATCCATAGTAAAAGCTGGTTCTCTTGCTGTACCATCGGGATAATAGAATGAGCTATCGAATGCTGTACCAGGGGTTTCAATTATCCCATCTAGTACAACCTCACCGCTACGAACAAGTTCTAGCATTGCCATTGCTTCATCATATAACCGTTGTGGATATGTTTTGTCCCAATCGGGGATATCTACTGAATACCGCTTCGCATAGTAAAAAGCAGCGACGAGCCTGCCAGCACACCCACGTATATAACCAGGCGTATTAGCAGGCTCGTCCCATAGAGCTAGAGTAGCGGCTGAAAAAACACTACTTAGATAACCTTTAATTAGTCTCTCAACGTCAACCTGAAAAAGATCGATTTCAGGATTCCCATCTGTTACCTGAAGCTTATCGCTAGGTATATGGGTTCTAACGTCGTCGAAACTTGCAAGCACTATTTCACGCCTTCGAGTTCTTCAACATCGAATTGTGCGCTCGCTTCCTCAATACTTGAACTAGCTTCAGCCAATTGATCTCGAAGATAATCAATTGCAGAGCCTTCATAACCTTTAGGTGCAGGAAAAGGCTTATCACGAACTGCGCCAGAATCCACTAGTGCCTGAAACTCCGCTGCGGGGATGCCAAGATCCTTTGCAGTAATCTTGGCACCCCGAGCGATGGCAATAGGGTTCTCTAGCGTACCAGCTTTAATAGCCGACCACGCATATGCCATTTATCTATTCTCTCCTGTCTTAGAATGCAGTCGCCGAGAACGCCGTCTTAACGAGATAACCGGCGATGTTCGAGACAACTTTGAGATCATACTTCATCGAGACGCGCACCATGTCAGCCTTGCGTCCCTCTTCACGCCAACGGTCTGCGGGTCGAATACTCCCATCAGGATACGTCTGCGAAAACGTCTTACCAAACGTCTGGGTATAAAGACCTGGGTTGGAATCAACAATCCCGAGCCACACGTCCTTACCCCAGAAGTCAGTGATTGACTGCGTAGCATCAACGTTATCGGCTGCATTGTAAACAGAGTCAACGTTGACAATCTTACCTTCAAACCCCGTAAGAAGCTGGAAGGCATCATCCTGAGTAAGTCGGAAGTTCTTGAATCTCTCCACAACTCGTGGATGGTTCTCGATATACGACATACCCATAGTCGGAATCGCAAGTACGTTAGGATACCTACGAGTGGCCGACCAAATAGCCCTCATAGCAGTGAGAATATCTGCCACCGGATCGGAGGTAGAAGCTACACCACCAGTGTAGTCATCCCACTGCTGCGCACCTGCAAGTGTCACGGTGTTTGCAACTGGATACTGAGCAGTATCACGAATCAGCGTAGACACTTTGTTCTCGTGTCGAAGCAGGATTGCGCGAGTAATCAGCTTGGTTGCATCTGCGTGTGGATCAATCTGCAAAGCTCCACCGAAGGAGGGATCTGCATATCCACCCAAAGACTGCAAGTTCTGATTCTCTTCGTCAAAGACCGCAGACTGAAGTGAATGCTCCGAAGTCTTGAACGTATCTTCACTCCACTTCCTGCCACGAACTTCACGCGCAACCGTTCCCGGTTCACGTCTATCCTCGAAGATCAACCAATCAGACCTATCGAAGACGCGATACCTACCGGACTGCGTACTAACCGGAGTGATCGGAAACAGTTCAGCACCGTATAGAGACTGATCCTTGAAACCAACCGAAAGGTTAGTGAGAATAGGATCAGTGTAAAGAGCACCAGGATCATACATACCTTCTCACCGCCTTTCTATGCAAGGATCGTTCCAGGCAGGGTCAGGAGGACGCTAATGCGCTCACCCGATCCACCGGCAGGATTGCCCACACAAAGTCCAACAAGTCGCTCTGTTGCAGCAGCGACTACGGCTCTACCAACAGTATCGCAAGTAACCAATTGCCCAACAGTAATTGCTTCTCCTGCTTCCATCTGGGCAATACCGATGTGCTGTACGTTAACGCCCTTACCCTTCAGAATATCAGCCGCCGTGCAGTCAAACTCTGCAATACCAACAGTGATGTCCGTAGGGCCAGTAATAGGCGTAACTGTATTCTCTGCGGTAGTCAGCTTGACAGCACGGTGTTTAGTAACCGCTGCTGCTGCATCATAACCGCGAGACAGGACAAAGTTAGAGTCAGCCACTTATTGTTTCCTCCTTTCTACCTTTGAGGAACGTTCGAGAAGTAAGCCTCGTAAAGCTTCGGGTACTTCTTAGCAGCTTCACGAATTGCGTCCTCATATGAGAGGTCGTCCTTCTCCATCACGTCCGTAACAGCCTCACTGAATGCGAGCTTAGGATCTTCACTGAAGTCTCTCGTCGTATCACTTCTAGAGCTACCATGCTCCGAGTAGTCTACGATTCCCTTATCACCAATAAGGTCGAGCAGAGCCTTCAGATCCTTATGCGTTGCACTTCTTTCAGAGAACTTCTTGTGAAGAGCAGCAATCTCTTCCTTCACAAGCTCTGAGAAACCAAGGACGGACTTAAACTCATTACTCTCGCCGTCCTTAATCGTGAACCGAGAATAGCTATCAGCAAATGCCATTGCATCTGACTCAATGGCAGCAGCCTCAAGCTTCTGAATCTTCTCGTACTGATCGGGGAAAGCTTCACGAAATGTCCGCGATCTTTCACCATCTTCCTTCGTCTTGCGAAGAGGCGCAATAGTCTCATTGAGCTTATCTGCCTTCGCAAGCACCGACTCCTCAGTATCGCCGTCTTCGACGGCAATACCAAGCTTGTCAGCGAACTTCTTCAGAAGTTCGTCCACTTCACTTCCTCCCTTCGATTTTTCGACAATTACTGGCTTGCTCTCCTCGTATAGTTCAGAAAAGTTCAGAGGAGCCATACCCTTGAAGAATGGCACGTTAGTCAACGCAAGATCAACTGGAACGTTCTCGAACGTCTCGCCAGTCTCACGATCAATGTGCCAATCCTTGAACTCTGGTGAGAGATATCTCCACTCACCAGCCTTAATCTCTGCTAGCGCATTCTCAGTAAATTGAACTTTGTACCAGATACCGTTGTCTCTTGCATCGATATCAAGAATTGCACCAGCAGCCTTGCCACCTTTTGCAGCGTCCTCACCATGTTCATAACTGATAAGGTGATCTCGACCTAGAGTTTTCTGATCGAAATGCTGCTTGAATTCTGCCCCCATTTGTGGGGTAATTTCAACTTTTCCATACTTAGGATGCTCCCATGTGCTATAGCGCCAAGCTTGAACCCACTTAACATTGGGATCATCTGTATTCTCAAAAACGGAATCCACAAATGCAAACACGCTATACTTCATGGAGCCCGGTTCATTAGCATACAAAGCCTGCATATGCTTTACTGCATCTGCACGGTCTGCATGGCAGCCACCCTTGATAGGTGCATCACCACCTTTCTTGAAGACACAATGCTGACCTTCGTGTTCTCTAACGTCCCAGGGCAATTAATACCCCCTTATCGGTCGTTTAGGCTTTTTCTTGAACATCACGGAGGAGGCGGTATGAATGCAGCCGGGGGCGAATCTCTACGCCATCCCTCTTTGATTGCTTTGTCCTTGTTGGGATCATCGTATACGGGTGTGGGACCAGTTCCGGGTTCGGATCTTTCCCATGCCGCTATCTCCGACTGTGCCATCTAGCCTCCTGTCGAATCGAAACCAGGATCGACACTGGTATCGCCTGTAGTTGCTGCATTACTAACGCCACCCTTAACTTTGCCGTTCGGAGAAACTTTCTCTTCCTCTTCTACTATAGGACGCTCTCCAAGCAAAAAAGGCATATCCATATTCTCACGATAGAAATTCTCTGTTTCCGTATCGACTGTAAATACACCCTCATGTACCATGCGTGCATGACTAGAGGCCCACATCTGTAGATCCTTAGTCTCACCAATATTGCGAACTCGCATCTGGGGAAACTCGTCAGTATCGAAGTTGTAGCCAACGAGTTTTGGGATGCAGTAGAGATTGAACACTCCACAGATATAGTCGGCAAAGAATCGTACTGACTTTTGGAACATATCTACGTGTGCGCCAGAAGTAGCTCGTCCTCCTCCACCAGTCAGTCCGAGCATCAAGAACTGTGCGAGAACATTTAAAAGGATATGTGCGTCGTGATGCTCTATCGAGGGCATGATATCGCTAGGCTGACCTTCGGGCTTCTCAAAGCGAAAAACTTGACCCGGCGGTTCAACAACACCAGACTTCTCGTTTGTTCGCATTTGTGTAACCAGATCCCAGGCTGCCTCTACATCTCCGGTCGTGAAGCCTTCTTTAAGAGTCCATACAGGAATGCCAAGATGGTTGCGCTCATGGCCGATAGCATCAATCTTGTAAAGTTCTTTCTTGAAGTACCAAGGTTGATAAGCAGTTCGTAGGAGCGACTTACCCATCAAATCTCCACCAATTCCACCTGCCGTGAAGATAAGAAGTTTCTCGACTTTGATCGTAACCTCTTTTATGTTACCATTAGCTTGGATTGCATTTTGAATAATCGATACAGGCCCACCATTATCGTCGTAGATGATATCCTTGATGGTGAGAGCAGGTCGAGATGCAAGCTTCTTCAACATTGTATAGTTCTTACGGTTAGCACCACTGCGCTTAGGTGCCCATTCGCGCGTCTCAAAGACTTGCTCAAGAACTGACCAGCCATCAGGGAACATACGAAGGATATCACTAAGAGTAAGGATAAACGGTCTTGCGGCTCCGTGAAAGATATTGAAATCGCAAAACTCATTAATGTCCTTGTTAATGGGCTTATCGTCAAAAGGCTGCATAAAGAAAGTCGCGCCCATAATGGGCGTATTAATCGCCCGCATGGAAACATCTACAGTAACGTCGCCATCTTCCATCTCTTTGAAGGCAAGTAACTGTTGTTGACGGTTCGAAAACTGGGGAACCTTGTCCGGGAGTCGGATAGGTTTAGAAGATCCAAGCTCCTTCATTGCAGTAGCATCCGTAGGAGTAGTACCTTTGGACTCAAGGTTGCTACCCCGCGAAACTTTGCGAGGATCTACGGGTTCTGCAAAAATCTTCTTTATTTCACTACCCAAACCCATATGGTATTCCCTTCTCTTCTCTCCTGAGAGTAGAGTGATAGCGGAAGAAGCTATCGGCCTCCGTTGGCCGTGAGTTATATATGGCGCTCAGGTCGCCACGCGAGTATCCAAGAACGAAATACTCGGCAAAGAAGTAACGAAGTGCGTCGGCTCCATGATCGTCGTAATCCTTCTGCCCCTCTTTCGCATTTTTGCCGTCTCGCTCGACATTCGATTGAAGATGGTCAACCTGACGAATGGTTTCCCCACAAGCACGGTCAAAGAAAAGCTTTGGCCTTCCGTCAGATTGGATCATCATCCATTGCTTGACCACATCGATCCCTTGAATCCACTCACCCATACCTCGCTGCACAGGTAGTTGACGCCCGATGATCTTGGGGCCACTGAGAACCATATTGAGGGTACGGATAGCATCAGGATCGCGCGGGTCACCAAATCTCCCGTCTACATGATAGTGTGGGGGGTTTTCTCTAGTCTGGATAGCAAGAGCATGTTCGCTGTTCGTCTTACGTCGAACTTGATATTCACGCCAAACGTGTACATTATCTGAAGGATCGATCATAATGTCTAAACAAACGAAGGGATCGGCGAAACCAAAATCGAAGACTTGATAATTTTTCCAAAATGGGTTATACTGGATATCGGTGACATGAGTATCACGGCTGAACTCGTTGTAGATACGACCCTCGATAGCCGTAAATTCTGCACAATATTCTTGAAGCCAATGAAACTCGGGAGTTTTTCTTTTTAGTTCCTGAATATCAGGATCGTGGTAGCCTAGAGGAAAGATTGCTGCATTCTCCCATGTCGGAAAGCGCCAAGACTCCATATAGGGAAAGTTTGAATCTTTACCTAGAAGCCACAATCCTTCATACCAGTTGTGTCCTCGTGGTGTAGATGGAAAATCACAAAGTCCGCGCTTATCTAGCAACGCCGGCTCGATATACATTTCCCATGTATCTTTCTTGTGGAGTGCAGCCTCGGACATAATACAGCTATCAAGACCTTCGCCTACAAGACTATCCTGCTTCTCAGCTGATTTAACTTCAAGGATGGTATTCCACGGCATCTCAATCCGCATACTACCTTGCTCAACGTTATAGGATTTCTTAACACCTTTTAAGTTGAACAAGTTCATCCTACGAAACAGATCATCAAACACAACTCTGAACTCTTTTTCTCCTAGAGCATAAGTAGGCCCAACGATCCAGTGATGCGTATTCGGAATGAACATGCGTGTAGTCATTTCATGGCCGGTCATCGCGCTTTTACCATAACGACGCCCACAACAGGGGATACGGAACCGGGCCGACGAATTATGGTAAAGCTGCTGCCCATAATGCGGGCTATAGCCAATTTCTTCAAATACTGCTTCTCTTGAAACTTTAGGTTCAGTCATATCAGAATAGGATCTTCATTGCAAGACTTTCATCTCCACAGTTGTTGAGAAGATCAGTCGCAAATCGCCAATCGATCCTTGAATGAGCAATCAATTTTGCATTCTTTTTTGAATATCCACCATGACGTAGCCACTGCAAACGCCATTCAATAACCCGCTGTTCCTCCAAGCCAAGCTCAATCTCTACGTGATCGGTCAGTACCTTAGCCATCAGTCATCAAGTCTGAATTTATACGGACCGAGGCGAGGATGTTCAGGAGCGGTAACAAAATCTAGAAAAATGCTATAGTCACCTTCGGGCATTTCTGCCGGAGGAGCACCAATCAGTTGTGTGGTATCGATAAGTGGTAGGGCAATCATTCCATCATTAGCCGTAGCTACTCCCGAGTAGACTTCGGTTTCTGCTTCATCGTCCATAAATAGATCATGTTGAAGTCCAAGGCCATCTAGAGTAGCTAGATTACCCAAGACGTTCAATAGTTTGATAGGAACGTATTCAACTGTTCCCTTGGTTAGCGTAACCATCTCTTCCAGTACCTCCCTTCCCATTTTCTACTTATTGTACCTTGCCACAAACGTTCAATCAAAATGCCCGTAAGGATATAGAACTCCTCGGGTATGAATACCGGCAGAAGAATAGATGTCGGTAGGGTTTGCTTATGAATGGGATCATGCGCTTGAATGAATCGAGTGAGCAGCGGATAGGGAACGTTGTCAGGTATAATGACAATCGGAATCGGTTGCATAATCTTCTGAATAGGATCAAATGCAACCGTATACCGCAGCAAAGGATCAGGCGCAAAGTCTCTTGTAGCAAGTACACTTCTTGGCTGGACAAGTTGAATGTAGTCAAAAGCAATAGTTGTCCGAGTTCTAAGCGGTTCTGGAATTCGTGCAACGTCGTACAGAGCCAAAAACGGCTCCATTTCCTTCTGAGCTAATTCAAATGCACTAACTCTACGAGCAACGAGAGGATCAGGGGCACGATCTCGGACAACAAGAACACTCTTGCCTCCAACCTTCTGCTCCGTTGTATGCGCTGAAATGCGTCGAGCGACAAGAGGATCAAGCCCAAATACAAGCACCGGATACGGAGTTGCATAGTAAGGTTCTTGTTCCTTTTGGAGAATGCTATGCGCAATGACATATCGGAGCAATGGGTCAGGTGCCCTGTCTGTTCTTGCAAGAATCGACAAGACATTCATCTGCTTTTGAGGAAGGTCGAAGGCAGAAACTCGTCTAGCAACTAGAGGATCGGGGGCATTATCAGCATATGCAAGAATGCTCTCAGCTTGCATTACCTTCTGTGCTAGATCGAAGGCCGCAATGCGTCGAGTCAACAGGGGATTAGGTGCAAGATCGGCCTTAACAAGAATACCAAGAGCCTGCATGATCTTCTGGATCGGCTCATGCGCAATTGTACGTCGGCTCAATGGATATGGTGCGTCATCTCGACGGCCCAGTATAGCTAGAGCTTGCATCAATTTCTGCTCAGGTGTATGAGCTATAATTCGACGCCAGAGAGGATCAAGAACGGCAGGAGGAGCAAAATCTGCATAAGCCTTATATGCATAAGGCTGCATTACCTTCTGTGGCAGATCGAAAGCTTGAACCGTTCTTAGCAATGGATAAGGTGCTTGATCGACAGTTGCTAGGATACTCTCTGCAAGCATATCCTTCTGAACTGGATCATGCGCACGTACTAGCCGCAATAGCGGCTCGGGCGCTCTATCAGCATAAGTAAGAATACTAGTCGGTTGCATCTGCTTCTGCAAAAGGCTGAATGCAATCGACGTTCTAGCGATTAGTGGGTCAGGCGCTCTATCAGCATATGTTAGTACACTGATAGCCTGCATCTGTTTTTGGATCAAATCATGCGCGATACTACGACGAACTACGAGAGGATCAGGTGCTCGGTCAGGAGTAATGAGAATACTCTCTGCGACCATATCCTTTAGTACAAGACTGAAAGCTGAGATACGTCTGGTGACTAGAGGATCTGGCCTAAGATCAGCAGTTACGATAATACTGTCTACCTGCATGATCTTCTGAGGCAAGTTGAAAGCCTCAATACGTCTAGTACGCAGCGGATCAGGAGCATTATCACGAGCAGCCACAAGATGATAAGGCTCTACTCGCTGGAAAAGATTATGCGCGATAACTGTTCTGACTCTTAGTGGATCGAGAGTTGCTGCAACTTCAGTAGGAGCAAAGAGTATGGATAGCGCCTGCATAACCTTCTGAGTGAACTCAAATGCTTTGACCTTGGTAGTTAGAGGATCAGGTACAAGGTCGGAGACGTTGAGTATTGAGTAGGATGTTGGGTAAGCCGTCTTGGGTTCATGCGCACTCGATTTCCGTAAAAGCGGAGATGGTGCAGCAGTAACCTTATCGATCAGGAAGTTGCGTGAACCTAGAAGTTGTTGAATAGGACTATGAGCAGCTACACGTCTTGATTGTATTTCGGCAGCAGCGGCTTCTACCTCTGAGCCAACAATTGTAGCTAACCACGGATACTGTTTTCGATCTAGAGGAGTATGTGCCGTAACACGTCTGGTTATGGGAAAGATGATAGGTACAGGAGATAGTGCAGCTATTGAGAAAGAGACTGGACGCAAAGGTGGTGCATCATGTGCAGCTACTTTAGAGAGGAGTCTAAAAGGAACAGGCTGTATTGGATCAGCTTTGCCAGGCTGAATACTCCGTGACGGTCTAACCTCTGGCTGAGGCGGACGTGGAACACCGTAGAGTTCACGAAGTGCCATCTATGCTGGAATCCTCATTCCCATTACAACGTCAGGGATTGGAGCAGCAGGCGGCACTATTTCAGCTATGCACATTGCTACAAATGCCAAGTCGTCCGTTCCCAGTGTAGACCAGCCAATTGTATGATCGGCAGTATCAATAGTAGTTTCGTAGCATGTTTGAGAGTAAAACGCTGTATGGTCTTCAGTTGGCCCAAGTGTGTTGCCAGCAGCGAGCGTACCTCCTGGTGCTGCACCACCCCCGTACATAGAGCAGACACAGAATCCTTCGCGCCCGCCCTTCTGTAAGGTAACAGTTGGGTTGGCTGCATTTTCATTAATCTCGTCAGAATCGATAACTTCACAATCAGCAGCAGCAGTTAGCGACCACACAACAAATTGAATATCGTCTGTCGTAGCAGAAGCTAGATCCACACTTATAGTTTGCGTGCCCGTAGGAATGCTCGTACCTAGGAACCATAGTTCAGATGCTCCTGCTTCTGTTGCTGTATCTGTTGCTCGAACAATCTCTGACATAGAATCTCCACCATAGGTCACGGTGAGCACATGATCTGTGGAAGAGGTTCCATGAGTGATCGAAAGTGCAATTGCCTGTGGAGCAGCGTCGGGCGTATAGTTAAACGTATACGGATCTGTTGTAGCTGTACGGACAGATTCAGTTATTGTAGCGTTTAGACCAAGAGCCATTTAATCCACAATCCGAAAGTGATAGCGTTTTCTGTAATAATCGGCAGTAGGATGTTCAGTTGCGTCATCAAAGTATTTTGTAGTTTCAAGTTCTTGCGAGTTATACTTCAAAACTGTATAACCATGCTTTTGCGCACCTTGATGCTTACGGGCAATTGTTCCTTCGGGAGTTTCACTTTCAAGTGCAGGTACTACATAAACTTCACCATGTTCTTTTTCTACGTCACCATCATATGATGTGTAGTAGGATTGAACCACTACTTTAGCCATTTGTTTACCACCTAAGAGGATTCATTGTAGGACGTAGTTGTATGGTAGGACCGCCGCCGACTTGATCTCTAAACGCTACGAATCCGAGCATCTGATCTCCGCCCGACGTATTGAAACTTGCGGTCTTGCTCCCAGGGCTGCCACCGTCGAGATCATCCTCGGTCATGTTGCCGCTAAATAGCTGGCGTTGAACATAGCCAGTCCCCGCCGAGGAAACTGAGCCCGAAGCAATGTCCATCGCAAACAGCAAAGACGCACCGACTGTTGTGACGATCGCGCTCGTCGTCGGAGTAGAAGAACTTACGTTGTCATAGACAGGAGTTCCATCGATGGCTGGCGTGGAACCACTGACCGAATATTCGTGGAGAGCTATTGTGAAGGCCGCAGGTGCGGCGTCGTAATCAATCGAAACGTTTGTAGACCCCGCTCCAACGTTCGCAACAAACGCCATCTGCCTCTTGAGTCCAGCCAGCGTGCCCGCACCGACTGTCTCATCACCTATCTCTGTCCATGCGCCGTTGATCCCGTCACTGACACCGACCACCGAGCGGTCGCTAGTCCAGAAGAACACCGCTATCAGCAGCGAGCCTGCCGTTACCCCTGGCAATGATCCGGTGCTTGGATCTCCGGGCGTGCCCCCCGCCGTGCTCTGAATGAAGCCGAAGGCCATCTAGGGAATCCTCATATTGTTTACCATCTCATCGCCGTTTGTACTGGTTGTGATTTAAGGTTAGGAACAATCTGGGCTTCACCACGACCGTAAAATGTCCAGCCAGTCGGAACGAGCCCTGTGCGCGCGGCTCCATTGTCAGCGAACGTGCTCGGGTTCGCACCTATGTCTACTAGCGTGGTCGCCGTGCATTCGAGGAGCAGCGTCGGCTGCCCGGCAGGATGGTTCCACCAGTCCGATGTCTTCTTGTTGACCCAGAGGTCGAGCACATTGGCATCGGTGAAGCGTGTCCCTGCCCAGACTGCTACCAAGGCGACATCCCCATCAAGCGCACCGATCGAGCCACCGTCTCCGATCACAAAGTCCCCAGTCGTCCCAGGGCCAGCACGGTTGCCCCCGTTGACAGCATTCGAGTCGGTGTGCGTCCACGACTCGGCGACTCCCATCTTGCTCGAAACGTGGAACCGTTCTAGCGCCGCTCCTCCGGCGGGCCAATCGACGACGAAGATGAAGAAGTCGTTCGCCGTCGCTCCGATCGGGATTGAGATGCTGCAGTTGACGGTGACGAATCCATCATCGTCGTAAGGTTGATCCGTCGAGACGTCCGCTCCCAGACCGTGGTACCAGCTAGCCGCAGGGTAGTTGTCGAGCAGAGCTATCACGTCGTTGCCAGCGTCGCCCGCGTCCATTCGCACGAGAACCACCATCGTCCCTGCCTCGTTCTGCAAGTTGGCGAGCGCCGCCGAGATCGGGTTGAAGCGGCTTGCCGTGATCGATGCGTAACGGAGGGTCGCCATCTATCTAAGGATTGTCCACTATTGGAGGAGTAGGTGCTTGAGTGTCATTGGGTACTGCCGTAGCTGGTACTGTTGGTATTGGCATTGATCTACAACGTGCTGCTTTACACATTGAAATAGCATCG
>Ga0137314_1000436_pt1 | contig 12343 bp, 13 predicted proteins | sample EasRivERMZT199_2_FD_102289 | JGI IMG/M metagenome (GOLD analysis project Ga0137314, IMG submission 102289) | Soil microbial communities from meander-bound floodplain in the East River, Colorado, USA - East River MetaG ERMZT199_2 | ecosystem: Environmental > Terrestrial > Soil > Floodplain ... | reverse complement strand
TGTGTGCGCATCGATTCCCGCGAAGAACACGTTGGCCTCCTGGTTGAGAAGCGCACCTGGTGATCTTGGTCGACTCCAGTGTACGCCTACCGACCTGCGAGGCCAACGTCTTATAAGATCAGAATGACGCTGCAACGGCGTGGCGTGGTTGTTGTTTCACAGACTGGCCGGCGGTCCGCCGTTGCTGCGCCTTTCTGCGACATCTGCGTCTTCTGCGTCCGGCCGTTGTCGGCATTCCCTGATCATCGGCTTGGGCTCGCCAACAATCTGTTTCAACATCGCCAGCCAGCCCCTCAACCGACGGCTCGGCTTTCGGCCGCGGATGTAATTATTCCGTGAACGTTTTGAAATCGGGGCTGCGGTAGCACTTCGGCCAATAGATATTGGCTGAGTTATGTCCGACGACCGAGACGTCACTCCGGCGACGCACCCGCGCACGTTCTCCCTCGCGCTCGGCGTGTTCGCGATGTTCGTCGTCGCGCCGCCCACCGCTGCACAGAACGCGACGTGGCCCACCGCGCGCGCGCGGCACCACATGGCGTACGATCCGGGAACACAGCAGGTGCTGCTGATCGGCGGAGCGCAGCGCTCGTCCGGTGGGGCCGGTCGCGATAGCGCGCTGTGGGCGTGGAACGGATCAGCGTGGCGATCCCTTTTGTCGGCGACCCTGCCGGCCCGCGCAAACGACGCGATGGCGTACGATGTCGCGCGCAACCGGATCGTTGTGCACGGCGGCTCCGGACCTCCCGTCGGCCGAGAGCTCGACGACACGTGGGAGTGGGATCACAACGTGTGGCGCCTCGTCGCGCCCGCCGGCCCGGGAGCGCGAGCGCATCACGGCATGATCTACGATCCGGTCCGAAAACAGATCGTGCTGTTCGGAAACAGCGACGATGCGACCGAAAACGACACCTGGAGTTGGGACGGTCGCACATGGAGGCGGCTCGCGAACGATGGGCCGCCACGACGCGGCGTTCACGGCATGGCATTCGACGCGAAGCGCGGGGTCGTCGTGCTGTTCGGCGGCTACGGCGCCCACAACAAAATCCTGAACGACACCTGGGAATGGGACGGGCAGCACTGGAGGCAAGTCAACGCGCCGAGCGCGCCGTCGCCGCGGTACGATACCCAAATGACGTACGATCCGGCCCGCGAGCGTGTCGTGCTGTTCGGCGGGCGAGGCAGCAGCGGGAACCTCGGTGATACGTGGGAATACGACGGAACGACGTGGACGAAGCTCGAAGTCACCGGCCCATCCCCCCGTAACGGGCACGCGATGGTCTACGACGCCCGCTCGAAAGTCGTCATGCTGTTCGGAGGACGCGACGAGCCGGCGTATTTCAACGACCTGTGGGTGTTCGACGGCGCGTGGCGGAAAATTCCACCGCGCTGACGAACCGGTCGACGGGGTGTCAGATGGGCAGATCGGCGTCGTCGTTCGATTGAACGCGCACCGAGGACGCACCATCGAGACAACATTTGTGAGTCGCGGCGTCGCCGGAAAAAGAATCGCGGTGGCAGGAAAAGATATCGCCGTGACCGGTACAAAAAACGGAGTCGTCTGACCAATCGATCGAATGGCCTGACCAATCGTCGTTGCCGACGGGAATTGTGCGCTCAGCGCGTTCGTTTTCGACGTGCTGCGGGACACGAAATCGGGTCGCGTGCACGGTTGACGGAGCGACCGATCAGGTCAATCTCGTGGCCGGTTCATCGATCGCGATGCCGTTACCACCCGTCGATCGAGCCGGACCGGCCGACGCTGTCGCCGTCTCGCGAGGGGGGTCGTCTTACCAACGGCGAGCTGCGCGTAACCACGTGTGTGCCTTTGCTTTCCTCGACGCGCAGCGTGCGGTCACTTCATTAGATAGGGCGCGCCACGGCGAGGCCGCGCCGGACGTTCGCTAGATGTCACCGCACCGCGGAACAGTGGCGAGTGACCAGCTCGATGCCTCGTCGAAACACGCGACGCAGTCGCCGGAACGAGCCGAGGCTCCTGCTGACCTGCCGCGCGCCTCACGTGACACTCTTCACGCGTCGCCGGTCCTCGGATCGATCGTTCCGCGCCACGATTGGCGTCCATCTGACCGGTGCGACGTTGTCGCGTACCTCTCATCGATGGCGCCTGACCAACGATGCCAAGTTGACATCATCGCGATCGCCGCCTCTGACCACGGCCGACGTCGTGTTGACCGCCGAGAAGCCATGACGGCACGGAGGCTCATCTCCGGTGACCACGGAATGGTCGATCGTGACATTGCGCTGATGGTCGCTCACCAGCCATCGCTGGCCGCGGACCACGCGCAAGTCGCTCAGGCAATTCACTTAGCAACGCCTGTCCACGCGATGGCCGCTCCGAACCACCGATAGGCTGCCGCGTACCGTCGCGTTGTCAGGTGTGACCGACGCGTCGTTGGATCTTACCATCGTGTGGCTCCACTAAACACGCAAAAGGGTCTCGCGGAACAAGACGCAGTGTCATCTGACCAGCCGATGGTGTCGCCGGACCACGACACGCACTCTCCTGACCATACAACTGCGTCGCCGGACCAATCGATGTTGTCATCGGGCCAATCGATGTTGTCATCGGACCAATCGATGTTGTCATCTGACCAGTCGATGTCGTCGCCGGACCAATCGATGTTGTCGTCTGACCAGTCGATCGCGTTCAGGTCGATTTGCAATTTGGCTGCGCGCCGAAGAATTCAACGGCGGTCGGTTCACGCGGAGGCGCGGAAACGCGGAGGCGGGCAACCGGCAAATGTCCAGCGCCCTCGTGCATTTCCCTCCGTTGTTCTCCGCGCCTCCGCGCCTCCGCGTGAGCAACGCAGTTAGCCGCCCACGGACGGAGGTTGCACAGATACATGGCGGAGGGAATTCGTCGACCGTAACTTCGAGGATGACCACGCGAGTGAACGGCGTCGAATCGTTGCGGGCGGCGCATCACGCCGGCGTTGCCGCACTCGTCGCGACGGCGCGCGAGGTGCCCGAGGCGCTGTGGAACGTCGCGCGGCCGGGGGACAAATGGTCGCCGGCGCAGATCGCCGAGCATCTTCGGCTGAGCTACCTCGCGGGAAACGCGGAGTTGGACGGGGGTGTGGGGCTGCGGCTCCGCACGTCGTTCTGGATGCGGACGATTCTGCGCATCGTGTACCTGCGGAAGATTCTGCGGACGGGGAAGATCCCGGCGGGAGCGCGAGCGCCACGAGAAATCCGGCCGGGCGCAGGCCCGTTCAGCCGAGACGCGACGATTGCCGCGGTGGAGGCCGAGTCGGTCCGATTCGAGAACGCCCTGGCGACGCGCGCGCCCGGACACGCGCTGACACATCACGTGTTCGGAAGGCTGGATACGCTACGCACGTGGCGCTTCATGACGGTCCACACGGAGCATCACCGGCGGCAGATCGAGGAAACGGCGGCCGGCACGTGACTCGCTCGCGAGCCCGATCGGCTGCCATTGCGCTGCTTCTGGCGGCGTGCGCGACGCGACCGTCCACGCTCGAACGTCCGGGCTTCACTCCGTCAGGCAGTTTCGGGGAACGGATACGAGTGTTGGCGCTGGATTCGGGCGTCACGGCGACGATCGTCATGCCGGAGCGTCTCAACGACCGGGAGCGCATCGACTTGATCCTGTACGCGTTGCCGAACGGCAACTCGACGGCGCAGACGATCGGGCGCACGCTCGCCGAGGGCGTCGATTGGCATTTCGACATCCAGCACATCGGCGCGCAGACGCGTGCGTTGCGCGGTCGCGGGTTGAGGCAAGCCGTCGTAGTCTATCTCGAAGCCAACACCAAGAGTTGGCCGGAGTGGCGACGCGTCCGCGGATATCCGCAGGCCAATACGCGTATCGTGGCGATGGTGGACCGGCTGCGCGACGTGATCGGCAATCCGCCGCGGCTCGCGGTGACGCTCACCGGCCACAGCGGGGGAGGCTCGTTCATGTTCGGGTTCATCGAGGGGCAGGATGCGTTGCCGCCGTGGCTCGAGCGCATCGCGTTTCTCGACGCGAACTACAACTTCGAGCCGCGGCACGGCGACAAGATGGCCGCGTGGCTCCGTCGCGACGCCCAACACACGCTCGTCGTGCTCGCCTACGACGACCGCGAGATCATGCTCGACGGGAAGAAGGTCGTTTCCGACTCGGGGGGAACGTGGCGCGCGTCGCAGCGCATGCTCGACTATCTCAGCGCGCCCTTCGCCCTCACGCGCGACACATTCGGCGACTTTCTGCGCTATCGGAGCGAGCAGATCGAGCTCCTGGTCCATCCCAATCCGGACAACCGCATTCTGCACACGGAAATGATCGGCGAGATGAACGGCTACATGCACGCCCTGCTCGTGCGTCGCCCGGAATACAAACGGGGCGAGCCTGTACTCAAGCCCGCCCGCGTTTATGCGCCGTGGATCGAAGCCAACGTGACGCTGCCTCCCGCTACAACCTGAAGGCGCTCACGAAGAAGGCCGCGGTCCCGCGTTTCGTGTCGCTGCGGTAGCCGAACCGCACGCCGGCGCCGAAACCGGCCACCGATTGCGGAAGGACCCAGAACGGAACTTCCGCGCCCCACACGCCCGCCTTCTTGTCGTACGAGAACGTGCCCCCCATCGCGCCGGCCGACGCGAACGCGACGCGGCCGTCGAGGGTGAAGACGCTTCTCGAGGCGTGGGAGGGCCCGGAGAGTACGAAGAGATCGCAGACGACCGAGGCTACGCCGTAGGGAGCCGGCGAACAGACATACTGCGGTTCCGGCGACTTGTAGTTGCTCTCGAACCGGTAGCCGCCGCCCATCGTCCATTTGGTCGTTTTGAAAGCCACATTCGCGGACACCGAACCGATCGGATGCCGGTCGAACGTTCTCGTCAGCTCGGTGCCGGCTCGGTAGTCGAAGACGGGATACCCGAACGCGGCGCGCAGCGCGAAGGTCGGCCGTTTGGTCGCGTTGAGGATTCCGTAGCGGGCGCCGAACTCGAGGCGGTTGGTGCCGGCGAGGCCCTGGAGGTCAGCCAGGTCGGTGACCGTGGCGTTCCGCGTGATCGGGCCGGCGAAGGTGAGGTCATACGCGCGGCCAGTGGCGGCGCACTTGGCGCCAAGCCGCGCGAGGTCGCACAGGTTCGCCTGGACCCTCGCCTCGCTGTTGTTGCCCATGCTGGCGAGCGTGGCGGTCCACGCCGACAAGCGCATGGGGGACGTGAGGAGCGGGTCCGTCATCAGGACCTGGAAGCGCGCCCGATCGGCCGCGGTCACCTTGATCGCTGATCCAACGAACGGCTCGAAGGAGCCGGTCCGTTGCGCGGCCCCGAGTGCCGGGAGCCCGAAAAGAAGTACCAGAACCCGCGACGTTGCGGAGCCGAAGGGACGCATTGACTGAACCTCCAAGTGGCGTGCTAGTTCATCAGAACGACGAGCGCGCAAGAAGCCTCGCAACCCGGGTGGTTGCGCGCCGCGCGGAATCGGGCAGAATGTCATGCATGCGGCGCAACTCTATGCGGCGTGGTGGCGTAGAGCCGCTGTATCTCAAATCACAAAGGGGAGAGTTCACCCATGGATGACGCAGCCCCGATGGTGATGGCGCTCGGTTTTTTTGCCATGATCGCCGTAACCGTCAGAAACCTCGCCGGTGTCTGGAGCAAGCGCATCGACGCCCGGCGTGCCGAGAGTTCAGTCAACGCGATTGACGAGCGGCTGGCCCGCATCGAGACGGCGGTGGACGTGATCGCCCTCGAGGTGGAGCGCATCGCGGAGGCACAGCGATTTGCCGCCCGGCTGGAGGCGGAGCGCGATGCTCGCCTGCTCGCCCGGCCGCATGCCGGAGAGGGGAGAGTGGTAACTCCCCACTGAAGTTGGGCGAGTGGGCGAGTGGGCGAGTGGGCGAGTGGGCGAGTGGGCGACTGGGCGACTGCTTATGATGATCAAACAAAAGCAGGACGCAGAATACGCAGAAAGCGCTGAGAGGACGCTGCAACAGCGGACCATTAGTAAAACCAGAACGACTGACGTTGCGCGGTTGCAGCGACGCTCTGCGTATTCAGCGTCATCAGCGTCCTGCTGTTGTTTTTCGGCCCCTGTTGGTTCGTCGGCTGGCGTTGTCTTTCCCCTGCTATTGTTTAGGTCTGGCTCCAGCAAACTGCAGAACGCTGAATACGCAGAAAGCGCTGAGAGGACGCTGCAACAGCGGACCAATAGTAAAACCAGAACGACTGACGTTTCGCGGTTACAGCGACGCTCTGCGTATTCAGCGTCATCAGCGTCCTGTTTTTTTTGTTTTGATCACCAAGTTGTGGGACTAACACGCACGGTGTGATGACTCGACTCAGCGTCAACGTCAACAAGGTCGCGCTCCTTCGAAATTCGCGGAGCCTCGACATTCCCAGCGTAATGCGGGCCGCCGAAATGTGCGTGGCGGCCGGAGCGCACGGCATCACGGTGCATCCACGGCCCGATCAGCGGCACATCCGTCCGGGCGATGTACGCGAGCTCTCGGCATTTCTGCGCGACAAGCCGGACGTAGAGTTCAATATCGAGGGGAACCCCTTCCCCGACTTTCTTGCACTCGTCGCGGAGACGCGCCCGGACCAATGCACGCTCGTTCCGGACAGCGTGGACGCGGCGACGTCCGATCACGGCTGGGACGTCGCGGCAGACGCGGGCCGCCTCGGCGTTGCGATCGCCGAGCTGCGCGCGATGGGGGTGCGCGTGAGCGTGTTCATGGATGCCGACAGCGATCAGTGGACCGCCCTTCGCGCGCTCGGCGCCGATCGCGTGGAGCTGTACACGCAACCATACGCGGAGGGGTACGCGCGGGAGGAAGGCGCGGCCGCGCTGCGTCCGTTCGCGTCGGCGGCACGGCAGGCGCAGGCCGCCGGCCTTGGCGTCAACGCGGGGCACGATCTGAACCTCGTGAATCTCGGAGACTTCTGCGGCATTCCGGGAATCCTCGAGGTATCGATCGGGCATGCCTTGATCGCCGATGCGCTCGAGATGGGACTCCGGGCCGCCGTGCGCGCCTATCTGGAAATCCTTGCCAACGCATCGGCGCCCCGGCGGATCGGCGCTAAACCCTGAACGCAACAGAGGCCGTCATGTCATCATCGATCACTCGCTCCGCGCTGACGTGGCTCGCGCTCTGCTCGTTCATTCCCGTCGCGCGCGCGGCGGCGCAGGCGGGCTCCGCCGACGCCCGACTCCGCGCTCTCTACACGGCCGAGTGGACGTGGCGTCAGCGAGAGATGGCGCGGCGGAGCGACGAGCCGGGGGAGGCGGGCGCCAGCGATCACTTCCCCCGCGTGGACGCCGCGACGCAACAGGCGCGGCTCGCCTACTGGACGCGGGCGCTCGCCACACTCGACAGCATCCCGTTGGCCCAGCTCTCCGCCGAGGAGAAGGTGAACGCGCAGGTGTTCGGGACGTCCATAAGGGCGCTCGCCAACGACGTGAAGTACCGCACCTACGAAGCGCCGTTCAACAGCGACACGTTCTTCTGGACGGAGTTCACGCCGCGCCAGGGCTTCGCGACTGCCGAAACGTACCGGAACTATCTCGCGCGCCTGCGCGATGTGCCGCGCTACTTCGATGAGCAAACGGTCAACATGCGAGTCGGTCTGGCGCGGGGCTACACCGTTCCGCGCGTGTCGGTCATCGGGCGCGACAGAACGATCGAGCCGTACGTGACGGCCGACACGACGAACCCGCTCTACGCCCCGTTCGCGCAAATGCCCGCGTCGATCTCGGCGGCGGATCAGGCAGCGATGCGCGGCCAAGCGATGGTCGTGATTCGCGACGTGGTCGCGCCGGCATACGCGCGGCTCCTCACGATGATTCGCACCGAGTACCTCACCAAAGCGCGCACCACGCTCGCCGCGACGGCGCTCCCCGACGGACTGGCGTACTACAAGGCGATGATCGAGAAGTTCACGACGCTCGATCTCACGGCGCAGCAGATCCACGACATCGGTCTCAAGGAGGTCGCGCGGATCCAGGCCGAGATGGAAACGACGAAACAGAGAGCGGGCTTTTCGGGAACGATGGCCGAGTTCTTCACATTCATGCGCACCGACCCGCAGTTCTACGCCAAGACGCCGCGCGAGCTGCTCTCGTACTCGGCCTATGTGTCGAAGAAGGCCGACTGGAAGCTTGGCGAGACAATCGGGCTGCTCCCGCGCCGCCGGCACGGGATCCGTCCGGTGCCCGATGCGCTCGCGCCGATCTACACCGGCGGCCGCGGCGGGCTCGAGGCGTGTCTCATGAACACGTACAATCTGGCGGCGCGCCCCCTCTACACGATACCGCCGCTGACGCTGCACGAATGCACGCCGGGGCACAGCTTCCAGGCAGCACTCGCACTCGAGGGCCCCGAACGTCCGCCGTTCCGTCGCGGAACGTCGTTCTCCGGCTACGCCGAAGGGTGGGGACTCTACACCGAGTGGCTCGGCACCGTCATGGGGATTTACGAAACGCCTTACGAGGACTTCGGACGGTTGACGTATGAGATGTGGCGCGCCTGCCGGCTGGTCATCGACACGGGGATCCATCAGTTCGGCTGGACCCGCGAGCAGGCAATGGACTATCTCCGTTCGCACGCCGCGCTCGCCGAGCACGAGATCACGACGGAGGTCGAACGCTACATCGCGTGGCCTGGGCAGGCGGTGGCGTACAAGCTCGGCGAGATCCAGATCCGCCGGCACCGTCGTGAGGCGGAGGAGAAGCTCGGCCGGTCGTTCGACCAGCGGAAATTCCACGACGCAATTCTGGCGCTCGGTTCGGTGCCGTTGCCGGTGCTGGAGGCGCGCATGGCGCAGTTCATCGCCGACGGCGGCAACAATCCGACCATCGAGCCACGCCCGTAGCTCTGCCCGACGCCTGCCCAATGGACATAGCCATCCTCGCAGTCGTAGTTGTCGGACTTGCCCTTTTCGTCGGCCGGCGACTCGCCCGCAGACGCCGCGTTCGCGTCGTGTCGGCGGAGTCCATGTACAACTGGCCGCCCGACGCCGAGGTCGATGCGCTCGTGCGCGCGGGGAAAAAGATCTACGCCATCAAGCGACATCGGGACATTTTTGGATCGGATCTTGTTGAAGCGAAGGACGCGATCGACGTACTAGAGATGCGGCTGCTCGGCACTGGCGTTGGCAACAAGCCGACGATCGAGCCGCGACCGTAGCGTCGATGACTTCGTCGATCGCCCACGCATCCGCCGCGCCGGATGACTCGATGCGGATCGGCGACGCGCTAACGCGCCACTACCTCGCGCACGGTCTGCCGCCGGACGGTGGTGCATCGGACCCGTGGTTCCGCGTACGCATCGGACCGGTCACGCTGCGTCTACCGAATCCGCCGGCGCGACGGCGCGCGGTTTTGTTTCACGACGTCAACCACATCGTGACGGGCTACAACACTACGTTCGGCGAAGGAGAAATGACGATCGCCGGCTTCGAGGTGGGCGCGGGTTGCGGGCGATTCGGGATCGCGTGGTACATCAATTTGAGCATGCTCGCTCTGGGCGTGCTAACCAGCCCGCGCGCCGCGTTTGCCGCATTCGTTCGCGGCCGTCGCTCGGCGAGCATCTATCATGGGCACCGGGATCCGGCGGCGCTTGCCGCCATGACCGTGGCGGAGGTTCGAACGCTTCTGCGCCTCGACTCCGTACGCGCAACCGCAAAGTCGTTGGATCGCGCTCAATTCGCGGCGTGGAGCGTCGTCGGGCTGGGGGTGCTCATCGCTCCGCTGGTTGTCATTGTAACATTGCTCTTGTTGTCATCCTGAGGAGCGAAGCGACGAAGGATCTATCGTGCCATACTCGAATCTGGCAATGTGGGATGGGAAAGCAGATCCTTCGCTGCGCTCAGGATGACAACACCCCCGACACAGAGGAGTGAAACATGGAGCTCGGAACTTTTTCGATCAGCTTGACGGTCAAGGACATCGCGGCGTCGCGGCAGTTCTATGAGAAGTTTGGTTTCAAGGCATTCGCCGGCGACCAGTCGCACAACTGGCTGATCATGAAGAACGGCAGCCACGTCATCGGCTTGTTTCAAGGCATGTTCGAAAAGAACATCCTGACCTTCAACCCTGGCTGGGACAGCAACGCGCAGAAGCAAGCGACGTTCACCGACGTGCGGGATCTCCAGCGGCAACTGAAGGCCCAAGGCGTGCAGCTATCGACGGAGGCCGACGAGACCACGACCGGGCCCGCGAGCTTCATCGCCGTGGATCCCGACGGCAACCCGATCCTCGTCGATCAGCACGTGTGAGCGCTCAGGTGCCCATGTGACCTGGGCAACGCGTCGTTCGGTTGTGGAGGCAGCCGGGCCGCTAGGGGCAGTGCAGGTAATCCGGAGGAATGCGTCCATGAAACGCGAGGGCTTTGTCGCGCTGCCGATGTTGCTGGGCGCCTTGTTCGTCTCGACGAGTCCCGGTGCGCCGGTCCCGTACCCCGAGGGCTACCGCAACTGGACGCACGTCAAGAGCGCGGTGATCAGCCCCGCGCACAAGAATTTCGCGAACACCGGCGGCTTCCAGCACATCTACGCCAACGCCGAGGCGATGACCGGCTATCGCACGCGGGCGTTCCCCGAGGGAGCGACCATCGTTTTCGACTGGCTGGAGATGGTGGACAACGCCGGCGCGTTCGCGGAGGGTGCGCGGCGCCAGGTGGACGTGATGGTGAAAGACTCGCAGCGCTTCGCGAGCACGGGGGGCTGGGGCTTTCAGCGTTTCGTCAAAGACAGCAAAACCGAGCTCGCCGCCGCGCCCACGCCCCAGCAGTGCTTCGCCTGCCATCAGAATCTGCGAAAGGACGAGCTGGTGCTCAGCACCTACCGTCCGTAAGCGCGATGGCCGAGTATCAAGGCAACTTCAACGAGAGGACGCGCGAAGTCATTGCGGCCGCTCACGAGAGCGCCCGCCGGAACGGCGCCGCTTGCACGACGACACGCCACCTCGTGACTGAGCTGTGGCAGGACCAGTCGGCGACGCTGAGCCACGTCGTCGCGTCGCTCGCCGTGCAGATGGATCAACTGCAGCAGGGGATGAACGGCACGCGAGAGGAATGCCGGCCGCCGACCCAGTCCGGATCGGATCCGCAGTTTTCCGCGGAAGCCAGAGCCGCGCTCATGCTGGCCATGACGTCCGCGCGTGAGCTCGGCCACAATTACGTCGGGCCGGCGCACCTCGTTCTCGGCCTTGTGCGCGAGGAGGAAGGCGCGGCCGGCCGTGCGCTTCGACACGCAGGCGTCGACGTTGACGACGCCACCGCGGCCGTCCGCCGGTTCGTGCCGGCGCGACGCGACGATCCCGCCGCCTAGACGGTCGGGTGTAAAGGGCAAACGGATCCGGAGGCATCTCGGCAATACAACAGCTGGACGCCGATCACGCCGGCTGTTGTCGGGCACCGGAGTATTTCGGTAAGACACCTGCTGGACGCAGATCACGCAGAGAACGCAGAATGACGCAGCAACAGCGTGTGCCGGACCCAACTGGCTCAGAGATTCTCGATCTGTCCGCGTGATGCGATGATCCGCTTGACTGATGGTCGCGGACCAAAGTGCAAGATCAGGCCCACGGACAAGCCTGACACCTTGAGGTAGTTGAGCAGTTGTGCCGGCGCCGCCGGATCGAGAAGTGAACCAGCCTTGACCTCGAGCAGTATTGACGACTCGACGATTTGGTCGGCCCTGTAGTTCCCCACGATCACGCCCCGGTGCACGACCTCGAAAGGAACTTCCTGCTCGACCGTCATCCCTTGGTAGAGCAATTCAACCGTGAGCGCGCGGCGGTACACCGGCTCGAGAAAGCCGTGGCCAAGCGTTCGGTGAACTTCATAGAACGCCGCGATGATCTGGCCGGTCAGAGCCTGGAACGGATAGTCGCTCTCGGGGAAGATCGTCACAGGAGACAAAGTGGCGATCACTGCCCGGATTCCCCAACCGAATTCCGTCACGTCGGTGCGAAACGCCGCCTCCACATCGGCAACAATCGGAGGCGTTGTTCGGGCACCGCAGCCGTCGTTGCGGGCATTTGCGGTAACGCACCTGCAGGGCGCAGCGCCCCTCTGCGACATCTGCGTCTTCTGCGTCCTGCAGTTGTCGTAGCAAGGGGCAGCGAGCTCACCCGCGGCCCGCGTCCAGGATCGCTCTGACGCCAGCGTGCTTTGGATAGTACTCGTCCGCCCGCCGCGTCGCTCCCGCGTCCAACAGCGCGCGCACGGTGCCTTCGTAATCGCCATCCGCTTCGGCGACGAAGTCGGCGCCGAACGTAGCCCATCCGAGAGGCGTTGACGAATGCACATTGTCGCGGATGTCGATGTCGGCGCCGGCGTCGAGCAGAGCGCGCACCAACGCCGTACCC
>Ga0137314_1000431_pt1 | contig 12392 bp, 8 predicted proteins | sample EasRivERMZT199_2_FD_102289 | JGI IMG/M metagenome (GOLD analysis project Ga0137314, IMG submission 102289) | Soil microbial communities from meander-bound floodplain in the East River, Colorado, USA - East River MetaG ERMZT199_2 | ecosystem: Environmental > Terrestrial > Soil > Floodplain ... | reverse complement strand
TGGGAGGCGAAGCGTCCGGGCGGCTGATTTGTGAAGCTTCGCGCGACCGACTAGAATACGGTGTTCTGTTACGCCTGTCTGCGTAGCGGACGGGACGTAGCGCAGTCCGGTAGCGCACCTGAATGGGGTTCAGGGGGTCGCGGGTTCAAATCCCGCCGTCCCGATTCGTAAAGCGAAGCACCGCAACCAGTTCTGGCTGCGGTGCTTTTTGCTTTTCTAATAACGGTCGAGTTGTGGTCGAGTTTCTCTGGCGTCCGTCACGCGACGTGCCGAGATCTCAGCCGTCAGACCGAATCGCCTCACTGGCCTCCACCGCGAGAACTCTGCGTCGGAATCGTGCAAGAAGATCACGCCGACGATCACACGAGGATCGTCCTTCACGATTGCGACAATCGAGCGCTCCAGCACGGGGTGTGTCATCAAATCTCCGCCTCGTGCCGCGAAAAGTGCCTTGACACAAATCACTTTACATTGTAAAGTCGAGGAGACACATCGCACCGAGCGGGAGCAAACTGCTTATGAAAACCACAACGCTGTTCACAACTCTACTGACGCTCCTTTTGGTTGCCACAAGCGACGCGCAGACGCTGGACAAAGCGAAACTCGACCAGTTCTTTGACCGGCTCCTCGAAAAAAATAAGGGGATGGGCAGCCTGACTCTCGCAAAGGACGGCGCCGTTCTCTACAGCCGCTCCTTTGGCTATCGCCAGATCAACGGGAATGAAAACCAACCGTTGACGGCGGAGACGAAATACAGGATCGCCTCGATCACAAAGACGTTTACCGCGGTGATGATCTTTCAGCTCGTCGAGGAAGGGAAACTCAAGCTCACCGACCCGCTCGACAGATTCTTCCCGCAGATCCCGAACGCGGCGAGAATCACCATCGGGCAGATACTCGCGCACCGCAGCGGCATCCATAACCTCGAGGCCGACGGTTCATGGGGGAAGCAACCGAGAACAAAGGAGGAAATGGTTGCCCGTATTGCTCAGGGCCAGCCTGATTTTGAACCGGACTCCAGACATCTGTACAGCAACACGGGCTACCACTTGTTGGGGTACATTGTCGAAAAAGTAGGTGGCAAACCGTATCAGGAAGCCCTGAAGGAAAGAATCACTTCCAGGGTCGGGCTCAAGGATACCTACCTCGGTGCCGGAAACATCGATCCCAGCAAGAACGAAGCTCTGTCCTATCACTACATCGGAGGATGGAAAGAAGCAGCCGAACTCGATTTCACCATTGTCGCCGGAGCGGGCGGGATCCTATCGACGCCGGCGGACATGACGAAATTCATCCAAGCGCTGTTCGACCTGAAGCTGGTCTCTCAAAACAGCCTCACGCAGATGACAACGATGAGGGACGGCGAGGGTATGGGCATGGAACCCCACTCGTTCGCCGGCAAAACCTGCTTCGGTCACACGGGCGGGAGCGGCAGCTCTGGAGCGTGGCTGACTTACTGTCCGGAAGAAAGGCTGGCACTCGCCTATGCGACGAACGCGAAGATCTACGAGGTGCGCAAGATCGTGACCGGCGTGTTCGACATTTACTGGAATCGACCGTTTGAGATCCCCGCTTTGGACGCCCTCGCCGTTAGCCCGGAGGTTCTGGACCGATACGTCGGCGTTTACATAGTGCCGGGAACTCCCGCGAGAATGACGGTGACCCGAGATGGAGCGACGCTGTACATCGCAGCCGGGGCCCAGCCAGGCGCCGGTGTCCCGCTCGAAGCAACCGCGGAGGACAAGTTCAAGATCGATCCTGGGGTCGTCTTTGAATTCGACGCCGCGAAAGGCCAGCTGACGATCAAACGACCCCAAGGGGCAATGGTTTTCACGAAGCAAAAGTGAGCGTCCGATGCGTTCGCGGCCGAGATCTCAGCCGTCAGACCGCATCGCCTCACTCGCCTCCACCGCGAGAACTCTGCGCGTCGGAATCGTGCAAGCGATCACGCCGACGATCAACACGAGGCTCACCGCCAGCCCCACGGCCACCAGCATGGACATCACGGGCGACTGTCCGGTGGTCGAACCGATGGCCTCATGCACGACTCGCGCGGCGACCGGAAGCCCGAGGATCGCGCCGATACCGATTTGCACGAGTGACCGCTTGAGGATCGTCAGAACCACGGTGAGACGTTGCGCTCCGAGTGCCGTGCGGATCCCGATCTCGCGTGTTCGCTCCGAGACGGAGAGCGAGAGCATCGCGTAGATCCCGGAGGCGGCGAGTGCAACGAGCACACCCACGAGGAGCATGAGTCCGGCCGCCATGGCGACGACGAGATACCAGTCGCCCTGATGCACCTCGCTGAGCACCGCCACCTCACCCATCACGAGATCCGGGGCGACCTTATCCATGCTTTCGCGGACCCGCGGCGCGATGCTCAGCGGCGAAACGTTCGCGTGGATGCCGATCCACATGGGGTTGATCGATCCGGGCGACGCTGGGAGATAGACGGCCGCACCTTTGTCGGCGTTCACCATGTTCACGCCGAGGTGTCCGACCACGCCGACGATCTCGTACCACGCTGAGTCGGTGCCTTTTCGCGCCGTGAACCGGACGCGGCGCCCGGTGAAATCCTTTCCCTCGAGCGCACGCGTGACGAACGCGGTGTTGACGATCGCCGTCCGGCGACCGGGTTCGAGGTCGGCACGGGTGAAATCGCGTCCTGCGACGACACGGTGACCGAGTGCTTCGAAGAACCCGACGTCCACCTGCGCCATGCGCACCCACTGCTGTGGTGCATCGGGCGAACGGTCCACGCCGTCGACCTCGAATGGCGCTGACCGATGCTCCATCCGCGGCAGCGCGCTACCCACCGCCACGCCGGAGACACCGGGCTCCGTTCTGAGACTCGCGACGAGTGCGCGCTGCGCCGCCGCCGTGCGCTCGATGAGGTCGTGTGTGAGATCACGGCGACCGCGCGCGCCGCCGTTCAGTAGTCCGTCGTCCGGCATCCGGACCTGCACGGCGAGGTACTCGGCGGCTGGGATGCCCGCGAACTGATCGGACTCGCCCACGGTCGCCCGATCGGCGATTGACAGTGCGAAGCCGATCGCGGCGACGGAGACCGCGATGTCCGCCACGACCAGTGCACCGGTCAGGCGACCAAATCGCACGCCCGACTTTTCGCGCATGTGCTGATGCACGGCCTTGCCCGTGATCCGGATCGCGGGAACGACACCCGCCACGGTCGCGCTGATGGCGGCGAAGAGCAGCGCGCGCAGCAGATCACCGCCCGTGACATCCATCGACAGCCAATACGGGAGCGCGGACTGCCCGGCGATCGCCGCGAGATTCACGTGCCGGAGCCCCCAACTGATCGATAGGACGCCAACTCCGGCTGCGACGACGGCGAGCACGAGCGTCTCCACGAAGATCTGCGAGACGATGCGCGCGCGGCTGGCGCCGAGGGCGGTGCGAATGGCCATCTCGCGGAATCGGGTGGCGGTCCGGGCGAAGACCAACATCGCCACGTTGCCGCACGCCACGAGCAGGAGTACAAAGCTCAGCAGCTGTACGAATCGGTATTCCAGCTGCGCATCGAATCCACCGCGCGGCAGCCCCATGTACAACAGCCCGAATGGGACGACCTCGGGGCGCAGGCGCGCACGCAACTCTGCCTCGTTGGCGAATGGCGGGAGTCCCTTCGCGCTCAGCTCCGCCTGCGCCTGCTCTGCGGAGATGCCGTCGGCGAGGCGACCGATGATTCGCACGGCGGAGAGCGGTCCGACGCCTCCGGCCGATTGAGACGGGAGGGGCAACCAGAGTTGCTCGTGCGCGGGGAATCGAAAACCGGCGGGCATCACTCCGACGACGGTGCGCATCTCGCGACCGATCCGGATGCTGCGTCCGAGGATCAGCGGGTCAGCGCCGAAGCGCGACAACCATATGTCGTGGCCAAGCACGACGACTGCAGGCCGCTCGGGTTCGGCATCGGTCGCGTTCAGCGCACGGCCCAGCTGTGGCGCCACGCGCAGCATCGAGAACGCCGCGGGCGAAAGTTCCGCCCCCGGCACCGACGCTGCGCGCCCATCCTCCGACGCGACATTGTAGGACGACGTCCGAAACGCGGCCATCGTCGAGAAGGACTGCAACGCTGCCTTCCAGAACGCGAAGTCCTCGTGTCCCGTCACGTCCACACCGCTCGTCGCGGGGTTCCAGAGGCGGATCGCGCGCACGCGATTCTCCGTGTCCCCAGGGAGCGGTGCCTCAACGGCTTTCGCCAAGTGCGTCGGCGCGATTCCGACCGGGATGCCGACGGCGAGCGCGAACACCGCCGCCAGACTCAGGAGCGGATGCTTCACGAGCATGCGCAGCGCGAGCTTCACGTCGAGCCAGGAGAAGCGGATGTGGTCCAACAGTCGAAAGCCGAAGGACGCGCGCGCCTCAGCGCGGTGCGTATCGATGTGGCCGAACTCGCGGCGCGCCTGATGCCAGGCCTCGTCCTCGGACAACCCAGTCCGTACGAGGTCGGCGGTCCGCATCTCGAGGTGGTGCTGGAACTCCGCCCGAATCTCCGACTCGACGTCGTCACGATGGAGTACCGCGCGAAAGAGAGCGCGCAGTCCCGCGATCAGTACTCGTCCGGGAAGGGGGGGCACGCTCAGACCTCCTGCGGCGTGGCGCTCAGCGCGAGCGCGATCGCGGCAGCGAGACGGTTCCAGCTCGCTTTCTCCTCGCCGAACCGGCGACGCCCGAGGGGCGAGAGGTGATAGAACTTCGCGCGCCGATGGTTCTCCGAGGTTCCCCACTGACTTTCGATCAACCCCTGGCGCTCCAGCCGGTAGAGCGCGGGATAGAGCGCGCCCTGCTGGACGACGATGGCACCAGCGGAGATCTGCTCGATTCGCAGCAACACGCCGTAGCCGTGAACCTCTCCGAGCGAAATCGCCTTGAGGATGACGACGTCGAGGTTGCCTGGCAGGAGTTCAGCTTGTCGCGGCACGGGCTCTCCTAAGTGGGATAGGAGAAGGTATGTGCCCTCTCCTATCCCGACAAGGGGAGTCGTGTGCTCTTGTTGTTAATCCGTTCCCAATCCGTTGGATCCGTTCAGATCCGCATCCGGTTGCAGTTGCAGCCACGAGTCGCCGACACGTTGCGCCTCACGGGCCTCGCCGTAGGTTGAGTCGGTGAAGCCGACCCATGACATCGAGCGAGCGATGACCGACTTCCTGCAAGACATCCGATACGCACTTCGCACGTTCAGGCGAACGCTTGGCCTGACCCTCGTGATCGTGGCGTCGCTGGCAATCGGAATCGGAGCGAACACGGCGGTCTTCAGCGTCGTCAACGCGCTCTTGCTCAAGCCCCTCCCGTATCCGGATCCCGATCGATTGGCCGTGTTGTGGCTCCGGTCGCCAGGCATCAACATCCCGCAGGATTGGCCGTCGCCCGGGCAATTCATCGACGTCAAGAACGAGAATCGATCGTTCGCCGAGCTCTCGATCTCGCAGGGGCGCACAGGTACTCTGATTGGGCGCGGAGGAGCAACTCCGCTTGCCGAACCGCAACGGGTCGAGGCGCTCCTGACGTCCTCGAGCCTCTTTCGTCTACTCGGCGCGAAGGCCGCCTACGGACGGCTTCTGCTTCCCGACGAAGACGCGCCGGGCAAAGCCCCCGTCGTCGTACTCAGCAACTCGTTTTGGAAGCGTGCGTTCAACGGAGATCCAAGCATTGTCGGCAAGACGATCGTGCTCAACGGTTTCTCGAATCAAAGAGATACGACGCATCAGTTCGAGGTCGTCGGCGTCCTTGACGCCGACTTTCTATTGAACGCCGAGATCATGCCGACGGTGGCGAGCACGCAGCGGATGGATCTGTTCTTGCCGCTCCCGCTCGCCGCCGATGCCGTGGTGAACCGCCGCCGCGACGAGAACTTCAATCTCATGGCGCGGCTGAAGCCGGGCGTGACGATGGCGCAGGCGCACACAGACGTTGCCGGCATCGCCGCCCGAATTCGGGAGAACGACAAGCGCGACCGAAGCTTCACGATCGACGTCGTGCCGCTCGTCGAATCCGTCGTCGGCAACGTGCGACGCGCCGTGCTGGTCGTGATGGGTTCCGTGACGCTCGTCCTGCTCATTGCGTGTGCCAACGTCGCGAACCTCCTGCTCACGCGCGCGAGCGCGCGCCAAAAGGAAATCGCCGTCCGCGTCGCACTCGGAGCGGGTTGGCAGCGGCTCGTGCGCCAACTGCTCACCGAAACCGCCCTGCTCGGTCTCATGGGTGGCGCTGCCGGACTCCTCGTCGCGGCACTTGCCCTCGGCGCGATTCGCGCGATCAATCCGGGCAACATTCCGCGGCTCGACGCGATCAGTCTCGATGGACCGGTCCTCGCATTCACGTTCGCCGTGTCGGTCCTCACCGGCATCCTCTTCGGTCTGGCGCCCGCGTGGCGGGCGGCGCGCGTCGACCTCAACTCGACACTCAAAACGGGCGGCAGGAATACGCAAGGCGACGGGGGGTTTGGCAGCTCGCGACGGCGCTTGCGAAGCCTCCTGGTCGTGGCCGAAATGGCGATCTCGATGGTGCTGCTCGTTGGCGCGGGGCTGCTCATTCGCAGCTTCGTGCAGTTGCAGAGCGTCTCCCCTGGGTTTGATCCCGAGGGCGTCGTGTCGATGCGCCTCGGCGTATCGGCACGCCAGTTCGAGAATCGGGACGCCGCCGTCGCCTACTACGCCGGGTTCAGCGACCAGTTGGCGAGCGTCCCTGGCGTGAAAGAGCGAGGCGCGGTGTCATCGCTTCCGTTCACGTCGTCGGTCGGGTGGGGCTCGATCAACGTCGAAGGATGGACTCCCGAGCCCGGGCAGGAACTGCAAGTCGATCAACGGGGCGTGACGACGAAGTACTTCAGCACGATGAGGATCCCGGTCATTGACGGACGATTCTTCACTGATGCCGATCTGCCGCAGAATGCGGAGCCGGTGGTCATCATCGACAACAAATTCGCGCAGCGTTTCTGGCCGAAGGGCGACGCGGTCGGCAAACATGTCTGGTTCGATCCGGCGCGTAAGCTCAGGATCGCCGGCGTCGTCGGCACCGTGAAGCAGTATGGCCTCGACGTCGATGGGCGGATCGTCGTCTACCGGCCGTCGCCGAATGCCGGATATCAGGTCGCGAGAACGACGGGCGACCCCGCTACGGTTGCTCGGGCGATGGTGAAAAAGATGCACGAGTTGGATCCGTCGCTCACGGTGTTCGACGTTCAGACGATGTCCGACCGAATGAGTGGCTCGATGGCTCGGCAGCGCTTCGCGACGACGATGCTCGGCGCGTTTGCCGCGTTCGCGCTGTTGCTTGCCGTCGTCGGCATCTACGGCGTGATGTCTCACCTCGTGGCGCAGGGCTCGCACGATATCGGCATCCGCATGGCGCTCGGCGCCGAACGGCGCGGCATTCTATTGATGGTATTGCGACAGGGAACGGAGCTCACGGTCGCGGGCGTCGTCGCCGGACTCCTTGGCGCTGTGGCTCTGACACGTGTGATGGCGAGCCTGCTGTTTGGCGTCAGCACGACCGATGTGATGACGTTCGCGATTGTCCCCATCATCCTGATCGCGACCGCGTTGCTCGCGACGTATATCCCCGCGCTGCGTGCGACGCGTGTGGACCCAACCGTCGCGCTGCGCGAGGAATGAGGGCGTCGCGGCAACGTTCATTGAGTGACCGGCATCGTATCAGGGCAGCCCATCCTACATCAGCCAGCGTCCTTCGCGGGGCGTAGGGGAACTCTCATGATCCGCAACCGGAACACTCGCCGGGCGTTGGCTTTTGCGACTGCCCTGACATGCCTCGCGTCGACGCCCGCAATCGCGCACCCCGGATCGGCGATCGTCGTGGATCGCCTCGGTCAGATCTGGTTCCTCGATACCGGGGACGGGCTGTGGCGGATCGACGTCTCGGGCCGCCCGATCCGCATGGGTGGGAATCGTTTCCACTGGATGACCATCGATCCCGACAACCTGTTCGCCACGACGACGCTCCCCTCGGGCTCGGCCGGCGACATCATGCGTGTCGGGAGCAGCCCGACGCTTCTCATTGCCAGCGACTATCCGGTAGCTATCGGTCGAGACGGTAACCTCTACTATCCGTCGCCCGGCGCCGACCAACGCGTGCGCATCATGCGTACCCTGCCGAGCGGGGCGACGTCGGTGCTGGCGACCCTCCCGGCGACAACGGTGAGTTCCGAACCGCTGCAGTGGGTGAACGGGCTCGCCGGAGGGGCCGACGGCGCGGTGTACTTCACCGAGAACAACGCGATCCGGCGGATCACTATGCAGGGACAGGTATCCACGGTCGCGGCGGACGTTCGCCCGAGTGGTTGCGCAAAGATACCCGGCAACACGGCTTCGGACGGCGCGTTTCTCCGCGGACTCGCCGTCGACGCGCGCGGCGCGATGTACGTGGCGGCGAGTGGGTGCGGCTGCGTGCTGAAGATTACGCCGGATGGACGCGTCGCCACGCTCGTTCAGACGCAGAGTCCGTGGTCGCCCACCGCGGTCGCGCTGTTCGGAACGGACGTATACGTGCTCGAATATCTCCACACCGAGGTGGAGGACCGGCGTGCATGGATACCGAGGGTGAGGAAGATCTCCGCGGACGGAAAGTCGGTCGTGATCGCGACGGTGGAGCGGCGCTAGGGGCGTCGTCTTTCAAAGGGTCTGACCCGATGACGACGCCCACGGCGGTGCGCATCGCCTCACACTGCGGGTACCCTCACACCTCTTCTACGACGGCCTGCGAGCTTCGGGGAAAGAGTGGCCTGAGCCACTCCATGAGCCGCCAACGCCCTCGCCGCTTCGCGCTCGGAGCCGCGCCGCCGCCATCGGAGGCCCGGAACATCAATTCCACCCGCCCGAGCTTGAGTCGCGAACCGGAAGCCAGCTCGCGTTCGCCCGCGATGCGCAACCCGTCGACCAGGGTCCCGTTGGCCGACCGCAAATCCACGACGAACCACGCGTTGCCTTTCCGCAGCAGCGTCGCGTGGCTCGCGGACAAACTGTCGTCGCGAATCCGCACATCGCTGTCGGGCGCGTGACCGATGGAGCAGACCGGGCGATTGATCGAGAACGACGCACCGGAATACGGTCCGCGCACGATCTCGAGGCTCGCAACGATCGACGGCCCAGGCCACTCCGACGTTTGTGCAGGCGCATGCTCGGCTCTCAACCGAGAGACGTCGAGAATCTCGGTCGGCCGCGCCGTCGTGTTCGCGCTGGGGGCGGGACTTCCTTCCACCTCGAAGCGCAGCTCTTCATCGGCGAGGCACATGACGTCGCCATGGCCGAGCAGATAACTCCCCGATATGCGCGAGCCATTGACCCGCGTGCCATTCGCGCTTTCGTCGCGCAGGAGGTACCCGTCTCGCACGGGCGTGACGGAGCAATGCCGGCGCGATACGCCCATACCGGGAAGTACGAAGTCACAGGCCTCGTCCCGGCCCATCACGACTCGGCACCCATTGAGATCGATGGAATGACCCGTGCGCACGTTGACGATGCGTGCTGGTCGCGCCGGCGTCGTGAACTCCTCGGGCGGCACGAGGGCGTGCGGCAGCGATCGATCACGAGCCGGCTCGTCATCAGGTGACGCCGGTGTCACCGAGGCCTCACCGGCACCATCACCCGGCGACGATGGCACCGACGTCGCACCGGCATCACCCGTGAATGTCAGGCGAAATCCACTGAATTCGATTTCAACGCCGTCCGCGAGCGCCTTCTGTCCGATGCCGATCGGCGTCTGGTTCAGGCGGACGACGACGGACGCGGTCAGCCGCCGTATCGTCGAGGGACCCGCGGCCGGCACGACAATCGTCGCCACCTCGGGTGCGCTCTCAAGCGAGGCGAGCGGCACTGCGTTGGCGCTGCGTCCGCCGAGCGTGTACACGCCCGGTTGGAGAGAGCAACATTCGGTGCCGGAATCAAGGAGCGGCATGCTCTACTATGCCCCCCGGTAAGGGGTCCCAGCGGTGATCTCGCTCACCCTGGGGTGCACGCGTTGTCCGCACCATCGGTCGGATTGTCCGACGCCCGGTTACGATCCGTTGTCGATTTCGGCCACCTTCGTTCGACGTGAGGGTAGGGAGGCGACACGAGACCGTCGACCTTCACCACGCTCAACCGTCTGGGGAGAGATCCACCAATGCGCTACATGTTCATCGTGAAAGGCTCCGAGAACCTCGCCGTGTCAGGACCGCCATCTGCCGCGTTGATGGAAGCGATCGACAAGGGCATCCAGGAGATGGTCAAGAGCGGTAAGCTGGCTTCGTTCGGCGGTCTCCACCCGACGTCGATGGGCGCGCGCATGCGCCTCACGAACGGGGAGATCGTCACGACCGACGGCCCGTTTACCGAGTCGAAGGAAGTGATCGGCGGGTTCACGATCCTCAACGTCGCGTCGAAAGAAGAAGCGCTCGCGGAAGGCCGCAGCTTCATGGAGCTGCACCGCCTGCACTGGCCAACCTGGCAAGGCGAGATCGAGATCCGGCGTTTGTACGAGGAGGAGGACGACGTGCAGGCGACGCAGATCGAAGGGAGTCGTGTCCTCGAGCGCGCCGGCGGCTGAGTTCGGGGTTGCCCGCGCTCAGTCCTCGACGCGCGTCAGCAGGAACACCAGCAACGCGCGCCACCAACCGGGTACGGGCCTCCCCGCCGTCCAGCGGGCGGCCGACAGGCGCGCGATCGGCAAGACGATCCCATCCTGCAACCACCACAAGGTGCGCAGTCGAATCGACTCCGCACACCAATAGACGGTGGCAGCAGGGGATCCCAGTCGAGACATTCCGGAGCGGATTCGGATCATCAGGTGCTTGGCGACAAGAATGACATACACGGCCATAGCATCGGGCGTGCCGCTCCGGCTCAATCTCGAAAGTGTTCGCGTTTCCCGCGTTCTGGGCCGGCGATTCCTTCGCTCGGCACGATGCTGTCGCGCCTCGGGGTCGCACATGATGCGACCGCGCAACAGGTTTGAGTTGGTTGGGCCTACAGAACGAGATATCAGCCCACCAAGCCAACCGAGGCGACTGCTTGCGGCGATTCGGCGCTGGCGACGGTGGCGCGTGGATTGGGGTAGGTGCTCGCGCGCACCCAATGCGTGGCCGGCTACTTCATGGCCGCGGCGCTTCGACTCGCTCGTGGTGCGCGCCGAACTTACTTCTTCGGGCTCTCGACCCTAAGCGTTTCTTTCACGTCGCTTCCGCGCACCGACGCCGTGAGCTGATGCTCGATCGCCTTCGGCGAGAGCTTCCACGTCACCTTCGCGCGGCCCTTCGCGTCGCTCACCACGCTCGCCGGCGACACCGCGCCCGTTGTCGTCGTGAAGCGCAACGACGCGTCGGGAATTGGATTCCCGTAGACGTCCTTCACGATCGCGACGATCGAGCGCTCCAGTGCGAGCGTCTTGCCTTTCGCCGAGCTCGCGTCGAGTGTCAGCGTTTCGGGCGCACCCGGAGTGGCGTTCGCGGTCACGACAGCCGGCGCCGTATGATCCTTGCCGGTGACGCGCGCCGACAACGTGTACGATCCCATACCGCGCCCGAGGTGCCAGCGCAGCGTCACCTTGCCGGTCGAGTCGGTGCGCGCCGACGAATCGGCGAGCGAGCCCGCTGAAATCGCGAGTGTGAGCGGGACGTCGGCGACGGCATTCCCGGTGCTGTCCACGACGCGCAGCACCACCGACTTGGGAAGCTCCGCGCCGACGCGCCCTTCCTGCCGATCGCCGCTCACCACCGTCACACCGCGCGGCGGTCCCGCCAGCACCGTCGCGCTGATCGTGAGCGGAGGCACCGAGCGCCCGCTGCCTACCTGCGCGCGAATGCGCTGCGCGCCCACGCGACCGCCGAGCACCCAGCGCGCCCGGGCTTCGCCGGCCGAGTCGGTGCGAACCGTGAGACCCTCAGCGCTCCCCCCATCGAGCGCCGTCCACGTCACGGGGACGCCGGCGAGAAGACGTCCCATCGCGTCGGTGACGCGCATGCCAACGGGATCGTTCACCGCGGTACCGATGGCGCCGGTTACGTGCTCCTGAATCGCCTGGAGCTTCGTGTTGCTCGCCACCGGATCCGCCTCGGCGGCGATCGTGGTCGAACTGTCCGCACCGTCGACGGTGACGAGCAGGTGCTGCACGCCGGGCAGATCGCCCAACGTCCACCGGGTGCGCACGCGGCCCTGGTTGTCGCTCGCCGCCGTCGCCGGTTCGGCGGAGCCCATGCCATTCATGCCGCGGAATCGCACTGTGGCGCCGGCCACCGGACGTCCCCTCTTGCTGACCACGCGAAACACGATCTGCTGCGGGAGCGGCGTGCCGGCGTTGGCGTGCTGCGTCTCGCTGTCCATCGCTTCCACGGCCGCGGGCGTTGCGAACACCGCGACGGTTTGCGCCGTCGTGAGGCC
>Ga0137314_1000430_pt1 | contig 12394 bp, 5 predicted proteins | sample EasRivERMZT199_2_FD_102289 | JGI IMG/M metagenome (GOLD analysis project Ga0137314, IMG submission 102289) | Soil microbial communities from meander-bound floodplain in the East River, Colorado, USA - East River MetaG ERMZT199_2 | ecosystem: Environmental > Terrestrial > Soil > Floodplain ... | reverse complement strand
GTGAACGACTGGCCCGGGCACATCGCCGGCCAACACGTCCAGGTGCGATTGCCCCCCGGCATGGGCGACGGCAAGGTGCGGAGCTTTTCGATTGCCTCCGCGCCGAGCGACCCATTGATCGCGGTGACGATCGAGCGGCTTCCCGGCGGCAGGGTCTCGTCGCAGCTGTGCGGTGACGTGCATGCCGGGTTTCAATTCGAGCTGCGCGGGCCCTTCGGGAATCGATTCCTCTGGCGCGGCGACGACGATCGGCCGCTGTTTCTCGTTGCCGGCGGATCCGGCATAGCGCCGTGCATGTCGATGCTCCGCCAGCGCGCCCACGTGCTCCGTTCCGCGGATGTGAGCTCGCCGCCGGGCCCTCGTGCGCGTTTGCTGTATTCGGCGCGGAGTCGCGACGACATCATCTACCGGGACGAGCTGGCGACGCTTGTCGCATCCGACGCGACGCTCGGCGTTTCCTACACGCTGACGCGCGACGAAGCGCCGCTGTGGTCAGGATTCACCGGGCGCATCGATCGAGCGATGCTGAGCCAGCTCGCCTGGCCGCCGTCGGAACGACCGCGGACTTACGTCTGTGGCCCGCGCGCCTTGGTCGAAATGGTCGCGGCGCTGCTGATCGAGCTCGGGCAGGATCCCTCGGCGATCTCGACCGAGCCATTCGTCGCAACGGGAGTCTAAGCTCCCTCGCCGCAACAACCGTCTGCGTCCGGCTGTTGTAATGCCGAGATGCCTCAATGCCTGTCGCTCAGGGTGACCGCCCAAGCGTCCGCGAGATTGACACGGTTAAAGCATGATCGATGCGTACGCCGAGCGACGCCCTCTCGCCCGGGTAGAAGTCATCTCGTTGTTTCCGTGTGCATCCCGCGGCCGCTTTGGGCCCTAGACCCCTTGGGCGCTCCCTCGCCGCAACAACAGGACGCAGAAGACGCAGAATACGCAGGGCGGACGCTGCAACGGCGGAACAGCGGTTGGTGGGAAATGAACAATTCCCCAACGCCAGGGTCACGCTGTTGCAGCGTCCTCTCTGCGTTAACACGAATCCTCGCCTAAAAGAGCATCTTGTACACGACGGCGAGATTGCGCCCGGGATTGTATGCGAAACTCTTGATCCGGCTGGTAGCCTCGCGGTATCGCTGGTCCAACAGGTTGTCGGCGCGCAGCGTGATCGAGTGCGTGCGTCCTCCGTGGGCAAACGTGAACCCCGTGCCAACATTGACGAGCGTGTACTCCGCCGTGGCCACCGCCGACGGATCGTCCTCGATCACCGCAGTCGGGACGCGATCCTGCGCGAACGCGTGCCGCACCTCTGCATTGAGCGACCGCTTCCCATCGTCCCACCGCGCGAGCACGCCGACGCGAGCCGCCGGGATGAACGGAAGCGGAGTTCCGCCGTGGAGCGCACCACGCACCATGTCGCCCATGGCTCCCAACACGAACCGCGGCACCACTTCACCTTCGATACGCCCCTCGAGCCCGCGCAACGTAGCGTCCGCCTGTGTCAAATCGTTCAACGGGACGACGATCGGACTGCCGTTGTCGCCCTCCACGGTGGTGTCGCCGCTGATCGTGGGACTGATGAAGTTGGCTACACGATTGTAGTAGGCGGCGAGCTGCCCGTTGATGCGGCGCGTCTCCAGGCGCAACGAACCGTCGAAACCCTGGTTGGTCTCCGAGGTGAGCGCGGCATTCCCGCGGTCATAGGTGCCGTTTGCCGCGTGAAATGCATTGGAAAACAGCTCCTCGACCGTCGGCGCGCGGAACGCACGCGCCGCGCTCACCGTGGCCGTCACCGCTTGAGTCAGGGGCAGCGTCAGACCGATCGATCCCGAAACGTTGTTGAAATCGAGCGAGCGGCCCGGGCCGAACTTCGCGTCGCCGGTGCGCGACACCGTCCTGTACATGTCGTAGCGGCCGCCCACCTGCAGCCGGGCGACGTGCGCGTCGGGGTCCGTGGTCGCGACGAGGGGAATCTCCTCATATATGAATGCGCCCGCCGTTTTGCTGTCGGCCGCGGGAGTCAACGCTTCTTCGCCCGTCGCTTCGTACTGTCGCGCAAGCATCGATACGCCGACGGCGCCCGACACGCGGCCGACCTGCGTGTGGCCAAGTAGATCGAGCGTCTGAGTCTTGAGGTTGAAGGTCGTCCCGATTGCGCCGCTCGCTTCCACTTCGTCGTGCGTGTACCACTGTGCGCTCCCCGACACACGCAGCGACGTGAGCGCCTTGGCGCGCTCGCCCATGGTGACGTCCGCGCGCGCATTGACCTCATTCCGGTGGCCGTCGATGTGGACGCCGGCTTCCTCGGCGTCGGGCGCCGAAGGCAGGCCGTACTTGAAATCATATCCGCGATAGATCAAGCCGCCGGTCGCGCGCGGCGAGGCGAAGGCAAAGCCGCCGATTCCCGACACGTTTCGGTAAAAGGTATTGCCGAGCTGGGTGCCGCCACCCTGACGGAGATTGTCGACGTGTCGGCCGCTCCCGCGTGCGATGAGCGCGAACGACTGGCCGATGGGCGCGACCATGCCCGCCGAGATCGCTCCACCCGGCGTCGCCGATTCGAATTGCGTGGCGACCGAGCCCTCGACGTGCGATGGGATCTGCGATGGAATGTCGTTCGATATCACATTCACCACGCCGCCGAGCGCGTTGTTGCCGTACAGCAGCGACGCAGGGCCGCGCACGACCTCGATGCGCTGTGCGGCCAACGGGTCGATCGACAACGCGTGGTCGGCCGACGTCGATGACAGATCCCCGGCGCGCCCTCCGTCCTGCAGCACGAGCACGCGCTCGCCGCTCAGTCCGCGGATCACCGGCGTGTTGGCGGCCGGACCGGCAAATCGCTCACTGATCCCCGGCTCGCGCGACAACGTCTGTGCCACGGTCGGGGCGAGCGATTGTGCCAGGACGGATCCCGATACGTCCACCGTGGATTGCGCGACATCGCGGGCGTCGGCGGCGGTCGGAGTGGCCGTGACCTGCACGGCGCTCAGTTTGAGCGCGGTGGTGTGAATGACGATCGAGATCCGGACGTCGGGTCCTGACGCGGGCACGCGGACATCCGCGTGTCCGGGGGCGTAGCCGATGAGCAGCGTGCGTAGATGAAACGTCCCCGCCGGCAAACCACGAAACGTGAACGCGCCGGCCTCATTGGTCGTGGTGGTTCGATTCAGGGGCGTCAGCACCACCTGGGCGTTTGGAATCTTGTTGCCGGCCGAGTCGGTGACGGTGCCGAGTACTGCGGGCGTCTCGGCGTTGTTCGATGAACGAGCGTACGCCGGTGTGTCCGGCGACAGACCGATGAACGCGGCCGCGATCGCGGCCACGACAGTTGCGCGCATTGAGGTCTCCTGAGCGATATGGGCGGACGCGCTCCATCCGCCCGTGACAGGGGCGTGGACAGCGGCCGACGATTGGAAGGGCGGGCGCATCGGTCGATGCGCCGCGAGGCTCAGGCGAGCGGTGGTGCGCGCGAGCGGTAGAGACGGTATGCGACGTCGGCGCCACGAATGCGCTGGAACTCGCGGGGACGCTCGCTCGGTGCGGTGGAGACCGCGAGACCGACGTGCCGCGGCGCACGCTGCGCCGGCGTCGAGAGATGCCGGCAGAGAACGCAGTCCTCGGTGTGAGGACGCGCGCAATTCCCAGTCGACTTGGACTCGGCGTGTGTCGCGACGGACGACCCTACGGCGGCGCGTTCACTCGTCGCGTCGGCGATGGTCAGGACGCCGGGCAGCGCGACCTGAATAATCGCGGCGACGAGCGCGAATGCTCGCGACCAAAGCGACATTCGGTTAGCGCGAGGCAGGCCGGGATCGTGCATGCTGTAGGTTGAGCGAGGCTGCCGCGAACCGCAAGCCCGCCGCCCCGCGGTCTGGCCTCAACCTCGATCTTCGATTCCACCGCGACCAATCCGGCGTGGCTCGGGTTACCGTCGTCGCCGAACAGGTGTCGGACCAATGGTGTCTGACCCCAGTTGACGTTCAGGGTGACCGCCAAAGCGTCCGCGAGATTGACACGGATAAAGCAATGATCGATGCGTACGCCGAGCGACGCCCTCTCGCCCTGGTAGAAGTCATCTTGTTGTTTCCGTGTGCATCCCGCGGCCGCTTTGGCTAGGCCCTAGACCCCCTTCGGCGCCGCCTCGCCACAACAACTGCAGGACGCAGATTACGCAGAATGCGCAGAGCGGACGCTGCAACGGCGGAACAGCGGTTGGTGGGAAATGAATAATTCCCCCAAGCCAGGGTCTCGCTGTTGCAGCGTCCTCTCTGCGTTCTCTGCGTCTTCTGCGTCCAGCTGTTGTATTGCGGTGATGCCGCAGGTCTGTTGCCTGGAACGTCATTCCACCTTCGCGGTCGCCCAAGGCAGACCATACTCGCGCTCATACAGATGAATGAGGGCGATGCTGCACTGGACGAACGCGGGACCAATCAGCACGCCAACCGCACCAACAAGACGCACTCCGATCAGCGCACCCAGCAGTGTGATCATCGGGTGCATGTTGCCGACGCGGCGCGAGATCGACACGCGCACGACCTGGTTGAGAATCGCCGGAACGAGCTTGCCGAACGCGATCATCATCAACGCGGCTCCGTACTCGCGGTGGAGCAGCGAGGCAATGACGGCCGGCACCCAGACAACTGCATTGCCAACGACGGGGATGAGCGTGGCGAACCCGCCGACCGCGCCCCAGAAAGCGGGCGCGGAGCTGCCGATGAGGCGGAATCCCACGCCGATCGACGCACCCTGAAGCACCGCCGACGCAATCGTTCCGAGGAGGGTGCCGCGGGTGGCGTCGGTGAACGTGTCCCGCAGCTCGTCGCTCCCCGCCGGCGAGAAGGGGAGCCACCGTCGCACGGCGCGCCAGGCCGCGTCGTCGCTCACTATAAGGAAGTACGCGCCGAGGAGAGCGATCGACAGGTCGGCGATGGCGTGGGCGATGCTTCCGGCCGCCGGTCCAACCGCCGCAGAAATCCACCCGACTGATTTGGCGCCTATCCGCGCCACGACCGTGTCCGCGTTCACACTCGCCAGCGGTCCCGGCATCGCTCGCAGGAGATCCGCGCCGTGATGCAAGCTCTTCACGGCGTCAGGCACTTGCTGGATTGCCATTTTCGCCAGCCAAACGCTCGGAACGACGAGGACGATCCAGACGATTAGCAGCACGACGACAGCGGCACCGTGCGCGCCGACGTGCGTGGCGAGGCGTCGGTGCAACGGGCGACAGATCACGGCGAGCGACGGCGCGGCAAGAAGGCCCGCGGCGATCGGCAGCGCACCGACGAGTGTAACGGCGACGCCAGCCGCAACGAGCAGCAGCGCGGCGCGACTTCCGGCGGAGTGATCGCGCCGTTCACCGTTTGCAACGGATGGTTGAGTCACAGAAGGACCGACGGCGCACGAGGCGGCAAACGCCAGGCCACGCGCCGATGCCGCGTGGCGTAAGCACTCAGTCCAATCGACAAGGCTCGCAGGCGCGACTACTTGTCACCACCCACCGCCGTCCACGTTCACAATAAGGAGAAACGAATGGCACAAGACCTCATCGTCGTTGGGTTCAATGGAACACGCCGAGCCTCCGAAGTTCTGGGAGAGCTTGGGAAGCTCAGAGACAACTGGAAGATCGACCTCGACGACGCCGTGGCCGCCTATCGCACCGACGACGGACAGCTCCGCGTTGACCAGAGTGTCATGCCGACGCGAGGCCAGGGCGCCGATTGGGGTGTCCTGCTCGGCGGCATGCTTGGCGCGATTGTCGCCGCGCCGCTCACGGGCGGCATGAGCGTCGCCGCGGCGGCCACCGCGGTCGGAGCGACGGCGGCAGGCAGTGGGCTGCTCGGCGCTGCCGCCGGAGCAGAGGATGCAACGGATTGGAAGAACCGGTATGGCATCAGCGACGACTTCATCACCGACGTCGGCAAGATGATTCCCGCCGGAAGCTCGGCGGTGTTCGCGCTGATTCGAACGGGGAATCCGGACACGGTGACTGAACATTTCCGTGGTTACGGAGGCAAGATTCTCCGTACATCGTTGTCGCCATTGAAGGCGGCGCGCGTGGAGCGTACACTGCGCGGATGACAGGGATCGTGAGGTAGTTCGGTTGTCCCGGCGCTGGATCCTCGTCGGCACCATTCTTGGGTCCGGCGCCGTTTTCGTGGAAGGGTCCGTCACGATCGTGGCGCTGCCCGCAATCGCGCGAGATTTCCATCTCGGCATCGCGGGCCTTCAATGGGTACTCAATGGATACCTGCTGACACTCAGCGCCCTCATGCTTCTCGGTGGTGCGCTGGGCGATCGCTACTCGCGGCGCGGCGTGTTCGCCATCGGTCTCGTTGGATTCTCAGCCGCATCCATCGGTTGCGCGCTTGCGCCGAACCTGTGGCTCCTGATCGTCGCGCGCGTGCTGCAAGGCGCGGCGGGCGCGCTCGTCGTTCCCAATAGTCTTGCGCTGCTCGAGACGACATTCTCCGGCGCGGAACGCGGTGCGGCCGTGGGACACTGGGCCGCGTGGTCAGCGGTGTCCGCCGCGTTCGGGCCGCTCGTGGGCGGCTGGCTCGTGGACGCCGCATCCTGGCGCTGGGTGTTCGTATGTATCGCGCCATTTGCGGTTGCGGCCGTCGTCGCCGTGGGAGTGGGACGCGACGAGCGCGAGCCGGCAACCGCCTCACGGGACGTCGATTACGCCGGGGCGGGGCTCGTCACGCTCGGGCTCGCGGGCGTCGTTGGCGCGCTCATCGTTGGACCCGAGGCAGGCTTCACGGAGCCCGCTCCACTTGCCGCACTCATCGGCGGCATCGTCCTGCTGCTCGCATTCGTCGCGGTCGAGCGCCGCGCGACGTTCCCGCTCGTGCCGCTCGACGTCTTTCGCGTGCGGCAGTTCACCGGTGTGAACGCCACCACGCTCGTCGTGTACGCCGCGCTCAACGGGCTGTTCTTCTTGTTGATGTTGCAGTTGCAAACCGCGATGGGGTACAGTGCGTTGCGGGCGGGCGCCTCGCTCCTGCCACTGAATGCTCTCATGCTCATCTTGTCACCGATCGCGGGACGCGCGGCCACGCGCGTCGGGCCACGACTGCTCATGGTCGTCGGGTCGCTCATCGCCGCGGGTGGCATGCTGCTATTCATGCGTGTGAAACCCGGCGCGAGCTATGCGACGTCCGTGCTGCCGGCCGCCGTCGTCTTCGGAATCGGGCTGGCGTGTTTCGTCGCCCCGCTCACATCCGTTGCCCTCAGCGCGCTCGGCGAGGAGCGCGCGGGTCTCGCTTCCGGAGTGAACAACGCCGTCGCTCGGCTGGCGGGACTGCTGGCGGTGGCCGGCCTTCCGCTCGCCGCTGGACTCGGCGGCATGCAGGCGCTGTCCGGCGCCGCGGTCTCGAGTGGATTCACCCGTGCAATGATCATCTGCGCGGCATTGTGCGCCACGGGCAGCGTGATCGCGGCTGTCACGATCCGTGACGATCGCCCTGTCGATGCATAACTGCTGACGGACCCGGGTTCCATCATCCAACACGGCACCGACTGTTCCCAGACGGACCAGCGTCCTCCTGGCCGTCGACCATACGATCGTGCGGAGTGGTGTTTCGCACATCCTCAACGACCAGCCCGACATCGAAGTGGCCGCGCAGGCGGCGGACGGCGAGTCCGCGGTCGCGCTGCACTTGGGCGCAATCGGGCGAACGACCACAACGACATATGACTCTCGTCGAGGCCTTCTCGGCCGAAAGGCACGCCGCGACGCCGCGACACACGAGAGTGCTCAGGAACTCAGGACCTTGGCCGGTCGTTTTACATTTACCTCGAGATCGACCATCGATCGATCCGCGTGTGACCTTCGGCCGCTGCTTTCATGAATCCATGAGCGAGACAACGACAATTCACTCCGAGCGACTGTTCCCAACGCTCACGCACCAACACGTGCAACGACTCGCAACCTACGGAGCCCGCCGCGTGATGCGGCGCGATGAGACGCTCATGGAACCGGGCGATCAACATCCATCCTGCTTTGTGGTCGTGCGCGGCTCGGTGGAGATCCTGCGCGTGGCGAACGACGGAGAAACCCTCGTTCAGGTCATTCGCGCCGGACAGTTCACCGGCGAAGCCAACCTGCTCACCGGGCGGGCGGCGTTCGTGCGTATCCGCGCGAGCGACGACGGAGACGTCGTCGTGCTCGATCGGGATCAGGTGCTTCGCGTGCTCCAACTCGAGAGCGAGATCAGCCAGATCGTGATGCGCGCGTTCATTCTGCGCCGCGTCGAGCTCATCGCTCGCGGCTACGGCGATGCCGTGCTGCTCGGTTCGACCCACTGCGCCGGAACGCTGCGCCTGCGAGAGTTTCTGACGCGGAACGGACATCCGTTCGTGTACATCGATCTCGATACGCAACAGGACGTACAGGCCTTGCTCGACTCGCTCGGGATCACGCCGGCGGACATTCCGGTCGTGGTGAGCGGCGGCAAGGTTGTACTCCGCAATCCAACGAATGAAGAAGTCGCCGACAGCCTCGGGTTCAACATCGCGGTCGATCTCGGCGCGATACGCGACGTGGTGATCGTCGGCGCGGGACCTGCCGGCCTCGCGGCCGCGGTGTACGCGGCGTCGGAAGGACTCGACACGCTCGTCATCGAACCGGCCGCGGCAGGAGGCCAAGCCGTTGCCAGTTCGCGGATTGAGAACTATCTCGGCTTTCCGAACGGCATTACGGGTCAGGAGCTTGCGGCGCGCGCCTTCGCGCAAGCGCAGAAGTTCGGCGCCGACTTTCTCATCGCGAAGCAGGCGACGAAGCTGCCGTGCGAGCGGCGTCCGTATTCGATCGAGATTGACGGTGGTCGGCGGATCTCGGCGCGAGCCGTCATCATCGCGACCGGCGCGAAGTACCGCAAACCTGACCTCCCGCGTCTGGCCGAGTTCGAAGGCGCCGGGATCTACTATGGGGCGACGGCCATGGAGGCGCAGCTCTGCGCGGGCGAGGAGGTCGTCGTCATCGGAGGGGGAAACTCCGCGGGGCAGGCGGCTGTGTTCCTCGCCGCAACCTGCCGGCACGTGCATGTTCTCGTCCGCGCCGAGGGGCTGGCGGAGAGCATGTCGCGTTATCTCGTGCGTCGTCTGGAGGCAACTCCGACGATCTCATTGCGAACGCGTACCGAGCTCATCGCGCTCGAGGGCAACGGCCACCTCGAGCACGTGACCTGGCGCGATGCGGCGACTGGCGCAGTCGAGCGACGCGACGTTCGGCACGTCTTCGTCATGGCCGGCGCGCTGCCCGCGACGGACTGGTTGGATGGTTGCACCGCGACGGACGACAAGGGTTTTGTGAAGACGGGCGGCGATCTCGGACCGGCTGATCTCGCGGAACGACAGTGGCCGCTTGCCAGATCGCCGCATTCGCTCGAGACGAGCCTTCCCGGCGTATTCGCCGTAGGCGACGTGCGGTCAGGAAGCATGAAACGCGTGGCGTCAGCAGTCGGCGAAGGCGCGGCCGCCGTTGCTCTGGTCCATCGCATCTTGCGGGAGCAGGGCGTCGTCGAGCCCCAACACTAGTCGCGAGCGGCTCCCATCGGAGCGTCACGACAAGCCCGGCAAATGAGCGAACGCTGTTGAGACTGCCGAATTCGGTATTCGGGAGTCCTGAGTCCTGAGTCCTGAGTCCTGAGTCGTTCCCGAGTCCCGAACCCCGAATCCCGAAAACCTACGGTACCACACTCCTTCTTACATCAATCTTTCCTCCAAGCCGCGCGATCCGCTGCTGCGCCTCGTCGAGCACCTCGCGGTGCTTCTCGGGCGAGAGATCGTACGCCCGAATGAAGATCGTCGCGTACCGGATCGCCTCCTCGCGGTTGCCCATCGCTTCGGCGATGCGCGAGCGTTGGAGTTGCGCCGCGGCGAAGACGGGCCAAGCGGCCGACGCCGTGCTCCAGATGATGTAGCCGCGCGTGAACTCGAGGAGCGAGTCGGCCGGCGCGTAGCGCTTGGACTCGGTGAGCCACTGCGAGCCGAACAAGCGGTCGGCGGCGAAGGCGCCCCACACTTTGGGTCCGCGCTCCCCGTGCTCGCGCTCCACCGCGAGCAGCGACTCGGCAGCCGCTCTGCGATTGCCGCCCAGCCCCAGCGCGAGCCCACGCAGCGACCGGGTCGCGATGCGGCCGAACGGAGTCGTGTCCCCCGAGACGGCGGCAACCTGTGCGCGGAACACCGCGGAGTCGCCGCGGGCGAGGGCGTTGGCGGCGATGAGCCATCGCGCTTCGGCGCGCGTCGCCGCCGAGCGGTTCGGGTCGTCGGCGCGCTCCGCCAGGCGCTCCACGGTCGACGCGGCCGGCGTCATCGCGCCCGTGAGCTCGGCCACGACACGGCCGCGAATGAGATCGATCGGCGACGTGCGGAATGCGTTGTTGGTCTCCTGAATCCCCATGCGAATCGCCGAGTCGAGCGCCGCCCAGTCGCCGCGTGCGGCGCGCGTCTGCAGCCATCCCGCCACCTCGCTCGGGCCGATGACGGTCTTTGGCGCGACGGCAATTACGTGACGCGTCGCGGAATCCAGGTAATCAAAAAGCCCGGGCTGCCAGACGAGGGCAGGCGCTCCGACGACGAGGCCGGTGCGCGTGAACATCGTGAGCGTGGAGTCGCGAAGACCCACCCGGATGAGCGAATCCAACCGGGCCGGAGTCATTGGAACGAGGTGCAATGCCAGCGACTGCTGCGTGTACAGATTCATTTTGCTCGGCGACGGCTCGGCGCGGATGAGCGTGTCGAATCGCGCCGACGCCGCCCGGGCACACTCGAGGTCACCGGCCGACAGGCACGTGATGGCGAGGTGCTCGGTCGTCGGAGGGTCGTTCGGCATCAGCCGCTGGACTTCCCGCCACATTCCGATCGCATCCCGCACGCTGTGACCCGCCCGCTCGGCGTGATGCACGGCGTTGTCGGCGAGCGTCTGCCAGGCGGGCGCGTAGTCGGGATACCGAAGGGTCAGGGCCTTGAGCCTGCGCATGTACTCCGACTGCGACGGCGACGAGTCGCGAGTGGCGAGCAGTGCACGCTCCCGTTCCGGAAGGTCCGCCCGATGGCGTGTCATCCGCTGCGTGATCGAGGTATCCTCGATCGGTTCCGCCCACCAGCTGCGCGCGGTGGCGTAACGATACGCCGCGAACCAGAAGGTCGTGTCCGCGTACACCGCGCGCTTGAAGGCATCCCCGGCGGCGTGCGCCTCGCCACGCGCCCACAACCGCTCGCCGTTCAAGAACTCTCGAAGCGCCACCGGCGAATGCGACGTGATCGACGCGACGTGGGGCGTCGGCGGTATACCGCGCGACCACACCTGCTGCAGGAGCTTCATCGTGATTGAATCGGTGATCGCCACGATGCTGTCGGGCGTCGCGCGCACAGTCATGCGCGCGATCGCCGTCTCCGGCGCGAGCAGGTCGTACATCGACGCGTCGATCTGCACCAAAGCGCCGGTTCGCACCATCGTCCCGTGCACGGCGCTCTTCGCGCCGAGCGCCTTGGCGATGGCGATCGCATCGGGCGCCGAGAGTGCCGCGCCTTTCCCGTGTGCGTGGCTGAGTACCGATGTCGGATCCGCCGCGCGAATCTCGCCGATGCCGTCGAGACTGTTTCCAACCAGCGTCGCCAGGTTCTGCGCGAGGCGCGTCAGCGCGGTATCGCTCGCGTCCACGGAGAAGGGCACGATGGCGATTGACTGCGCGCTCGTCATCACCGCGGGCCGCGAGTATCGCCACGCGGCGAATGCGGCGACGGCCGCCAGCGGAAGCGCGACGCCGAGCGCCCGCGCCGCAGTGAACCGACTCCGGCGAGCAGCCGACAAACCCACGTCCGTTCCGCCGGGCGTCGCAACCGCATCCACGACGGCGAGCATCTCGGCGGCTGACTGCGGACGCCGCGCCGCGTCTTTCTCGAGCGCGCGCATGACCAACGCCGCGAGCGGAGCCGGCACGTCCGACCGTCGCTGCGTCACTGGCGCCGGCGCCTGTGTCATGTGCGCGGTGACGACCTGCTGAACGCTCCCGGTGAAAAGGGGCGCGCCGGAGAGCATCTCGTACGCCACGACGCCCACGGCGTAGAGATCGGCGCGATGATCGAGCAGCGGGTCGCCGGCCGCCTGCTCGGGCGCCATGTAGGCGGGCGTGCCGACGGAGATGCCGGTGGCGGTGAGCGCGGCGGAATCGCGCAGCGCCTTGGCGATGCCGAAGTCCGCGACCACCGCATGCCCCGCGGCGAGGAGGATGTTCTCGGGCTTGATGTCGCGGTGGATGACGCCGTGCTGGTGCGCTAAGGCGAGGGTGTCGAGCACTTCGCGCAGGACGCGCACGACGTCGCCGAGGGGAAGGGCACCGTCGCGCGACATGCGGGCGCGCAGCGAGTCGCCGGCGACGTACGGCAT
>Ga0137314_1000426_pt1 | contig 12467 bp, 10 predicted proteins | sample EasRivERMZT199_2_FD_102289 | JGI IMG/M metagenome (GOLD analysis project Ga0137314, IMG submission 102289) | Soil microbial communities from meander-bound floodplain in the East River, Colorado, USA - East River MetaG ERMZT199_2 | ecosystem: Environmental > Terrestrial > Soil > Floodplain ... | reverse complement strand
GATGAGGCCCGGCGGCTGGATTGCCGGCATATCCTTCATCGAATGCACGGCGATATCGGCCGCGCCCGAAAGCAGGGCCTCTTCGATCTCCTTGACGAACAGCCCCTTGCCGCCGGCATCGACCAGCGGCCGGTCCTGGATCCTATCCCCGGTGGTTTTGATGGCAATGATCGGGCACATCGTCTCGGTTTCGCCCTCCGGCCAGCCATGCGCCTTCGCCAGCGCCGACCGCACGAGGCGCGATTGGGTCAGGGCAAGGGGCGAACCGCGGCTCGCGATGCGGATGATAGGTCTGGTCATGGGCACCAATTGGACAGGCGAGTGCCTCTAGCATAGATCGAAACCATGCGTGCTGCTGCAAAACCCAAAATCCCAAGACCCCTCACCGTGCTCGGGATCGAGACCAGCTGCGACGAGACGGCGGCCTCGGTTGTCCGCGGCACACCGCCCGGCCCTGGCGAGATTCTCTCCAACGTCGTCCTCGACCAGGCGTCGGCGCATCGACCCTATGGCGGGGTCGTCCCGGAAATCGCCGCACGCGCCCACGTCGAGGTGCTCGACGGCGTGATCGCCCAGGCGCTCGACGAGGCACATGTGACGCTGGCGGACATGGATGCCGTGGCCGCGACAGCCGGTCCCGGCCTCATCGGCGGCGTCATGGTGGGACTTGTGTCGGCGAAGGCTCTGGCGCTCGCCGCCGGCAAACCTTTGATCGCGGTCAATCATCTGGAAGCGCACGCCCTGTCGGCCCGTCTGTCGGCGGGTCTCGACTTTCCCTTTCTGCTTTTGCTGATCTCCGGCGGCCACTGCCAGCTCATGGCGGCGGAAGCCGTGGGCCGCTACCGGCTCTATGGCGCGACGATCGACGACGCGGTGGGTGAGGCTTTCGACAAGACCGCCAAGCTGCTCGGGCTCCCCTATCCGGGCGGGCCCCAAATCGAATCGCTCGCCCGCATGGGCCGGCCGGGGAAATTCGCCCTGCCGCGGCCGATGAAAGGGCGCGACGGCGCCGATTTCTCGTTCTCGGGCTTGAAGACTGCCGTCCGTCAGGTCGTTTTCGAACGTGGTCCACTCGGCGAAGCCGATCGGGCGTCGTTGGCTGCGGACTTTCAGGCGGCGGTCGTCGACGTGCTCACGGACCGGGTCAGGTCGGCGATGCGAAGAGTTCGAACAGAGTTCGGTAATACGAGCGGGTCGTTTCCCTTTGTCGCAGCAGGCGGGGTGGCCGCAAACAAGCCTATTCGCGCTGCACTGCAAACGATCTGCGGCGCCGAAGGCTTCGCCCTCACCCTGCCGCCGATCGAGCTCTGCACGGACAATGGCGCGATGGTCGCCTGGGCCGGCTTGGAGCGGTTTGCCGTCGGATTAAGCGATCCGCTCGACAGTCTGCCCCGCGCCCGTTGGCCGCTGGAATCTTAGCTGCTGAGCAGCATCACCAGCGGGGCGATCATCAGGATCGACGCCGCGATCAGAACACGGCTCAAGATCCAGACCCCGATGGGCGTGATTTCCTTGGTTTCAGTGGGATGGACGCTACGCAACTCGGTAATCATGATAGTCTCCAGTGCAATGCAGCATGAACTTCGCAAGTGCAATATAGGGTGTCAGCCCTTAATAAGCAATTAACGTGCGCCGATTTCCTCTCGTGGTTCCGTACAATGTTCGTAAAAGTTTACTTATGTATGGTATCCCCGCGGAGAAACAGGCGCACCGCGCCGCGCACGCAATCATCGACCTCCTTTTGCGACGGAAAGGGATCGAGCCGCAGCAGAGCGCGAAAATGCAGGTCGCCTTTGACCATCTCGAGGAACTGTCGCGCAGCGAGGTCGGGGTCTGAGAGGGCGACCTGCCTCTCTGCGGTCCAGCGGTGCAGATGGATGGCGAGCTGCTCCGCAGCAACCACCGGCCCCGAGCGATAGACCGCGGCGGCAAGCTCCGGGAATCGCTCGGCCTCTCCGATCAGCACGCGATAAAGCGCAAGACCAGCCGGCTCCATCAGCCCCGCCATGAACGCTCGGCCGAAGGCAAGCAGCACATCCTCCGGCCTTCGATCGGCGGCCGCTTCATCGAGGGGGGCGACGATCTCCGCGCAGATCCCGGCGATGACTGCGGCGAACAGCCCTTCCTTGCCGCCGAACTGCTTATAGAGCGTCGCCCGCGACCCTCCGGCCAGCGCGATCACATCGTCCAGCGTTGCGCCGGCATAGCCCCGTTCCACGAACACCGCCTTGGCGGCTTCGAGAAGCGCCGCGCGCCGTCTGTTACCGCGCGGATTACGTGTCGGCATGGAACTCACCGGGCACCTTCGCGTTGATGTGTACTCGAAAGTACACTTGGGGGCTCCCGATGCACAATCCGGAATTCACCTGCTCGGTCGGCTACGACCAGCAGGCCGCCTGCGTGGTGATGATCTGGAAGGGCTACGCAACCACGCCGCTCTTTCGCGAGACCAACGAACGCGTCCTTGCCTGCCTGAAGGACAAGCAGGCGACCCGCCTCTTGGGCGACATCAGGGACTTCATCCTGATTTCGGCTGCGGATCAGGACTGGCTGAACGAGGTCTGGATTCCGCGCGCGATCGAGCTCGGCTTGCGCCGCGTTGCGCTCGTGCAGCCGAGCTATTATTTCAACCGCGTCGCGGTGGACAATGTCACGAGCCGCACCGATCCGAGCCGCCTCACCATCGCGTATTTCGACGATGCGGACAACGCTCGCACTTGGCTCGCGGGCCACTGACCCCTATGGAAGTTTCATGCCCGCGATCAAACTTGCCACTTGGAACATCAATTCCGTCCGGCTGCGCTCCCGCCTTGTCGGCCGCTTCCTGAAGAAGCACGCGCCCGATGTGCTCTGCCTTCAGGAGATCAAGGTCACCGACGACCTGTTCCCCGCCGCGCGATACCGCGCGCTCGGCTATGTCCATCAGGCGGTGAAAGGGCAAAAGGGTTACCACGGCGTCGCCATCCTCTCGCGGCTGCCGTTCCGCACCACCTCTGCGCTCAGCTTCTGCGGCAAGGAGGACAGCCGCCACATGAGCGTCGTCTTCGAGTCCGGCGTCGAGCTCCACAATTTCTACGTGCCCGCCGGCGGCGACATCCCCGATCCGAAGCTCAATCCGAAATTCGCCCACAAGCTCGACTTCCTGCGCGAGATGGAAGCGTGCTTCGCCAAGCAGCGCGAGAAGCGCCATGCGCCGATCATCCTGGTCGGCGATCTTAATGTCGCGCCGTTCGAGAACGATGTCTGGAGCCATAAGCAGCTGCTCAATGTCGTCAGCCACACGCCCGTGGAGACCGAGCTTCTCGCCGCCGCCAAAAGCGCCTTCGACTGGATCGACGTCACCAGGAGCATCGTCCCGCCCGAAAAGAAGATCTATTCCTGGTGGAGCTATCGCAACCGAGACTGGGCGGCGTCGGATCGCGGCCGGCGGCTCGATCACATCTGGATCAGTCAGGGACTGAAGGGCGCCATCTCGGACCACACGATCCTGCGCGAGCTGCGCGGCTGGGCAAGACCGTCCGATCACGTGCCGGTGCTGGCCACCGTCGCTGTCTAATCGCGCCAGAACGGCGTGGTCTTGATGAAGCGCTTCCAGCGCTTCTTCGCCTTCTTCCATGTCGGCGCCACGCGGCTTTGATGCCAACCGTCGACAAACGCCGCCGCCTCGGCTCGCTCCGGCCCGCCCCGCGCCCCCGCATGTTCGTTGATGCGGCGCAGGATGTGGGTCGCCGTGGCCGCATCGTTCAACGTACCGAACAAATCCTGCAATTTGCTTAGCCGCTGGAGGAACGGCGTCACCACCCTCGCCGGAAACAGCGGCGCGAAGAATTCCGCCGTGTAGCGGAGCCGTTTCAGCTCGATGCGCAGCTGATGGCGCTGGTCCGTGTCGAGTTCGGCGAGCCGCTTCGCGCGCCGGATGGATTTCTTGAGGGTTTTCTCGAGCGACTCCGCTGCGAGCGCGCGGGCCGGACGCAGGAACTCCTCGAATTTCTCGGACGTCGCGCCCTCGCGCCATACGCGCGCTTCGACCGCCAAGGCAAGATCGAGCACGAAGCCGGTGAATTCATCGGAGCGGATCAGGTCGGCGGCGCGGTCCCAGCATTCGCGGCGGATCTCGTCCAGCGCCAGCCGCAATTGCGGCAGCCCCGGCTTGTTCGTCATGTCCTCGATCGGCGCCAGGAGCTCGAGCGCGAACACGTCCAGCTCGCGCGTTTCGCCGAAGACGTCGGCGAGCGTCTTGGCGCGCTCGCGCAACGCATCGAGCGCGGGGGCGCGAAATGCATCGCCGAAAGCGGACAGCGCCGCCCTCAAGCGCCGCAACCCCACGCGCATCTGATGGATGCCTTCGGGATCGCGCGCTTCCGCGATCGCGCCGGTGTTGCGCACGATGTGGCGCAGACAGTGGTTCAGCGTGGCGCGAAACGCTTCCTCCGCCGCGCATTCGGGCTCGAGCTCCGTCCGGCCCGCCTTCTGCGCACCGATGTCGCGGCCCTCGAGCGCGCGCAGGCCCCTCTCGACCTTGCTTTCGGTGCTGATCCTGAGCGGCACCGTGTGGCACAGCTTGCGCGCGACCTCGTACAGCGCGACCGGCGAACCTTGCTTGAGCTCCAGCTCGATCTCGCTGACCGGGATTACCGCGCGTCCGTTGGCAAGCGTGCGGATTTCTCCGCTGTCGAGTGCCAACTCGATGTGCTCGCCCGCATGCGTCTTCAGCGCGCGCGTCGTGCGCCGGATCTCGGTCTCGACGATCGGCTCGACCGGATCACCATTGGCGATGGTCTGCAGCTGCACCCGCGTTTCGGCGTCGGGGACGAACTCCAGATCCGGCGTGGCCGAATCGATCCTGCACTCATGCTCGTCGCGCTCGGAGGCCAGCGCGCCGTTGCTCCGATCCTTCACGGTTTGCACATAGTGCCGCCCGGTCTTGCGCACGCGAAGCGAAAGTCCCGCCTTGGCGAAATCGAAATCCTGCGTGTCGTAATAGATCGTGGACAAGCGACGCGTCGCGGGCGGCCCGGCGGCGAAGCCTCGCGGCTGCGCCTTCTTGAGCCGAGCGAGGTCCTCGGGACGGACGGAAAAGCGGAGTTCGATTTCGCGGGACATGGTGTTGGAACGCTGAGGCGGAGGATTCATTCCCGGAATCGGGGCCAGCATCAATCGCTCCCACCTTCGAGAGGTGCCGATCGCGCCATTCTTTTACTTAACCAACTGATATCGCTCAGAATTATTATTTTGTTGCCGCCATCTTTTGGATCTGGCTGTTGGCCAGCGACAGCTTGGCGATGGACGGTTCGCCGGCCCGTTCGAGCTCGGCGAGGAAATTCGCGATCTGCTCGATGTCGGCTTGGCGCAGTTTTGCCCATGACCGGACCGCCGCCGCGCCGTCGCGCTGTCCGGATCCCGGGCGCATGCGTTGCAGCGCTTCCGCCGTCAGCAGCCGCTGCGCCATGTAGAGATCATCGACGATTCGCCGCAGCGCCAGCCGGTCCCAGTGGTCGGTGCCGGCGATCTCGCCCGCGAGCGCGCGCAGCCGGTCGATCCCGATGAGCGCGCCCATTGCGAAATAGGAGTGGGCCGCGAAATCCACCGCGACCTTTTCGGTTTCCGACAGCAGCACGATTTCCGGTGCCGCGCCGAGCAGCGGCAGGATCGCCACGTCTTCGGCGACATCGAGCGGCACGCCCGCGCGGGTGAATTCCGCGATCCGCGCTTCCGTCAGGCGCGCCTCGAGTGGCAAGACGAAGCTGGAGAATCGGCCTTTCATCGCATCGAAGCCGGCCCGATAGATCTTCACGGTCTCGCCGATCGCAGCGCTCGCCGGAAGCTGCACGATGAACCACAGCCCGAGGCGGCGCAGCAATGTGGCGATATCGGCGATCATCGCGTTCTGCATGGAAGCGGGCACTTTGAGGTCGAGCGCGGCGATCCGCGAAGCGAGGCCATGCAATCCGAAGGAATCGTCCGCCAGCGCGAAGGCCCGTGCAATGCACCATTGCGGCGCGTTCGAAAGCTCGCGCATGCGGTGGACGAAAAGCGGCCCCGCCAGATTCACCAGCCGGTTGACCAGTTGGGCTGCGATGATCTCGCGTCCCAACCGATGGTGTTCGACTTCGACCGGAAAATTGTCGGCCGCCAGCTTCGGGAAATAGGACACCAGCAGGCGGTCGAAATACGAATGATTGAGCAGCTCGCTTTCGGCCAAATCGCCCAGCAGGTCGAGCTTCGCATAGGCGAGCAGAACGGCCAGCTCGGGACGCGTGAGGCCCTGCGATGCGCGGGCGAGCGCCTTCAGCGCATCGTCGTCGGGAAGCGCCTCGACCGCGCGGTCGAGCCGGCCCTTGCGTTCCAGGTCGCGCATGAACCGCGCTGCGGCGTCGAGGTCGCTGTCCGCGGTCCGCTCCGCCACCGAAATCGCCAGCGTCTGATCGTAATTGTCCTTCAGCACCAGCGACGCCACGTCCTCGGTCATGAACGCGAGCATGGAATCGCGATCGGCCGCCTTGAGCTCGCCGCGGCGCGAGGGGCCGCTCAACAGGATCTTGATGTTGACCTCGTGGTCCGACGTGTCGACGCCGGCCGAATTGTCGATCGCATCGGTGTTGATCCGCCCGCCTTTGTGCTCCACGCCGCCCGAGCGCGCATACTCGACGCGGCCCAATTGCGTCACGCCGAGATTGGCGCCTTCGCCCACGATGTGTGCGCGGACGTCGCGGCCGTTGACGCGCAAGCCATCGTTCGCGCGGTCGCCGACATCGGCATGGGCCTGGGCGGATGATTTGACGAAGGTCCCGATGCCGCCGAAGAACAGCAGGTCCACCTGCGCGGTGAGAAGCGCGCGGATCACCTCCTGCGGCGTCGCCTTGTCTTTCAGGAGCGCGGTCAGCGACTTCATCTCGTCGCTCAGCGTGATCTCCTTGGCGCCGCGGGCAAACACGCCGCCGCCCCGCGAGATCAGCGCGGCGTTGTAGTCGGCCCATGACGAGCGGGGCAGCTCGAACACCCGCTTGCGCTCATCCCAGCTCGTGTGCGGATCGGGCTCGGGATCGATGAAGATATGGCGGTGATCGAAGGCCGCCACGAGCTTCAGCTCGCGCGACCGGAGCATCGCATTGCCGAATACGTCGCCCGACATGTCGCCCACGCCGACGACCGTGAACGGCGTCGTCTGGGTGTCGCGGCCCAGCTCGCGGAAGTGGCGCTTCACCGACTCCCACGCACCGCGCGCGGTGATGCCCATTTTCTTGTGGTCGTAGCCGCGCGAACCGCCCGACGCAAAGGCATCGCCGAGCCAGAAGCCGCGCGCCTCCGCGAGCGCGTTGGCGATGTCGGAGAACGTCGCCGTCCCCTTGTCGGCGGCGACCACGAGATACGGATCGTCGCCGTCATGGCGCAGCACGCGGGCAGGCGGGATCACGCGCCCATCCGGTCCGATATTGTCGGTCAGATCGAGCAGCGCGCCGACGAATGTCTTGTAGGCGCTGATGCCCGCGGCCTGGAGCTGATCGCGCGTGCCCCCTTGCGGCAGACGCTTCGGATAGAATCCGCCCTTCGCGCCCACCGGCACGATGACGGCATTCTTTACCTGCTGCGCCTTGGCGAGGCTGAGGATTTCGGTGCGGAAATCCTCCGGCCGGTCGGACCAGCGGATGCCGCCGCGCGCGATCCTGCCGAAGCGCAAATGCACGCCTTCGACTTCGGGCGAATAAACGAAGATCTCGCAGAGCGGTTTGGGCGCCGGCAGCATCTCGAGCTTGCGGCTGTCCAGCTTGAAGGCAAGGAACGGCTTTGCCCGGCCGTCGTCGGCCGCCTGGAAGAAGCTCACTCTGAGCATCGCATCGATGACCGCCAGTGCCGCCCGGATGATCCGGTCGTCGTCGGCCGACGGGACTTCGGCGAGCGCCGAAAGGATGGTCTCGCGAATGCGCGCGGCATCGGCCTTGCGTGCGGCGCCGTCGCGGAAAAGATCCGGATCGTTGAGCGTGCGGAAGAGTTCCACCAATCCAGCGGAAATCTGCGGCGCCTTGGCCAGCGCAGCTTCGACATAGGTCTGGCTGAGATTGATCCCGGCCTGGCGCAGATACTTGGCGACCGCGCGCAGGATGACGATCTCGCGCCACGGCAGCCCGGCCGCGATCGTCAGACGGTTGAATCCGTCGGACTCCGCCTCGCCGCGCCACACCGCGTGGAACGCGTCCTCGAGCAGCGGCTTGACGCGCACGATGTCGGCGGGCTTCCCGTCCGCGCGCGTCATAAGGAAATTGTGCAATGAGACAGACTCGGGTTTTCCGTCCTCCGACAGCGGGCTGAGCGCAAAGGTCTGCTCGGCGATCACCTTGAGCCCGAGATTTTCGAACACCGGCAGGCAGTCGGAGAGCGGCACGAAGCTTCCCCGCACGAACAGCTTCAGGCGAAGCTCACCTTCGCCATCGCCCGGCAGTCCGTGGAAATGCGCAGCGATCGGTCCGGCACCGCCTTCGCCTTTCAGCACCGCCTCGATGCGGCCGATGTCGGCCACGGCATCGGTCGGCGTGACCGATTCGCGATAGTCGCCGGGAAAGGCGTTCGTGTAGCGGCGGACCAGCCCGCTCGGGAGCTCGCCGTGATCGAGGCGCACGGCCTCGCCGAAACCATCCTCCCAGGTGCGGATGGCGGCTCTCATGTCCGATTCGAGTGCTTTGACGTCCACATCCGGCCGCCCGCCCGGATTGCGTCCGACGATGTAATGGATGCGCGCGAGCCACTCGTCGTCGAGCATCGGCATCGCCGCCGATTGCCGGCCGTCGAAGGCTTGCGCCAAGAGCGCGTGAATGCGCTCGCGGACCGCGCCGCTGTACCGTTCGCGCGGCAGGAACACGAGCGCGGAGACGAAGCGGTCGAACTTGTCGAAGCGCAGGAAGACGCGCACTTTCGGCCGCTCGCCGAGATTGAGAATGCTGAGCGCGGTCGGCAGCAGCTCGTCTTCGGAGATCTGGAACAATTCATCGCGCGGGAACGTGCTCAGGACATGCGCGAGCGCCTTGCCGTCATGGCCCGCCAGCGGCAGACCCGAGCGCGCGAGCACCTGCGCGACCTTCCGGCGCAGAAGAGGAATCTCGGCGGGCAACTGTCCATAGGCGACCGAGGTGAAGAGCCCGACGAAGCGCCGTTCGCCGAGAAGCCTGCCGCTCGCATCGAAATTCTTGATGCCGATATAGTCCATATGCGCGCGGCGGTGGACGATGGAGCGCGTGCTCGATTTGGTGATGATGATCGGCGCCGGCTGCGTGAGGAACTCGCGCAGTTCGGGCGTCAGGCTCGAACGATCGGTTCCGCGGCGGATCACGCGGGCGGCGGGCTCTGCAAGCACGCCGAGGCCGCTGTCGTAGCGGGCCTCCAGCCGTCCCTCGCCCACATCGTGGAAGACATAGTCGCGGCAGCCGAGAAAGGTGAAGTGGTTGTCCGCAAGCCAGCCCAGGAAGGCGAGATTCTCGGCGAGATCGGCGTCCCCTATCGGCGGCGGGTTTTTCTTGAGCTGTGCGATCGTCTCGGCAAGCCGCCCCAACATCGGCTTCCAGTCCCGCACCACGAGCGCCACGCTGGCGAAGACCTTGGCGAGACCCTCCCTGACCGCACTCTTGTGCTCTTCGTCGATCGTCGAATCGAGCACCAGAAGGATGAAGCTCTCCGCCGCAGGGGCGCCGGCGCTCGCACGCGCCGCGTTGACGATCGGGTGGAAGGCCGCCGCCACGTTCAGGCCTTGGGCGCGTAATTCGGCGGTCGCGGAATCATAAAGGAAGGGAATGTCGTCATTGACCGCGAGCACGACGGTCTCGCGCCGTGCGAACGCGGGGTCGTTGGCCGAGGGTTCGAAGATGTCGATCAGCGGTTTGCCCGGACTCCGCTTGGCCGAGCGCTCGAATACCTGCTTCACCAGCGAGGCCAGTTCCGCGCCCGTGAAGTGGATCAGGTCCTCGGGCGAGGCATGGCGTGTGAAGGCGGTGAAGAACGCCGCGAGCGCCGGAGTCCCGCTTTTGATGAGCTGGGCGCTCGCCGACAGATGCGCCGCGGCGTCCGCCGCCTCGTGGCGCGCCTCCTCGTCAGCCGTGCCATGATCGGGCTTCGTCGCGGGCAGTCCCGGCACCGCCATGTTGAAAGCCTCTCCCGGCTCGCTTAAGCCAATCGCCAACAGAGGTTCACCGTAAAGGGCTTAGGGAAGCGTATGCAATCCGGGCCGGGTTTTCCCGCCGCACAAGCGGCTTGGGCGCGATCATGAGGGGTGCGAAGCGCCGCTACGCGGTCGTGTTCGACCTCGAGTTCACGGCGTGGCCAGGGTCCATGGTCTCGCGCTGGAGCAGGGAAGGCGAGCACGCCGAAATCGTGCAGATCGGCGCCGTCAAGCTCGACGCCGAAACCCTCAAGATCACCGATGAGTTCGAGTGTCTTGTCCGGCCTCGCGTCAATCCGGTGCTGTCGCAATACCTGATCAGTCTCACGGGCATCAGCAACGAGATGCTCGCTGCGAAGGCGGTGGATTTCATCACCGCCTATCGCGCGTTTCTGGATTTTGCCGGGCCGTCGCCGATTTGGGCCTTCGGACGCGACGACCTGGTGTTCGCGGACAACCTGAAACTCTATGCCTGGGAAGGATTGCCTGTGCCGCCCTATACGAATGCGATCCCCTGGTTCGCAGAACATGGGATCGATCTGAGGGGCAAGCACGCCTGCGATGTCGCCGAAGCCTCGGGCGCCGTGTTCGAAGGCCGCAAGCATGATGCCTTGTCCGATGCGCGCGGCGTCGCCGCCGGCATTCAGGCCGTGGTCGGGCGGGGCGCAGCGAACCCCTTCATCCCCCCGGCGAGTCCATGACCGCCGACGATGTCATCCGCCTTCTCGGCCTCAGGCCTCATCCCGAAGGCGGCCACTTCCGCGAGACCTTTCGCGACAGCGCAGACGACGGCGGCCGCTCCCGTTCCACGGCGATCTACTACCTCTTGCGGACCGGCGAGACCTCGCGCTGGCACCGTGTCGATGCCGCGGAAGTCTGGCATTGGTATGCCGGCGATCCGCTCGAACTGCGGCTCCACGATGAGTCGGGTCTGCAGTCCGTCGTCCTAGGTCCGGGTCTTGCCGAAGATCAGGTCCCTCAAGCGATCGTTCCCAGGCTCTGCTGGCAATCGGCCCGCAGCCTCGGCGCCTACACCCTCATCGGATGCACGGTCGCACCGGGCTTCGAATATTCGGGATTCGAGCTTGCGCCCGAAGGCTGGGAGCCTCGCTAGCATAGGGCCCCGTTACAGGGTCGCGCCCGGCTCCTCGGCCCTATCGGTGCTGGTCTTCGGCATGACGGCGTTGGTCCAGCAGCGATCATCCGCAAGCGAGATCGTCTCGGAACTGCAACGCATTTTAGCTCTATGGTTCAGGTCTCCGTAAAAGTCGCCCGTTTAACTTCTGCCGGAACCACCACCGGGAGAACAACGTGCACGTGAAAGCATTCTTGCACCGCTTCGCATGGGGCCTTTACCTCCCTTTGGCGGTGGTTGCCACACCAGCGAACGCAGCCGCCGGCGTTGCCGGCACTATGAGCACACCTGCTGCCCTGAGTACGCCCTCAGCCACATCTAGCGAAGCGGAAAAATTCGTACAGGCCAACATCGATAAGGGCTTTCTAATTCTGAACAACAGGGAGTTGGACGCAGCCGAGCGCCGGAAGCAGTTCCGAGAGTTCTTGTTTACCCTTGTGGATACGAAAAGGATTGCTCTCTTCACCCTCGGGCAATATGCGCGACAAGCTACCGGTGACGACTTGGAGATGTTCCTGGCGGCGTACGACAATTTCGTCGCCGCTATGGTTCAGGGTTATTTCGACTGGTACAAAGGCGAGGATCTTCGCGTCGCCAACTCAGCGGCGCGAAGCGCAGACGACACCGTCGTATTCGCTGACATCCTCGGTCCCAACGGAAGCAGGCGGTTCAGGGCTGGCTTTCGAGTGCGACTCGACAGCAATGGAAAGAACGTCGTTACCGACTTCCAGTTTGAGGGTGTGTGGTTCGCCCTAAATCACCGTGCAGAGTTCACTTCCTATTTGCAGCGGCACAATGGGAGCTTTGCGGGGCTGACGACAGAGCTCGACAAACGGACCGAGCGCTTCAAGAACGACTGGGCACCTCCCGCAAAATAACAAGATTCCCACGCAGTCGTCGGCCTGCGGTCCGGTAATAAGTTCCCGAGTCGGCGAGAGCATCCGCGTGTACGAGTGACGCGTTGCCCGAATGTCTGCACATGGCGTTTCGGCGGCGTCGCAAGCGCGGCGTCGGCAGTCTCAAGTCCGCTCGATAGCGGGCATGGACGGCGCGTCGGCTTCTAGAACGCTCCGGCGAGCACGCGGCTGATCGCGCGCGAGGATGGCCGTGCCGACGGTCCCGCCTCGGGCGCGTAGGAGATCACCAGCACGCCGTCCGCGATCTTTGCGCCCGCCTCGGACCCGGCCG
>Ga0137314_1000422_pt1 | contig 12545 bp, 13 predicted proteins | sample EasRivERMZT199_2_FD_102289 | JGI IMG/M metagenome (GOLD analysis project Ga0137314, IMG submission 102289) | Soil microbial communities from meander-bound floodplain in the East River, Colorado, USA - East River MetaG ERMZT199_2 | ecosystem: Environmental > Terrestrial > Soil > Floodplain ... | reverse complement strand
CCCTCGCGGCGGCGATTCGTCAGTTGGCGGCGGGCGAGTCGCTCACCGCGGAACAGCTCACCGCGGCGTTCGGCCTGGTGATGGGCGGGGAAGCGACACCGGTGCAGATCGCGGCGCTGCTCGTCGGGCTCCGCGTCAAGGGTGAGACGCCGACGGAGGTCGCGGCGGTGGTCCGCGCGCTGCGCGAGGTGATGGTCGTGCTCCCGGCCGATCACCCCGAGGATCTCGTCGACACGTGCGGCACCGGCGGCGGCACGGTTCCGACCTTCAATATCTCCACTGCCGCCGCACTGCTCGCCGCCGGCGCCGGCGTGCGCATCGCCAAGCACGGCAACCGCTCCTTCACATCGCAATGCGGCAGCGCCGACGTCCTGGAGGCGCTTGGGGTGAAGATCGACGCGCCCGTGGATCTCCAGGCGAATGCGCTTCGCGTGGCGGGTATCGTGTTCATGTTCGCGCCCCTCATGCATCCCGCCATGCGCCACGTCGGACCGGTGCGTCGCGAACTAGGCGTCCCGACCGTGATGAACATCGTCGGGCCGTTGGCCAATCCGGCACTCGCGGGGCGACAGGTCGTTGGTGTGGCGGACGAGCGCCGCATGGCCCTGATCGCCGGGGCGCTCGTCGAGCTCCGGAGCGCGCATGCGATGGTCGTGCACGGGCACGGAATGGACGAGGTCTCACCGCTGGCCGTGACGCGCGTGATCGAGGTCCGCGGCGGCACGTCGTCCGAATGGACGATCGATCCCGAGCGGTACCGCTTCGGGAAACTCGCCGCGAAGGACCTCGCTGGCGGCCCGCCCGCGGAGAACGCGCAAACGGTGATGAAGGTGTTGCGCGGCGAGGGGACGCCGGCGGCAGCGGCGGCCGTGGTGCTGAACGCCGCCGCCGCGCTGTACGTGGGCGGAAAAGCGCCGACCTACGACGACGGGGTCGAGCTAGCGCGAAAGGCGTTGGCCGCGGGTTCAGGACTGGCGGCGCTGGCGAGGCTGAAGGCCGCATTGGCCGGCTGATTACGATCGCCTCAGCCTCAGCCTCAGCCTCAGCCTCCCGTCTACAGCCCCTCTCCCGTGATTCACGCGATCAGTACCTTCGCAGTACTCCCACCACGATCCCCTGAATCGAGATGTCGTTCTCGTGCACATAGATCGGCTGCATCGTGTCATTGGCCGGCTGTAGCCGGATGCGCCCGTCGCGCTCGCGGTAGTACTTCTTCACCGTGGCCGACGTACCGTCGATGAGCGCGATCACCATCTCCCCGTTGTCGGCCCTTCGGCGCTCGTTCACGACCACGAAATCGCCGTCTCGAATCTGCTCGTCCACCATCGAGTTGCCGCGGACGCGGAGCACGTAGTGGTTGCCGCCTCGGCCCACCAGCGTCTCGGGGACACAAAACGTCTCGTTCGCTTCGATCGCTTCGATGGGTTGGCCGGCGGCAACCATGCCGAGGAGCGGAAGCTCGATCGCCCGCGGCGTCGCCTCGCTCGGCAGGATCTCGATCGCGCGGCTCTCGTTGTAGGAGCGCTTGATGTATCCTTTGCGCTCGAGGTTCGAGAGGTGCTCGTGCACCGTCGCCAGCGAGTTGTAGTTGAAGTTCCCGGCGATCTCCTCAAAGCTCGGCGCGAAGCCGTTTTGCTCCGTGTATGCCGTGAGGTAGTTTAGTATTTCGCGCTGACGCTTCGTGAGCGGCATGTCTAGCACCTTTCGGATGATGTCCGGGCTCTGATCCCCGCCGTTGCACCGAAGAAGCCCCGAATCCAACGATATCCGAACAAGGACCGAAGTGCAAGCATCTCGTGCGTGGAATGCTCCGACCGGAGTGCTCGGCGGCATCGTCGCCGAGGCTTACGCGCGCGCAAAGCAACTGTCCCCGCGTGCCGACGAGCTCGCCAAGCTCGCCGCTCGCGCGCCGGCCGGTCCTTCCCTAGCTGGCGTGCTACGGCAGTCGACCGTCGGCGTCATTGCCGAGGTGAAGCGTCGGTCGCCGTCGAAAGGGTGGATCAATCCCGGCATCGCGGCCGCCGATCAGGCGACCGCCTATGAGCGCGGCGGCGCGGCGGCGATTTCGGTGCTCACCGAGCCGCGGCACTTCGGAGGCTCGGTAGACGACTTCGCCGAGGTCCGCGCTGCTGTCGCCGTGCCGGTCGTGAAGAAAGACTTTCACGTGCTGCCGATCCAGTTGCTCGAGGCGCGGGCGATGGGGGCGTCTGCGGCACTATTGATCGCCCGCGCCGTCTCCCCGGCCGACCTTCGCGTGCTCGTCACATGCGCCAACGACATCGGGCTCGAGACCCTGGTCGAAGTTCGCGACGAGGAGGAGTTGGCGACCGCGCTCGAGCTGGGTGCATCGCTCATCGGCGTCAATAACAGGAACCTGGAATCGCTGGATATCGATCCGTCGACGAGCGACCGCTTGATCGGATTGATCCCCCCCAGCGTGGTCGCGGTGGCCGAGAGCGGCGTTGCCAACCGCGGCGACGTCGAGCGTGCGGCCCGCGTGGGCGCGAATGCAGTGCTGGTAGGCTCCGTCGTGTCGTCCGCACCGGATCCGGTCGCCGCGGTGCGCGCCCTGACCGGTGTCGCGAGGGTCGCGCGTGCCGGTTGACGTCAAGTTCTGCGGCATGACGCGCCGGGAGGACGTCGCGCACGCCGCGTCGCTGGGCGCGTCGTACGTTGGCGTCATCTTCGCCGGCGGTCCGCGGAACCGATCCGCGCGGGAGGCGGCTGCCATTCTCACCGACTTGCCCGGATCACCCCGCAAGGTCGGCGTGTTCGCGGATCAGCCGGTGGACGAGATCTGCTCCATCGCCAAGGTCGCGGCGCTGGATGTTGTGCAGCTCCACGGGGACGCCAGCGCCGACCGCGTCGGCCAGCTCCGGCGATGCTTCGCCGGCGAGGTGTGGGCGGTGGCACGACTGGCGGGTGAGGTGCTTCCCGTCGATTTTTCACGGTTGTTCGAGGCCGCGGACGCGGTCCTGCTCGACGCGTTGGTGCCGGGCGCGCTCGGCGGGACGGGCACGTCGCTCCCGTGGGCGCAACTGGCCGACGCCGTTGGTCGCGCTCGACGCGGACGCAAGCTCGTGCTCGCGGGCGGGTTGCGAGCGGACAACGTTGCGTCGGCCATCGCTGTGCTGTCTCCTGATGTGGTGGATGTATCGTCCGGCGTGGAATCGTCGGTCGGCGTGAAGGATCACGACCGCATGCGCGCGTTTCGCGACGCGGTCAGCGGCGCCGGACAGGCGGATCGAGTGCGGTCGCGAGAATCGGTGCGAGGATGACGACTGTTCAAGCGCAAGACCGATTTGGAACGTTCGGTGGACGCTATGTGCCGGAGACGCTCATTCCCGCGCTTGACGCGCTGGAGGAAGCGTACGACGCGGCAAGCGCCGATCCGTCGTTTGCCCGCGAGCTCGACGCGATGCTCGCCCACTACGTCGGCCGCCCGTCACCGCTTACGGACGCGCCGCGTTTCTCCGAACAGGTCGGCGCCCCCGTCTGGCTCAAACGCGAGGATCTCAACCACACCGGCGCGCACAAGATCAACAACACCGTCGGTCAGGTGCTGCTCGCGCTGCGGATGGGGAAGCGTCGCATCATCGCCGAAACGGGAGCCGGACAGCACGGCGTGGCGACGGCAACGGTGTGCGCCCGCTTCGGCCTCGAGTGCGTCGTCTACATGGGGGAGGAGGACATGCGCCGGCAGGCGCTGAATGTCTTTCGCATGCGCCTCATGGGAGCAAAGGTGGTCGGCGTATCGAGCGGAACGCGCACGCTCAAGGACGCGACCACCGAGGCGATTCGTGACTGGGTCACCAACGTGCACGACACGTACTACATCATCGGATCCGTGGTCGGCCCGGCGCCGTATCCGCGCATGGTGCGCGATTTCCAGGCGGTGATCGGGCGCGAAGCGCGAAGCCAGATGCTCGAGCGCGCCCGCGGGTTGCCGCGCACCGTCGTCGCCTGCGTCGGCGGCGGCTCGAACGCGATGGGTGCCTTTCACGCGTTCGTCGACGACGCCGACGTCGAGTTGATCGGCGTCGAGGCGGCGGGCGACGGACTCGAGACCGGACGGCATTCGGCCTCGCTCGCCCGCGGGCGCCCCGGCGTGTTGCACGGGTCGCTGAGTTATCTCCTGCAGGATGCCGCCGGGCAGGTCCACCCCGCACATTCCATCTCGGCGGGACTGGATTATCCGGGCGTGGGTCCCGAGCATTCGTACCTGAAAGACACCGGCCGCGCGTCGTACGTGGCGGTGACCGATCACGATGCGTTGGAGGGGTTTGGTCTGCTGAGTCGCCTCGAAGGGATCATTCCGGCGTTGGAGACGGCGCATGCCGTGGCGTGGATCGCCCAGCAGCGCGGGCGGTGGCGTTCGGACGAACCAGTGCTGCTCTGCGTGAGCGGCCGTGGAGACAAGGACGTGGCGCAGGTCAGTGAAATGAGTATCTTGCAAACGTGACGTCGCCCCCGCCGAGCGCTCCTGTTCCGACGCAGGAGCCGGACCACCCGGAGCCGCCGTTCTCGCCCGCGCCGGTCGAGGAACTCCTCCGCCTCATGGTGAAGGCGTCGCGCGCGCATCAGCTCTATCTTCCGAACAATCCGATCTACCGCGGTGCGGTCGACGCCCTTCGCGCCGGCTTTGCCACCGTGTGGGCGGAGACGGACGAGCTCACCCTCGTCGTCGCCGAAACGGAGATGAAGTGGTGCGACGTTTCGGTGCTGGGGGACGGAACCAAGTCGTCGGACAACCTCGCCTGGCTGTTCTACAAGGACGGCGTGCGCGAACTGCGCCTCGAAGAGGGACTCGAGGAGTCCGAGATGGTCAAGCTGCTCGAGATCATTCAGCGGGCGCGCAAGGCATCCCCCGACGAGGACGACCTCGTGACGATGCTGTGGGAGGCCGACCTCCCGCACCTCAAGTATCGGTACGTGGATCTCCTCGGCGACGGCGGCGCCGACGAGCTGGCCGATGGCGGCGATTCGACCACGCCGGCGGAGCCCGGCCAGGTTCGCGAGTCGGCGCAAGCCGCGGCCGAGGAATCGCGTGCCAGCGGCGTCGTCAACATGGCCGACTTCGATGCGACGCTCTACTTCCTCGACGAGCGGGAAATCGCCTACCTCCAGGAGGAAGTTCGACGGGAGTACGTTCAGGACTTGCGCACCAACGTCGTCAGCGTGCTCCTCGACATCTTCGAGCAACAGTCGGAGCCGGAGACCCGGAACGAGGTGCTCGAGAACATCAACACGCTGATGGTGTTCCTGCTGACGGCGGGCAACTTCCGCGGCGTGGCCCAGCTGCTGCGTGAGGCGCGGGCCGCCGTGGAGCGCGGGACCGACGTGACCGAGGAGCAGCGGCTCCGCCTGGACGCGCTCGCCGATCGGCTCAGCGCGCCCGAGGCGCTGTCGCAGCTCCTTCAGGCGCTAGACGATACGCCGCAGCTGCCCCCGCACGAGGAGCTCGCGGAATTGTTCGATCAGCTCAGGGCGACGGCGCTGTCGACGGTGTTCCTGTGGCTGACGCGGATCCAGAACGACAAATTGCGCCCGTTGCTCCAATTGGCGGCTGGCAGACTCGCGGCCGCCAACACCGCGGAGCTCGTGCGGCTCGTGCAGGCGGCGGAGCGCGAGGTTTCCAACGAGGCGATCCGCCGCGCGGGCGCGCTCAAGGCGCAAGCGGCCGTCACCGCGCTCGCGAAGATCATGTCGGAGCCGGATGCGTCGCGGCGCCAGCTCGTCGCACAGGCGCTCACGGAGATCGCCTCGCCCGGAGCGCTCCAGGTGCTCGAGCGCGCGATCGAAGACGCCGACCGTGAAGTTCGCATCACCTCCGTGCGCGCGCTGACGGGGCGCGCGTACCGTCCCATGCTCGCGCGCCTCGAAGCGATCGTAAAAGGCAAGAGCGTGCGCGACGCCGACCTCACCGAGAAGATGGCGTTCTTCGAAGGATATGGCGCGTTGTGCGGCGACTCCGGCGTGCCACAGCTCGACGCGATTCTCAACGGCAAGGGCTTCCTCGGCCGGCGCGAAGACGCCGAGATCCGAGCCTGTGCCGCGATCGCGCTGGGGCGCGTGGGCACCGCCAAGTCGCTCGAGGCGCTGCGCAAGGCGTCCACGGAAAAAGACGTGGTCGTCCGCAACGCGGTGAGCCGCGCGCTGCGCGGGTCGAGCGGGCCGGCATCATGAACGATCCGCGCTCGGCGCCGCCGCCGAGGCCCTCGATTCCCGGCACGCCGGCCACGTCGCGGCCGGCGATCAGCGGCGACGCGCCCGTCGGCGGCGGTGAATCGTTCGTGCGTCGCGCCGGGCGCAACCTGATTTTCTCGGTGTACGGCGCGCTGCGGGCGGTCAAGCTCTATCCCGTCGAAAACGCCGCGGTCGGGAAGGCCCTGACCGAGCTGACCAGCCAGAGCAACGAGCTGATTGCCAGCGAGCAAGAGTTCGAGCTGCGGATCTCGGGAGAGTTCATCTTCGTCAATGAGACGCGGCTCCGCCTCGATCTCGACAACTTCGCGAGCTTCAGCCACCTCCTCTCGCTGCTCCGCGCGTCGGGGATCGGAACGGTCACCATCACGGGCACGGTGACCAACAAGGATTGGATGGTGTTTCTGTCCGTCCTGCAGAGCGCGTCGTCCGACGATCCCACGGACCGGTTCGCGCAGATGCAGGACAAGCTGCAGAAGGCCGGCGTGCTGGTGTTTTCGCTGGGACCGCCGACCGATCAGGGCGAGGACAGTCGCGAAAAAACGAAGGAGCGCGCCAAGCGCACGTACGCGCAGTCGGTGTCCGTCACCAAGGACCTGATGACGTCGGTCCGCATGGGCGGAAGTCCCAATATCAAGAAGATCAAGCGCGTGATTCAGGGCATCGTCGACCAGATCCTGAACGAGGAAACTTCGCTCATTGGGCTGACGACGATCCGCGACTACGACGAGTACACGTTCACCCACAGCGTCAACGTGTGCATCTTCGCCGTCGCCCTGGGCAAACGTCTCGGGCTGAGCAAGCTCCAGCTCTACGACCTCGGGCTGGCCGCGCTCTTCCACGACATCGGCAAGTCGCGCGTGCCGCAGGAAGTGCTGAACAAGACGGGCGGACTCACGGACGAAGAATGGCGCATGATCGCCTCGCACCCGTGGCTCGGCGTCCTGTCGCTCTTCCAGGTGCGCGGCGTGCAGGAGATTCCGTACCGGGCCATGGTGGTCGCGCACGAGCACCACATGAAGCACGACCTCACGGGCTATCCGCGGCCGATCCGCTCGCGGCAGATGAGCATGTTCAGCAAGATCGTCGCGATCGCCGACGGCTTCGACGCCGCCACGTCGCGCCGCGCGTATCAGACGGTGCCGTACACGCCGGCGCAGGTGATGGCCGAGATGCGCGACAATCCGCGGCGCGGCATGGATCCGGTCATCGTCAAGGCATTCATCAACCTGACCGGCATCTATCCGGTCGGCACGCTCGTCATTCTCGACACCTTCGAGCTCGGCATCGTCCATGCGGTCAATCCGCTGCAGGACATGCTCTCGCGCCCGATCGTGCGCATCATCAGCGATGCGCAGGGCAACCTGCTGCACCCGGGTGATCTCGCCGACCTCGCCGACCGCGATGCCAGCGGGAATTTCTCGCGCACGATCATCAAGACGGAGACTGCTGAGCGATATGGCATCCGGATCGGCGACTACTTTGTTTGACGCGGCCCGCGCGGCCACCGCGCCGGCGCCGAAAAGCACACGCATCGCCGACCGGTTCGCCGAGCTGCGCGCGTCCGGGAAGCGCGCGCTCGTCCCCTACATCACGGCCGGGCATCCGGACATGACGCGCAGCATCGAGCTCCTCCGTGGGCTCGCCGACGCCGGCGCCGACGTCATCGAGCTCGGACTGCCGTTCTCCGACCCGATGGCCGATGGCCCGGTGATCCAGGAGAGCTCGCAGCGCGCGCTGGAGCAGGGGATGAACTTCGACGAGCTGATGAACCTCGTCGAGCGCGCCGAGGTCGACGTGCCCCTCGTGTTGTTCAGTTATTTGAATCCACTCCTCGCCGCCGGCCATGACGCGCTCGATCGGGCCGCGCGCGTGGGGCTCGACGGCGTGCTGGTGACCGACCTCCCGGTCGGTTCCGACGCCGCGCGCGAGCAATGGTTCGCCGACGGTCCCCTCGCCTTCGTCCGGCTCGTCGCGCCGACTACGCCGAGCGACCGGATGCGCGCGATCGCCACGCGCGGGAGCGGGTTCGTCTACGTCATCAGCCGGCTCGGGGTCACCGGAGCGCGCGATGACGTGCCCACCGACCTCCCCGACACGCTGCGACGCCTGCGTGCCGTCACCACCCTCCCGATCTGCGTCGGCTTCGGCGTCTCGCGTCCCGAGCAGGCCACCGCGATCGCGCGCATCGCCGACGGCGTCGTCGTCGGCAGCGCCATCGTGCGGGCCGCCGGCGAGAGCGTCGGCGCGGCGGTGCGGCTGGCGGCGTCGCTTCGCACGGCGATCGACGCCGCATAGTCCTTCGCCACGAGGTGGTGAGCCATGCATGAGATAACGCTCAAGGCTATGCGCTTTCACTCGCTGGTCGGGATTCTCCCGCACGAGCGCGAGGTCCCGCAGCCGGTGGAAGTCGACCTCACCGTGAGCGTCGAGTCCACGTCGGGCGTCCTGGATTACGCCAGACTCTACGACGCCGTGGCGGCGGTCGTCGCCGCCGGGCCGACCGATTACCTCGAGGACATCGCCGACCGCGTGGCGACCGACGTATTCGGTCTCAGTGGCCGCGTGAGCGGCGTTCGCGTCGCCGTTCGGAAGCCGCATGTCGCCCTCGGCGGCCCGCTGGCCTACGCGGAAGTCGTCGTCAATCGACCGGCGAATGCGTGACACCGCCTACATCGCGCTCGGCTCCAATCTCGGCGATCGCGACGCCGAATTGTCGCGCGCGCGCGCCGCGCTCGCCGACCTGCCGGACAGCCGGATCGTCGGCGAGTCCGCCGTCGAAGAGACCGAGCCCCTCGGTACGGTAGCGCAGCCCCGATATTTCAACCAAATGGTCGCGCTCGAGACCGGACTCGCGCCGCGCGAGCTGCTCGCGCGTCTGCACGACATCGAGCGGCAGGCGGGGCGCGTGCGCGGCGAGCGCTGGGGCCCGCGTACGATCGACCTCGACATCGTGTGCTTCGACCGGCAGACGTCCGACGACGAGGACCTGCGGGTTCCACACCCCGAGCTCCCGAATCGGGACTTCTGGCAACGCGAGCTCCACGAGCTGCGAGGACGCCCATGGGAGTGATCGCCACCGACGAACGATCGTCGTTCTCCGTCGAGTTGCCGGATTGGGCCAAGGTGATGGACAAGCGGCGCGGACACATTGCGCGGGTCACCAGGATGCTCACCGATTGGGCCGACCGCCTGGGTGTTGGCGCCGACGAACGGTCCGCATGGATCGACGCCGGCCGGTTCCACGACGCGCTGAAGGATGCGCCCGTCGACGAACTGCGCGCCCTGGTGGGGCCGGCGCCGTACGAGCCGCAGATGCTGCACGGGCCAGCCGCTGCCGCGCTGCTCGAGCGGTTGGGCGAAACGCGGCGCGGCATGCTCGACGCGGTTCGGTATCATACCATCGGCTACCTGCAGTGGGATCGGACGGGGCGCGCGCTGTACATGGCCGATTTCCTCGAACCCGGGCGCAGCTTCGCCAAGGCCGATCGGGCCTTTCTCGCTTCGCATGTCCCGTACGACTTCGACGGCGTCTTCCGACAGGTCGTGCGCGCGCGTCTCGAGTGGTCGCTGCATGAAGGGCACTCGCTGTTTCCCGAAACGGTCACGCTGTGGAACGCCTTCCGATGAAACGCGGCTGGATCGCGATCGGCGTCATACTGGCCGGGCTCGTGCTCGGGGGCGTGGCCATCGGGCGCGCGCGCACCCATCGGTCGGAATCCGCCGGCACGCCCGTTCCGGACGACCTCCGCGCGCCGCCGGGCCAGCGCATCCGCGTGCAGGTGCTCAACGCGACCAAGACGCGCGGCCTCGCGCGGCGCGCCACGATGCTGCTGCGCGACCGGGGCTTCGACGTCGTGGATGTGGGCACGCTCGCGGCGACGCGGGACAGCACGCTCGTGCTCGATCTCTCCGGCCATCCCGAGTGGGCGAACCGCGTGGCGGCGATGTTCGGCGGCGCGCGCGTGATGGCGCGCCGCGACAGCTCACGCTACCTGGATATCGCCGTCCTTATCGGTACGACGTGGCGACCGCCGACCGAGCCGTTCTACCCGTAACTGCCCGCACGCCGCGGAGATGTCGACGCCGCGGCTCTTCCGCACCGCGACCTCGACGCCCTGCGCGCGAAGCTCCGCGGCGAACTCCCGAATCCGGTCGCGGCGCGTAGGGGTGAACCCGGCCGCGCCGCCGGGATGCAGCGGGATGAGATTCACGAACGCGCGGCACTCGCGCGCCAGACGGGCCAGCTCGAGCGCGTGTTCGGTCGCGTCGTTCACGTCACCGAGCATGACGTATTCGAACGTGACGCGGCGGTCGAACACCTTGGCCGCCTCGATCACCTGCGACAGCGGGTACTTCGTGTTGATCGGCATCAGCTCGCGCCGCAGGCTATCGGTGGGCGCGTGAATCGAGATCGCCAGCCGAAACTGCTCCTTACGCTCCCCCAACGCGACGATGCCGGGCAAGACGCCGACTGTGGAAATCGTGATGTGCCGTGCTCCGATGCCGAGCCCCTCTGGATCGTTGAGGATGGTGAGGGTCGGATCGACCGCCTTCCAGTTCATCATCGGCTCGCCCATCCCCATGAACACGATGTTCGTCACGGCGATCGGCGGGTCGACCAACTTCATCTCACGCACCTGACCGGCGATCTCGTGCACCGCGAGGTTGCGCGAGAATCCCATCGCCCCCGTCGCGCAGAATGCGCACTTCAGCGCGCACCCGGCTTGCGACGAGATGCAGAGCGTGACGCGATCTCCCTCGGGAATCGCCACCGTCTCGATCGCCTCGCCGTCGGCGAGCCGAAAGAGGAACTTCTCGGTGCCGTCGGTGGATCGCTGCCGCGCGACGACGGCAAGCCGCGGGATCTCGAAAGCGCCGTCGAGCCGCTCGCGCAACTGCTTCGGCAACTCGGTCATCGCATCGAACGAGGCAACCGGGTTCTGCCACAGCCGGCGCGCGACCTGTTTCGCGCGATACGACGGCTCCCCGGCCGACGCCATCCACGCATCCAGACGCTCGAGTGCCGCGGCGGGAGTGAGATCGAGCAGGTTTTCCTTGCGCGCGCCGCTCATCGGAAGACCGAAGTCAAGAGAAACTGATATTGCGCACCGAGGCCGACGGCACCGTCTTCACGAGAGATCGCCACCGAGTAACGTCCGATCGCGAATCCGGCGCCAAACCGCACACGACGATTGATGTTGCCGAACGCTTGACTTTGCGCCAGCCCCACTCGCGCGTCGAACTGCCGGAAGTGCGCCGTCGTGAACAGGTAGGCCTCGTTTCCGCGCCCCTCGGTCGCCTCGAGCGAAATGCCGCCACGCACGGTCCAGGTCGAGTCGCGAATGGGAAACGGAACGTCGGCCGCGAAGAGCAGCGTCGACGACTCGCTGTTGCCGGGCGTGAGCAGAAAGGTCGACGCAGCCAATCGCACCGGCGTCGACAGCAGGCGGTCGACGATGAAGCCGAAGTCGACCGAGAGCGCGCCGGACGTGACCGTGTCCGTCGTCCCCCAGCGATATCGCGCGGCGATCCCGTAACTCGATGCGCCCCGCGTGGTCGACGCGCCCAGGGACAGGATGCTCGTGCCGTAGCGGATCGCGTCGCCCAGCGACTGCGGATCATTCTCCGTGGCGAAAATGTCCCCCACGTCGACCCGGGTGAATGACACTGCGCCGGTGATCCGGTCCTTCACGCGAAAGACTCCCCCGAGCAGCTTGCCGTTGACTCCGACCTCGTACGGCGTCGTCAACGCCGCGAGTCCGAGGCGCATTTGCGCGCCCCGTGCGAGAACGGACGCGGCCGGATTCCAGAGCCCCGCGGCCATCTGCCGACTCAGGGCAGGGGCCTCGGCGAGCGTACCCAGCGGGAACTCCAGCAAGTCGCGCCCTGGGACCTGAGCCGCGGCGGCGCGCGAGAATGCGATGGAGGCCGCAGCAGCGAAGATGAAGCGCGACATGTACTTGACATTACTCAGCGGGCCTGTTTCGGTCAAGCGAACGTCTTCCGGCGCACGACCGTTGCGGCTACATTTCGCGCCGAAATGCTGCGACGGATCCTGGGCCTGGAATCGCGCCGACCAACGCGCGACCCCCGATTTGGAGGGTCCCGCCGCCATCCCGCACGGGAGGCGGCTTGAACGTTCGACGATGGAGCCCCCCGCTCATCTGGGCGGGGGTGATTTTCCTTCTGACCTCGATGCCGAACCCGCCGATTCCGCGCGAGCTCGCTTCGAAAGACAAGATCGCCCACTTCATGCTGTATGGCGGGTTCGGCTTCTTCCTCGCCCGCGCGGTGCGGCAGGAGTCGTCGTTTTGGGCGTCGATCCTGATCACGGCCAT